>Ga0224528_1000540_pt1 | contig 28732 bp, 28 predicted proteins | sample CBST25metaG_2_FD_179888 | JGI IMG/M metagenome (GOLD analysis project Ga0224528, IMG submission 179888) | Peat soil microbial communities from Stordalen Mire, Sweden - C.B.S.T25 | ecosystem: Environmental > Terrestrial > Soil > Wetlands > Peat | place: Sweden: Norrbotten County, Stordalen Mire...
TCGCTCCCGAACGGTAGTGCTCGCAATCGGCTCTTCAGGCTCTCCAAACGCCTTATCAAGATCCTCGCCGAGATAAGAAAACTCCACACCACCTGAACGAAAATGGGCACCGATTGGCCGGTTATGGTGATTGTCTAACGATTTGAGGAATTAGGCTAGGTAGGTAGTTTGGGCATGAATAGCCGTACCTGGGAGGTTATTCAAGTCGATTGGCGAGAACAGGTGTAACCGCAAAGCCACAGCTACCTGCACATAGTTTTTCTGCAACCGTTATCATCAGAGCTGATAGTTCAGATTCGACGTATGAGAGGACCGCTGGTGCCAGTTTCTGTAAATCGTGTTTGGCGACAATTACCAAACGAGATCCGAGTCGCCGTCTGCCAGATTTTTTGGGCTGAGTCGAAGGGCGCAGAGAAGCAGTTTCTCATTGCCGCTCTCGCAAAAGCAAAAAAACTGCGTGAGGTCTTTGTCCGCAAAAGCTCGACTGAGCGGCTGGTCAACTGGACAGCGACAACCTCGTCACTTCCTGACCCGATCGTGGATGACATGCTGAAGAAATATCTTCTCCACGAGCATCGTGCCGTTATTGTCAGCTTTCTTGACTTGCTCAACATTCCCCATTCCGAGGGAATGATCGAGGAGAGCTTTGACTACACCAGCCTGACAAAAGACCGAGTTCAGGAGGCTGCCCGCAGTTTGCTCGCATCGGCAGATCGCATAGGCTCCGAGCTTTACCTGAAGTACCTCACGCTTCAAGGTGGACCCTGGGCTGGAATTGAAGAGGTCCTGCCAACCGGAGAGTAAGTCGCTGGCAAGTTGTCCACTTCATCGTCTGCGGCGCCGGCGTTCTCCAGGACTGGGAATATGGAAACTAGGACGTTTCCGAATGGCCAGTCCTGAGTTCGGCGCCCTGAGTGTTGGTGGATTCTCGAATGAAACCAACAGACCGGGGCGCCCATCAAGACGGAGTGTGCTCTGATTTCCGGGTTTCGGTGGGATGGTTGCCAAACCGGATCCTTAGCGGGTAAAGTCCACGAAGAATACAGGCCCATCCCGCAAAAAGGCCGGGCTACCTGCCCGGCCTTTCAGACTGCTGAGAAAGTCAATGGCGGTTCGTGCGAAAAGGCCGGGGCTAAACAGGCTGCGGAAAAAGGCCGACATTTGCGTCGAAAGCACGAGAAATGCCCGTCCGCGGCTAAAGCCGCGTTGATTCTGCTGGACTTATGCGGGGATTGAAACCCCCGCCTCCCTCCGAATTTGCAAAGAATGGGTTTTTCATCAGTCTGAAAGGCCGGGCTACCTGCCCGGCCTTTCCTATCAAGCTATAGTTTTCGGATTGGCCTACTTGGCTTCGTTCCCGATCAGCCGGAAGGTGATGGTGCCCCAGAAGAGCCGTGCCCGCATCTGCACCGGCAGGTGGCGCTCGTCGTCCGTGTACCAGATCCAGATGTTGCCGCGATTCTTCACCACGCCGGCGTCGGCCGTGGGTTGCGCGCGCAGCGTCTTGAAGGTGCCCAGCGGCGTCTTGATCTCTTCGCGGCCTTCGACCTTCATGGTCACCGGCACAATGCGCATCGCATCCACCACCGGGAGAACGAAACTATGCCCCAACTCGATGTTCTGCGAGGAAGCGTAGAAGACGCCGGTCAGCAGATCGGTGACGCAGCCGGGGATGGCCGATTCCAGATGTTTTGTCTGGCCAGTCACCTGATTCTTCTCGTCCAGAATGGACCGGCCCTGGCCGTAGTCCAGCCTGAGCGTCGAGTTCACCTGGCGGCGACCTTCCACGGTCTGCTTGTTGAAGTCGTAGGTGCAGCCTTTCGTCCGGTCAAAATCCGACTGGAAGTGGTCGCTCACGTGGAAGAGCATGTTGATGGCACCGATGGTGTCGGCCGTAGCCGTTAGCCGCTCGCGGTCGCCGGCCTGCTCAAAGTGCAGCACGGCGGTTCCGGCCGGGAAAACCCGCCAGTCCACGGAGTACGTGAGGGTCTGTTTTTGCGGAAAGCTGAAGCCCGCGCGTGGTTGCGGGAGCGGCGGGGCCTGCTGGCCGTATGCCACGGCGGCCAAAGCGAGGGCGCAAAGAATGTTTGCTACCGTCGTGCGCGTCTTCACGGTCAGGCAATGCTCCTTCAAAAAAATCGTCTGTTGATTGGACTGCTGTAGCCCGAAAACCGCTCAGCGAACCCCGAGCGCAATCGCTGCCAGCACCGGCCGCAGAAGGATCAGGCTCAGGTAGAGCAGTGCGGCCCCTATAGCTGCATTGTACTCGCGGTGACGGAGATAGAGCGAAAACGAGAAGGCGCCGTTTCCCGTTTCGGGGCTGGACGGGCGGGCCGGGGTGAGCCGCGGAATCAGCCGCGGAACCCTTTGGCAATAGGCGTCGAAATCGGCGAAAGTCGCGCGCAGAAACCGCTCCTCTGAGGCGATCACCGGCACGTAAATCACCCCGAAGCCCAGGGCCAGCACCAGCGCCACCGGCCAACTGAGCAGCGCCACGGCAAAGCCTGCGGCCATCAGCATCGAACCCAAATAGAGCGGGTTGCGGGTGTGCGCGTAGGGGCCAGTCTGGGTCAGTTCGCGGTTCTTTTTCACGTAGCCGGCGGCGTAACCCCTCAGCCACAGACCGGGAAGCACCAGCGCCAGGCTCCAGGCCACCGCTGCGGGATGAGCATTTCCGTGCATCAGTTCGTAAAGGTAAAGGCCCGCCGTCAGAAATCCCAGCGGAACACGGATGCGCCGCGCCACCTTCTGCCAGCGGGAGATCCAATCCTGACGAGAAGGAATGGGCGAAGAGCTGTTCTGCGGGGAAAAGGGCTGCTGCGGGCTGTCTTGCTGGGTCATAAGGAAATCTCTGCGGCTGTCTCAGGATAAAGCAGTTCGAGCGCGGCCTGTAGAACGGCCTCCGGCGCGATGGTCAGAAGCCCCGCCTCGGGTTCTGCGCGGCGGGTGTGGTCGCGGCGACTCTCAGGGCTGCGCAGCACCCTGAAGCGGCTGCCGAAGGGCCCGTTACGGCTGGGGTCTGTCGGGCCGTAGATGCCCACCACCGGCCGGCCCAGGGCGCAGGCAAGGTGCAACGGACCGGTGTCCCCGGCAATCCCCAGGGCAATGCGGCGGGTCAGGGCGATCAACTGGGCCAGGGAGCAGAAGGCCGGTATCGCCGCACATCCGGATTGCTCCACGACGGCCTGGGCCAGCGCTTCTTCTCCCGGACCGGCATTGACCAGCACGCGCAAGCCGCGCTCTGCCAAACCCTGAGCAACGACTGCGTAGCGATCCACCGGCCATCGCTTCGCTCCCCATCCGGCGCCGGGATTGATGAGCACCACGGGCTGCCTGGACGTAGGAGGCAGAATGGTGTCGGCCCAGGCTTCGGCAACCTGGTCCACGGGAAGCCAGGGGCGCACCGGCTCGAGTTCATCGCCGGCAATGGCCGAGGCCACTTCCAGATCCTGCTCGATGACGTGCGCGCCACGGGTCCGCACTGTCTGAGAGAAAAGCCAGGCTGCGGCCTGTTCGCGCGGTTCGGCCTCGCCGATCAGCCGCCGGCAACCGGCCATCCGGCCTACCACCGCCGACCGCACCGCCCCTTGCAGGTCGATCACCGCGTCGTACTCGCAGCTCCTGAGCGCTTTCCGCAAAGACAGGATTTCATGGAGAGTCTGGAGCTTCAGAGGGGCTTTGCGCCACTTTTTGGTGGCAGCAAAGTGCAGGCGGTCGACCAACGGCTGGTTGTTGAGCGGGTCTTTGGTCCGGGATTGCCCGGGGCGCACTCCAGAAACCCGTCCGCGACTGCCTTCAGCGGCCAGTAAGACCCGCCACTGGGGTTCCACCACCCAGTCGATCACCCATTCCGGGTGAGCCATGCGCAGCGCCGTTACCGCCGGCAGGGCGTGGAGAATGTCTCCCATGGCCCCTAGCCGGACCACCAGCAAGCGAAACTTGGATTGCGTTTGCAAGCTCTGATCTTCTCACAAGGGCTGGTTGGCTGGGAGAGGGGTGACTCGATCCACCAGCCAGTCGATGGTCGCGCCCTCGTCTTCGATCTCGACGGTCAGGCGTGCCGTAAGAAGCGGCAAGGACTTGGGAAAGGTGGCAGCGAGCTTGCCCAGGCGAACCATGTCCTTTTCCGTTGTGACCAGCGCCGTGGCTCCCGCCTCGCGGGCTTCGTTGAACAGGTTCTCCAGAACCAGCGCGGTGTAGCGGAAGTGGTCGGGAAAGGCGAAACGCGCAGCCAGCTTCAACCCCTGGGCTTCGAGCCCCTGAAAGAACTGCTCGGGCCGTGCAATGCCGCAGAAGGCGGCCACCGGCCCATTAACCGCCGGGACCTCCATCCGCCGCCGCAGCTTCCACACTGGTCCTTGCCAGCCCCAGAGCCGCAGCGCCCGCTCCAACTCCTTGTCGCCTGAGGGAATGGCAACGACCGTGGCCCGGTTGGCGGCGCGGCGCGGCTCGCGCAGGTTGCCCGCCGGCAGCAGCCAGTCCTGCCAATCGCGGTGATCGATCAGCAGAATGTCCACGTCTCGCGCCAGTTGGCGATGCTGAAAGCCGTCGTCGAGCAGGTGGACGGAGGATGCAATAGTCCGGGCGGTGGCGTTCGATGCGGTGGCGAAAGGGTTGGAAGATGTCACGGCGTCAGAATCGTGCGCTTCAGTGGCCTCCAGAACAGGCGTCTCCTCTAAACGCAATTTTCGCTGGTCGGCCTCAGCCAGTCTTCCGGCCTCGTGTCTCTGCGCTGCCACATAAACCGGAACTCCGGCCATCCTTGCAATCAGCAGCGGCTCGTCGCCGAAGTCGCCAGCGGCCCCATCGACCGGCACCCGAGATGCAAACCCGCTCTGACGCCCGTACCCGCGGGAGAGCACATCCACCTGCATGCCGCGCGCGGAGAGCGTCTTGGCCAGTGCGATTGCCAGCGGCGTCTTGCCCGAGCCGCCGGTCGAGAGGTTGCCGATACTGATCACTGGAAATTCCAGCCGCCGAACCGGCTCCAGCCCCGCGATCAGGCCCAGGTCGCGCAACCCAAGCGCCAGCTGGTAGAGCGGAATCAACGGTGCCAACAGCCTGCGCGGCGAAAAGTGCACCCTCATGCCGATCTCTCTGCGCTGGGTCTTGTTGCGAGCAGCGCCTTGATTGCTTCCACCGACCGACCTGTTGCCCCGGCCTGACTGGCAAAGACTCGCCTCGCCCGTTCGCCCATTCCTGCGGCCTCGGCGCGGTCCTGCAGTAGGCCTGCGAGTATCTCGGCCAAATTGTCATTCGATGCGATGCGGAGGGCTTGGTGCGCCAAAAGATCCTCCGTGATGGAGCGAAAATTCGCATAGTGCGGGCCGATCACAATGGCAACGCCGAATTGCGCCGGCTCCAGCGGATTGTGCCCTCCGGCCGGAATCAGGCTGCCGCCCACAAACGCGACGGCGGCCAGCGAATAGACCGAAGCCAGCTCGCCGATGGTATTGAGCAGGACGATCTCTCCAGGGACCAGAGGTGCGGAGCCCGCGCGTGAACCCCACTCTGAGCGCAACACCCAGTTCGCTCCCGAACTGCGCAGCAGAGCCGCCACGGCGGCAAAGCGCTCCGGATGCCGCGGGGCCAGAACCATAGCCAACTGCGGCTCTGCAGCCAGCAGCTTCGGCCACGCTTCCAACAGCGCGGCCTCTTCGCCTTCGAGCGTGCTCCCTGCCACCACAAGACGCAAATCCCCCGTCTTCAACAGCCGCGTGGCTTCGGCCTCTTGCACGGCGCGTACGTCGAATTTCAGATTTCCGGCCACCGAGACAAGCTCCGGCCGGCAGCCGATGGCCTTCAACCGCTCCGCGTCGGTTACGGTCTGCGCCAGCACACGGCTGAGCCGTCCCAAGAATGGCTTCCACAGCCCACGCAAGCGTCGATAGCGCGGCCAGGAGCGGTCGGAGATGCGGGCGTTGACCACCGCAACCGGGACTCCCCGGCCAAAGCAGCCGCTCAACAGATTCGGCCAGAACTCCGTCTCGGCCAGGATCAGCAGCGCGGGGTGCAGCGCGTTCAAATACGCGCGGATCGCCCAGGGCAGGTCCAGCGGGCAATAGAAAACCCGCTCCGCCCCGAAGCGTTGGCGGGCCAGTTCCTGTCCGGTGCGGGTCGTCGTCGAGATCACCAACCTGTGCTGCGGAAAGGCACGGTCCAGTTCGCCCACCAGGCGGCTCACAGCCAGCACTTCTCCCACCGAGACGGCATGGAGCCAGATCACGGTCCGCTGCTCCTGCGCCGCCGTCGTTCGCAGTCTGTCCGGAACCCGGCCCAGGCGTTCCAGCAGCCCTTCGCGGTACTTCTGCGTGGTGGCCATCTTCCACAGCCACCAGGGCGCGCCCAGCACCAGGGCCGTCAACAGCGCCAAGTTGTAAAAGAAGAGAATCATGCGATACCGAACGAGCCTTCCCCCGGTCTAACCCTCAAATGATACAGTCGTGCACGATGAGGACCTTGCAGGCAATTCCGCTCTTCCTGCTCTCCCTGGCGCTGCCGGCCGTGGCCACAGACCACACGCCGCCTCCGGTGCAGGCGGCCACCACCTACGCCGACGTGGAAGTACACGACCAGGAAAAAGTGGCCATCGCCGCCGAACCCTACGATACGCGCGAAAAGGCGTCCATCTTCCGCGTCGATTATCTGGCCCACGGGGTCATGCCCGTCCGGCTCATCGTGACCAATCTGGGAGACCACCCCATCAGCCTGCGCGACGCCCGCATTCTCTTTCTCACCGCCGCCGGAGACAAGATCCAGGCCGCCGAGCCGGAGGACGTGGAGCGGCTGATGACCCGCAAGGAGCGCGAGGGGAAGAAAATCCCCATGCCCGGCCCCATCCCCTCCATCAAGCTCAAGCCCAAGGCCAGCAACAAGGAGATCGAGCAGGACTTCAACACCTTCGAGTACGGGGCCCTGGTGGTCGAGCCGCACACCACGCGCGCCGGATTCCTGTTTTACGACGTCTCGGAGCTCGACCACCCGCTGGTCGGGGCCAAACTGCACCTGCACAAGCTTCGCGACGCCGCCGGGAACGAGCTCTTCTACTTCGAGATTCCCTTCGACAAGTACCTCAGGTCCAAGTCGAGCCAGATGAACTGAAGCAGAAAGCCCGCTCGCTTCGGCAACAGTCAATCCAACCTCGGCAGGACTCCATTGCATTGGAGCCACTTGCAAAACTCCATGGAGATAGCAGGAAGTGTCAGGGCACGACTTGAGTCGTGCCGAAAGACGATCAAAAATATTCGAGGCTTTAGCCCCTGTGTCTATTTGTTTTCATTCGTTTGCGACTACGCAACGGCTAAAGCCGGAAAGTCCGGTTGAGCCATTTACGGCACGACTCAAGTCGTGCCCTGACGCATATCTTCAGACGGAAGGCAATTTTGCAAGTAGCTCATTGGGTGGCGGAATTCACAGAATCATTCATTCCATGCCGTCATTTACTCGTTCAAACAACTTTTTCTTCGGAATCGGGAATCCCTGGCGCTCTCGCTTCATCCAAGACATGCAGTTCAATTTGAGAGGAAGCCACGCAGATGACCTTATCCGCTATTGAAGTGAACAAGTTGAAGGAAGCTCCCGCGGTCAATGGCGTGTTACCCACCGTGCTGAGCCGTTGGAGCCCGCGCTCCTTTGCCGGCCGCGATGTAAGCCCCGAAGACCTGAAGAAAGTCTTCGAAGCCGCCCGCTGGGCCGCTTCGTCCTATAACGAGCAGCCCTGGCGTTACCTGGTCGGCACCCGCGGCTCGGAGACCTATAAGAAGATCTTTTCAACGCTGATTGGCTTCAACCAGGGCTGGGCTGGCTCGGCGCCGGTACTGATTTTGGGCGCGGCAAGCACCAAGTTTTCCCACAACGGCACGCCGAACGGCTATGCGCTCTATGACTTGGGAGCGGCGTCTTCCTACCTGACACTGCAAGCCGCAGCGCTGGGCCTGAAAACCCACCAGATGGCCGGATTCGATCAGGCGGCCGCCCGCAAAGCCTTTGAAATTCCCGACGATTACGTCCTGGGAGCCGTGATTGCCCTCGGCTACCAGGGCGAGCCCGCTGCTCTGGGCCACGAGCAGATGATCTCCATGGAGATTGCTCCGCGCGAGCGCAAGCCGCTGGGCGAATTTGTCTTCTCCGCCTGGGGCGAGCCTGCCAAACTGGGCTGATCGCGGCTCCTGGCCCGGAAATCGCGGCTTCGCCGGCTGCGCCTCCAGCCTCCGCGCTACAGTGGAGGCTGGAGGGAATCCTTGACCAACGTACAGTCCATCCGACAGAAGCCCATCCGGCGCTCGCGGCGCAGCAGAAGTTCGCCCCGGAAACGCCGCCCTGTGTGGCGCGGACGGCTCATTCTCTCTGGCTTGCTGGCCTTCTCGGCCCTGTTGATCTGGGCCATCCTGGCGCGCCATTTCGCCCCCATTTCCAACACCTCTCTCAATCGCTTTGACGCCATCGTTGTGCTGGGCTACAAGGCGGATTCCGACGGCAACCCCACCCCCACGCAGTTGGCCCGCGTGACTGAGGCGGTCCACGAATACGAGTTGGGCGTTGCGCCGCGGCTAATCGTGACCGGCGGAGCAGTGGCCAACCAGTTCAACGAAGCGCAAGTGATGGCGCGCACCGCCGAAGCGGAAGGAATCCCGAAATCCGCCATTCTTGTTGAGCCGGCGGCCCGCGACACCCAGCAAAACGCCTGTTTTTCCGCACGCATCATGAAGCAGCACGGCTGGCGCTCTGCCGAGGTAATTTCCAGCGCCCCCCACCTGCCGCGGACGGCCATGATTCTGAGCCGGATGGGACTGGAGTGGCGCACCCACGCCGCCCCGCCACTCTCTCCGCAGTCGGCGGCTTACCCTGTGGCCGTTGAAACCGTCGAAACACTGAAGACCATGCGCTACCTGATCTGGTCGCGCTGGGTGGAGAGCTGTGAGCCGTGAAAATCGAACCAATGGAGAACAAATGACGGGAGTTCGCGTTGTCCCGCATCGGCATGGTCCTGTAAGCTGTGTGATGATGCGCCTTTCAGTTAGATTCTCAACCTCTCTTGTTGCCGCCACTGTCCTGACCTTTTGCGCCGGAATTTCGGCTCAGGCCCAAAGCACCGCTTCGCAGACAGCCGGCAATGGTACTTACATTGCCGTCGATCCGCTGGCCAATGTGCGCTACGACAACCGCTACGATCTTTCGCTCGGCATGGCCTACGACCACATGAAGGCCGGACCGTCGCTGCTGCAGGGCTCGAACCTGGGCGGGCTCGACCTTTCCGGCTCCTACTGGTTCAGCAAGCACTGGGCCGTGGAGGGCTCGGGCCGCGGCTATGTGGGAACCAGCGGGGCCGCACCCAATACGGTCGGCATCAAGGGGCCTTTTGTGGCCCAGTACCTGTTTGTGGCCGGACCCGAATGGCTGGGCCCGCACAACAAGCACGGAGCGCTGATTGCCCACGCGATGGTAGGCGGAGCGCATGGCAATTTCGAACAGGATCTGCGCGGAAACTCGCCCTCGGTGGTGGATTTCTACAATGACCAGACAGCCCTGGGCGCCATCGTCGGCGGCCACATGGACCTGAACCGCTCGGCCCACTGGGTCTTCCGGATCACCCCGGATGCGGTCATTACCCGCTACAGCACCAACTACGGGTCGAAGATCACCCAGAACGATGTAAACTTCGCGATTTCCGTCGGAATACTGTACAAGTTCAACAAGAAGCGTTAGAACGGAATCGGCGGGCGGCTCCTGAAGAGCATCGTTCCGATAGCGTTTCGTTCCAGCAGTTCTCATCGGCAGCCGGAGTTCATGGTGGCAAGGTAGGCTACCCTGGGCTCCGGTCTTTGCGTTTGAGCGGATTTCACTTGGCCCGGAATTTGAGGGGCTGCCAGTTTCATCTGTGTGTGGTATTCTCCACCGTTCGGTAGCACGTGAATCCGAGTGTCACCGGGAGATATGCTGTACCGGATAGCGGCACTTCCTATGAAGTGCCAAGAGCTTACCGGACAGAAATTGAAACGAAGGCAGGGTGGAATGGCAATGAGAGACACACTAGGAGTTTTGCTTGCGGGCGGGGCCGGTGAAAGACTCTTCCCGCTGACCCGTGATCGCGCCAAACCGGCCGTACCCTTCGGCGGGCACTACCGCATCATCGACATCACGCTTTCCAACTGCATCAACTCCGGCCTGCGCAAGGTCTACATCCTCACCCAATACAAAGCACTTTCGCTCAACCGCCACATCCGCGAAGGGTGGACGGGCATCGTGGCCCAGGAGTTGGGCGAATTTGTCGAGTTGATGCCTCCCATGCAGCGTACCGGCCGCAACTGGTATATGGGAACCGCCGATGCGGTTTACCAGAACATCTACTCGATCGGCAGCGAACAGCCCAAGTACGTACTCATCCTGGGCGGCGACCACATCTACAAGATGGATTACAGCCGCATGATGGCTCAGCACGTCGAGAGCAAGGCGGAGATCACGCTGGCCACGCTGCCCGTCGCGCCCGACGAGGTGAAGCAGTTCGGCGTGGTGGAAGTGGCCAAAACCGGCGAAGTGCTGGGCTTCGAGGAGAAGCCGGCCACGACCAGCTTCCGGTCGCCCACCAATCCCAGCGCCGTCGATGCCTCGATGGGCATCTACATCTTCAATACCGAGGTGCTGCTCAAGGCTCTGATCGCCGACGCCGAGGATCCCAACTCGAAGCACGACTTTGGCCACAACATCCTGCCCAACCTGCTGAGCAAGAAAAAGATGATGGCCTACAGCTTTGTGGACGAGAACAAGCAGCAGGCGCTCTACTGGCGCGACGTGGGAACACTCGACGCCTACTTCGACGCCAACATGGACCTCTGTTCGGTCTCGCCCGTCTTCAACCTCTACGACAAGAGCTGGCCCATCCGCACCCGCGTGCGGCAGTATCCGCCGGCTAAATTCGTCTTCGGCGAGCCGGGCCGTTCGGGCATGGCCATCAACTCGGTCATCACCGCTGGCGTCATCATCTCCGGCGCTTCGGTGTCGAACTCCGTGCTCTCGCAGGATGTGCGCGTCAACTCCTACTCCGACGTGGACTCCAGCATCATCTTCTCCCACGTGAACATCGGCCGCCACTGCCGCATCCGCCGCGCCATCATCGACCGCGACGTGCACATTCCGGAGGGAACGGTGATCGGCTACGATCCCCTGGAGGATAAGCGCCGCTACTTTGTCACGCCCTCAGGGCTGACCATCGTCACCCGCGAGGCTTCGCTCTTCGAGAATCCCGTCGATCCGGATTTTCAGCAGCACTATTAGAGCTGCGTGCCCGGCGAAAACCGGTAGAAAGTCATAGGCCCTTCTCGCGTGGAGAAGGGCCTATGACTTTCTGGGGAGGATTCTGAGACAGCAGCTGTCGCTCCTATCTGCGGGATAGGGCGATTTTGAGTAAAACGAGAATCTGTTCTGGCCACAGGGGAGCTTGCCAATACCCGTTTTGTAGTTGTTGCGGATTCCATTCTCGATGAGCGAGTTGGGGGGCGGCAGTCCTGATTGGTCAACGATAATGCAAGCCCAGCAGACTGCAATCACTCCACCTCCTTCAATCGTGTCTCAGCGCAATCATTGGATTCACTCTGGCTGCAGAGCTTCCTGGAATCAGCGTAGCAAGCAGTGCAACCAGAATCAGCAACCCGGTCACTCCTGCGAATGTCACAGGATCATGCGCGCTGATGTTGAATAAAAGACTGGAAAGCAAACGGGAAAGCCCCAAGGCCAACGCCACCCCGAGAAATACTCCCGGCACAATCAGCCGCAGTGCATTGGCCATTACAAGCCTCAGAATATCGGCACGCGACGCTCCCACCGCCATCCGCATTCCAATCTCCTGCGTGCGCTGAACCACGAAGAAGGAGATGACTCCGTATAGACCAATCACGGCCAGTACAAGGCCTGTCAAGGCAAAAAAGCCGACAAGGAGCATTTCAAACCGGGGCCGATCCGCCAATTTTCCGACTCTTTCGGAAAGCGTCTTGATCTCTACCGGGACCGTGGGATCGAGCGATGCGACTTGTGATCGTATCCAAGCTTCGGTTACTGCCGGTGGCATTGTTGTCTTGAGAATCAGAACCGCGCTCCGGTCCCAATCCTGTGCTTGTTGGCGCCGCAGTCCATAGTATTCGGGCTCGTCGCCCTCGGCCAATCCGCCGTTTTTCACATCTGCGGCGACACCCACAACCGTGTAAATGGGATCGGCTTCCGCTGCCGCACCATTGTGAAGGTGCAGGTGCTGCCCCAGCGGGTTCTGTCCTGGAAAAAGACGCTCCGCAAGCGACCTGCTCAGAACCACGACATGGTCGTTCGATGTAACTTCTTCGTCGGTAAAGCCCTGCCCCTGCACGATCGGGATCTGTAATGCTTGAAAATATTCTGGCGTCACTCGTCTCGATGCGACCGTGCCGCCCGTTCCTGACGACAACGCTGGCCTTCCCTCCACCCGCAGCGAGGCATAGACCTGATCGCGATGGTATCCACCCGGAGGCAGAGAGTCGCTGATTGCGAACGTCGCGATGCCCGGTCCGTAACGCAGATTCCGTTCCAGGCGTTGAAAGAAAGCCATCTGACTTTCGCCTGTCGGGTAGGAGGTTTGGCCCAGGGAGATCGCGGCCGTAACGACGTTCTCGGCGGTCATTCCAAAGCTCTGCTTTTCAAGGTTCCAGAAACTGTGCGCCAGCAGTGCTCCACCTGCAAGAAGACACATGCTTACGGCTATCTGTGCGATGACCAGCCACCGCCGCAAGATCGCATGACGCATTGTTGCCCGTGTGCGGGACGTCAGCGCTTCTGCACCAACCTTGGGCATTCCCGACAGCAGACCGAAGAAAACAGCGCAGAGGAGCGAAGTCGCGAAAGCGAAAACCAGGATACGCGGATCGATCCGTGCTTTGCTCAGGAAGGGCATCCCATCCGGAGCCATGGCAATGAACAGCCGCAGCAGCAATATGGCGAACAAACACCCGGCAACTCCGCCGGCGACAGACAAGGTAAACGACTCTGTCAACGCTTGCCGGACCAGCCGCATCCTGCTGGCACCCAGCGCCAGCCGTACGCCCAGTTCTCTCTCGTGGCTTGCCCCGCGCGCCAACAACAAACTGGTCACATTCGCGCAGGCAATGAGGAGAACCGCCATAACCAGGCCGAGCAGAATCCACGCAGCCAGGCGCACGTCATGCACCTGGCGATCACGCAAGGATCGCACTTGCAGGTGTACTTCTTTGCGGAACGGAGCAGGGGCCAATTGCAGCGAGTATTCAAACAACGGCTGAAGTTCAGCCTTTGCCATTTCGATGCTCACTCCCGGTTTGAGCCGGGCGTAGGCCCACATGGGATGGCCCGGATCGGCGCGGCGTTGTGCGGCCACATCCAGGGCCTGTGGCAAAAGCAGATCCGCGGCCTGCAGTCGCGGCATCTCGAAGTCCTTCGGCAACACACCTACGATTTCCGTGGCATGTCCGTCAACGCGGATCAGTTTGCCGACTACCCCTGGATCCAGTCGAAAACGACTGAGCCACAGACCATAGGAAATCAGAGCCACTCGTGGGCCATTGGGCCTGTCTTCGTTGGCGGTGAAGTTCCGGCCGAGGACCGGAGAGACGCCCAAGGCCGACAGGAAGTTGCCTTCCACGCGAGCGCAATCCAACCGTGCGGGATTGTTCTCCGTCAGATCGCAGGGCTCCGTGCCAATCTCAGAAGTCAGGGCTACGAATGGTTTCTGATTGTCCTGCCACTCGTAGTAGGAACCGCCCAGCATGAACTCCTGAGGCTCAATCGGCGCAATTAGCCCGACAGAAACCAGGCGCTCCGAATCGCCATAAGGCAGGCTGCGAAAGAGGATTCGGTCCACAACGCTGAAGACAGCCGTGGTCGATCCGATCCCCAGCATCAACGTCAGTACGATCGTCAGAGAAAAGGTCGGATTGCGCCAAAAACTGCGAAGGGCATACCGAAAGTCCTGCAACAGGGTTTCCAGCCAATAGCCAGGCCGCATCTCCCGGCATTGCTCGCGGGTGCGTTCCACTCCGCCAAAAGCAATGCCGGCCTGCCGCTGTGCTTCCTCCATCGACATGCCAGACCGGATATTGGCCTCGATCTGCCGTTCAAGATGAAATCTCACCTCTTCATCCACTTCATCGCGGCTCTGGCCAGCGATCAAGAAACGCAGCCGTGACAGAAACTCCGTAAGCATGTGGCCTCCTAACCCTGTTCAAGCACCAGAGCGACAGCGCCGGCCAGGCGATCCCAGCTCTCTATCTCCGCTTCGAGTTGTTTCTTCCCCGTGCGTGTCAGAGAGTAATACTTCGCCTTCCGGTTGTTCTCCGACGCCTTCCAGTCAGCCTGAATCCAACCTTTGTATTCCAGCCGGTGCAGAGCCGGGTAAAGCGACCCCTGCCCAATCTGAAACACATCCTGCGATACCTGCTGAATGCGCAGGGCAATTCCCCACCCATGCATCGGCTCAAGCACCAGGGTTCTCAATATCAGCAAGTCGAGTGTTCCTTGCAGAAGATCCGTAGGCTGCGGCATATCTTTCCCCTCGACGTTCTACAAGACAATTATCGAATCTCCTGTCGAATGTCAAGGGGAATATGTCGAATGCACGGCTCTCCACCCCTGGATTCCGTAACTTTTTAAGGTCCGCGACCATCTCAAGAGGCAGGTGAAGAGATGGGCGATGGAATCCCAAAGAACGGCGAATCCCGCGGGGAACTCTGGAGCCGGCGCGTCTTCGCGGTCACGGCGGCGGGCGCGGTGAGTGCGGCGGCTTTCTGGGCCTTGCGCCGGGGCACGGTTCCCGCAGCGCGTCCGCTCCGCCCGGATGAGGGTCCGGTCGTGGTGACCATTGTCGAGTTCTCGGCCAGCGGGAAGAGGATTGGTCCGTCAACCGTTCCGCGTATCGCAAAGACCGACGCCGCCTGGAAGAGCCAGCTTTCGCCGGCAGCCTATTGGGTAGCCCGCCACGCCGAGACGGAGCGGCCCTATTCCGGCGAACTGTGGAAGGTGGACGAGAGCGGCATCTTCCGCTGCGTCTGCTGCGGACTGGCGCTGTTCAGCTCCGCGGCCAAGTTCGACTCCGGCACGGGCTGGCCCAGCTTCTGGCAGCCGATTGCCGAGGAGAACGTGGTAGACAGCAGCGACGGGAGCCTCATGGAGGTGCGCACGGCGGTCTCCTGCCGCCTCTGCGACGCCCACCTCGGCCATCTCTTCAATGACGGCCCCGCACCCACCGGCCTGCGCTATTGCATGAACTCCGCGGCCTTGCGCTTCGACAGGCAGGGATAAAGATTGATATCCCTTGACGTTATGGACTGGCGCAGCCTCTGGAGCGGTCCGAGGGGAACAATCCAGCGGAATGCTTCGTATAAGCGTGGTATGGAATGCGTGGGCACAATGAGCTGGTGCGCAATGGGGCTGGCGTCGCCTGCCAACCACCCCAGCGACAAAGACCTGTCGCAGGGGACCCCGGCCAAGCCGTCGCGGCGTAGTATGGAGGCGCCGGAGACCGGGGCTTCCAGGCCACGGGCTACCGGCTGGGTGGAGGGCGGCGAAGCCGTTCCGCCCAACGCACGCCTGGCGCGCGGGGAGGCAAGTGCTCTGGAGATCGACTGGGCTCATATCGTTCGCAGATGCATGGACGGAGACTCCGGCGCATGGGCTGAGCTGGTCCGCTTGCACCATCGGCGTGTCTACGGGCTCTGTTATCGCTTTACCGGCAACCCGGCCGACGCCGAGGACCTGACCCAGGACGTATTTCTGAAGGTCTATTCGAATCTGAGCAGCTTCGACACCGGAAGGGGCAGCCTGCAGGTGTGGATCACCACCATGACCCGCAACCTGCTGGTAGACAACTTCCGCCGCACCCGCAACCAACGCGCCACCGGCTCGCTGGACGATGGTTGGGAGTCGGCCGACGAGCTGAAGCCGATCGATCGGCTGACGGCGCGTGGGCCTTCTCCGCACGAGTCGGCGGCGCAAAAGGAATTGGCAAAGATGGTCCAGGAAGCCCTGGCGCGGGTCTCTGTGGAACTGCGCGAAGCGGTCATTCTGCGGGACCTGCAGGATCTTGATTACAAGGAGATTGCCCAGGTGCTGAGCATTCCCGAGGGGACGGTCAAGTCCCGCATCAGCAGAGGCCGCGCGGAACTTGCGAGGCTGCTGGAACGTAATAAACGGGAGGTAATGTAACCATGGCAGAGCGCACAAATATCCCGAATTCCCCCGCCTGCGGGCAATGGGAAACACTTTTGGCCGATGCGCTTGACGGGCTGCTGAGGCCCGAGGACGAGGCAACCTTCTCGGCCCACATGGCAAGCTGTCCAGCCTGCACGGCGCTCTTTGACGAAGCGCGCAAGGGGCGGGAATGGCTGGAGTTTCTCTCCACGGAGCCGGAGGTGCCCTCGGGGCTATTGGACCGAATCCTGGCCCAGACGGGCCCAGGGCAGGTAGACGGCTTCGGCCTGGTGATCGGCGACGGTGACGTTCTTCCGGTTCATGCGGGAGCCATTCCGGCCTGGCAGCGTCCCGGCATGGTGGCGCGGGTGCGGCGTTTTGCCGAGCCTCGGCTGCTGATGACGGCTGCGATGGCTTTCTTCTCGATTGCTCTTACGTTGAACGTAAGCGGTGTACGCCTGACCAGTCTGAAGTTCTCCGACCTTCGCCCGAGCACTTTGCGGTCGTTGGTGGAGCGGCGGCTGACCATGGCCTCCACGCCGATCATTCGCTACTATGATCACCTTCGGTTGGTTTACGAGGTTGAATCCAGAATGCGGGAGCTTCGCCGGGCAACTCAGGGCGAAGGCGAAGACAACCGCCAGAAGCCACGGGGGGCCGCGCCGACCCAACCGGGCGAATCCAAACAGAACCCGGCGCAAAAAAATGGAGGTTCCCGCATGGACCCTCCGCAACAATCGGTCGGTCCGGCGGCGAACGAATTCAATGATCTTTTAGAAACTTCCCTGACGGATGAGGACCGGCCCGCGCATTCCGGCGGCTCCGATTTGGCATGACGGGAAAGGAGCACAGTATGGACTGCGTAAATCACACAGGTGTGAACGCGACGGCGTATTGCCAGACCTGCGGCAAGGCGCTCTGTGCCGGCTGCGTACGCAGTGCGGCGGGAGGACAGATTCTCTGCGAACCGTGCTGGACGGCCTGGCAGAGCTACCAACAGCCATTTGTGGCTGTGCCCCCGGGAGGACCGAACCCTTCGGCAGCCGCTGTGCTGGGACTGATTCCCGGCGTCGGCGCCATGTACAACGGACAGTACTTCAAGGGACTGATTCACGTGGTGATCTTTGTCGTGATCATCAGCATCACCACTCACTTCGGATTGTTCGGCCTGTTCATTCCGGCGTGGATTCTCTACCAGTCCTTCGAGGCCTACCACACGGCCAGAGCCATGCGCGATGGCGAACCGCTGCCCGATCCGCTGGGACTGAACGAAGTGGGCAACTGGTTGAACCTGGGCGCGCGTCCGCGGACTCCGGGTCAGCCCTATGGCGGACCGATGGGACAAGGGCAGTCCTATGCCACACCGGGACCGATGGGTCAGGCTCAAACACCGGGCAGCTATCCACCGCCCCCCAATCCCGGCCCCTACCAAACCTACGAAGCCCCCTACCAGACGCCGTATGCGCCGCCGGTCGCCGGCTTTACCGATCCGGCCGCTCCACCTGTGCCTCCCATGCCTCCGATGACCTGGCGGCGCCAGGAGCCAATCGGCGCCATTGTGCTGATCGGCCTGGGAATCCTCTTTCTGCTGGGGCAGTTGGACATCTTCAACGGCCGCCTGTTCGATTTCACCTGGCCGTTGCTGCTGATCGGCCTGGGCGTCTGGTTGATTATCCGTCGCATCGGCAGTGAGCAGGGAGGTTCCCGATGAGCCGTTATATCTTGATTCGCCGCTTGCGCGGCCCCGCATTTCTTCTTTTGGTGGGCGTCATGGCCCTGTTGGCTCAGGCAGACATTCTCAGTTGGGGCAAGAGTTGGCCCCTGTTTCTGATTCTGGCCGGCGTGCTGCTGCTGGCGGAGCGCGCGGCGATGGCTTCGGAGGGCGGTTATCCGCCTCCTCCTGGGGCACCGTATCCGTACCCTGGCGCTGCGTACCCCGGCGCTCCCGCAGGCGCACCGCAGCCCCCCCCGCAACCGGGCTCGGCCATTGTCCCGGCGCACTCTGACGATTTTGACAACCGGCAAGGAGGAGGACAGTCATGAGCAGCGTACCTCCCAACACACCTCCGGGCGGCGGCGTGCCGCCTGGGTATCCTCCTTACGACCCGAAGACCCAGTGGCGGGTCTATCGCGAACAGCAGCGGGCCGCCTGGCGGGCGCAGCGCGATGCCTGGAAGGCCCAGCATCACGCCTGGAAGGGCGGCTACGATAGCAGCGTCTATGGCCCGCGGGTTCCCTCGGTCGTGGGCCCCATCATCCTGGTCGGCGTTGGCGTAGTGGCCCTGCTGGTCGTCACGGGCAAAATCGCCGCCAACGATTTCTGGACCTGGTATGCGCACTGGTGGCCGCTGCTGCTGATCGGCGCCGGACTGGCCCTCTTGGGCGAGTGGGCGCTGGACCTGAAGCGCGAAGTTCCCGTGCGCCGCGGCGGCAGCTTTGTCGGCATCCTGATCCTGCTCGCTATCTTGGGCGTGTGCGCTTCCGGATGGAATCACATGGGGCCGTGGTTTGGCCAGTGGGGCGACCACAGCGACGACTTCTTCAATGCCTTCGGCCTGCCCGAACACGACAGCGAGCAGGATGCGCTCAATGCCCAGATTCCCGCCAACAGCAGTATCGACATCGAGAATCCCCGCGGCGATGTGAGCATCGTTGCGGAAGACGGAACGACCGTCGAGGTGCAGGCCCATCAAGTGGCTTACACCAACTCCGACGAAGACGCCAAAAAGGTCTTCAATTCGGAGGCAGCGCATATGACCGTGAACGGCAATGCGGTCCTGGTGAAGTCAGAAGGCAACGACCGCGGACGGGTGAACCTGACGGTCACGGTTCCCAAATCTGCGCGGGTCACGGTGAACGCCGGTAGGGGCGACGTGACTGCGGCCGGCCTGGGCGCAGGCATCATCCTCACCGCCGGGCGTGGCGATGTGCGGCTCAGCTCGATTGTGGGCTCGGTACAGGCGCACCTCTCCAACGGCAAGCACGACTTCTCCGCCCACGACGTGCAGGGCGACATCAACACGGACGGCGACTCGAACGACCTCACCTTCTCCGAGATCAAGGGCAAGATCATGCAGAATGGCGAGATCCTGGGCGATGTTCACATGGAGACCGTCTCCGGGCCTGTGCACCTGCACACATCGGTGACCGAGCTGCAATTGGGCGAACTACCGGGCGACTTGACGCTCAACTCCGACGATCTGCGCATCAACCAGGCCAAGGGTCAGGTGCGCGTGACCACTCACTCCAAGGACATCGACCTGAGCCAGATCTACGGCGACAGCTACGTGGAAGACCGCGATGGGCGCATCGCCATTGAGCCGGCCGGAGCCTTTGGCATTGAAGCCAAGAACAGCAAGGGCGACGTGGAAGTAACCCTCCCGCCCAACGCCTCCGCCAAGGTGGATGCCCGCACCCGGAACGGCGACATCGTTTCGGAATACGCCATTGCCGCCAGCGAAGGCGAGAACAAGGCGGCCAGCTTCACCATCGGCTCCGGTGCAACACGGATTGTGCTCAGCGCGGAGAACGGCGATGTGCGCATCAAGAAGGGCTCGGCCTATCCGGCGGCTCCGGCGGCGCCCAACGCTCCCGCTGCAGCGCCCAATGCGCTGCACCTGAAGGCGCCCAGGAAGCCGATGCCTCCGCCCTCAACCAACTAAAAAAACGAACGTACTACGCAGACAGGACAGGCGCTGGAGGGTTTCCTTCCAGCGCCTGTCCTGTCTGCGTCAATCTTCGAAAACTCCGGCCCACCCGAAAAAACAGGCGGTGGAGTCCAGTGCGGTCTTATCGATACTCGATCTTTGACGTCAAACTGTGTGAGTGCGGAGGAAACGGGATGGCAAGTCAATTCCACGCAGAGCGCGTCTCTCGTTCAACGAAGCAGGAAAGCCGCGACATCCCATCCGTGTTCGAGCCGAATTGGAGCGGGAAGTATTGTCAGTTCGTCCTCGATTTTCAACGGCTTATGGGAGACGACTTCGAGCCCGACTCTCTCTTCTTTGTTGAATGCTGGACCGTCGGCACATCCGCTGCGGCGAAGAATTTCCACCAGAGACGGCAGGAACCGGCGGGTTGCGAGCCTCCCAGCCAAGCATTCCACGACACTTACATCCCCTCCGACCCGTTTCCCCAGCAACAGGATGATTTTCTCTTTGCCGCCAGTGCCGCGGCAAGCGCGAGACGCTGCGACGCTGGCTGGCGGCTGCCGCCTTCGGAGGAACCCGCCGCACGGACGCAGGATCAAAATCCGCAACCGGGAGAACCTTCCGCCGAACCCCGGGAGAGCCGTCAGGAAGCAATCCATCCTATGACGCTCAAAAGCGCCCGCCGGCTCTTGGGAGTGACCGTGGTCAGCACGCGGAAGGAGATCAAAACCGCGTATCGAAGAATGGCAAGCGTGTGGCACCCCGACCGGGCCGAATTCAGGACCGAACGTGCACGCCGCATTGCCACCGAACAGATGGCTGCGATCAACGAAGCCTACCATCTCCTGCTCAGTTGCCTACCCCAGGAGACCTCCGGATTCGGTCCAGACTGAAGCAGCAAAGGCGAGAACAAGGCGGCCGGCTTCACCATAGGCTCCGGGTCGACGCGGATTGTGCTGAGCGCAGAGAACGGCGATGTGCACATCAAGTAGGGCTCGGCCTTCCGGCGGCTCCTTCTGCGTCCCACACTCCCGCCGCAGCGCCCAATGCGCTGCACCTGAAGGCGCCCAGGAATCCGGTGCCTCCGCCTTTATCCATCTCCATTCAGTAACCCCGCGATTTCCGCGCCTTTTTTCTGGCGCGGGCCCGCCGAAGGCCGTTGGCCCCACCGCAGGTGGCAGTTGGCTACACCGCAGGTGGAAGGTGGCGCAATTTATAATCCGGCAGGAAACGGGCACGCAGCCGAAGTCCCGCATCGCGGAGAAAACAACACATGCCAACCGACGTAATCATGCCGCAGATGGGCGAATCCATCTTCGAGGGAACCATTACCAAGTGGCTGAAGAAGGCCGGCGATCCCGTCGAAAAGGACGAGCCGCTCTTTGAAATCTCCACCGACAAGGTGGACGCCGAGATTCCCTCGCCTGTGGCGGGCGTGCTGACCGAGATCAAGGTTCCCGAGGGCGAAACCGTGCAGATCAACACGGTGGTCGCCGTGGTGGCGGAGAGCGGTGCGGCTGGTGGCGCATCCAGTGCGAGTGCGCCTGCTCCGGCTGTCGTTCCCCAGCCCGGCCCGGCAGCCTCCGAAACAGCTCCAGCTTCCGGTGGGACGGAGGTGGTGATGCCGCAGATGGGCGAATCCATCTTCGAGGGCACCATCACCAAATGGCTCAAGAGGGCCGGCGATCCCGTCGAGAAGGACGAGCCGCTTTTTGAAATCTCCACCGACAAAGTGGATGCCGAGATTCCCTCGCCTGTGGCGGGCGTGCTGGTCGAGATAAGGGCTGCCGAAGGCGCGACGGTGCAGATCAACACGGTGGTTGCGGTGATAAGCGGCACGGCGGCTGCGCCGCTGGCCCATGCCGCTCCGGCTGTCGTGCCTCAACCGGTTCCATCGGTACCCGCCGCGTCGCAGGCGCAGTTGGCCGCACCACAGGTGGCGGCGGGACGGCGGATTCGTTCCTCGCCCCTGGTGCGGCGGATCGCCAGCGAGAACAGCCTCGACCTCGCGCGGATTCCCGGCAGCGGTTCAGATGGCCGCATCACCAAGGAAGACATTCTGAGCTATCTGTCTGCGAATGGCCCTGGTAGCGCTCTTGCGCCAGAAGCAAAGTTGGCTCCCCCGCAGGTGGCGCCGCAGGCGCAGTTGGCCGCACCGCAGGTGCCGCTGACCAAGATGCGGGCCATCATCGCCCAGCGGATGGTCGAGAGCAAGCAGATCAGCCCCCACGTTCACACCGTTTACAGGGTGGACATGACCCGCATTGTGCGTCTGCGGGAGCGGCAGAAGGCGCGCTTCGAGCAAGCGCACGGCGTCAAACTGACCTACATGCCGTTTATCGCCGCTGCCGCCGTTCACGCCTTGAGCAAGTTCCCCATCGTCAACGCCTCGCTGGCCGCGAACTCGATCCACTACCACGAGCACATCAACCTGGGCATTGCCGTGTCTCTCGATTGGGGGCTGATCGTGCCGGTGGTCAAGCAGGCGGAGGAGCGCAGCTTCCTGGGTCTGGCCCGCACCATCGCCGACCTGGCCACGCGCGCCCGCACCAAGAAGCTGCTGCCCGACGAGGTGCAGGACTCGACCTTTACCCTCACCAACTCCGGCATCTTCGGCGACGAGTTGAGCACGCCGATCATCAACCAGCCCAACTCGGCCATCCTGGGCATCAGCGGCATGAGGAAGGAGCCGGTTGTGCTAACGGACGACGAGGGCAACGACACAATAGCGATTCGCTCGATGCAGCACTTCTGCCTGGGCTTCGACCACCGCCTGATCGACGGCGCCGACGGGTGCAAATTCATGAGCGAGTTCAAAAAGACGCTGGAAAACTGGGATACGGAGATCGGGTAGCGAGATACGCAATCATCCGACAAGGATTGAGCTCCGGCGCTTAGACTCGTGTGCAGAGCCTTTTGGTCGTACCGGCCTCTCAGAGGGAGCATTTCGGATGAAGAAATTCAAAGTGGTGGCCATAGCCATGGTCGCGACTGCGCTGCTGATGGCGTCGTCGGCACGCGCGCAGAACGAGCATCGTCAGGGCCAGGGACAGGCCATCGTCACCGTTCTTCCCGCCCACGAGGGCGAACAGGCCGTCAACGTCGCTATTCAGGGAGTGAAGATCAAGCTCAACGGAAGACAGTCCACCGTCACCGGCTGGACGCCGCTCCGTGGGGCTGACAGCCGCGTGGAATTGGTGGTGCTGATTGACTCGGGCGCTAGCCTGAGCCTGGGCGAGGAGATGGGCGAAATCCGCCACTTCATCCAGGAGACTCCTTCAAATACGAAGATCGCCATTGCCTACATGCAGAACGGTCGCGCCGTCTTTGCCGGGCCGCTCTCGGCCGACCCCGCCGAGGTCGAGCGCGGGCTTCATCTGCCCGGCGGTATGTCCGGCTCCAGCGCCAGCCCCTACTTTTGCCTTTCCGACCTGGCGAAAAACTGGCCTTCGACGGATCGCGCGGCACGCCGCGAGGTGGTGATGATTTCAGACGGCGTGGACTACTACCAGATGCGCTACGACCCGGACGATCAGTATGTGCAGGCCGCGATCAAGGATTCAGCCCGCGCGGGCCTGGTGGTGCACACCTTCTACTGGCTCGGCCAGGGCCGCGTGAGCCGCTCCGGCTATGAGAACAATGCCGGCCAGAACCTCCTGCTCCAGGTCAGCCAGGCCACCGGCGGCAAGAGCTACGGCGAAGGGATGGGAAACCCGGTCTCGTTTGAACCGTTTTTCACCGACCTCCGGCGACGCCTCAGAAATCAGTACGCGCTCCGCTTTACCTCTCGCCTCGACGGCAAACCCGAAGTGGAGAGTCTGAAACTCCAATTGAGCGTTTCAGCAGCAAAGGTGGACGTTCCCCTGCAGGTTTTGGTGAGCCCAGCAGGCAGTGCAGGCGAATAGCGAGCGCGGAACTGCTCTCTCTTCATTGCCGCCAGGGCCCATTCCGTTGCGCTTCGAGCACTTCGTTCTTTCCCCAGTGAGCCCTTTTGTGTCACACTTGCAACCATGGGAAGCAAAGACAAAGGCAAGAAGGAACCAAAGAAGGCGCCCAAACCGAAGCCTAAACCAGAACCCGGCCGCAGACGCGAAGGGTTCACGCCGGCCCCGCCGAAATAGGGCGACCAGCCCCCTTAGGCGCGCCGCCCAATCACAAAGGAAGCCCTCTCCGTGCGAGAGGGTTTTTCTTGTGCGCCGTGCCGGGATCGGCCCCTTCACCACATGATGGCCGACTTTCACAGATCAGTCCACCCCGCGCGTCACTGCAATCCCGCCCGGAAAGCATTAGCTTCAAGAGAAGATGCATTCTCCTGGGGGTATTTCCGTGCGCTCGAAACTTGTTGTAGCGCTTCTTTCCGTGCTCGTCCTGCACGCCGGCCATGCGCAGGAAGCTGCGCCGTTCTTCCCGGCCGCGTCCGGTTCCTCCCTGCCCGCCGTCGCGCCATCCAATAGACCCTCTGTTGGCATTGCTCTGGAAGGCGGCGGCGCCCTGGGACTGGCTCACATCGGCGTCCTCCAGTGGCTCGAGGATCATCGCATCCCCATCGACCGCATCTCCGGCACCAGCATGGGTGCGCTGGTCGGCGCCATCTACGCCACAGGCCACTCCCCGGCCGAGTTGCGCTCCATCGCCACCAGCGACGCCTTCACCCGCGTCTTTGCCTTGCAATCCTCCTACGCCGACGCCAGCTTTCGCCGCCGTCAGGACCGCCGCGAGATTCCCCAAGCGCTCACCGTCGGCATCCGTCACGGCGTCGCCCTGCGCAACGGCCTGCTCACCAACAGCGGCGTCAGCGAATTTCTCGCCACCAACCTCTTCGGCTACAACCGCGAGCAGTTGGACTATGATCGCCTCCCCATTCCCTTCCGCTGCGTGGCTACCGACCTCACCACCTTGCAGACGGTCACCTTTGCCTCCGGCCCCTTGCCCAAGGCCGTCCGCGCCTCCATTTCCATTCCCGGCGTCTTTTCCCCGGTTCAGGACCGCAACGGCCACTATTATGTCGATGGTGGTATCCTCGACAACCTGCCCACCGATGTCCTTCGCCATGACCTTCATGCCGACACCGTGATCGCCGTCCGGCTCGAAGACTCGCCCCTCAACGACAGTGACATCAGTTCCATCGTCGGTGTGCTCAACCGCGCCTTTTCTGCCGGAATTGTGCACAATGTCGAGCAGGCCGAGAAGTTGGCCGACGTAGTGATCAAAGTGCCGGTCGGCAACTTCTCCGGCACCGATTACGCCAAAGCTGATGGGCTCATCAAAGTCGGCTACCAGGCCGCCGAGCAGAACCGCGCCACCCTGCTGCGCTATGCCCTCGACGCAGATGGATGGAAGGCTTACCTGGCTGCCCGTGAGAGCCGCCGGCTTCCGCAGCCCGGCCTTCTCCGCCAGGTCCGCATTGAAGGCGGCGAACCCGGAGCCGTCGCTGAACTCCGCGATAGCATGAAGCACATCGAAGGCCAGCCCATCACCCCCGCTTCCACTGAAAATGCCCTCAAGCCAGTCCTGTCCAATGGCGGAGTGGCCGCCACCTGGGAGACCTACAGCCCTCAGCCCATTTCCCCCACTGCCGCCGAACCCGCGCCCGACACCGGCATCCTCGTCCGCCTCAACCACGATCGGACCGGACCCCCCTATCTACTCATCGGTCCCGACCTGGCTGCCTCTACCTCCAACATCACCCGCGGTGAAATAGAACTCCGGCTCGTCGATCAGAATTTTGGCGGCTTCGGCTCCGAATTCCGCACCACGGGCCGCATTGGCTACATGTCCAGCCTTTCTGCCGAGTACTACCGCCTGCTCACACCTAACGGGTATTTTCTCGAACCTCGCACGGGCGTTCTCCGCGCTCCGGTCTACATCTGGGCCAACCAGAAGCGGGTCGCCGAGCGCTTCCAGCAGAATATTGACGCGGGTATCGAAGCCGGCCGTACCTTCTCGAATGAGCTGCAAGTCTCGGCCGAGTGGCGCGAGCAACTGACCCGCTGGAGACTCACGACCGGCTCCGGCGGCGGGCCGTATCTCTCCGGGACCGCGCAGACCGCCCTGCTTCATATCGACATAGATAAAGCCGCAGCGGGTACTGTCTCGCCGGATGGATTCCGCTTCTCGGCTTCGGTCGGCGCTCTTTATCAGGCTGCGCAAAGCGCCAACGCGCCGATCGTTCAGCTTAGCTTCAGCCGCACACATCCCTGGGGGCGGGAGAACATCTTCGGCATAAGCGGGGAAGTGAACACCTATTTCCGCGCCAATGTCGCCGAACCCTACCGCTTCACCCTGGGCGGCCCCATGCGCCTCTCCGCATCCTCGTTCGATGAGTACCGCGGAACCGACACCTATCTAGCCCGCATGGGCTACATGCACCGCATCGCGGCTCTGCCGACCGGCCTCGGCCATGGTCTCTATGCGGTCCTGGGCTACGAGGCCGGCGAAGTCTGGTCGCCGGAATCCCACTCCTTTGTCCGCCAGGATGGCAGTGCGGGCTTCCTCGCCAATACCCCCCTCGGCCTGATCACTCTCGGCGCTTCCGCTGGCGATGCCGGCCACCGCAAAGTCTTCGTCACCCTCGGCCGCTGGTTCTGAGGGCACAGCAGGCCTGCCGTATATCTCCAGGCTCCTTCTTGCCCGGAGATATGCGGGAGCGCGTAAGTCAGTGCCGTGAATCTCTTCCGGAGTTCCATGCTGTTGCCCCACACGCAAAAAGGCCCTCCCGTCGGGGAAGGCCTTTTGCGTGTGAAAGCTGGAAAAAGTGCTTACGCGACCACTTCAATGCCCATCGAGCGGGCAGTGCCGCGGATGCTCTTCATGGCCGTCTCCACCGAGGAGGCGTTCAGATCGGGCATTTTCTGCGTGGCGATCTCGCGCACCTGCTTCTCGGTCACTTTGCCCTTCTTTTCCTTGTTGGGCGTGCCCGAACCCTTTTCGATCCCCGCGGCCTTCTTCAACAGCACGGCCGCCGGAGGCGTCTTGGTGATGAAGCTGAAGGTGCGGTCGCCATACACAGAGATGACGACCGGAATGACCAGCCCTTCCATCTCCTTGCCCTGCGTGCGTGCGTTGAACTGCTTGCAGAACTCCATGATGTTGACCTGCGCCTGACCGAGCGCTGGGCCAACCGGGGGAGCTGGGGTTGCCTTGGCGGCAACGATCTGCAGTTTGACGTATCCCGTAATTTTCTTCGGAGCTGCCATGTGTATTCCTTTGGAACCGGCTTTTAGCTCCTAGCGTCTAGCTATCAGCCGGTCATTCCTTCTGCGAATTTTGGTGTTGGCGCTTCTGCGTTTGCTTGAACCAGCGTCCGCTAGGTGGACGATCTGGCTAGAAGCTTGAAGCTAGTAGCTAGAAGCTGAGCCAACTACTCAATCTTTTCTACCTTGCCGAACTCCAGTTCGACCGGCGTCGAGCGCCCGAAGATGGTCACCATGACCTTCAATGTCTCGCGATCTTCGTTGATCTCGTCCACCACGCCGTTGAAGTTGGCAAACGGCCCATCGGTGATCCGGACCTGCTCGTTCTTCTCAAACTTGATTTTGAGCCGCGGCTTGTCTTTGCTGGACTCGGAGCGGTAAAGGAGCGTTCCCACTTCCTCTTCCGAGAGCGCCACCGGCTTGTCGCCCGTGCCCAGGAACCCGGTGACTTTGGGCGTGTCCTTCAGAACATGCCACATCTCATCGTTCAGTTCCATCTCCACCAGCACATAGCCAGGCAGAAACACCCGCTCCACCGTGCGCTTCTTGCCGTTGACAATCTCCGTCACCGGCTCGGTGGGAATCATCACCCGGCCGACCATGTTCTGGAGCCCGAAGGCTTCCACGCGGCTCTGGATCGACTCGCGCACCTTGCGCTCAAAGCCCGAGTAGGCGTGCAGAATATACCACTTGAAGCGCGGGTTGCGCTCCGGCTCGGCCGGTTCTGCAGTTTGTTCCGCCTGTTCGGCTTGTACGGGTTCTTCTAGTTCGTCTGCCATCATGCTCTCGATTCGCGGATCCAACTACTGCTGAATTCCGCCCAGCTTCTGCAGCAACCGGTTCATCCCGAAGGAGAAAATCCCGTCTACCAGAAAAAAATACACTCCAAAGATGAACACCGCCACGATCACAACCGTAGTGGTCGCCTGTACTTCCTTGCGCGAGGGGGTTACCACCTTGCGCATCTCAGCACGCACGTCGGTCAAAAACTGAGTGAATTCACTCCACGTGCCGCGCACGCCATCGCCGAACTTTGCCACGGAACTTGCCTCCTGCCGCTTGACAGGCTTCGACCGTTCTTCGCCGTTCACGATTGTTGCTTTGGTTGCCATGCTTCCAGTTCCTTCGCGCCAGACCTTCTGCCCGGCGCTTTCCTACTCAATCTGGCAGGGGCGGGGGGATTCGAACCCACAAGTTCGGTTTTGGAGACCGACAGTTTAGCCATTGAGCTTACGCCCCTAAAAGCAGGGGGCAGTGATCAGTTGTCAGGGGTCAGTTCGATAAGTGCCCGTGAAATCCCCTCGGCGCTCATTCAGCTACATGCTGAAAACTGATCCCTGTACCCTGATCCCTGTTCCCTGTCTTACTTCGATTCCTTGTGAACCTGGTGCTTGCGGCAGCGGTTACAGAACTTCTTGAACTCCAGGCGACCGGTGGTCGTCTTTTTGTTCTTCGTCGTCGAGTAGTTCCGCTCCTTGCATTCGGTGCACTGCAATGTAACGATTTCCCGCATTTCTGAATCCTTCCAATTGTCGAAAGCCAGGGATCAAATTCGTTTGATCCCTGACCCCTGATCTCTGATCCCTGTTACTTGATGATTTCCGAAACGGTGCCTGCACCAACCGTGCGGCCGCCTTCGCGGATTGCAAACCGGAGACCCTTTTCCAGAGCCACCGGCGTGATCAACTCGATCGTCAACTGAATGTTGTC
>Ga0224528_1000541_pt1 | contig 28724 bp, 26 predicted proteins | sample CBST25metaG_2_FD_179888 | JGI IMG/M metagenome (GOLD analysis project Ga0224528, IMG submission 179888) | Peat soil microbial communities from Stordalen Mire, Sweden - C.B.S.T25 | ecosystem: Environmental > Terrestrial > Soil > Wetlands > Peat | place: Sweden: Norrbotten County, Stordalen Mire...
CGGTCGCCACCACGCCCACCGTGCCGTAGTGCCGCGAGTGCGGCGACCAAAGGCCCGCCAACTGCTGCTTCGGCGCGGCAGGCACACCGGCCGGGCGCGGCGGAACCGGCTTGCCCTGCGCCTTCAGCACCTGTATGAGCAACGCCCACTGCTTCTCGGTGAAGAAGTAGCTCTGCGGAGCCTGCTCCAGGCCCTGCGTGCGCGAAAATGCATCGGCACCCTCGCCGACAATCAGCACATGCGGTGACTTTTCCATCACCGTGCGCGCCAGACTGATCGGGTGTTTGGTGTTGTGCGCGGCGGCCACTGAGCCAACGTCGAGGGTCTTGCCATTCATGATCGCCGCATCCAGCTCAACCACGCCCTGGTCGTTGAAGGCTGCGCCACGGCCCGTGTCGAACAGCGTCGAATCCTCGAAGATACGGATGGCAGCCTCGACCGCGTCCATCGACGAACCGCCCTGGTCGAGCACCGCCGCACCAGCCTTGATGGCCTCGGCCAGCTTGGCGCGCTCGTCCACATCCAGTTTTGCATCGGTCTCCGAGCGGAAAATATCGCCCGCGCCAGCGTGAACCTCAATCGCCCAGGCATGTTTTGCCGTCTGCGCCGAGGCCAACCCGACGCCCATTCCGACCAAGGCACACACGGCCGCCGCGCGGCCCATCCAAGACTGCAAGCTCATCGACAAATCTCGCTCCCTCGCGGGGTGCATTTTGGTGCGTGCCCCTCCGCGAAACTTCAGTGTCGCACGAATGAGCGTAAATGAACTACCTCGCCGTGAGCAGCGCGGTATCCAGAAATGCCCGAGTTGGTGCTACGCCGCTAGCGACGGGGAATACGTCCCGAAGGAATTCAAAAACAGGAAGGCCCTCCTGCAAGAGGAGGGCCTTTCCAGCAATACGAGCTTTGAAGCTTAGCCGATGACGTCGATGCCCATCGAGCGGGCGGTGCCACGGATGCTCTTCATCGCGGTCTCCACTGAAGACGCGTTCAGATCGGGCATCTTCTGGGTAGCGATCTCGCGAATCTGCTTCTCAGTGACCTTACCCTTCTTTTCCTTGTTCGGCGTGCCCGAACCCTTCTCGATGCCGGCGGCCTTCTTCAGCAGAACCGCGGCCGGAGGCGTCTTGGTCACGAAGCTGAAGGTACGATCGCCGTAAACGGTGATCACGACCGGGATAATCAGTCCGGCCATTTCCTTGTTCTGAGTCCGCGCGTTGAACTGCTTGCAGAACTCCATGATGTTGACCTGGGCTTGGCCCAGTGCGGGGCCAACCGGAGGCGCAGGAGTTCCCTTGCCCGCTTCGATCTGAAGCTTGACATAGCCGGTAATTTTCTTCGGAGCTGCCATGATATTTCCTCGTGGGCCAGCCGCCCGCTCCTAGCTTGAACGATTGGCTGGTATTTCATCCACTAATTTTGGTGTTGCACTTCGAACGTTTGCGTCCAACCGGGGGCGCTAGGTTCCCTGACCGGCTAGAAGCTGGAGGCTAATAGCTCGAAGCTGCAACTACGCAATCTTTTCGACTTTGCCAAACTCCAGCTCGACCGGAGTCGAACGGCCAAAGATCGTCACCATCACCTTGAGGGTTTCGCGATCCTCGTTGATCTCGTCAACGATGCCGTTGAAGTTGGCGAACGGGCCATCGGTAATCCGAACCTGCTCGTTCTTCTCAAACCTGATCTTCATCCGAGGCTTGTCCTTGGCCTCTTCACTACGGAACAGGATGGTGCTGATCTCGGCCTCGTTCAAAGCCACCGGCTTATCGCCCGTGCCCAGGAAGCCTGTCACCCTCGGCGTGTCCTTGATCAGGTGCCAGAGGTCGTTATCCAGATCCATCTCGACAAGCACATAACCGGGCAGGAACAACCGCTCCACGGTGCGCTTCTTGCCATTGACAATTTCGGTCACAGGCTCGGTCGGGATCATCACCCGGCCTACTCTGTCGGAGAAGCCAAAGGCCTGCACGCGGCTCTGCAACGACTCGCGCACGCGGCGCTCGAAGCCCGAATAGGCATGCAGGATATACCATTTGAAGCGCTCGTTAACGACGGGCGGCTCAACAGCGGCCGGATCGACCGCTTCGCTCGCGCCTTCGCCCTGCGACAACGCTTCCGGCTGGTTTTCTTCCGGCTGTTCGACGGATTGTTCGATTTCTTCTGACATTCTGCTCTCGATTCGTGGCTGCATCTAAAACCTTACTGCATGCCCCCGAGTTTGTTCAGCAATCCGTTCACACCAAGCCGAAAAACCCAATCAGCGACCGTGAAATAAACGCCGAAGATAAAGACCGTCACGATCACGACCGTCGTGGTAACCTTCACCTCTTCGCGCGAGGGCGTCACGACCTTGCGCATCTCAGAGCGCACATCGGTCAAAAACTGGGTGAACCCGTTCCAGGTTCCTACTATGTTGCTGAGACTACCCTTATCGTTTTCGATCGCCGTCTTCGTCGCCATGCGTACAATCCTTTGCGGCCGGCACTCATGAGGCCGGCCGCGTCTGACTCAATCTGGCAGGGGCGGAGGGATTCGAACCCCCAAGTTCGGTTTTGGAGACCGACAGTTTAGCCGTTGAGCTTACGCCCCTAAATGCAGTTCGTAGATCGCAGTTCACAGCCTAGAACAGTTTAACGAATCTTGCTGTGAACTGCGAACAATGAACCCGCTTTACTTCGATTCCTTGTGGACCTGATGCTTGCGGCAGCGGTTGCAGAACTTCTTCAGCTCCAACCGGCCCGTGGTCGTCTTCTTGTTCTTCGTCGTCGAGTAGTTCCGCTCTTTGCACTCGGAACACTGTAGCGTAATGATTTCGCGCATCGTAAAAATCCTTCCCAGCAGTTCACAGCTCGGAGTTCACAGTTCGCAGCCCACAGAGTCTTCTGCGAACTACGAACTGTAAACCGTGAACCGACTTACTTGATGATCTCTGCAACCGTGCCGGCGCCGACTGTGCGGCCGCCTTCGCGGATGGCGAACCGAAGTCCCTTTTCGAGGGCCACCGGAGTAATCAGTTCCACCGTCAACGAAACGTTGTCGCCCGGCATCACCATCTCGGTGCCTTCGGGCAGCTCAGCAACGCCCGTCACGTCCGTCGTACGGAAGTAGAACTGAGGGCGATAGCCCTTGAAGAACGGCGTATGACGGCCGCCCTCTTCCTTCGACAGAACGTAAACCTCGCCCTTGAAGTTGGTGTGCGGCGTGATCGATCCCGGCTTGGCCAACACCATGCCGCGCTCGACATCTTCCTTCGCGATACCGCGGAGAAGGATACCGGCATTGTCGCCCGCCAGACCCTCATCGAGCTGCTTCTTGAACATCTCGATGCCGGTCGCAACCGACTTCTGCGTGTCGCGGAAACCAACCAGCTCCACGTCCTCGCCCACCTTCACCTTGCCGCGCTCGATGCGGCCGGTCACCACAGTGCCGCGGCCAGAGATCGAGAAAATATCCTCGATCGGCATCAGGAACGGAAGATCGATGGCGCGGTTCGGCTCGGGAACGTACTTGTCGACGGCTTCCATCAGCTCGTCGATCTTCGCTTCCCACTTCGCCTCGCCGTTCAACGCGCCCAGGGCCGATCCGCGGATCACCGGAACATCGTCGCCCGGGAACTGGTACTTCGACAGAAGCTCACGCACTTCCATCTCCACCAGGTCGGTCAGCTCTTCATCCTCAACCGCGTCGCACTTGTTCAGGAAGACCACGATAAAGGGCACGCCCACCTGGCGAGCCAGCAGAACGTGTTCCTTGGTCTGCGGCATCGGGCCGTCGGTGGCGGCAACCACCAGAATCGCGCCGTCCATCTGCGCCGCTCCGGTGATCATGTTCTTGATGTAATCGGCGTGACCGGGGCAGTCGACGTGCGCGTAGTGACGGTTGGCCGTCTCATACTCCACGTGCGCCGTGGCGATCGTGATGCCGCGCTCGCGCTCTTCAGGAGCGTTGTCAATCGAATCGAACGAACGGAAGGTGTTCTTCGGGTTGTACTTCGACAACACCTTCGTGATCGCTGCCGTCAAGGTCGTCTTGCCGTGATCGATGTGTCCAATCGTGCCCACGTTTACGTGCGGCTTCGACCGATCAAACTTTTCCTTCGCCATGCCCTTTAGTCCCTTCCGTTAGACTTAGCTTTTCCGGCTCATGCCGGGTAAAACTCTTTGGCCGCGTTCGCGCGCTCAGGTTCTCCGCGCAGGCCACTCAACAACTCTGCTCCGCGCGCATGTTCTTGATGAACCTGGAGCGGGAGACGGGATTCGAACCCGCGACCAACAGCTTGGAAGGCTGTGACTCTACCACTGAGTTACTCCCGCCCAAACACAGCAAACAGTCCATAGCTTTCCGCTCATTTTGCAAAACGCTTTCGCGTTTTCTGAGCTTGCAGGCTGACGATTGTCGGCCGAAAGCTATCGACTGTTCTCAAAAAATGGAGCTGATGACCGGGTTTGAACCGGTGACCTCTCCCTTACCAAGGGAGTGCTCTACCAACTGAGCTACATCAGCACTACTAAACTCGCGGACGTTCTTCCGTCCTACTTGTCCCCGCCATGGCGAATTCTATTCGCCTGCCGGGCTAAAACCGTCTTGAGCGCCATTCCACCCATCACAATCAGCGGAACCAACCTCAACTCAACCGGCTTGCCACTCACCACAACCGTGCCCGGACCAACCATCCACCAGGACACAGCCGCCAGTCCAGCATACAATCCCAGGGCGATCCAGAACTTTCGCTCCAAATCTGCGCCGGACCTCTTCAGCCCTTTGCCACCTTGCTGGGGGGCCAACCCTTCGGTCTCTTGCCGCCCGCGCATGGTGAAACCCCTTCAGAATCAGTGGTGCACAGGGGAGGGTTCGAACCTCCGTAGGTCTAAAGACCGGCAGATTTACAGTCTGCTGCCATTAACCACTCGGCCACCTGTGCCCAATTCTCCCTACCCCTTGTGTCCGTCTTTGGCGCATCAAACTCCGTCCGGAGTTTCTCCGGTAGCTCGGAGCATAGCGCCTCGGAATGGGATCACCGCCAAGGACAGGCCCGGCCGATGCATTCGCACCCGCCAGATTATTCTAACCGTTTTCGGCCTCTTTTGGAAGCTTCCTTGAGTGGAGCTGGCGAAGGGATTTGAACCCCCGACCCTCTGATTACAAATCAGATGCTCTACCAGCTGAGCTACGCCAGCCCGACCACTCCGGAACCCTTCCGGAAGACCACAGATGAGCGGCCCCAGCCGGCTGCGCGCACATCCTCGGTACAGTTTCTAAATCTATCACAGGGAAAGCTTTCGAGCAAACCTCCGGGAGCACCATTTTCTGTGCAAAACTCCCAGCAGCCGCATGGTTTCCGCAAAAAGGAAAGCCGTTCTCTTTTTGCCTTGAAAGAAAAAGCCTTGCATCCCTACGCGCCGTGGGGGATCATGCCAATCAAGCAACCTAAATTCAATCTTTCGTATACGAAAAACGAGGACCCGCTTCATGCGTAAGTTTTTTGCCTCTGCCCTTCTGTCTCTCTGCCCTCTGCTCGTCGCCCAGCAAACACCCGCACCGCAGGCAGCGCAACCTTCCCCACTGCCCCCGCCACATATTTTGTTTGACGGCACGCCGGTCAAGCTGCGCCTGAGTCAGACCGTCTCTTCCGCTGAGGCAAAGGTCGGGCAGGAAATTGCCTTTGAGGTCGTCGAACAGGTCAGCGTCGACAACGTTGTCGTCCTGCCCAAAGGCGCTACGGCCATCGCCACGGTGACCGAGGCCGAGCATAAGCGGAGCATGGGCCGCGCAGGCAAACTCAACATCAACATCAGCTACGCACGCCTTGCCGATCAGGAAAAGATCGCCCTCCGCGCTGTCAAGGACACCAAGGGCGGTGGCCATGTTGGAGCCATGACGGGGGCCATTGTCGCCACCTCCATCGTCTTCTTCCCGGCTGCGCCGCTGTTCCTCTTCGTACACGGCAAGGACATCACCATTCCGCAGGGCACTGAGATTACGGCCTTCGTCGAAGGCGACATGCACCTCGATATGGCGCGCTTTGGCGGCTCCGCGCCTACGCCTGTTTCTGCTTCCTCCGCACAGGCAGCGCTTAGCATCGAGTCCACCCCGACCGGAGCCGACATCGAGATCGATGGCAACTTCACCGGCAGCACACCCTCAACGGTCAACGTCGCACCAGGCGCGCACGCCATTGTCGTCAAGAAGAAAGACTTCGCCGACTGGTCGCGCACGATCAACATCACGGGCGGCGCGATTCACCTGAACGCGGAACTGGAGAAAGCTGCCGCGCAGTAGTGCGGAAATGTTAGGGTAATCTCTGACAGATCCCGATGAACAAACGCACTCGTAGAACGCTCTTCATCGTGGCTGCGGTTCTGATCTTGCTGGCCGTGGCCATCTTCCTGCGCTCGAAGGCGCCGCCCGAGGCCGCGCGGCTGCTGCCGGAGGCCGACGGTATCGTCTACATCGACCTCAAGCCGATCCGCACCTTCTTCCACAAGCAGGTCGCCCCTCCCACGCGCGCGCCCGAGTATCAGCAGTTCATCGACGCCATCGGCATCGACCCGGAGCGTGACCTCGATCAGGCAGCCATCGCGCTGCACCGGATGCCCGACCCGAACGGCCCCAACGGGCCGGTGGCCTACTCGATGGTGCTGGTCGGTAATCTGCGCGGCAAGCGGCTCGTGGACTGGCTCGAAGGCCACGCAACCGCGCGCGAAAGCTACGCAGGCAAAACCATCTACAGCCTGCCGTCGGAGAACCGCACCGTGCGCATGGCGCAGATCGGCTACGACATGGTGGCCGTGTCCAACTACCCGACGGCGGAAAAGATTCACGCCATCCTCGACCGGCACCGGACGGCGGCGCTGCCCTTCTCCGGCTCCTCGCTGCTCGACCGCCACTATCGCGACGTGCCGCTGCTCTCGCTGGCCTGGGGCGTAGGTCAGATTGGGCTGCCGTTTTCAGAAAACGGCGGTATCTCGGTCTTCGGCCTCCGGCTGCCGCTGGCACCCGACTCGACCATCATCGCCAGCCTGCGCTGGACCGGGAGCCTGCGCCTGCGCGCCGAGGAGATTGCCCCGAACGAGGCCACAGCCACGCAGCAGGCCGCAGCCGTCGCCACGCTGGTGACGCTAGCCCGCGGCTTTGCGCTGCCGCTCGGCAGCAACTCCGCCAACAACGGATTGAAAGAGTTTTTGAAGACCGCCACGGTCGAACAGAAACGCGACCGCGTGGTGCTGACCGCCACACTGCCGGGCTCGCTCCTCCAATAGCGGTTCTTGCACAGCAGCAAAAAGCGGTCCCTTGCGGGACCGCTTTTTGTTTGGCTCGTTTTCTGGAAACAACGCCCTACCGGCTGGCCAACTCGGCGAAGGTCATGCGCATGTACTTATGCGGATTCACGGGCACGCTATGCACGCGAACCTCGTAGTGCAGGTGCGGGCCGGTGGCGCGGCCGGTCTGGCCCACGTAACCGATCACCTGGCCGCGGCTCACGCGTTGGCCGGGCAGCACGGCAATCGCCGACAGATGGCCGTAGATGGTCATCACGTCGTGGCCGTGGTTAAGCACAATCTGCTTGCCGTAGCCCGCGCCCATGTTGGCTCCGGTCACCATGCCGTCGGCGGTGGCGTGAACCGGCGTGCCGGTCGCCGCGTCGATGTCGATGCCCGAATGAAAGGCGCCCTCGCCGTTGATCGGATCCTCGCGACCGCCAAAGCTCGAACCGATGCGACCCTGCACCGGCCAGATCGAAGGCGCGTCGGCCAAGGTCGTCCAGTCGCTGGAGGCCCCGTGCTCGTCCTCAAGCAGACCGCCGTCAATGGCCCGCGTCACCCGGCCCGAAAGCGCCTCGGCGCGCAAAGCATAGAACTGGTCCACCGATTTGGCGATCATCTGCGGATTGGCCGTATCGGTCTGCGCGAGCGCCGCCGGCGTGGCCGCCGCAGCAGCCGCCGCGGAAGACTTGGCCGCCAGACGGTTCTGCCGCAAGCCGTAAAGCGCCGTCACCTCATTGGCCAGCGCGCCGAGCGAGGCCACCTGCACGTCACGGTCATGCGCCAGCTTGGCCATCTGCGTGTAGTCCTTGCGCAGCGACTCCCGCTCCTGACGCACCTGATTGAAGCTTTCGGTCTTCAGCAGCATCCGCGTATAGGAACCGGCCAGACCCACAATCGTGAAAGCACCCACCAGCGCCGCCGCCACAAATCCGTAGACGTACGAGATCGGCAGAGGAACCCGACGGATTCCGCCCTCTTCGTCTCGTGCCACAAAAAGAATGTAATAGCGCTTGCGTAACATGCGTTTGCCTCTTTCACCCGCGACCCGCAGGGACCGCAATTCGCTCATCGACTTTCTAGGGACTTGCTCTGGGGGGAATTGCAACAACAAAGCCCGCCATGCGCGACAACCACTCGCAGTAGACAGGGCCTAAAAAAACATTACTTTTGATTAGGCTAACAAACCGTCCTTCCGGGGTCAATGAAAACCACGGAAAACCGGCAGCGCATGGTGGAGCGTCGCGTCCCACTTCCCATCCTTGCAAACGGAGCAAGCTTTGCCTTTTCTGAAGCTTGGCGCGCCATCCCGGCAACGGTCCCGCGCCTGTCCCATTCCGAACCCATGCCGGAATTTTTCTGGGGAATCTGCACCGAAACCAGCGCGAACCGACTGCCCCGGTGCGGGACAGAGTCCACACAGGAATGCACGACGGCAGACAGCGCACGTCGGCCCCAGTGGCCTATCCTTTGAAAATGGAACGAAAACGGGAAGCTTCTTCCCTTTCTACGACGCGACCGAGCACGCAGAGCATTGCGGCGCCCGGCGAGCTGGCTTTGATCGACACGATTCGCCGCCGGGCACTGGCCACGGCGACGCCGTCGCTGCGGCTGGGCATTGGCGACGACTGCGCGCTGCTCGGGCTGAAAACCGGCGAGGAGATCGCCGTAACCACGGACCTTTCGATTGAAAACCGGCACTTCCGGTTGGACTGGCATCCGGCCGAGGCGGTGGGACATCGTGCGCTGGCGCGCGGGCTGAGCGACCTGGCGGCGATGGGTGCGCGCCCCTGTGCGGCCTTTCTGTCACTGGCGCTACCGGCGACGCTAACGCAGGCAAAACAAGGGGAAAAATCCTGGGCCGACCGGTTCTTCGACGGGTTTCTGGCGCTGGCCGAGGAACAGGCAACGCCGCTGGCCGGGGGCGACTTGGCGGAGTCTCCGTTGGCGCTGGCCGATATTGTGCTGGTGGGCGCGGTGAAGAAGGGCCGGGCGCTGCTGCGGTCGGGAGCGCGGCCGGGGGACCTGATTTATGTGACGGGGCGGCTGGGTGGCTCGGCGCTGGGACTGGCCACGCTCGAACAGTCCACGCATCCCACAAAGCACGCACGTAAAACCGCCGCCGAGGCCGCATGGGAGACGCCGCTTGGGCCGCACCTGTATCCGCAGCCGCGGCTTGCGCAGGGACAGTTGCTGGCGCGGCGCGGACTGGCGACGGCAGCCATGGACATCAGCGACGGGCTTTCGATCGACCTGATGCGTCTGACAGCGGCTTCCAATGTAACCGCGGAACTGGATGCCGACCGGTTGCCGCTGTTTCCAGGAGCAACGCTGGAGCAGGCGCTCGACGGCGGCGAGGACTACGAACTGCTGTTTACGGCGAGTGCGACAGCGAAGATTCCGGCCGCAATCGCCGGCGTGGCAGTGACACAGATCGGGCGCATTCTGCCCAAGCGCAAGGGACGGCCGCCGGTGGCGCTGTGCGAGGGGAAGAAGAAAAAAGCACTCGAACCGAATGGCTGGCAACACTTCGCGTAAACGCGAACACGGCGGAGAGGTCTACAGCGCTCCGCCGTATTTTTTTGCAATCTTATTGCTGCGGTGCGGGAGCAGGCTGCGTGGGTGCAGGCACATTGTCCGTGGCGGGCACAGCGATGGGCAGATTCTTGCCGTGCTCGGGATCGTACTGCACCTTATCCATCCAGTCCTTGAGCTTGTCGGCAGGGACTTCGTTGAGGTTGCCATTGTGCCTGTGATAGGCGATGCCGTCCTTCATAGCAACGTGAAATTTGCAGGTTTTACCCGAGAGCGGAAGCAGGATCTCCAGCTCGGCGTTGGGCTTTTTCCAGCGGGCGGGATAGGTGTCGTAGCCGATCGAATTCAACAAACGATCATCGCAGACGTAGTGGAACTCGAAGGCACGCGGCTGGCTGTTTTCATAGAGATTGGCACGACCTTCGCCGTCGACGCCTTCGAGCGAACCGGCACCGCGAAAACCCGCGTAATGCGAGACGCTGTTGTGACCGAAGATGTGTACGCGCAACGGATAATCGGCAGGGTTGTGCGCGGCCCATCCACACATGGGCATGAACATACAAGCGACGAGAGCAAGAAAGCTGAAACGACGCATCGATAACTCCCTCAGAAGTCGCGGTCAAGGCACGACCCGCGTGAATTGGCATCGAAGGCGCAGAATATTCGCGCGTCGATTCCATTTCCATTCAAGATAGGTTGCTTGGAAAGCAGGTTGACGATAGCACATTTTGCGACGGACGCGAAGCACAATTTACTTTGCCTGCTTGCTCCTATCTGTATCGCGCCAAGCCTGCACAAGACGCTCTTTTAGAGCACACATGCCTCTGCGCGCCGCGCTTCGGGCAACAGGATCTCTTCGTAGGTTTTATAAACGCCTTCGAAGATCGAGTCCCAGGTAGCGGTTTCGGCATAAGCGCGGGCGGCGCGGCGCATGGCGGCATGTTTTTCTGGATTCTCCAAAATCTCTTCAATGGCGAAAACAAACTGCTCGTCGGCGACAATGCGTCCGGTCACACCATCCTGCACGATAGTGCAAGGACCGCCCTCGGGAGTAACGATGGCGGGAACGCCCGAGGCCAGCGCCTCCAGCACGACGTTGCCGAAGGTGTCGGTGTGCGAGGGAAAGACGAACAGGTCCATCCCCGCATAGGCGCGGGCCAGTTCTTCCCCTCGCAGGACCCCCGTAAATTCTGCCCGCGGCAGGCGCTCGCGGAGCCAGTCGATTTCCCCGCCCTGGCCAACGATGCGGAATCGAAACTCTTTTTTCTTTTGGTCGAGAGCGGTTTGGATTTCCGCCAGCAGCGCGATGTTTTTTTCGATCGACAAACGGCCCACGAAGCCAAGCACCACTTCGTGGTCTTCCCTACTGCGGCTGCGTTTGACGGGGCTGAAAAGTTCAGCATCGACGCCGCGCGCCATGCGACGGCAGGGGCGGCCGGTGGCCTCGGAAAGACGTGCGCAGAACTTGTCGGTGGGCGCGAAGAGCACGCGCGCCGAGCCGTAAAAAAGCGACGCCGCCGAGAGAACGACGTCTTCGATCTTCTGCGAGGTGGCCTGCGATTGCCGCTCGGGCAGAAGACGCAGAAACCACTCCGAGCGGCGCGCCAGATACTCATGCACATTGGTGTGCCAACTGGCAGCCAGCGGTATATGCAAATGGTGCGCAATCGCGGCACCGAGCATGCCCAGCTCCGACGGGCCGGTGATGTGAACCAGCTCGGGCTGAAAGCGCTGGATGGCCTCTTCGATCAGCGGAAAATGGCGCAGAAATGCCGGGTCGAAGCGCAGGTCTTTTTCGAGAGCGAAGGAGAGAAAGCCGCGCGGCAGTTCTAGGGTCCAGAGATTGCCCTCTTCAAGAAAGGTCTGCGCGCGACTGCCGGCGCGGACGCAGAGGAAGGGCAGATTGCGACGGCGCACGAAGGCCTCCCAGTGGCGGCTGGTGTGGGCCACGCCGTTGATCTCATGAAAGGAATCGGGAAAATAAGCGACGCGGGTGGGGCGGAGAGAATTTTCCCCTTCCTTCGCGCTGCTGTCTTCGATTGCAAAGTTCGCGACTGCGGCTGCGCTCATCGTTATGCGGAATGCCCTTCCTTGTTCGTTGCTGCAAGACAATAGTGTTAGAGCAGCTTTCCCATAGATGTGCTCTGCATCCAGTCTTCGGTGTACAGCAATTGCAGAAACCCTCTAGCTCTCGGTGTCGCTCATGGCAAGCCGCATCTGGTGCGATTCGCTCCAGGCCAGACGCAGGCCGCCGGCCACCGGTGCGCGGCCCATCATCTGCACGCACGCCAGAAGAATGCGCAAGCAGAGAGGCGAGGTGCCACCCCCCGGCCAAAGCTGGCAGAGAGGACGCATGACGCCGCTGGCATCCGGATGGAAGACGCGCTCGTCCCAGTGGCGCGACCCAACGGGAAACTCCGGATAGTTGCGGATGGCGTCGATGGTCGACATCAGAATGCGATGCTTCCAGGGCGTGGCATACTGCGGCATGTAGAGCACGTTGCTCCTGCCCTCTCGGCGAATCTCATGGACGAACTCGGTGAAGCTTCCGGCGCGCGTGAGATTGACGTTAGCGTTGGGCTCGACGCCATGGCGGTCTCCACCGGCCACCAACAGCATATTCCACTGTTCGGCCAACTGGCGCACCTCGCGGTTTTCGGCCCAGTGGCGCAGGCCATTCAATTCAAGCGCGTGCAGAAAAGCGCCGTAACGCTGCAGAAATTCGTTGACCAGAAAACGATGCTTTTCATCGCCGATCAGATAGAGATCCCAAAGTGGATGATTGAAGACGACCAGCACATTCGGCTCATCGTTGAGCGCCGAGAGAATCTCGGCCAGCCGCGTGTTCGACGGCTGCGCGGTGTATTCGCTGAAGATCCGCATCCATTCCACCGCATGGGCGCTGGGGAGATTATGCACGCCGAGGTGGAAGGTCTGCTGATTGTTGTAAGGCACGCTCCATTCGACGGAGACGGGAATCTGCCGCGCGCTGGGCACAGAACGCAGCAGCATGGGCGCGGCAATGGTGTCGTGATCGGTAATCGACACCATGGAATCGAGGCCAAGCTTTTGGATCTGGCGGCTCTCAAGATCGAAGGCCAGCTTGGGCGTCATCGGCGGCGTCCAGTAACTGGCCGCATAGTTGACGCGAATGCCGTATCTCTGTTCGGCGCGGCCTTCCAGCCGCGTCATCATCGGCCGCAAAATCGGATATTGATTGCCAAAGCTGGCGAGGAAATCAAGCGTTTCACGCGATTGATTCGTGTGACTGTGCAACGAAACACCCACACGAAAATCCCTGGGCGCGGTCTTATCCTTCCACAGGTAGGAAATCGAGGAACCAGGCATCGGAGCTCCTTCGTCCGCGAGCGGGCGGACTCTACCAGCGATTATTGGCAAGGGGCGGTAAAAGGAGGATGAATGCGAAAAGAAATGCACTTTAATTTGTGCAGAAGTGGGCAATAGAAAACAGGGAACAGACGACAGCGGTCAGCAAAAAGGCATGGCCCTGCGCTGCACCGCAGATCATCGTCTGTTCACTGACCACTGTCGGCTATCTTTCTAGCTTCGGGTCTTTGCCATTTCGGGACTCAGAAAATCCTCAAAGGTCCAGCCGGCCAGCAGATCGTCCTTGTGGCTGGCATCGTCACCCGATGCCGCCTGGGCCGCTTCGGCCTCGGGCACGAGATAATTCTCGGTCAGGCCGCGCTTGAGGATGTCAAAGGCCGCCTCGGGCGTATCGGCAAACTGGAACAGCTCGATATCCTTGGGCGAGATGGCGCCGGTGCCCACCAGCGTTTCGAGATTGAAGACATGCTTCCAGTACTCGCTGCCATAGATGACCACGGTGATCTTCTTGGCCAGCTTGTGGGTCTGCATGAGGGTAAGAACCTCGAACATCTCGTCGAGGGTTCCGAAGCCGCCGGGAAAGACGACCAGCGCCTTAGAGAGATAGGCAAACCAGAGCTTGCGCATGAAGAAGTAGTGAAACTCGAAGCTCAGCTCGGGCGTAACCCAGCGGTTCGGAGCCTGCTCGAAGGGCAGCTTGATATTCAACCCTACGGTCTTGCCGCCGGCCTCGTACGCGCCGCGATTGGCAGCTTCCATGATGCCGGGGCCGCCGCCGGAGGTAATGACGAAACGACTTTTGCGCGAAGGCAGTTGCATGGACCAGTGGGTCAACATCTGAGCCAGCTTGCGCGCGTCCTCATAATAACGGGCCATGTAGACGGCCGAGACGGCGCGCTTGAGCTGCAGGTCACTGGCCTGGCCGGAGGCAATTTGCGGCGCGCTGGCCGGCTGCTCCTGGCTGGGCGCCGGCTGCGAGGCGCCGGTGTTGGACAACAGTTCGAGCGCGTTGTCGGTCTCTTCGGGAATGCCGCGGAAGCGAGCCGAACCGAAGAAGACGATGGTGTCCTGGATACGCTCTTTGCGGAAGCGCGCCAACGGCTCAAGGTACTCGGAGACGATGCGGATCAGGCGACCATCGGCGCTGTTGAGAAATTCCGGATTCTCATAGGCCAGCGGGGCGCTCTCCAACTTCGGCGGCAGGCTGGTGATGGGTTCGGAAGAGACAGGTACGGAAGAATTCTTTTCCATGCTCGATTCCATGAAGCCCACGGCGCGAAAAAAAGGTGCGCTAGAGGCCAGAGCTTTAGTCCTTGCCACGGGGAAAAACCTCGCGGAAGGCAATCCAGAGGTTCAACAAGCCAAGGCCGGAGACAATGCCACGCACGGCGCCATTGGCCGCATAAATTGAGAGCGTAGGAAATTGGACAAAGAGCGGATTCTGATCCCAGAACATATGCGACCAGGGCGCATAGCAGAGCGCCAGACCGATATAAATCCGGAGCAGCACGCGCACGAAAAGCTCCCCGCGTTCAAGCCAGCCGGGAATCCGGCGCGGCGGGCGAGGTGTTCCAGTTCCTGCGGACAGATCCTGCCTGGACCGAGAGGAGATTGGACGCTCCGTCATCGGTGCAGCCTCGTGCCCAGGCAGCGGAGCCGAGTTCGCTGAAATGTACGAAGATGTGTATTCCGGCCGCTGGGACATGCTCTTTGCATTCTCGTTCCACTCCTCGACCACTGTTCTGCCCAGACAGAAACTGACGGTACAAGAAAAGGGACGCTGTATTCAAACGGTAACACAGAGCGGCCGAAAGGTGGACCGGCGGACCGGAAGATCGCTCTAGTGCTGCACGCCGTTGGCGGCAATGGGCGGGCCGGTCGAGCGTATCTGGTATTCGCCGTAGTCAATGGTGAAGATGGCCACGCCACCGATGCGCACATGCGTCTCGCTGCGGTTGTGGCGCGGCAGCCAGAACTCGCCCTCGGGCGCGAAGGTCTGCTCGATCTGCGTCCGCGAGATCCAGAAGGAGGGATTCTGCGCCGGCCGCGCATCGAGGCGCATCACGGCAAATTCAGCGGCATCGACCCAGATGCGGCCTCGATAAAGAAATTTGGAGGCCCGGCGCGGCTCGACATCGAGCACATAAGCGGAACGGCCTCCGACCGGCTCCAATCCCACCAGCGTGAAGGCATAATTGGTCTGGTTCAGCGCCGTTGCCTCGGGCAACTTCGAAGCCGCCTGCTCGCTTTCGAGCGCGCGACGCAGCACCTTGTCGCAGAGACTGCGCGACCCTGTCTGGCTCAGAACGCGAAAGCTTTTGCCGGTGTGGGCCTCATAGCTGACCTCGACCTCCATCGTAGCCTCGATGTGCGACAGCCCCTTGTATTCGACCTGATAGTGGCGAATGGAGCGATAGGATGCGAGTCGCCCATTGCGCAAGCGATTGTGGCGTTCGATTTGATCGGCGATCTGCGCGGCGGTCAGGTGCGCGGCCGGCGCCGTAGACGGCGGGGGCGCGGCCGGCTGACTGAAAGCCGCCGGCGAGGAGACGAAAGGGTTCAGCAGTAACGCGACGGCCCCCAAAAAATTCAGCGCCAGAATGCGTCTCATGACCGCATCATAGCGCCTAAAAATTCAATATGCTGTAAAACCCGGCACGGAGCCGCTCTCAAGGGCTCAAAGATGCACACTGCCACGAAGGATGCTGTCAGCAACCGATGCAACACATGCTGCGGGACACGATTCTGGCGATAGCGGAGACTCACCGTAGGCTCCGCACTACCCGCCCAGCTCGAATTGAAACCAGGCAACAGGGGAATGAGCCTTCTGTCTATTTGCGGAACGTGCCGATGCCTTTGCGGAGAAGATCCGTGCATCTCTATAAAAACAAATATATTATCGGAGACTTCTTCAAGCATTCGCCTTCTGCATTTATTAAATATTTATGAATTATCCATGAAAACCGCTTGACTTCATATTCAATTTCGCCGCGGGTAGCGTAAAAACAATTTATGCGTGCTCAGGCCTTCATTTTCACTCCGCCTAGAGTGGCCTCGGAAATACTGTAGAGTCGCCCGAGGTCGTCGCTCCCCATGTGCAGCGCCGGCTCGGATGAATTGCTCAACTCAACACCTTTTCTGAAACCACGATAGTTTGAAGACTGAAAACATTATCTGGACATAGATCCAAATGGGCACCTGTGGCCATAGGCCAATTGATCAGGAAAACAGGAACGGCTCACACCGTTCCGCTTGATTCCCTGTATCAATTTTCACGTACCGCCCTCCCCAGAGGCGTGCTTTCGTGATGTGGACCTGCGCCGTTCCTGCTGACGGGTCCACATTCCGAGGGAGGGGCTTTCTTGATACCGACAAACCTTGGACCAGCCCACTGAATTTCGTTCTGTGGTTCTGGCGAAGCAGCACGGCGCTGGCTGAACTGAAACTTCGGAGCAGGTGTCACTGTTTTGCTACGGCCTGAAATTGTCCGCGAGTGCGAAAATGGAAGGAGCGTCCGGCTCATCGAATCGAGCCGTCGAACGCCGGAGCTTTCTTGAAGAATTTGCGTGTTCTGTCCACTCATCTGTTTCTGCATCAGCGTTTGCATCCCGGACTACTCGAACAGGCCGGCCGGACCGGAGTCGAGGGGGTCGAGATCTTTGCCGCCCGCCAGCACTTCGACTACACCCACCAGGAAGAGGTTGTCGAACTCGCCGACTGGTTCCGTTCCAATGCGCTGAAGCCCTTTTCGATGCACGCGCCGCTTTACCCGGATCGCGAGATGGGCCGCGCCGGTGCGCCAGCCGTCAACGTGCTGCACCCGGAAAAGGCGCTCCGCATTCAAGCCATGGACGAGATCAAGCGCGCGCTGGAAACCGCGGAGCTGATCCCCTACAAAAATCTGATTGTGCACCTGGGCGAACGGGGCGACGAATGGTCGCTGCAAGCGCTCGAATACGCACTGACCGCGCTCGAACATCTGGGTGCCTTCGCGCACCCGCTGGGCGTGCGCCTGCTGGTGGAAAATCTGGTCAACGGTGCCACCGCGCCCGAGCACCTGAACACGATTCTCGCGATCGGTCACCTGGACAGCGTGGGCGTCTGCCTCGACCTGGGCCATGCGCACATGACTGCGGGAGTTGCCAAAACCCTTGAGATTCTCGGCACACGCATCGGCTCGGTGCATGTCCACGACAACCACGCGGTCAAGGACGAACATCTTTGGCCCGGCGAGGGCACCATCGACTGGCCAGCCACGGCCAAGGCGCTGGCCACGCTCGCCACACCTCCGGCCACCGTCCTCGAGATTCATCCCACTCTGCTCGGCGAAGCGGCCACGCTCCCCGCGCGGGTGGCCGAGGCCTTCGCCAAACTCGGATAATTTTTCTTTTTTTTGCAAAAGCCAACGGTTGCGGAAAACTCCGCAGCCGTTGGCTTTTGCATGCCCCGCCTTTCCACGGAGAAGCCGCGCGGTTCTGGCTTTTTTTCGAACAAGGATAATTGGCCGACATACCATTTATTTTTCTTTTGCTCCTTTCTGCAAGCAAGAACAAAAAAGCGCGACCGAGGCCGCGCTTTTTTAGGCGATGAACCGAAGATCTAACAGATGCGCGGCAACTGCTCGCCGATCTGGGTGGGGATGACGCGATTCGAGCCCATGACGGTGCGCGCGATCAACATGCGCGGATGTGCGGCGACCACCTGACCGATGCGCGCCGCCTCGCGGCCGAGCGGGTGGGCGCGGAGAACGGCGAGCGCCTCTTCCGCAGCCTCAGGAGCGACAAAGAACACCGCTTTGCCCTCGTTGGCAACATAAACCGGATCGAGGCCGAGCAGTTCGCAGGCCGACTGGACTTCGGTGTGAACGGGAAGCGCGGTCTCGTCGATTTCGACGCCGACGCCGGAAGAAGCCGCAATCTCATTGAGCGTCGAGGCCAGACCGCCGCGCGTCGGGTCGCGCATGGCGTGGACCTGCGGGCCGACGGCATCGAGCACGCTGGCAATCAGCGCGTTCAGCGCTGCACAGTCGGAACGGATGGGGCTTTCGAATTCAAGGCCCTCGCGCACGCTGAGGATAGCCATGCCGTGGTCGCCGATGGAGCCGGAGACAAGCACCACGTCGCCGGGCCGGGCACGATGCGGGCCGACAATGATGCCTTCGCGAATCAAGCCGACTCCGGCGGTATTGATGTAGCAACCGTCGCCGTGGCCACGCTCGACGACCTTGGTGTCGCCGGTAACGATCTGCACGCCCGCGACCTGCGCGGCCTTCGCCACATCGGCCACGATAGCGGCCAGTTGCGCCAGCGGCAGCCCCTCTTCGAGGATGAAGCCCGCCGTCAGATACTTTGGAATCGCACCGGAGACGGCGAGGTCGTTGACCGTGCCGTTGACGGCCAGCTCTCCGATGGAGCCGCCGGGAAAGAACATCGGGCGCACGACGAAGGAGTCGGTGGACATAGCGATGCGGCTCGGTTTGCCCTCGAAGGGCAGATCGAGCACGGCAGCGTCACCCAGGTTTTCTAGCGCGGCGTTGCGGAAGGCGGGCAGAAACAGGTGCTCGACGAGTTCGTTGCCGAGCTTGCCGCCACCGCCGTGGCCCATCACAATGTTCGGATAGTCGGCAAGCGGAAGCGGGCAGCTCCAATTGGAAAAATCGGGTTTTTCTTGGCCTTGATTCATGAATTGATCCTGAAACAGTGAGCAGTGTACAGCGAAATTGTTTTGGCGAAAGCTGGAACGGCGAAGAGTCTTTCCGGGGCTAAAGCCCAATCCTCTCTTTGCCGCCGTTGCGGCATGGCTGAAGCCATGCCCTTTTACAAAACACACCGAGCGGCGTTTCTGCACCGGACGCACCCCATAGCGGACTGTCCACGCGCCCCGGAGAGCCTTTGCGCAACCAGCCGGGGGACGCAAATGGGCCGTCGGCGCGAGAACGAGCAGCATCGCTTCAGCTACCGTGTGGCCGCCGGAGCAGCGACTTCATTGGCAAGTCGGGTGCCCAACTCAAAAGCCCGCCGGCAATCATCGGGAAAATGTTTCCTGCGACTGGCAGCCTTCTTCTCCTCGTCAAAACGATCCTGGTCGATCTTCGAGTAGTCGTCGAACTGATAGGTGTCGAAGCAAAGCAGTGACTCCGAACTCCCGAAGATTCTCTTCAGAAACATTTCATTATGAGCGATACCTTTATCGAACCCGCTCTCCTTCAACTGCTTGTCTGTCGTATTCATCGTGTAAATAAAACCCGTCTGGATCTTCCTGGGAAAAATGGTTGGTGCCGGTTCGTCGGCTTTCGCATAGCGATAATAGGGAAACATCAAACGTTCCATAAAGGATTTCATCTCTCCCGAAACCGCCCAGAAGTAGATAGGCGAGCCCAATATCAGGACATCTGCCTTCTCGACCTCTTCCAGAATCGGTGTGAGATCATCCTTGATGGCGCACTGTCCATAACTCGGACCACCTTTGATCTTGCAGCCAAAGCAGCTCTTGCAACCCTTGAAATCCAGATCGTACAGATGAACAAGTTTTGTCTCCGCTCCCCGTGACGCCGCTCCTTCGAGAGCCTTTTCGAGCAATGTTGCCGTATTCCATTTTTTTCGCGGGCTTCCGTTAAACGCAATCACTTCCATTGAGTCCTCCAATCCTGCTGCTTGTAGCCGCAGGAATAGCGCTTCATCCCAGGGTCTTCGGCTGCTACGTCGCTATTGTAGTTGTCCAAACGCACACATCGCGGATCAGTTACCGGCTTTACCCGCGCTGGCGAGGTCATCGGCGGAGAGGAAGCGGCCGTAGTTGAAGTAGGCGGCGCAAGCGCCTTCGCTCGAAACCATGGTGGCGCCGAGGGGATGCCGTGGCGAACACTCTTTGCCGAAGGCCGGGCACTGGTCGGGTTTGAGCGCGCCGCGCAGCACCTCGCCCGCGTGGCACAGGGGCGATTCGTGCGCGTGAATGCCGGAGATGTCGAAGCGCTGCTCGGCGTCGAAGTCGCGATAGGCGGCACGCAGCTTCCAACCGCTGTTCGGGATCATGCCGATGCCGCGCCAGGCGCGATCTGTCACCTCGAAGACCTCTTCGAGCAGCTTCTGCGCCGGACGGTTGCCCTCGACGGTGACCGCGCGCGCGTAGGCGTTTTCCACCTCGTGGCGACCGGATTCCAGTTGCACCACGGTGCGGCGAATGCCATCGAGCAGATCGAGCGGTTCAAAGCCGGTGACGACGATGGGCACGCGGAACTTTTCGGCAAGCGGCGGATACTGCCATGTCCCCATCACACTGCAGACGTGACCGGCGGCGAGAAAGGCGTCGATGCGATTGCGCGGATCGCTCAGCAGCGCCTCGATGGCCGGAGGCACCAGCACGTGCGAGACGAGCATGGAGAAATTCTTGAGGCCGCTCCGTTTGGCAACGTGTACGCTCATGGCGTTGGCGGGCGCGGTCGTTTCAAAACCCACGCCAAAGAAGACCACTTGCTTGTCGGGATTCTTGCGCGCCAGTTCCACCGCATCGAGCGGCGAATAGACAATGCGCACGTCGCCCCCGAGGCTCTTCACCTGAAAGAGATCACGGTCGGTGCCGGGCACGCGCAGCATGTCACCGAAGGAGCAGAAGATGACTTCGGGACGGGCAGCAATGGCAAGGGCCTTGTCGATCAGCTCCAGCGGCGTGACGCAGACCGGGCAACCCGGGCCGTGCACCATCTCAATGCCCGCGGGCAGCATCTGGTCGATGCCGTTCTTGATGAGCGAGTGGGTCTGCCCGCCGCAGATCTCCATGATCTTCCAGGAGCGCGTGGTGACCGCGTGAATCTCGCGAGCCATGCGCTGGGCGATCTCGCCATTGCGGAATTCGGTCAAATATTTCATTCGGGCTTTCCGGCAACCTTCACGGCACTCGCATCGTCTGGACAAGAACCGTCAGGGCAGGGCGAGGAGGACTGCGCGGCGGCACGGGCAAACTGCTCTTCTTCGCTGGCAAACTCCTCGTCGAAGGCGCCCATGGCGCGGAAGTCGGCGAGAGTCAGCTCGGCGGTTTCCGCGTCGAGGATCGACAGCGCAAAGCCGACGTGGACAATCACATAATCGCCGAGCTTAACCTCGGGCACGTAATCGAGACAGACGCGTTTGACGACGCCGCCGAAGTTGACGCGGCCGATCTTCAGCCCATCTTCTTCGAGGATTTCTTCGACCTTACCGGGAATCGCGAGGCACATAGCTTTACGTTATACCGCGAGGGGAAGCGGCGGAAAGGGTGATCTGCCTCACGCGATCAGACGGTTCCGGGACAGACGCGCGCACCGGCCGCCGGATCGGGAATCATCCTTCCTGGAACGCGCCGTAACCATCAGGAAAGACAGAGGCTCTTGGTATGCTGGGGCCGGGAGGCGCATGTTGTTTTTCAAAAAATTGCGCATCAATCAGATTTGGCAGATTTGGACGCGGCGCGCGATTTGCGCGTTCGTGCTGGCCGCGGCGGTTTGCTGCCCGGCGCAGAAGAAGAAATCCGCAGCGGCAACGCCCAAGCAAAAGCCCACCACGGCCGAGATGACCACCGCCGCCAGCGAGGGCGATCTGCCCATGGTACAGGCGCTTCTGGCCGACGGGGTCAGCGTCGACACCAAGGACAAGGACGGGCAGACGATTCTGGCGCTGGCCTGCGCGGCCGACCACGACGATGTGGTGCGGGTGCTGATCGCGAAAAACGCCGACGTCAACGCCAAGGACAAGACCGGAGCAACGCCGCTGATGGCGGCCGCAGCCGAGGCCCGGCCGCAGATTCTCTCGATGCTGATCGCCAAGGGTGCCGACGTGAATGCGGCCACCAAGGACGGCACGACGGCCCTGATGATCGCCGCGACCAAGGGCAATCTTTACGCGGCGCAGGTGATGGTCGGCAAAAACGCCGATGTGAACGCCAAAAGCAAGATCGGCCGCACGGCGCTGATGGAGGCCGCGGCCAACGGCGAGTTGAACGTGGTGCAACTGCTGGTGAGCAAAAACGCCGACGTGAACGTGGCGGCCAAGGACGGCGCGACGGCGCTGCTGGATGCCGCGCGACGCGACGATCTGAATATCGGCCTGGTGCTGGTCGGGAAAAAGGCCGATGTGAACGCCAAGAACAAGGAGGGCGAAACGGCGCTGATGCTCTATGCCGAGCAGAACGACGCCACCCTGGCGCGGGCGCTGATCGCGCAGAAGGCCGACCTGACCGCCAAGGACAAGAAGGGCAAGAACGCGCTGGACCGGGCGGCGGCGCATCACGCCGTCGAGGCCAGCGAGGTGTTGGTCCGCGCCGAGGAAAAGACAGCACCGGCCGCCGCCACGCCGACCACACCGACTCCAGCTCCGGCAGCAAAGAAATAACACGGCACAGGAGGGGAAAACCGGCGGAGGCACGCAAGAGTGTCGCCGCCGGTTTTTGTGGATACGTTCAGCGTGTGCGGCCCAAGTCCTGAAGAACAACCGCAGATCCTTCGACTCACCGCCTCCAGGCTGAAGAAAGCGCCTGGGCCCCGTTCGCTCAGGATGACAGTTTCCTGATTGATCAAGTGCTTACATCCTAATTCCTATGTCGATACGGCCTGGGGCCGGTGCACTCGGGAGAACAGCCATCAGCTTTCCCGCGCAGGATCCATGGAGCGGAACGGCGGCAAACGGGCCAAGCCTATAATCGTAGAAAGAGCGCTGCGGTTTTACCCCTTCGCGCGCTCGCCAGACCACACAGACGAGGATCATTCATGGCGTCGCTTCTTCAAGCCATCGACGTAAAGCGCAAGATGTACTTCGAGCACGAGAATGTGCCCTACTACTGCATGGATGTCGAGGTTTCGACGCCCACCGCGCGCGGCGGCCAAACGCTGGTGCGGCTCAAGATGCGGAACCTGCTGACGCGGGCCGTCTTCGACAAGACCTTCAAGGCCAGCGACAAGTTCAAGGAGCCGGATCTCGAAGAGGTCGAGGCCTCCTACCTGTACAGCGACGGCGATAGCTCGTACTTTCTAGACCAGACGAGTTTTGAAACACTGCCGCTGACAACGGCGATGATGGGCGAGGCGCTGCGCTACCTGACCGAGGGCGCTATCGTGCAACTGCTGAAGTTCAACGGCAACCCGATCGGCCTGAAGCTTCCGGAAAAGGTGGAGCTGACCGTCGAGTACACCGAACCGGGCACGCGCGGCGACACCAGCGGCGGTGCCACCAAGGCCGCCAGGCTTGAAACCGGCCTCGAAATCAAAGCTCCGCTCTACATCGAAATCGGCGAAAAGGTGCGCGTGTTCACGGAAACCGGCGAGTTTGCCGGCCGCGCCCAGTAGCATTTTTGCGAGGTATCCGCCGGGCACTATCGCGTGGCCCGGCGACATCGGCATCGGCCGATCCGTACCCAAGGAGAGTTGACGATGTTCAAGCGCTGGATGCAGTACGCTTCGGCTTTTGTTCTGGTTGTGGGAACCCTGGTTCTGGGTTCGACTTCGGCCTGCGCGGCCCACTCGCCGCAGCCGGAGCAACCACAGCAGTGGATCGGCACGTGGGCCTCGGCGCCCATGGCGGCACCGGCCGGCAGCAACCTCTGCCCGTTCTGCGACACGACGCTGCGCGAGATCGTGCACATCTCCGCCGGCGGCGACAAGATTCGCATCCGCTTCACCAATGAGTTCGGCAATGAGTCGCTGAAAATCGCCAATGTGCATGTCGCGCTGAGCGCGGGCGAAGGCGCCATTCAGCCGGGCACCGATCACGCCGTGACCTTCGGCGGCGCGGCGTCGGTGCAGATTCCCCAGGGCGCGGCGCTCTACTCCGACCCGGTCGCGATTCATGCGCCGGCGCTATCGAATCTGGCCATCACCTTTTATCTGCCCAAGCAGGTCATGCACGTCGGAACCTACCATGCGCTGGCCTCGCAGACCAACTACGTCGCCGAGGGCGATGCCACCGCGCAGACCGCGCTCAACAAGGCCAAGACGATCAAGTCCTGGTACTTTGTCGACGGCGTGGATGTACTGGCCACCAAGGGTTCGTTCTCCATCGTCACGCTCGGCGACTCGATCACCGACGGCGCACGCTCGACCATCGATGCCAACCACCGCTGGCCCGATGTGCTGGCCGCGCGACTGCAAAAGGAAAAGGGCTTCGAGCATGTGGGCGTGCTCAACGTGGGCATCAGCGGCAACCGCGTGCTCAACGAGGGCGCGGGCCCGAGCGCACTGTCGCGCGTGACGCGGGATGTGCTGGCGCAGAACGGCGTCCGCTACGTGATTCTGTTTGAGAGCATCAACGACATCGGCCACATGGAACCGAAGCACCGCTTCTCCAACGAGGCTCCAGTCACCGCCGACGACCTGAAGTGGGGCCTCAAGCAGATCGCCGATCAGGTGCACCAGCACGGCATCAAGATCATCGGCGCGACGCTGACGCCCTACATGACCGCGGGCTACTCCTTCGACCAGGGCGAAAAAATGCGCGAGGAGGTCAATGCCTGGATTCGCTCGAGCGGCACCTTCGACGGCGTGATCGACTTCGAGAAGATCACCGGCGACGGCGCCAATCCGCCGCACTACAACCCGGCCTACGACTCGGGCGATCACCTGCACCCGAGCGACGTGGGCTACAAGGCCATGGGCGACAACATCGACCTGAAGCTCTTCCGGTAACCATAGAAACACAGAACGGCCCGCGCTTCAGCATGGAAGCGCGGGCCGTTCTGTGTTTCTGCTATAGCGAAACCAGAGTTGATGTATCCCGAAAGCAAGGTATTCAAGTCGACGCGACCATCAGGGAGTGGCGACCTTATACAACTCTCAACAAAACACAGTGACTCTGGTTTCGCTCTAAGCGAAGAGCGCAGCCTCGGCGTGCATTTGATCGGCGATGAAGTCGCAGAGCACGCGGATGCGCGTCAGCCGGTGCAGGTCGGCGTGCACGCTCAGCCAAAAGGCGCGGCGAATGCAAACGGCATCGCGCAAAACACATTCGAGCTTGTCATTGGTGTGGCCGAGAAAACCGGGCAGCACGCCAATGCCCGCGTCGGCGCAAACAGCCTGCATCTGCACGATGGCCGTCGAACTGGAGAAGGTCGGCTTGAGCGTCGGATGAATCTTTTGCAGGTAGTTCAATTCCGGAATCGCGTTCAGATCTTCGATGTAGCCGATGATGGAGTGATTGGCCAGATCCGCAGTTTTGGTGATGGCCGGATGCGTCGCCAGATAGCGTTTGGAAGCAAACAGGCGCAGGTTGTAGTCGATCAGCTTGCGGCCGACGAGCCGTCCCTTGGCCGGGCGCGTCAGGCTGATGGCGATGTCGGCCTCGCGCTTGGTCAAGTTGAAGATGCGCGGCACGGCGACCAGTTCGATAGCCAGGCCGGGCTGCGAGGCCGCGAGCCGCGCCAATCGCGAGGCCAAAAAGCCGACGCCGAGCCCGTCCGGCGCACCGATGCGCACCGTTCCGCTCAGACGCAGGTCCTTGCCGACGATATCGTTCTCCGCATCGAGCATCAGACTTTCCATCTGCTCGACGGACTGGAAGAGCCGCTCGCCCTCTGGCGTCAGATAGAAGCCTTCCTCGCGTCGCTCAAAGAGCCGTGCGGACAGCGCAGTCTCCAGCGAAGCAATGTGGCGACTGACCGTCGTGTGATCGGCGCGCAACTGCCGTCCGGCCACGGCAAGTCTGTGGGTACGCGCCAGCGTGAGAAAGGTTTGCAGATGAGTCCATTCCGGGTCAGGCATACTCCCATGCTAGTCCTGCTGCGAATTTTTGCAATGCCGGAGCGCTCTTTTATACCTTTCGCTGCGCATAATTTTCCAGTGTAATAGAAAGGTAGCGCTAAGATGGGATGCACGCGGGACTACCCTGTTGCGCTCTGGAGCACTTCCCCTGTCTCCCTCCCGCATGTTTGGAGACGACTCCGTGGAACGCACAATGATGCAAGGCATACGAGCTTATTTCCCCACCCCCGAGCAGATCGGTCATGGACTGGTTCGCAAAAAAAACGCCAACTATTATCTGATTTGCGCCTATACCCTCTGCGTGGCGCTGGAGGCCTGGACAAGCAATGCGATCAATGTGCTGTTGATCGACATTGCCGGCAACATCCGCAGCTCCTCCGATGAAACCAGTTGGATCATCTCTGTCTATTCGGCCGGCGCGGCCATCTCGGTCGTCACCTCGCACGCCATCTGCCGTGTGACCGGCGAGCGACTTTACATCATCTTTGCCGCTCTGTTGTTTGCTTTTTCCTCGGCCGGCTGCGCGCTGAGCATGAACCTGCCGTTTCTGCTCTCCTGTCGCGCGCTGCAAGGGCTGGCGGCGGGCGCATTCATGAGCCGCACGCTGGTGCTGCTGGTCACGCACTTCAAGGCCGACATCCGCACTCGCCCTCTGCGCTACTACCTGCTGATCCTGTTCATCATCGGCCGCGTGGCCGCGCCGTTTTTAGGCGGATTTCTGTCCGACCTCTACTCCTGGCGCAGCTTTTTCTGGATCGACACCTTCGGCGCTCTGCTGGCCACGGTGATCTTCTGCATTGCGCCGCGACATGAAAAGCTGGTGCCGCCGCTGGCGCGCCGCAACATGCAGTTCGACGTGCTGGGCGCGGCGCTGCTGATCGTCGGCGTCATCGGCATTCAGATTGTGCTCAGCCGCGGCGAGGTGGATGACTGGCTGAGTTCGCCTCTCATCCGTTGTTCCTTGATCGTCGGCATTGCCGCGCATGTTCTGTTCGTGCTCTGGGAGATGTCGCCGAGCAATCATGCGCCGCTGGTGCAACTGCGCCATCTGTGGGCCAGCAGTCTTTATGCCGTGGTTCTGCTCGGCGTCTTTCTGGGCACGCTGTTCAGCGCCGTCGTCTATGTCACCCCGTACTATCTGCGTCTGGGTGAAGATCATTCCGCCTGTCAGACCGGCTACCTGATGGCGATCATCGGCATTCCCATGGTGCTGCTGGCCATCGTCGTGCCACGCTTCGCCAAGATGGTACAGGTGCTGGGCGGCGCGACGGTGCTGCAAATGGGGCTGGCGATGCAGATCATCGCCTCAGTGCTGATGGTCGTGTTCATGAGCAGCGACACGCCGGACGCCTACCTCATCCTTCCCCAGGCGCTGAGCGGGGCCTTCATCTTTTTCGATGCGGTGGGTCTGGCGCTGGCCGGTTTTGCCAACATCAGTGTGCGCCGCATCTCGAATGCGCGCACGCTCTACTTCGGTGCGCGTCAACTGGGCAACTCGCTGGGAATCTCGCTGGGCATTATCCTGCTCGACCGCCGCGAGGCATTTCACTCGCAGCGTCTTCTTGAAACGCTTTTTGAACGCAACCGCACCACGCTCTACCACCTGCCCAGCTGGCAGACGGCACTGGGCGCAAAATCAATGGGCAACGTGATTCTGCACCAGGCAACCATTCTTTCCTACCAGGACATGTTCTTCGTCATTGCCGTCGTGGCCGGAATCGCGTTTGTGTGCGCCTGGCTTTTGCCCTCACCCAAACGGCAGAAGGCCTCTGCCACGGCCTCTCAGGCTTCCGAGGCTCCAGCTACAAAAAAAATTCTGGGAGCAGAAATCCAATGAAATTCAAACAAGGCTTCCCCTTTCTTCTCACGGCAACGCTGCTGGCCGGCAACGCGCAAACCAGCGTGCTGGCGCAATCGACGCGCGAGAACACCATCGCCACGCCGCGGCCGCTTGACCCTTCGACCAACTCAACCAACCCGAGCACCTCGGCCACCCAGGCGCAGAACCCGTTTCTGGGCAGCGTGACGATCGTGCCTCTGCAACCGGGTGTGCGCATGATTTCGCTCGACGATGCGGTCAAGTTTGCGCTACGCGCCAACCTGGGCCTCATCGATTCCACGCAGGCCAGCAACACCGCGCGCGCCGAACGCATGGCCGCGCTCTCCCAGCTTCTGCCGCACCTGGATGCCATGGCCACCGAGCACTATGTGGAAACCGGCAGCGCCGAGACCAGCAGCGGCCTGAAGACCGGCCTACGCCACACCATCGGCCCTTTCAACTATGAAGCCATGCATCTTGAACTGACGCAGAACGCGCTCGACATGCACTCTTTCTATCGCCTTCGCAGTGCAAAAAGCGAGAACGAGGCCATGCGCAAGACCGAGTTCGACAGCCGGAACATTGTGGTGCTGGCCGCCGCCAGCAGCTACATCGCCATCGAGGCCAGCCAGTCGCGCGTACGCGTCGACGAAGCCGAACTCGAATCGGCCAAGGCTGTCGAAACCCTGATGCGCGACCGCGTCGAGCGTGGCGTTTCTCCACGCATCGAGTGGATTCGCGCCCAGGTGGCCGAGCGCACCGCACAGCAGCGTCTCGACCTTGCCAAGGTGCAACTGCAAAAGGACAAGTTCGCTCTGACGCGCGTCATCGGCCTGCCCATCGAACAGGAGTTCGATCTGACCACGCCGTTGAGCTATCAAGGCGCACCGGAGATCGATCAGAACAGTCTTCTTGAAAAAGCCAGGACGAATCGCAACGATCTGAAGGCGGCACAGGCCATGAAAGAATCGGCGACGGCAGGGGTCAAGTCAGAGCAGGCACGCCGGCTGCCGTCGATCAATATCGATGCACAGTACGGCAC
>Ga0224528_1000542_pt1 | contig 28699 bp, 23 predicted proteins | sample CBST25metaG_2_FD_179888 | JGI IMG/M metagenome (GOLD analysis project Ga0224528, IMG submission 179888) | Peat soil microbial communities from Stordalen Mire, Sweden - C.B.S.T25 | ecosystem: Environmental > Terrestrial > Soil > Wetlands > Peat | place: Sweden: Norrbotten County, Stordalen Mire...
TCTTGCATTAACGGGCCAAAAGCCGCACGCGACACATCGCTCGCCCGCCGCCGCAATGAAGTCATCCAACACGCCCGGCCTGCCGGCGAGTTCCCGCGCAAGCTCTCGCTTGATATCGCCTGCGACTACGCGGCCTCGCCGGTCATTCGCAAAGAATACAGCGACCTGCAATTGAGTGAAGCGTTGCGCACCATAGGAAAGCATTCTGCCGATGATGAATTGAACTGCGCGGGCTGCGGATACGACACTTGCCGCGACTTCGCTCGCGCCATGATCGCTGGCAACGCCGGGCGCATGATGTGCGCCACATACACCCGCAAGATAGCTCAGAAAAAGGCCATTGCGCTCCTCCAAAGAATGCCGTCCGCGGTAGTCATTGTTGATGAGGATCTGAAGATCATCGAGTGCAATGCGAACTTCGTGCGTCTCTTCTCTGAAGACGCCGAGGCGTCTGTGAATGTTACTGGCAGCGTTCTGGGCGCCGTGACACCATTTTCCAATTTGTTCCGCCGCGTGCTCGAATCGGGCGAGGATATTGTCGGCCACGACATCCGCTACCAGCACAGCATCCTGAACACCAGTGTCTTCACCATCGAGCCTAACTCTGTGCTGTGCGGAATCTTTCAGGACATTACCAAGCCCGTCTTCCAGAAAGAGCAGATCATCGGGCGCGCCCGCGAGGTCATCCAGAAAAATCTGAAAACCGTGCAGCAGATCGCGTATCTTCTCGGCGAGAATGCCGCCGATTCGGAGATCATACTCAACTCCATCGTGCACTCGTTCAGCCCCGAAGAGGTTGACGACAGCGAGGGGCAGTCTTGACGAGCGCCGAGAGCTATATTGAGGTCGATTACTGCCAGCGGGCCAAGCACGGCCAACTGATCTCTGGAGATGTCTTTCTTTCCGAGAAAGTGAAGCAGGAAGGCCGCATCGTCTCTGTCCTTTCCGACGGTCTGGGCAGCGGCGTGAAAGCCAGCGTGCTTGCCTCCATGACGGCGACCATGGCTCTGAAATTCGCGGCCAGCGCGATGGATACACGCAAGTCAGCCGAAATCATCATGGACACGCTGCCCATCTGCAGCGTGCGCAAGATCAGCTATTCGACCTTCACCGTCGTCGATATGGCCTCGACCGGCGAGACCCGCATCATCGAGCACGGCAACCCGCCTTTTTTGCTGATTCGTCCCAAGGGCGAGTTGGTTGTTCAGAAAACCGAAATGCGTCCCAAGCGCTGGCAAGACCGCGTCATCAGCTTCTCCAGCTTTGAGGTCCAGCGCGAAGACCGCATCATTTTCTTTTCCGATGGCATTACGCAAGCAGGCATGGGTGAGTACCGCACCCCCCTCGGCTGGGGATTGGAAAATGTTGAAGCGTTTGTTCGCGAGAAAATTGACCGGTATCCTTTTATCTCAGCCCGCGAGTTGTCGCGCCTACTGGTTGCCAAAGCGGAGGAAGTTGACGGCCTCAGCGCGAAAGACGACATTACCTGCGCCGTGGTTTACTTCCGCAGTCCTCGTCAACTGCTGGTGATGACAGGGGCCCCGTTCAATCGCGCTCACGATAATGATCTTGCCATGATGGCGGAACACACTCCGGGGCGCAAAGTCATCTGCGGCGGAACAACGGCCAACATCATCTCGCGGCTGCTGAACCGCGCCATTCAAATCGACATGCAGCAGCCGCTTCACCCCAGAGTCCCTCCCGCCGCCAGGATGGAAGGCTTTGAGCTGGTGACGGAGGGCACGCTCACACTGGGCGAAGTGCTTCGTCTTCTTGAGGAGGACTTCGCTCCCGAAGACATGAGGTCCAATCCGGCCGTAAAGCTTGCGGCCATGCTGCTCGATAGCGATATTGTGAAGTTCGCCGTCGGCACCAGAATCAATGAAGCGCACCAGGATCCCAACATCCCGGTTGAGCTAGACCTTCGGCGCAATATCGTGAAGCGCATTGCCCAACTGCTGGAGAGCAAATACATGAAGCGGGTTCTTATCCAATACCTCTGAGAAAACAAAAAGCATGCCTGGGTTGCAACGCGTGAATCAATTGTTCCTGAGCTACTGTCGTCCCATCGTCCGTTCCAGTTCGGCGCGTGCCGTGCTGCGCTCCGCCTCCGCCTGAAACAGGCCAGCCTCGGCCTCAGCGAGTTGCGCATTGGCTTCTTTGAGCGCGGAGGCGTTTACGATCTTCGCTTCCACCTGATTGGCTGTGATCCTGCTCATCTCGGTCCGGGCCGCCACGCTTTCGCGCGCTGCTTCAAGGCCCGTTTCCGTGCGTCGCACCTTGCGCACTTCCTTTTCTATATCCACGCGCACGCGATTCTCCGCGTGACGAAGATTCTCTTCGGCCTCCGCTACCTGCGCCTGGCGCTCATGAACCTGCCCGCTGCGCTTGCCAAACTCCAGGAGCGTCCAGTTCATCCTGAGACCGATGAGACCGTTGTTCTCAGTCAGCAGCGGCACGCCATCCTGATGAACGTATTGCGCAAACGCTCCGATCTCCGGAATATATTCCGCATGCGCCGCGCTCAGGCCCGCGCGTGCTTTCTTTAGCGTCTGCTGAGCGGCTGCAACCTCTGGATTGCGAGCCAGCGCTTCAGTCTCCAATTCGCCGGCGGTTACATCTGTGGATTCCGGTTCAGGCGCGACGAGTTCCACTTCAGTGTCCAGGGGCAGGCCGGCTAAATCGTTGAACTCCACTTTCATGTCGGAGATGGCGTCTTCCAGCGATCCCAGCCCATGACGCGCTTCTGCAATCTGCGCTTCGCCGTCCAGCACCTTCAACTCCAGCACCGCACCAACCTCGACTCCGTTGCGCGCCTCGCCCAACCGTTCTTCGCCGGCTTCGATGCGAAGCTCAGCCGCCTGTTTGCGCCGTTCCGCCGACAAGAGGCCGTAGTAAAGCTGCTTCATCTTCAGGGCGACTTCATTCTCCGCCTGACGGGCATTGTCGTGCGCAACGCCCAGATCCGCCTTCGCCACATTGACTCCGGCGTGAATCTTGAACCACTGAGTAATAGGCTGCGCCGCCGTGGTCGTACTCAGCAGAAAATCGTGGTGCCCAAGCGGAAGCGAAGTATTTGTTCCAGGAACAGGGCCGGGGATCGGGTATACGCCCAACGCTCCCATCGGGATTTCCATATGTTCAATACTTCGGAGGTGTGCGCCGTCGCTTTCGTTGCTCAGCACCGGAAAGTAATTGGCGCGCGCCTCCGCAACTTTCGCCTTCATCTCTTTTTCCTTGAGGTGCGCCTCCTTGACGATCGAGTTCTGCTTGGTGGCCAGGGCGACGGCCTCCTCGAGCGTGATGCGCCGCGTTTCGCCGCGCGCGACGCCGGTAAGCGCAAACAACAGCAGCAGAACCGCAACGGCCTTTGCTGGAACTGCCGCCGCGTGCTTGCGGTGAACCACTACGAACAGAACCGGGATGGCCACCAACGTAAAGAACATCGATCCCAGCAGCCCGAACGCAATCACGCTGGCCAGCGGCGACCACAGACTCGAACCGGAGACAATCATGGGAATGACGCCCACCGCAGCGGCCGCCGAAGTGAGGAAGATGGGCCGCAATCGCCGCTCGCCGGCCTCCAGAGCCGCTTGCTCCAGCTCCACGCCAGCCTTCATCCGCTCGTAGATGTAGTCGATCAGGATGATGGAGTTTCTGACGACCAAACCGCCCACGCTTAAAATGCCGGTGAATGCGGTAAAGCCGAATGTGTTGTGAGTAATCAGCAGGCCCAGAGCGGCTCCGGGCAGCGCCAGCGGAAACGCGGCCATTACGACCAGCGGGTCAACCAGGGTACGGAATTGGAAGAGAAGAATCAGGAAGATGAGCACCAGGCTGATGAGCAGCGCATTCCGCATCTCGCCGGAAATCTCCTGCTTGTTCTCGGACTCGCCCCCGTAATCGATGCGGTAGCCCGGCGGCAGCGGCATCGCGTCGAGTTGTTTGAGCGCGTCGGCAAGAATCTCACTGGCCAGGCGGTTGCCGCTGGGAAAGGCGCGCACACTGAGCGTGCGGACGCCGTTTCTGCGCACGATCCTGCCCGGTTGCCAATCAGGAGAGAGCGACGCCACTGCCTCCAGCGGAACCTTTGCCCCGGTCACGGGAGACATCACATAAGTGTCGGCCATGTTCTGGAAGCTCTGTCTTTCCGCGGGGTTTAGCCGCAGAACCACCTGCACGTCGCGGTCTCCCTCCCAAAATGTAGTCACTGGCGCGCCTTCAAAGCCCGCTGCCAACTGCTGCGCGATGACGGCATTGGTCAGTCCCATCCGGTTGGCCACTTCCTCGCGCACATTGATGCCCACCTGCCATGCATCCTCGTGCCAATCTGTATAGATGTAGGTTGCGCCAGCCGTGTGCCGCAGCACATCTTGCATCCGATTGCCGAGCGTTTCGAGCGTAGAAATGTCGTCTCCCACGATCCGCACTTCAACCGGAGCTTCCATTACCTGTCCCTGCTGCAACTCCTTCACGAAAACCTTCGCTTCGGGAGCGGCTTCGGACAGCCTTGTCCGCAATGCCGCCACCAGTTGCGGCGTTCCCTTCACCTTCTTGGTGTTCACCAGGATCTGCGCATAATTGGCGGCCGGCGCCTGCGGGTTCACGTTGTAGTAGAAGCGGGGCGCGCTCTCGCCCAGAAAGCTGGTGTACGACTTCATCAGCGGCTCCCTGCTGAGGACCGCTTCGATCTTGCGCACGGCTGCGTCGGTAGCCTCGATCTTGGAGCCTTCCGGCAGCCACACATCCATCACGAACTGGTCCCGCTCGGCCAGGGGAAAGAACAGTTGCGGCACCAGGTTCAACAGCCCAAGCCCAACCACAACAGCCAGCACGCTGGACACCAGAACCAGCTTCTTGTTCTGCATGGCCCACGTGATGATCTTGTTGTAGTACCTTTGCATGTGGTCCAGCGGAGTGACTTTGCGCGGCGCACCCGAATCTTCCTGCTCGTGATCCCTGAGCCCTTGGCGGATAAAAAAGCGCGCCAGGAGCGGCGTCAGCAGCATGGCCACAATGTAGGAAGTGGTTAGCGCGATGGCCACGGCAATCGGCAGCGCACGGATGAATTCGCCTGCGCCCCCGGTAATCAGCAACAGCGGGATAAACGCCGCGATGATTGCCAGCGTCGCAGTCAGAACCGGAACAGCCATCTCCGTGGCGCATCTCTCCGCCGCTTCGTCGATTGGCACTTTCCGGTCCAGCAATCCCACGTAGTTGTCCACAATCACGATGGCATTATCCACCACCATTCCCAGCACCACAATCAGCGCTGCAATCGACACCTGGTGCAACTCGGTGCCAAAGGCGTCCAACATGCCGAAGGTCATCGAGACTGACACCGGAATAGCGATCGCCGACACCAGCGCCACACGCATCGGCAGCAGCAGCATGGTTACCAGGATGACCGCGACAATGGCAATGCCGAATTCGCGGAAGAAGTCGCCGATGCGCTCGGAAACCACCTTCGGCTGGTCCGCGACCAGGTCCAGCTTCACCTCCGGGGGAAGAGTCGCCTGAACATTTTTCAGCGTCGCGCGGAGCGTATTGCCGAAATCGACAATGTTGTTGCCCTCGTGCATCTCGACTGACAGCAGAATGGTCTGTTCGCCGTCGTAGCGCGCATACTCTGTGGGGTCCTTGTAGACTCGCTCCACATCAGCCACATCGCCGATGTGAACCGGTTGGCCGGTGGGCGAAACATCGACCGTGATCTGGCGGATCTCGTCTTCCGTCTTCAGTCGCCCGCCCGATTCGATGGGCACCTTGCTCTGCTCTGCCGGCACGCGGCCCGCATACGCCACCGTGTTGCGCCCTTGCAGCGCCTGCATCACCCTCAGCGGGTTTACGGCATACTGCGAAAGCCGTTCCGTCGACGTGCCGATGTCGATCTCTTCCTTCTGATCGCCGATACGCTTGATCTTCGACACCGCCGGAATGGTGCGCAGCCCCGTTTCCACGGTCTGCGCGTAATCCTTTAACTCGCTTGGGCCATAGTGCCCGCCATGCACCGCAATCAGAACCGCGACCGTGTCGCCGAAATCGGAATCCACCATCGGCCCGAGCACGCCAGCCAACAGTCCGGTGGCCTTCAGTTGCGCCATATCGAGGCGCAGCTTGGACCAGAACTCATCCGGGTTCTTGACCGACTTGTTCAGCTCGACATTGATAATCACCATGCCGTTGCGGCTGGTGGAGAATGTCTTTTCGCGGCGCACTTCTTCAAACCGGAAAAGCCGCTCCTCGATCTTGCGTGTAACCTGGTCCTCGACCTCTCCGACCGTTGCGCCCGGATAAACGGCGGCGACAATGCCGGTGCGGATGGTGATCTTCGGGTCCTCGCGCCGCGGCATGGTAAACAGCGTATAGAGGCCTCCCACAAACAACATGCCGGAGAGGACCAGGGTCACCTGCGGATAGCGCAGAGCCGCGCGCACGGGATTCACTGGCCGCCCCCCGTGATCCTTGCCGGCGAGCCTTCGCGCACGTTCTGCTGGCCCGCCACCACCACCTGCTCGTTGCCGCTGAGACCCTTGAGGATTTCCACTTCATTGTCGATCAGCGCGCCCACATCCACCCGTCGCGCGTACACCCGCTGCTGCCCTGGCTCATATACGTACACGTGCGTGACGCCTTTCGGGTCGCGGACAATCGCATCGCCGGGAACGGTAATCGCGTTGACCATAGACGACGAATAAATCCGCGCTTCGCTTACCATCCCCGCGCGCAGCAGCCGCTGAGGATTCTGCACCGCGATCTTCGCCGTGTATGTTCGCGACGCAGGATCGGCCGCCACGCCCACCGTTTCCACTTTGCCATCGAACTTCCGGCCATCGAGCGACGGAATGGTGACCGTGGCGCGCGCGCCCTCCCGCACTTTGCCGATCTCGGATTCTGGAATCGCCACGCGCACCTTCACCGGATTCAGGTCCAGCACGGAAATCACGGGAATTCCGGCTCCAACCGTGTCTCCCACATCGATCCGCCGCATCCCCACAAAGCCCGCAATCGGCGCCCGCAGTTGGCAGTCCGCCATCCGCTTCTGCGCCTCATGCATCTGCGCCGCAGCCGCGCGGAACTGCCCGCTCGCGGCTTCCTTGTCTTGCACGCGCGTTCCTTGCCGGGCCATCTCGTACCGCTGCTGCGCTGCTTTGTACGCCGCTTCAATCTTCTCGAAGTCATTGGCCGCCAGGCTCTTGTGCTCGTAGAGGAACTTCATGCGCTTGTATTCGTCCTGCCGTTGCTCGTAGTCGATGCGCGCCTGTTCAAGTTCCTGTGGACGCAGCCCCGCCTGGGCCTTCTTGTCGGTGGCCTGCGCCGCATCCGCCTGCCCCTGCGCCGCGTCGTACAGGTTGCGGTAATCGGTCGCATCCAACTCTGCCAGCACCTGGCCCTTCGCAACCGCCTGGCCTTCCTCCACCAAAACTCGCGCCACGCGTCCGGCAATCTGGAATGCGGCCTGGGCCGTCACATTGGCCTCCACCGCTCCGCTGGCCGCCACGGAAACCGGCTCCTGAACGCGATTGGGCACGCGCACGCGCACCGTAACCGGCTGGTCGGCCGCCAACTGCGGCTTAGGGCCGCAGGCCGTCAATGGCAACAGCGCAAGCAAACACACGGCGGAAATGATTTTTGGCGCGAGGAATCTCGCACCGCTGGAAGAGCGCGGCTTTAGGCGCGCCGAAAGACGGGCAGCCAAGAGACCAAGCCTAAGCCCGTGAGTGGGTTTATTTTTAGCAATTTGCGCAAGGCGAGCGTTCGTTCCCGGTGCTTCATCAGCGCAGTTGAAGCCGTGACTCTGCCAATCCGAGCCTTTTTCCGCAGCCTGCAAAATCGAATAAGAACTTTCTGCCTCGATCATCGTTCTCTTCCTTGACAAATATAGAATGACACGTCATTCTATATTTTGACAAGAGACTCCTAAATCAAAATGGCCTATCGCAAAACCCTCGCTACCGAAGCCCGCAAAGACGCCCGCCGCCGTACGATTCTTGATGCCGCAACCGAACTGTTCGGCAGCTATGGCTATCACTCCACCACTGTTCCCATGATCGTGGCTGAGTCAGATAGCTCGGTTGGCAGCTTTTACGCTCACTTCCGCAACAAAGAGGACGTTTTTGCGGCGGTACTTGAAGAACTGGGCCGAAAGGTGACGGAACTCATGGACAAAGCCAGGGTTTCCCAGCCCGACCCCTTGTCGCAGATTCCCGCCGCCGTCGAGTCACTGTTTCTCTTCCTGGCCGAAAACCCCAAAGACGCGCGCATCTTGATCGTCGAGTCTTCTGGCCTCAGCCCGCGCCTGGAGCAGGCGCGCCGCGCCATCCTCCGCCAGCAGGCTGAGCAGGTTTGCCGATCATTTGAATTAGCCTCGGATGCCATCTTTGTTGCCGACCCGGCCATCGCCGCCCGTTGCCTGGTGGGCGCCGTATTCGAGTCTCTTTACAGTTGGCTGGAAGAAAGCCCAGCCGACCGGCCGCCTGCTGCGGAAATTGCGCGAGCCGTGGCTGATTACAACTCCCGAGCCATACGGCGCTGAGGTGAAAAGACAGATTCCCGTCAAATGTGTACGATAGCCGGCGTGCCAGGATTTCGTCCGTGCGAAGCGGCGAAAGCTACACCCCCGCCGTTATTCGTTTGCCGTGGCCGAAACCTCATGCAGCCATCCCGGCGGTTTGAGCAGTTCGCGTGGGCGCGAGCCGTCTGCCTGGCCCACTAATCCATCGCGCTCCATCAGGTCAATCAAATGCGCGGCGCGGCCGTAGCCGATGCGCAGACGCCGCTGCAGCAAAGAAGTTGACGCCCGGCCGAATTCGAAGACCAGCCGCACCGCATCGTCGAAGAGAGGATCGTTTTCGTCGGGATCGGGGTTCGACCCGTCCACGCTGGCGTGCTCGTCCTTGGGCGATTCGAGGAAGCCCTGGACGTATTCGGCATCGCCCTGCTCCTTCCAGAATGCGACCACCGCCGCCGTCTCTTTTTCGGTGACCAACGGCGCGTGCAATCGCATCAGGCGGCTGGTTCCCGGCGGCAGAAAGAGCATATCGCCGCGGCCCAGTAGTGCCTCAGCCCCGTTGGTGTCGAGAATGGTCCTCGAATCCACCTTGGTGGCCAAACGGAAGCTTATGCGCGTGGGAATGTTGGCTTTGATCAGTCCGGTGATCACGTCCACGCTTGGCCGCTGCGTGGCCAGGATGAGATGAATGCCTACGGCGCGCGCCATCTGCGCCAGCCGCGTGATGGATTCCTCAACGTTGGAGCGGTCCAGCATCATCAGGTCGGCCAGCTCGTCGATGATGATGACGATGTAAGGCAGCGGCTCCTCCTCTTCGCCCTCGTCAAAGAGCGAGGGCATGACGGCTTCGAAGAGCTTGTTGTACTGGTCGATATTGCGCACGCTGCGCGAGGCCAGCAGCTTGAGCCGGCGTTCCATCTCGCGGACGGCGTTGCGCAGAGCATTGGCGGCCAGTTTGGGCTCGGTAATGATGGGCGTGAACAAATGCGGAACACCCTCGTACATACCCAGCTCGACGCGCTTGGGATCGACGAGAATGAGCCGCACCTGCGCGGGCGTGGTGCGATAGAGCAAGCTCATGATCATGGCGTTGATGGCCACTGATTTGCCCGAACCTGTACTTCCTGCGATCAGCACGTGCGGCATTCCAGCCAAATCGGCAGTGATAATGCGGCCGTTGATGTCCTTGCCCATGGCGATGGTCAGCCGCGACTTGGCCTTGTGAAAGACCTCCGCCTCAAGGCAGTCGCGCAGATGGATAGTTTCGCGCCGGTGATTAGGCACCTGAATGCCGACAGTATTTTTGCCGGCCATGCGCTCGATGAGGATGCTCTCAGCCCGCATCGCAAGGCAAAGATCGTCGGCGAGACCGGTCACGCGCGAGTACTTGATGCCCGCCTCGGGCTTGAACTCGTATGTGGTGACCATGGGTCCGGGGTTGATCTGAACCACCTGGCCGCGCACGTCGAACTCGGCGCATTTCTCCACCAGCACGCGGGCCTCTTCGCGCAGTTCGTCCTCGCGCACGGTCTGCGGTCCGTCGCCTGCGTTGAGCAGCGTGCTGGACGGCAGCTTGAAGCCGCTCACGTTTTTTGGCGCGACTGTGGCCGTGTTCACCTCGGCGTCGGCGCGCAAATGAATGGCGATTTCATCGGCTGGCTTGGCGTGCTGAGCCGGCACAAAATCTGTCTGAGCTGCAGACTGCTCGAATCGATTGACTCCCAAGCGCGCTTCCACAGCTTGAGGTTCCACAGGCGTTACAGGCATCGCAGCTGCTTGCGCAGTAACTGGAATCGGTTCGACAGGCGCAGGCGCAGGCGCGGAATCTCCGTCGGCGCGCTCCCAAATGCTCAATCTCACACTCTTCGGTTGCGGTGCACCCGTGCTCGTGTCTTCGTCTCCCGCAGGCTGAATTGCGGCGCGTTGAAAAGCCGGAATATCTTGCAGGTCCAACTCCGGTGCGCGCTTCCTGTGGAAGAGACGGGCAAACAAGCCGGGGCGCGTTTCCTGTGAATCCATCTCCGGCATAGGAATGAGCTGCGCGGGAATGCCTTGCGGGGGAACGAGCCGCGGGCCGGAGTCTTCACGGCCTTCCCTCTCTAGCTGAAATTCGCGCTCGGCGATTCGCTCCTCATTGCGCTCCGCGCGTTCTTCGCGCCAGTTGCGCCAGCGATCATTGAGCAAGACGAGGTTGCGCCATAGATTCTCGACGCCTTCCTTGATGGCCCAGAAGCTCACGGCCGAAGCAAAGCAGACTCCCGCGGCGGCCAGCGCGCCAGCCACCAGCCATGCGCCCTGAATATTCAAGTAGCGCACCAGCGTATCTTCCATGAGCATGCCCACCGTGCCGCCCACCGGAATCTTGCCCAGCCACAGCCAGCGCCACGGCAGCAGCTCCAATACGGCGGGAAGAAACACCAGCGCCAGCACAGTGCCCAGCCAGCGCAACCACGCCGAGCCGCCGGAGCGCGAACGCATCCATGTCCAGCCCAGCCCACCCAGCCAAAGCGGCAGGAAAAAGACCGTAATCCCCAGGACCTGCAGGAGCAAATCGCTGAGGTACGCGCCGAAGAGGCCGGTCCAATTGTGCACGGCGTGCGGTCCGGTCGCGCCGGAGGCAGTGTTCAGCGACGGGTCGGAGGGTTGGTAAGTTGCCAGCGCGAGGAAGATGAGAAGCGCGGCCAATACCAGCACCAATCCCAGCAGAATATTCCAGGGTCGGCTGCGCGTTGGCGCTAAAACAATGCGAATGGGTTTCATGGCAAGGGCGCTCCGTCTCGATGGCCGCTCTGGAAAGCTGCCGCGAGCGTACGAATCGAGAGCGGACGAAGAGTCCCAGAGCAAGCTCTATTATCCCCGCTGGAGAAGCGAATTTCAGGCAAAAGAAGGCGGGAGGAACCTCGCTGTGGACCCCCGCCAGACGAAGAATCTAGAGCATTTTCAACTTAAGTGTTAACAAAATTCTGGGTGCCCCATCCATTTCGCGTATTTTGCGAAATGGGTGGGATAGCACATCTGTCCATTTCGACAGTTAACACCAGAACCGAAAATGCTCTAGCGCAGCGATCAACCGCCGATATATTTCGTTCCCCAAATCAGCAGCGCGCTCCCCAGCAGAATGCGATAGATGGCGAAGAGTGTAAACCCGTGCTTGCGCACCCAGAAAAGGAACCACTCCACCACTCCCAATGCCACTATGAATGAGACTCCAAAGCCGATGGCGAGCACAATCCAGTTGTCGCCGGTCATCACCACATGTGCCGTGCCGCCGCCGCTGGGGAAAACCTCTTTCTTCAGATCCCATATAGTCGCGGCAATCATGGTGGGAATCGATAGCAGGAAGCTGAATTCCAGCGCCGACGGCCGGTCCATCCCTACCAACTGCCCCGCGGCGATGGTGGACATGGAACGCGACGTGCCGGGAAAAATCGCGGAGAGCGTCTGGCAAAGGCCAATCCAGATGGCTTGCGGCACGCTCATCTCTTCCACATGGGTGGTAGTGGCCTCATAGCGATCGCTCCAGGCATCGATGATCCACATCAGGATGCCTCCGATGAGCAGCGCCCACGCAATCACGTTCAGGCTGCCCAGATTCTTCTCGCTCCACTTATGCAGCAGCAGCGCGGGCGCCGAGGTAAACGCAAATGCGATCAGCGTGAGCGAGATCGGGTGATTCAGCCACGTGCGGTCGCCGTTTTCGCCCTTGGGAAAGGTGCGGATGAAGTCGACAATCCGGCTCAGGAACAGCAGCACGAGCGCCAGAATCGCGCCGAGCTGAATGACGATGGTGTACATCTTCCAGTATGCGTCATCCAGCGGAATCTTCATCAGCGCTTCGGTAATGCGCAGATGCGCCGTTGAGCTGACCGGCAAAAACTCAGTCAAGCCCTCCACAATGCCCAGTAAAACGGACTGAATATATACGTTCAAGAAAGCCTCCCATGCCATTCAAACTACGGAAAAACCAAGATCTGTGAAGGGTACGGGCTTTAGCCCGTACATTAACCCAGCAAAATTCGTTTGGGCTTTAGCCCCTGAGGCAAGACAAATTACTCAAAGAACCTTTCCTCAGGGGCTAAAGCCCTGTGTTGATCCGGCCATTAATGTACGAGCTAAAGCCCATACCCTTCATCCAAGACCATCTTCTCAGGCAGCCTATCAGATTCCGCGAATCTCAACTCTCACAAAGCACTTCAGCCAGCAACTCCGGCGCCACATTTCCGCCGCTCACCACAGCCACAGCCTTTCGGTAAGCAGGCAACTCCGCAGCGTGAAAAAGCAACGCCGCCGCGGCCACCGCTCCACTGGGCTCGGGCACCAGCCGTGTCGCGGCCACAATCGCCCGCATGGCGGCACGAATCTCCGTCTCGGTCACAGTGACAATCCCGTCCACAAAAGCCTGAATGTGGGCAAAGTTGCGCACTCCCACGCTCTGAGTTCGCAGGCCGTCGGCTATAGTCCTGCTGGTCAGCTCGGCTCCCCATGTGACGATTTTTCCCGTGCGGAAGCTTTCCGCTGTGTCGCCGGCCAGCTCCGGCTCCACGCCAAAGACCTTCGCCTTGGGCAGCAACTGCTTTACCGCCGCCGCAATTCCGCTCAACAGTCCGCCGCCTGAAACCGGCGAGAGCACCAAATCCACGTCAGGCATTTCTTCGGCAATCTCCAGGCCGCAGGTGGCCTGCCCCGCGATGATCTGCTCGTCGTCATAAGGCGGCACCATCACGTAGCCGTGCTCGCGCACCAGCTTATCGGCCATGGCTAGCCGCTCGTTCGAAGCCACGCCCACATCCACGATCTCCGCACCCAGCGCCAGCGTCCCCGCACGTTTGATTGCCGGCGCGTTCGATGGCATTACGATGACCGCTCTTGCTCCCACAGCGCGCGCCGCGTAGGCCACACCCTGCGCATGATTGCCGCTTGAATAGGTGATGACCCCGCGTGCAATCTCTTCCGCCGTCAGTTGCAGAATCTTGTTGGCCGCGCCGCGAATCTTGAATGCGCCGATGGGCTGAAGGCTCTCCGCCTTGAGCCAGATTCTCTTGTCGGTTCCGTAACCCGAGAGGCCGGGAAATGCCGCCTCCACCAGCGGCGTTTTCACGGCGATGTATGCAATGCGCTTGGCCGCCGCGCGAATATCTTCAACGGAAATCAGCTCACCTGCCATGTTGCAATTATCCACCATGAACGGTGCGTGTCCCGGGTTTCAAGAACGAAACTGTGGACATCCGGCTCACGTTTTTCTTGCCGCGTGGTCTCAATTTCAGGCTCCAGGGCAGAGGGCCTCCACGTATACTGTTGCCATAACAATTGGGAGGATGAATGAGGAAGTTACATCACGCAATAATACTTCTGACCTGCGTAATCTCTACGGCGGCATTGCTCCCTGCGCAGACCACGACGCGACAGCCAGTAGAATTGAAAGTCTTTGTCAAGCCTCTGGAGGGACCGGACGCGGAGTTGGCGAAATCGGTTCGAGCGAAGCTAATAGGCAATTTGGAAAAGCATGGTGTCTTGATCACTGGATCGAAGGAGAACGCCGACGCGATTTTAAGCGGCTCAGGGTTAATGCAAGCCGCTACGAACTTTCGTGGCCGTCCTCACATTCACGTACTGGGCAGTATGCGGTTGGTCAACAAGAATGGCGTGGTGCTGTGGGTAGGGGACGTTTCAAGCGGAAGTTTAGCGATCAGCGAATCCGCCAGCTTTGTCGAGAAGGTGACAAGCAAGGTCGCCGAGGCTCTAGCCGAAGAGAGCAAGCGACGCAGCAGCGAGCCGGTTGCACAGATTGCAAAGTAACTATAAATAGGTGGAGCTATTCCACCCTTGGCCCCAAAAACAGATACGCGAGGGTGGGGCACACGGCATCAGCAGATGCAGCAAACGGCGGGAGCTAAATCACTTCCGCCTTCTCTTGTATCTAGACCGATGTGATACATTGAATACATGTATTCAAGCTGGAGGTGACCATGGCTACATCCATCAGGCTTGCGCCGGAACTCTCAAATCGGCTGGATAGGTTGGCTGAGAAGACGGGGCGCACGAAGGCTTTTTATCTGCGGGAGATGATTGAAGAAGGCATCGGTGAAATAGAAGAGTATTATCTGGCTGCCGATACGCTCAAACGGGTACGCAAGGGGCAGGAGAAGGTTCACTCCGCGGCTTCGGTAAGGAAAGACCTTGGCCTGGACGATTGAGTACGCCGAAACCGCGAAGAAACAACTGCGAAAACTCGACAAGGTTACGGCCCGGCGCATCGTCGGCTTCATGGATGAGCGTGTCGCTCCGAGCAGCGATCCGCGCGCAATAGGCAAAGCGCTCAAGGGACCGTTGGGCGATCTGTGTCGCTACCGCGTGGGCGATTATCGCGTCATCTGCGAAATTCAAGACAAGCTACTGACAGTTCTGGTATTGCAGGTTGGCAATCGGCGAGAGGTTTATCGGTGAAGGGTGAGGCTATGATCGCTGAACTTCTCAATCGGTTTGAGCCTGAGCCCGTGGGATTATTACGCGAAATCTCCAAACATATCAGCGACGATATGCTCATGGAGATTGCCGCTGCGGACTACGGGCAAGATATAGAGAAGCACCTTGCGACGCTCGTAGAGGACTCGCAGGCTGCGTTCTCGATGGCCTATGTGGACGATTGCTTCTCTGGTGAGCTAAAATCGCCACCCATGAGCAGCACAAGCGAAAAACTAGACTTGGCCCTGGAGATACTGAAGGGTAAAGGGCATGAAATAGGCCCCGCCTCGGTCAAGGCTCCAAATGGCGACATCGTTATTCCCGTGGATTACGTTTACCGGACACCGGATGAAATCTGCGAAATGGCGGGTTGGCCGGACGTGCCCTGAAATGGAATGCGCAATGTCGTAGCCTCCGCTGCACCTCCGACGACATAAGCGTAGGAGGAGTGGAGAGAATTGGGATTAAGGTCTATGTGTGAATTGGTGCGAATTCCAGGCTTTTATGGAGTCGTGGTTGGAGTCTTCCTGTTCCTGGTTACGTGGTTGCTAGCATGGCTCGTAGCTGAGGGGCCTGCTCTTGAATTTGACGCCCAGGGAGAAAAGGGCGCATTTGAGCCGCTGCTTTCAAACTATCTTGACGTTGCAAAATTCGTGTTAGGTCTTGCATCAGGCTCAATTGTATTGCTAGTCGGCTCTGCCACATTCCATGCAGGTGGGCGCCTGCCGTCTTCCTTCGCTTCCCCATTGTTTTTGCTGGCCCTGAGCATCATCTACGGAGTCCTCTTTATGGCTTTCATGATGCTCGACTACGAAGACTATCGGCATCACCCACAGCAAAACAGTTACACTCGATTCAAATACTCGAGAAATCAGGCGTTTGGATTCGGAGGTCTCGCGTGTTTTTGTATCGGCTATGTTTGGCTGATTATCATAGTGACGGGACAGCCATAGACCTCATCATTGAATCAGACTTTTGACACAAGTTTCCGTAACAATCAGGAGCATAAGCGAAGAATGGATATCGCTGTTTCCGCCTGATTGCCTTTCATTCTCAGATTTCCAATATCACCGGCATAATCATCGGCCTTCTTCCGGTCGTCTTCTGAATCATGCGCTTCAACTCGACGCGAACCTTCTCCTTGACCATGCCATAGTCGGTCTTCTCTTCGGTAGTCAACCCATCGAGAGTTTTGAGAACCAGTTCGCTGGCCTGTTCGGTGATATCCGCGCCGCCAAAGCCGCGCATCACCACCTCGGGCGATTGCTCCACCTTGCCGGTGCGTTTGTTGATTGCCAGAACCGCCAGGACTACGCCGTCCTCGGAGAGAATGCGCCGGTCGCGCAGGACGAGATCCTCGACCACGTCATTCGACGAGCCGGAATCGATCAGAATTCGTCCGGTGGTCACCTTGTCTTTTTTGCGGACATCCTTCTTGTCCAGTTCCAGCACGTCGCCGTCTTCAATCACGATGGCGTGCTCCACGGCGCCGGTTTCCATGGCGATCTGCGCGTGCTTGTGCAGGTTGCCGTAGTTGCCGTGAACGGGAATGAAATACTTGGGCCGCACCAGATTGATGAGCAGGCGCATTTCTTCCTGGCTGCCGTGGCCGCTCACGTGAATCAAGCCGTTCGAGCCGTTGTCGTAGATGACCTGCGCATCGCGGCGATAGAGGTGATCAATGACGCGGAAAATGCTTTTCTCGTTGCCGGGAATAATTCTCGAGCTGAGCACCACGGTGTCGCCGGCCTCAATGCTCGCATGTTTGTGATTATCCACGGCGGCGCGGCTCAGGGCGCTCATTGGCTCGCCCTGCGTGCCGCTGATCAGCAGCATTAGTTGCTCGGGCGCGAAGTCGCGCATCTGGTTGGGATTGATAATCAGCCCTTGGGGAATGTCGATGTAGCCCAGGTCCTGTGCAATCTCCGTGCTCTCTTGCATGGAGCGGCCGATGACAGCCACCTTGCGCCCATGCGCGCGCGCCAGATCCAGGGCAATGCGAATGCGATAGATGGACGAGGAGAAGCAACTGAAGAAAAGCTTCTTTTTAGTGCGGGAAAAAATCTCGTCCAGCCGCGGAATAACAGCCGACTCGCTGGGCGTGTAGCCTGACCTGTCAATATTTGTCGAGTCCTGCAGGAGGGCCAGCACGCCGCGCTTGCCGTACTCGGCAAAGGTGTGCAGGTCAAAGAGCTTGCCGTCCAACGGCGAGAGGTCGATCTTGAAGTCGCCCGTGTGAATCACCACGCCGACCGGCGTCTCGATGGCCAGCGATACCGCGTCCACCACGGAGTGGGTCACGTGGATTGGCTCGATGGTAAATGGCCCAATGGTGAACTTTTCCCTGGGCACTATCTCGATCAGCTCGGTCTCGTCCAGCAGTTGGTGCTCTTCGAGATTGCCCTCCACGTAGGCCAATGTGAATTCGGTGGCGTAGACGGGCACCTTGATCTCAGAGAGAATCCAGGGCAGGCCGCCAATGTGGTCCATATGGCCGTGGGTGAGGATGATGGCGCGGACATGCGCCTTGTTTTCAACCAGGTAGGTGATATCGGGAACCACAATATCCACGCCTAGCAACTCCGACTCCGGGAACATCAACCCGGCGTCGATCACGATAATGTCGTCTTCCCAACGGAGCGCAAGGCAGTTCATGCCGAACTCGCCAAGACCGCCCAGGGGAATGATTTTCAGCTTTTTAGTCTGCATCTGTCAGATTCGATGCTATCACCCGCGGGCATCGAGAGTTGTACCATCCTGCTCAGTTGGCTTGCTTGCCGGTTACCGCTAGGCATCCCCATCTGGCTCATTCCACTTGGCCAGAATCGAATTGACGCCCGCAGCTTTGAGATGCGCCACAAACTCCTGATCGGAGTCTTGAATGTGATTGACCAGCCAATCCCTGAGCTGGTTCAACACTTCCAGATCGTCGGCGAATATTCTTCCCATCCTGAAGCGCGCCTGCATCATTCGGACCAGATCCATCTTATGGCCGTGCTCGTGCTTGTGCGCCGCCGCGCCAATGTAGCCGGCTTCATCCAGAAGATGCTCTTCATGGTAAAAGTGAGCGCGGGAAAATGCGACCAGCTCGTCGAAAATACGTTCGAGCGGCTCCCTGGCGCAACCACTCATGACTCCCTCGTGCAAGTCGTTAATCAGGATCGCCAGCTTCTTATGGTCGTTATCCAGCAGCTTAACGTCCACGCTCATTGCGCTTGTCCAGACAATGAAAGGCATCTCGAAGGGTCCTTCCGGGGGTCTTTCTCCTGTCCTGTGAGTGGGGATTGAGGGAATCTTCTCGCCCTGCAAATGTACTTGCAAGCCCAGCTCAAATTCCGGCAGCAGGTCATTCTGAAAGCTGCGCGTCTTCAGCCTGCACATACAATCCGCACGCAGGAGCGAACTCGCCCGGGGTCGAGATTCCCCAGCTTTGTGCAGAGGCACTCAGTGTATTCCTTTGGCGTTGAGGTGCGGTCCGTACTGCTGGTCCGAACCCATGATGTGGTCGGTCAGCCAGTTTTTGAGAAACTCCATTGCTTCCGTAGAAAGAATGCGCGATTGGCCGGTCTCGAAACGCATCTGCAAATTCCCCACACGCCTCGCCAGCAGATCGTGCTCAGCCTTGTGCGCCGCCCCGCCGGGATAGCCGGTCTTTGCAAAGAAACGCTCTTCGCGGGCGAAGTGATACTTGGTGTACCTCAACAGTCCTTCAATAACACTTTCAAGCGAGGCGCCGGTCTTGTCGGCACGAATTCCGTCATTGAGTTCGTTCAACATGCCGATCAATTTCTTGTGATCGTCGTCGATTACTTTGACGCCGACGCTCATATCTTCGGTCCATTCCATCAACGGCATATACGGCTCTCCCTTTAGGATTCAGTGCGGACCCGTGAAGGCGTGCAACGCGACCGTGCATTTGGCTAGGCCTGCCGCTTCCGCGTACGCCGGTGCCTTGATGGAACTACTCAACCGCGCGGTCTGTCAATCACGAATGGCACGCGGCAAAGTATATCCATGGGGCGAACCTGCCGCGCGCCAGGATGATCGGCGGAATCTTGCCGGTAGCAAGAGAGATCTTCCGGCTTCGTCCGCTTTGGCGCTTACCGCAGCAGGTCTTCGAGCGTGGTGCTCAGGTCCGTCTTATCGTCGCGATATTTCACGATCACCGGCGCGTAAAGACTCAGGCCCCATTCCTGTCCTTTGCCTTTGCTCACGGCGCGGGAACCGGGAACCACCACCGCACTCTCGGGGACGATGAGGGGCAGTTCGCCGTCAGCGCGCAGGATTGTTCCGTTGACCAGATCGAAGACCGGGGTTCCGCGCGTGAGGATGGTTCCGGCGGCCAGCACCGCCCCCTTGCGCACAATAGTTCCCTCGTAAACGCCGCAGTTGCCGCCCACCAGCACGTCGTCTTCGATGATCACCGGGTTGGCGTTCACCGGTTCCAGCACGCCGCCAATCTGCGCCGCGGCGCTCAGATGGACGCGCTTGCCGATCTGTGCGCAGGAGCCGACCAGCGCGTGTGAATCCACCATCGCGCCTTCATCCACGTAAGCTCCGGCGTTGATGTACATGGGCGGCATGCAGACCACGCTGCGCGCCACGTAAGCCCCAGCGCGCACCGCGGAGCCGCCGGGAACCACGCGTACCCCGTCGCTCAAGCTGAAATGGCGCGCCGGAAAAGTGTCTTTGTCCACAAACGAGAGGCCCGCCGCGGCTAACTCTTTCAGTGCGCCCAGGCGAAAGCCCAGCAGAATTCCCCGCTTGACCCAGGCGTTGACCCGCCAGCCTGTGGGCGCATCGGCGTCAGGCGATGCGGCGCGTGCCTTGCCGCTCTCCAGCGCAGCTCTGAGCGCAAGAAACGATATCATCGCAGCCTCGTCCCCGATTGCGCCGGGGCCGGCGGCGAAATGGCGCTCGATTGCGCTTTGCAGTTGAGAGATGTTCATCGCATTCCGAGTTTATCAAGAGAAAGGCAGCAGGCGCGAAGGATCAGGCAGAGTCAGACGAATGTGCGAATGGAACGGCTTTGTGTCAGTCGTCCACCAGCGTCGCCGATCCACGAAGAAATGAAACTTCGGGTGCCCCACCCTCGCCACGTTCTTGTTTTTGTGGCTAGGGTGGGATCGCACATACTTTGCAATTGCTCTTTGTTCTGTCGAACCTGCATTCTTGTTTCTTCCTAGTCGTCTCCGGCGTTGCCGACCCACGAAGAAATGAGACTCGAGCCGACCGATGCCGCCCGCCAACTTGCTAACTCGCTAACTCCGCGCAGCGGGGGGCGAACTCGCCGCACTTGATCCAAAATACTCTGCCGCCATTCCTTCAGTTCGTTTGGCTTGCAACATTACCGAAATCTCTGCGTGCTTCAGCCTCTGAGCCAGGATTCCCGCGTGCTTCCGCCTCAGGCTGCGGCGCCAGGATGAAGATTGGCGCGTGCGTCTCCGTTCAGGCGAACCGGCCGCAGACGGAAAGAATTTTTTCCTTCCGGAATCATCGCCAACAGAATGGGTGTTCGATCCAGCTTTGCGTGCATATGGCGCGACTCAAGCCACGCGCACAGCCGGGGATCGAAAATCTCCGGCTCACCTTGCCAGAAATCAGGCTTGAGCCCGCACTCAATCTGCAGATGATCCAACTGCAACTCGATGCTAGCAATGTGTTCGGGAAAGTAGCGCCGGACATTGTTCACGCCCACGTGCAGTCCGATAACTCCGCGTCCCTTGCTTTGTGTCTTGACGACCATACGTACCCGCTGTTCAAGGCTGGATAAGGTCAGTCTAAAGAGCTGCGCCAGGGAAAGCCTTTTTCAGGTGCGGAAAATCCAAGTAGGAATTCCTTCTTTGCAACTTACCCGTCGGCCTGCCAATTCGGGAAAATCTCTTAGAGTTCATCCGCAGTTTGGTAGACTTATAACAGCCCGGACTCTGCCAGTAGTGCCTGTCTGGAGACCGGCTGTACACTCCGTTCTCAATTTACGGATAAGTTCTTAATGTAAATGCGCTCAGGCCGCCGGCCGCGTTACGCTCCAGCCCTCCGGCCGCCGTGTAAGTTCAAACTTGTAGCCGAATCCCCTGGCATTGTCGATGTAACGGAAAAACTCCGGTCGCAGCGAATACAAAACGCTCGTGTGAAGGGCCAGCCGAAAAACTCGCCCCAGCTTGAACCGCTCACAATATGCTTTGACCAGCTCGGCACGGCGCTCCGCGTCGGTAACTCCGCTCACTGCTCCGCGTAGTTGCACGCCGCAAATCTCCCTCCAGCTCTTGGCGCTGCGGTAGACGGTAGCGGCGGCCTGCGGAGTTCTTTTCAGGTTCAGGCTGTGCAAGCTGCTCTCGGAAGATATCCAGTACACCGAGAGCTCCTCATCGGCAATATAGAAAAGCGGCGCCACCGAGGCCTCGCCGTCATTGCCATTCGTGGCCAGCGAAAGAGTTGTCTCCGCTCGCAGTAGCGCGCCAATCAACTCCAGTTGTTTCGTCGCTTCCTTCATCGCGCTTTCAGATTCAAGAGGATTTCCGCAATCTGTAAAAACCCTAGCATCTCCGCCGCAAAAGAAGAAGAGGCAGCCCGAAGTGCAGGCTGCCTCTTGTCGTACTGCCGCTCTCGCAGGTTTGCGGTTTACGGCAGATAGTAGCGGAAGCTGGTCCAGAACATGTTGTCTATGCCCTTGGCGCCATTCAAAGGAGTGGAGAGAGCGCCTGCTGTGCCGGTGCCTGACCAGCCTTCGCGAACCGCATACCCGTATTGGATGCTCTGGCGCAAGCGGCCGCGGTCGCCCCTGTAAATGTCAAACCAGTAGCCGGTCGTGACTTCCTGCACGTTGCGGGTATTGTTTCCGCATCCGGAGCCCGCTGGCTGGTATCCCACCGAGCCAGAAGACAAGCCGGGGTTAGCCGCTGTGGCGCAGGTTGCGGAGACGCTGGCGTAGCGCGAGCCGTAGCCGATGGGGGTGATTGCGGGAGTTGCGGTGAAGTGCGAGCCCCAGTTGCCGCCGGCGGCGAACATTGCAGCGGTTGGCTTGGCCGAGCAATAGGTGGAGGCGTTGGCAACCGTTACACCGGTCTGGCAGAAGGTGGCCGTCGGATCAGATAGCGTAAGGGCCGAGGTTGCGTAGTCAGCGCGCGACGCGTAGTCGCCACCATAGTTGAGGTAGATAAGCAGGCGCGGGGTGGGCGTGGCTTCAAGCGTGAAGAGCCCCGAGGCGTTGTGGATCGGCTTCAGATCGCCGCTGGCGTCGTTCGTCACGTCAGACAGCGTCGAGTTGCCATAGCGGCCCATGCCAGGTCCGTAGAGACCCTTGGCGCCGAAAGTCAGCTTATCTTTGATGACCGGTATGCGAAGGCTGCCGCCAATGCCGCCCAGAACAATGCTGTTGCCGTAGTAGCCGGTAGTCGATGACTTGGCCAGGACAGCAGTATTCGGAGCCGCGCCATTGAAGCCCTCGACGTCGGCAATGCCGCCGTACTTGACCGAGTTCTGCGTGACGCCAGGGTAGACCGTCTCGTGCGCAAAGCCGGCGATACCGAAGACCTCATAATGTCCCCATCCCGGATCGAACGCCGCCTTCACGAGAATGTCCGGAGCCTGATTGAAGGAGATATTCGTGATGTTGCTGTTGGCGTACACGGTGTTGAGATTTTTTTGGTAGCCATAGACCGTGTTGCCGGCGCTGTCCACGGTATTCACGCCGGTGTAGCTCTGGACGTAAGTGGTAAGGCCGCTCAACCCGCTGATGGCGGCGTTGTAGTTGCCGCCGTTGGCTCCGGCCGAGCCCAGCACGGCGTAAGGGGTGCTGCCGGCCAGCGCTGCCGAATAGAGCAACTGCGGATTCTCAGCCGCGATGCCGAAGGCAGCGTGGTTGAAGGTCTTCGTCACGCGAAAGCCGTACTGGCGGGTCCACACAAAGCCCGTAACGTAATTCGGGTCTATGGTCTGCGGTGTCATGATGTCGCCGGAGACGTTCGAGATGCCCTTCTTGTCTTCGGTGGCCAGCGACCACAACTGCCCGCCCGTGAAGGCCCAATGGTTGTTGGTCTCAGCCTGCGCCCAAATCACGCGCTGGCGCAGCACATAGCTGTTGCTCTGGTTGTTGTTGGAGGTGATGCCGGTACCCAACCAGTCAGCCTCGTAGTAGCCGCGCAGCGTGCCCCAGTTGGTCTTGCCCTCGGCCAGCATGGTGACGCGCGACTGGCGGGCCGTTCCGTAGAACTCGCTCAGCGAATACGCATCTGCACCCTCGTAGGGAATCGCGCTGAAAGCGGTGGGAATTTCGCCGCCCGTGGCCTTGGAGCGCCACACAGTTTCACCCGCCACGAAGCCGCCAGGCGTAATGTTGATGCCCTTGTAGTGAAGCGCGGCGGGCGCGGCAAGGTTCTTCTTGATAGCGGAGGTTTCGTCAGAGATCGTGGTCGCCAGCGAAGCCTGCGTGCCCTTCAGATCGGTGACAGCGGATTGCAGCGTGGTGACTGCGGCGTTATTCTCCGTCACCGCCTGCTGCTGAGTATTCGCGGCGGCTTCCGCTCTCGCTGCCGCTGCCTGTGCATCAGTGGCGGCCTGCTGGGCCTTCTGCAACTGCGCGTCCTTCACGGCCAGGTCGGTCTTCAGGCTGTTGATCTGGCCCTCCAACTCCTCTTTCAGCGCCTGAATCTGCTCTGCGACTGTCGGCGCGGGCGCCTTCGCCGTTTTGGATGCGACGTGCTTCTTCGCGGGAGGTGTAGCTTCGCTGGTCTGTCCATAGGAAGCAACAAAACTGGCCGACAGCATTGCCGCGGCAGCGATTCTGAGTCTCAAGTTCATGGGGCCTCTCATTTTTCCTTTCGAATCGGGTTGAATCGTGGCGGCACTCGCCTTCGCTACCGAGCGTCCTCAACACCCGCACCCTACGACTATCGGCATAAAACCAGATCTTGTTCCAACGGGCATGCGAGATATGCGCCTACGGCCAGGAAAATGGATCCGCGCAAACGGGACTTCACCGGGCCGCTTCCGTCTTCAAGACTCGCAAAGAAAGATGAACATTTGACTAACCCATGTAAATATTTGACTAATTCACGGAATTCTAACAAAGGTTGCTCTTGTCCCATGCCAGCCTGCTCGAATTTGGAGAAGCAAGTACTTTAACCTTCCATTATCAAAGAAGCTTCTCCAGAGCGAGGAATCCCTGATTAAGTCAATGTTTTGAAAGGGCACGGATTTATCCGTGCCGCAAAAGGCTGCTAAATCAACGCGGCCTTCAGGCCCTGAGGCAGGCTTTTCGGGCGTTCGGATCAAGTCCACGCGTTTTTCCGCAGCCTGTTTAGCCCCGAGGGAATCTCTGTCTGACAGAATGTACTGAATCAGAGCTCGCCTAGTCAGGAGTTGCTCTTACCCCTATGGAATGAAGCAGGCTCCCATCCTCGCCGCAGGAATAAGAACGCGGCAAGAATGGAAGCCCGTTTCATAGCGCTACTTCGCCTGGGGTTGAGGAGGCGTTGCCGGAGCGGCTGGTGCCGGAGCAGTAGCAGGCGCGGCTGGCGTGGCAGGAGCTGCTGCGGGAACCGTCGGCGCCGCATTCGGAGTTGGCGCGGTCGGCGCAGTTGCCGGAGCAGGCGGCTTGGGCGGAGCGGCTGGCGCAGTAGGCATCGGCGGATGCGGGGCGCCACCGGGCATCGTGTGCATACCAGGCGTCATGCCGGGATGCCCAGGTGGCATCACGATGTCGCTCACGTCCACCAGTTCCACGTCAAAAATCAAATCGGACTTTTCCGGAATTCCGGGATGAGCGGCATCCGGACCGGGCCGTCCCTTCGCGCCGTAAGCCAGTTGCCACGGAATGAAGATGCGGCGTTGGCCGCCAACCTTCATGCCGGCAAATCCCTGGTCAAAGCCCGGAATCGCGCGCCCATAGCCCTGAGGGAAGCTGATCGGCTGGGGTGGGCCTTGCTTGGGTTTGCCGTCGTCGCCCAACACCGGCTTCCCATCCTTGTCCAGCACCGGCTGGCGCGGATGGTCGTCGGTCGAGTCGAACTTTTTCCAGTCGTCCGCGCGTCCGTTGACGCCAAACCGGCCGGTGTACAGAACTTTGTACAGCTTGGTCGGCTCAGCCTCTGCGCCTGTGCCGATCTTGATCTCCTGGTAGCGCAGCGAAAAGAGGGTCTTCTTGACGGTCTTGACCACGGGCACGCCCGGGGGCAGCTTTTCAGCGGCTGCGGCGGGTTTTACGGCCGCTGGCTTGGCGGCTATTGTGGCAGGTTTAGCGGCGCTCGCTGGCTTGGCTGGGGTTTGCGCGCTTGCGGCTATGGTGCTGGCCGCTAACAACAAAATCAAAGCTGCATATTTCATGGCGTTTTCTAACTCCGGGTCGTCCTTCTGGGAAGTTTATCAGGCGCTCCCGCACTGTTGCACCCGGCCAGCAATCCAGCCAGCAGAGCGGTTCTTGCGGCCAAATGCTCCACCACGATCGATTCGTGCCGGGCATGCGCGCCTTCGCCCACCGCGCCCATGCCGTCCAGTGTCGGAATGCCGAGCGCCGAGGTGAAGTTGCCGTCCGAGCCGCCGCCGCTCATCGCCTCTTCCAGGTTGAAATCCAGCTCACCGGCCAGCGCCTTCGCTTGCTGGTAGAGCTTTACCGTCCCGCGCGTGCGCATCATCGGCGGCCGGTTGATGCCGCCCGTGACGGTCAGCTTGCAACGCTTGTCCACTGGCTTGAGCGCCAAAAATTTTCTCTCCATGCGCGGGCCGTCCGCCCTGCGAACGATGCGCAGATCCACCTCTGCCCACGCCTGCGCGGCAATCACATTGCTCTTCGTCCCGCCGCCTACGACGCCCACGCTCACCGTGACTCCACGCTTGAGGTCCGTCCATCCGCTTACCGTTTCAATCACGCGCGCCAGCTCGCGGATTGCGCTCGCTCCTTTTTCGAAGTCCACCCCTGCGTGCGCGGCCACGCCAGTCACCTCGATGCGAAAGTCTCCGGTGCCTTTACGCGCTGTTTTGTAAGCCAGTCCCTGCGCCGGCTCCAAAACGAAAACTCGGCTGCATTCCGCCGCCACACGCTCAATCACAGGTCGCGACGCCGGGCTGCCCACTTCCTCATCGCCCGTTAGCAGCAACACGATCTCCCCATTCAGTTGCCCCGCTTCGGTCAGCATCTCAATCGCCGTAAAGGCCATCGCCAGGCCGGCCTTCATGTCCAGCGTGCCGGGACCCCACAACCGTCCTTCACTCAGCTTGCAGGGCATGCTCTTCAGCGTGCCCAGCGGCCAAACCGTGTCCAGATGGCCGAGCAGCAGCGTGCGTCCCGCGGCGCCAGTTTTGGACTTTCCTCCGAAGCGCGCCTCCATCAGATTGCCGAAGCCCTTTTGCCGATGAATCTTCACGTGCCCGCCGAGTCTCTTGGCGTGAGCCGCGGCCAGCGCCACGCAGCCATCCACAGCCGCTTTGTTGTCGGAAGGCGACTCAGCCTGCACCAGTTGCTCGATCAGATCAAGCAGGGCAGGCTCCTTGCGCCGCGCGCCAGCCAGCAGCGCGCGCATAGGGACAGGGGAATCGGTAGTAGGGGGCATTTCAAAGCCTTTCACGCTCATTCAGGTCTTCCAAAACCTAAGATTTCCTGATTCTACGACGGTTAACCAGGGACCGACAGCCGGTTTCCTGCCAATAAAATGGTCTATCCGTCGCAAAGTGTGGCAAAAATGCCACAGGACAGAGATTGCCTTTTGCACCTATTCTTGTGACTACGCGCGTTTTTTCACCACCGAAGAGGGAATTTCTGGCCAATCCCGCCCACCTGGAACAGACGATCATCGCACCACTCGAGTTCGCAGGGGTGGGGCTGCACTCCGGCGCACCCGTTACGATGCGCTTGCTCCCGGCTCCTGCCGGCTCGGGCATCGTCTTCCGCCGCACCGATCTCGATAACTTTGAGATTCCCGCCACAGGCCGCTACGTGGCCAAAGTCAGCTATGCCACCAGTTTGATGCGACAAGGCGTGCTGATCCAGACCACCGAACATCTGCTCTCCTCGCTCATCGGCATGGGCATTGATAACGTGATTGCGGAGTTGGACAACCTGGAACTGCCCATCCTCGACGGCAGCGCCCTGCCCTACGTCGAGGCCTTTCAGCGCGTGGGCATTCGCACCCAGCGCCGCCGCCGCGAGACCATTCGCGTGATTAGCCCGATCGAGGTCCGTGAGGGCAACAAATTCATCGGCCTCTATCCCGGCCCCGGCTACAGCATTGAGTACTCCATCGATTTTCCCGCGCCTGTCGGCCATCAGACCGCCCGCATTGACCTGGCCGCCGAGACCTATGGGCAGCTCATCGCCCCGGCGCGAACCTTTGGTTACAAGGTTGACGAGCAGAAGCTACGCGACATGGGCCTCATCCGTGGCGCTGGACCGGAAAGCATCATCATTCTCGGTGCAAACGGTCCGGAAAACGGTCCGCTGCGCTTTCCGGACGAGTATGTGCGCCATAAAGTCCTTGACCTGATCGGGGACCTCGCTCTCGCCGGACGCCGCATCGAGGGCCACGTCGTAGCTGAGCGCGCCGGTCACGCCATGCACTCGGCGCTGGTTTCGCGTCTCATCAAGGACCGCTCCACATGGGAGATGGCCCATGTGCCGATGGAGACAGCTCCGTCCGAGGAGAGCGCGTCAGCCGAAACGACAATCCTCGAAAGCCCAGCCCTAATGAGCGCTTAACGCGCTAGCGTCTTCCAGTCATTCCGCCGGATAACAATCAATTGCCTTTGAGATGGGCGTCACTCGCACAGCACCTCCTGAATCCAACACAACCTCAACGTCATATGTAATTACGCTCGGATCGGCCCTCAAGCTCTTGTCATTCTCAGGAGACTTCTTCTCCTCGGCCTCGTACGCCGCCGCGCAATTCGGAGGTGCTGATTCCGTCAAACCTGTAATATTCCTGACAAGGCCCCAGCAATTTGTCTCGTCGGCCCACAACGAGCATGGTGCCCGGTACACTCTTCTGTAACGTAGCTCAAGTGCGGAGTCGTTATCATCTTTCGGGTGGTTCAATACCTCAAAAGTGGTGAATTCAGTTGAGTTCTTGGTCACCTTTTCGGCGTCGACAAAGATCTTCCATGCGTCCACAGCGTCGAAAACGGCAAAAGATGATCCGCCATCAGACCCGTCGGCGGATACGAAAAAGACAAAGTCGTCTTTAGCACCCTCGAAATAGCCGCCCCACTCCCTCGGGCCGATCACCATCTCGTCATTGGCATTGGCGCGAAGGCACGGCGGCTCTTTATTGTCTTTCATCCAATAAGGGAGAATCGAAAGCTGTTCCGCTCCCTTTTCTCCAAGATCAACCTGCTTGACCATGAAGTTCGGGTAATAAAAACAGGAGAGCATGGCCTTTCCTAGCGGGCTGTATGGATCAGGCGGCAGTGGTTTATGTGTTTCATGCAAAGGCTTGTCAAAGAGCGAAGCCGAACCGCTTGCCAACGCTATGGAAAAAGCGGGAACAAGCAAGAGTCCGCCGAGCAATACGATTCGCACCACACGCACATTCTGAAGTCGCCGGTAAATCGATAAGAAGCAACTCAAATTAATGTACGACGGCATGATGGAGCCTCCATTCTGACCCCTGACCCCTGGGCTTCATTCAAAACAAAATACACATCGGCTTGGCCACTGGAAGACTCTTACCTTCCTTGGCCAGAGCACCCGTCACCGGATTCCGCGCGAAGACGCTGATCTGGTTTGAGCTTTGATTA
>Ga0224528_1000545_pt1 | contig 28664 bp, 23 predicted proteins | sample CBST25metaG_2_FD_179888 | JGI IMG/M metagenome (GOLD analysis project Ga0224528, IMG submission 179888) | Peat soil microbial communities from Stordalen Mire, Sweden - C.B.S.T25 | ecosystem: Environmental > Terrestrial > Soil > Wetlands > Peat | place: Sweden: Norrbotten County, Stordalen Mire...
CAGGAGTTAGCAGACCAAAGAGAAGAACTACTTGAGAATCTGTTTGACCAGCTCGCGGATCTTGGCACCGACCTCGCTGGTCGAAAGCACCTTGAAGCCATGATCGGTGCCGCGCACCAGATCGGGCGTGCGATAGCCCAGCTCAAGCAACTTGTGCACGGCCGCTTCAATCGCCGCAGCTTCCTTTTCGAGCTTCGCCGTGTGGCGCAACAGGAAGGCGCCGGTCATGATCGCGCCAAGCGGGTTGGCAATGCCCTTGCCCGCAATGTCCGGAGCCGAACCGTGAATCGGCTCGAAGAGATTGACCTTGCCGCCGACCGTGGCCGAGGGCAACATGCCGAGCGAACCGGTGATGACGCCTGACTCATCGGTGAGAATGTCACCGAAGAGGTTCTCGGTCAGCACCACGTCAAAGTCCCTGGGGCGATTCATCAAGTGCATCGACATTGCGTCGACGTACTGATGCTCAAGCTCGACGTCGGGGAAATCCTTGGCCACCTCGATCACCGTCGCGCGCCACAACTGCGAGGTCTCAAGCACGTTGGCCTTGTCCACGCTGGTCAGCTTCTTGCGCCGTCCCTGCGCCAGCTTGAAGGCCACGCGCGCCACGCGCTCGACTTCGGCCTTGGTGTAACGCATGGTGTTGAAGGCTTCGTTCTTTTCCTTGTTCCACTCGCGCGGCTGGCCGAAGTAAAGGCCGCCAAGCAACTCGCGAACGAAAAGGATGTTGGCGCCGTCGATGATCTCCGGACGCAGCGGGCTGTTGGCCGTCAGCTCCTTGAAGGCGAAGGCCGGGCGCAGGTTGGCAAAGCCGCCCAGCACCGCGCGAATCTTGAGCAGACCGGCCTCAGGCCGTTCGCTCGGCGGAAGCGAGTTGAACTCGTTGCCGCCCACCGCGCCCAGGAAGACCGCATCGGAGGCCAGAGCTTCGTCGATGGTCTCCTGCGGCAAAGGCGTGCCGTCCTTTACAATAGCCACGCCGCCGATGCGCTTTTCGGTAAAGATAAACTCGTGCCCGCCGAGGGCCGCCACTTCCTTGAGCACCGAGATCGACTCGTTGGTCACTTCCGGTCCGATGCCGTCGCCTGCCACTACCAGAATCTTTAGCTTCATCGTCTCTCTTCTTCTAAGTGGAATGGAATTGCGTAAAAAAACTTGCCCCGATTTAGTCCAGCTCCGAAACCGGCGCGGTGCGCCGTTCGCGGATATTGTCGGGCAGAATGCCGATCAGGTCCTGGTCGTAGACGTTCTTCTTGCGATCGGCCAGCGCCACGAAGCGGTAATAAGTCTGCTGCAGTTCCTCGCGCGTCAGCGTGAAGCCGAGCTGCTCCAGCCGATGCCTGAGCGCCGCGCGACCTGAGTGTTTGCCAAGCACCAGATGCGTGTGCGAAACGCCGACCAGCTCCGGCGTCATGATCTCGTAGGTAAGCGGATTGGCCAGCATGCCGTGCTGGTGAATGCCCGACTCGTGCGCGAAGGCGTTGTCGCCAACAATCGCCTTGTTCGGCGAGGGCTTGAAGGTGATGATCTGGCCGAGCACCTGGCTGGCCGGATAAAGCTGATTGAGCTTGATCGAGGACTCGATCTGATAGCGGTCGTGCCGCACGTAGAGCGCCGAGGCAATCTCTTCGAGCGCAGCATTGCCGGCCCGTTCGCCGATGCCGTTGATGGTGCACTCGGCCTGTCGCGCGCCACCTTCAATGGCAGCCAGCGTGTTGGCCACGGCCATGCCCAAGTCGTCATGACAATGGGTCGAAAGGATAATGCCCTGCTGATCGATGGCCGGGATGCGCTCACGCACCTCCTCGAACATCCGCTTGTATTCGGCAGGCGTGGTATAGCCAACCGTATCGGGCATATTGATAGTGGTCGCGCCAGCCTCAATGGCCACGCGCACCATCTCCACCAGATAATCGCGATCGGCGCGCGTCGCGTCCTCGGGAGAAAACTCCACGTCATCGGCCAGAGCCCGCGCCTGACGAACCGATTCGCCACACTGCTCGAGCGCCTGCTCGCGGCTGATCTTCAGCTTGTACTCGAGGTGCAGATCGCTGGCGGCCAGAAAGACGTGAATCCGAGCGCGATCAGCGGCCTGCAAGGCCCGCGCCGCCATCTCGATATCTTCTTTGCGGGCGCGTGCCAGCGAGGTGATGCGCGGCTTGCGGATAGCCTGGGTAATGGTCGCGATGGCAGCGAAGTCGCCCTCGGAGGCCATGGCAAAGCCGGCCTCGATCACGTCCACGCCCAGATCTTCAAGGGCGTGCGCCATCGTCAGCTTTTCCTGCGTGGTCATGCTGCAGCCGGGCGACTGTTCGCCATCCCGGAGAGTGGTATCGAAAAAAACTACATGATTGGAAATTGCGTTCATACGTATGCCTGTTTGTTCCATCAAGAGTGTCGCAAAATTGCATGCATAAGGCAAAGTTATTATTTTTAGATAAGCGATTATAATTATTTATAGAGTTCATAGTTCCCAGTTCACTGCGAACTGCCGGGAATTGTCCGCCGGAGGTGGCTTCATGGAGCTGAATCAACTGGAAACCTTTCTGGCCGTGGCCGAGGAGAAGAGTTTTTCCCGCGCGGCGGTGCGGCTGCATCGCACCCAGCCGGCCATCAGTCAGGTAATTCGCAAGCTGGAGGAAGACGTGGGCGAGGTGCTCTTCGACCGGGCCGCGCGCGACGGAGCGCTGACGGCGGCGGGCGTCTTGCTGCGCGAGTACGCGCTGCGACTGCTGGCGCTGCGCCGCGAGGCCACGAGCGCCCTGGGCGAGTTGAAGAGCCTGGAACGCGGCAGCCTGCAACTGGCCGCCAACGAGTACACCTGCATGTATCTGCTGCCCGCCCTCGATGCCTTTCGCCGCGAATATCCGCACGTCAGCGTGGCCGTGCACCGCATGTTGGCCTCGCACATTCCCGACGAGCTGAACCTGCGCACCATTGAGTTGGGCGTGGTCTCCTACCGGCCCGACCCCGAGCAGTTCCGCTCGATTGCCGTCTACGGCGACAGCCTGGAGTTCATCGTCGGCCCGCATCACGCGCTGGCCGGGGCCACGCACGTCTCCATCGCCGACCTCGGCAAACAGATGTTCGTGGCCCACAACGTGGCCTCGCCCCTGCGCCGCAAGGTCATCGAAGCCTTTCAGCGTTACCGGACGCCGCTGAACATGCCCATCGAGCTGCCAACCATCGAGGCCATCAAACGCTTTGTAGCCATGGGCAACGGCGTGGCGCTGGTGCCGCACCTGACCGTAGCGCACGAACTGGAGGCGGGCGATGTGGTCCGCATTCCGGTTGACGAACTGGAGTTGCGCCGCGTGCTGCGTCTGGTCCATCGACGGCAGGGCACCTTATCGTATGCCGCACAGGCCTTTTTGCAGTGCCTGCGCGCGCTGGCCAAACGCCAGGGGCCGCCGTTCTACTTCCAGGCGGAGAAGACGGGGGACGAGAACAAGGGAACAGGGATCAGGGAACTCTTTGCAAGAGCGAAATGAGGCTGCGAAGCAAACTTCATAGTCTGTCCGCTGTGAACTGAGAACTCTGAACTGAGAACTGTGGACTCCAACGGCAAAAAAGCGGCTATCGGAACCGGGCGGGCGACGTCTAAATGGGTACAGCAGCAAGAGAACCACGCCGTAAACCTGGAGAGTTCACCATGAACGGGTCCGGGCAGTTACAATGCTGAGAGCGGGGCCCGGTTCGATTCCGGAGCACCGGAATCGACAAGCTCGTTGCCAGCCGGACGGTTGTGCAGTCGTGAGGTTCAGGACCGAATGAAGAAGATCGCCATCATCGCATTCCTGCTGGTCACCTGTGTGGCCGCAGGCCGCGCCCAGGAAAGTCGTCAGGACATCAGCATTAGCGGAACGGGTCTGATCGAGCCGTTCAAGGCCTCGACCACCAACGTCGAGGTCAGCTCCAACCGCGCCTTCGGTGCCCTGCTCAGCTACCGCTTCATGTTGACGCCGACCAGCGCTCTCGAGGCCAACTACCAGATCACCTACGCCAACAAGATTCACTACTGGGCCAACCCGAATAACTACACCGTGCACACCCGCACGGAAGAAATCTCGGCTGCTTACGTCCGCTCCTTCGTGTACAAAAACTTCAATCCCTTTGTGGAAGCCGGCCCGGGCGCTTTCATCTTCCTGCCCATCCGCAATATGGGTACCACCAACATGGACGTGAAGCAGCAGACCCAGATCGGCGCCATCTACGGCGGCGGCGTGGCCTACGAGATCAGCCCGAGCTTCGACATCCGTGCCGAGTATCGCGGCTGGATCACTAAGGTTCCCACCTTCGGCCTTGATCAACTGGCCACCAAGCGCTGGTACAACATCTATAACCCGGTCATCGGCGTGGCGTACCACTTCTAGAGATTCACGCCTACGCACACAAAAAAGGATGGGCCTTGCGCCCATCCTTTTTTGTGCCTGATTGCCGGAAAACTACCGAACTTCCACACTCGACGCTTCCCGATAGCGCCCCAACTCCTTGACCATTGCGCAGTGGCGGCGCAGGGCTTCGAGGGCGCGGTCGCCTTCTTCGGGCGCGTGCAACTGGCAGTCGACATAGAAGATGTACTCCCACGGTCTTCCCTGCACCGGCCGCGACTCGATCTTGGTCAGGTTCGTGCCCAGGGCCGCGAGTTCGCTCAACGCCGCCACCAGCGACCCCGGCTCGTTGGCCAGCGAAAAGGCCAGACTGATCTTGTTCGGCTCCGGCTCGACGACGCCATCGGCCACGCGATACACAAGAAAAAAGCGCGTGTAATTCTGCGGATTGTCCTCGATATCTGCCGCGAGAATCTCCGCGCCGTAGTGGCTGGCGGCGGCCTTGCTGGCAATAGCCGCCGTGTGCCTGTCCCCGGTTTCGACAATTTGTTTGACGCTGCCCGCCGTATCGTAAAACGACATCGCCTTCATCTGCGGCCGAGCAGCCAGAAAACGGCGGCACTGAGCCAGCGCCACCGGGTGCGACCAGACGCGGTCGACCTGTTCGATGGCGACACCGGGCAACGCGATCAGGTTGTGACGGATGCGCAGCAGCGTCTCGCGCATCACACGCACATCGTGCGCCAACAGCAGATCGAAGTGCTCGGAGACTGAACCGGCCAGACTGTTTTCAATCGGAATGGCCGCGGCATCGACCCGCCCCTCGGCCAGGCTGGCAAAAACATCGGCGGAAAGCGAACAAGGCACAATCTCCGCCCCGGGCACAAACTTCAGCGCCGCTTCGTGGCTGAACGAACCGGGTTCTCCTTGAATGGCTATCTTCATCAATACGGACACTCTCTTCCAAAAAGATTCTACGCGCTGCCGATCAGAACCAGATGTCGGCGGCGACGAAGGCGAGAAAGAGCATCGAGATCACGCCATTCATCGTAAAGAAGGCCGCATTCAAACGACGCAGATCGCGCGGCGAAACAATGGCATGCTCATAGCCAAGCAGCAGCGCGACGACGGCAATGCCGGTCCAGCCTATTGCGTGAAACTGAAAGAGAAGACCGAACCAGACCAGCAACGCCATCATCGCAAAGTGCATGAGCCGCGCCGCCAGAAATGCGCGCGGAATGCCGATGGATTTCGGCAGACTGTACAGCCCTTCGCGACGGTCGTGATCGTAATCCTGGCAGGCATAGAGCACATCGAAGCCGCCCACCCACAGCATCACCGCCGCGGTCAGCACCACGATGCGCGCGTCGAGCGAACCGCGTACGGCAATCCAGGCGGCCGAGGGCGCGATGCCCAGCGCCAACCCAAGGCCCAGATGCGACCAGCGCGTAAAGCGCTTCAGATAGCTGTAACCGAGCAGCACGGCGAGAACCACGGGAGACAGCAACAGCGTCAACCGGTTCAATGCCGCCGAAGCCAGAAAAAAGACGGCGGCGGCGGCAATGGTAAATCCCAACACAAAGCCGCGCGACAGCAAACCGGCAGGAATGGCGCGCATCCTGGTGCGCGGATTGGTCGCATCGTAGTCCGCGTCGGCCCAGCGATTGAAGGCCATGGCGCAGGAGCGGGCCGAGACCATCGCCACCAGAATCAGACCAAGCGTACGCAGGGGCGGCAGGCCATGCGCAGCCAGCAACGCCGCCGTCAGGGCAAAGGGCAGCGCAAAAACCGAGTGCTCCCACTTGATCATTTCGAGGGTAATTTTCGTCTTCGCCAGAATACCTTGCACGCGTTGCTCCTTCTTCCTTCAGTGTAAAGGAGTCGCGGCGATGCCTTGACGGCGATGGGGTCGCATCAGAAAAAACCGGAGGGCCAGCAGCCCCTCCGGAAGCACGCGACATCGCTGCTGTTTTAGCGGCGCGCTGCCGGGGCATTGGCCACGGCCAGGAAATTCGTCACACTGAAGACGCCCGGTACGCCGTTGGCGCGCAGGAAGGCGATATCGCTGTCGGCCTTGGTATCCACGATGCCGTACAACTCAACATGGCCGTTCTGCACCGAGATGCGAATGGGTTTGGCCGGATCGAGCGCGTAGCGGTTCAAGGTCGAGTAGCCGTAGACGGCGCGGACCACGGCAAAGCGCGTGCGGTCGTCCATCATCGACACCGGATCAACCTCGACGGTATCGATCAGATTTTTGACGCCCGGGGTATACGCCACCAGAATCTGCGCCGAATCCTTGTCGACGTCGGTGCGCGCGCGGCCCGAGAGCGTGGCCGTGCCGTTTTCCACACGCACGCCAATGGCGTTGAACACGTTCCAATAGCCGACGCGGTCATAGGCCAGATCCTTTGCCAGCTTCACCTGCAACTGCTCGTCGGCAACAGCCGGTCCGGCAACGGCAATCTGGTTCTGCACCGTTGTGACGCCCTTGATGTGCTTCATGCGCTTTTCCGCATCCGCCTTGTGCGCGTACAAATCCACGGAGCCGGAGAGCGTGACCACACCGCTGGAGACACTGGCCTTCACGGTACGAAACTGCTTTTTGTTCAGCTTGTCTTCGACGAGCTTCTGCACGAAGTCGTCCGGCTGCGCCACGCTCGGCTGCGTGGGCAGAGCCGCATATGCGGAGGGGGAAAGAGTCCACGCGCCTACCGCCACAAAAAGAGCGGCCAACGCGGTGCTTGCAAACAACGATGTTCTTTTCATCGCAACAGCCTCCTACTTGAAATAGACACAATGAGTCAAAGAAAGTTACGCGGATATTTTGTAACGCAAGGCAACGCATTAGCGATAGCGGCGCGTTACCTTGATGACCATCGAGAAAACGCCCGACTCGTCACGGGCCACCATCAACGAAATATGGCGGTTAATGGCCACCTCGGCCTGCAGAAGCTGCTGGCTGGTGGTGTTCACGTTGGTCGCGTAGGTCAGCGTCAGGTTGCGCCCGAGCTGCTCCTGCACGATCACCCGCGAGGTGACGTTGCCCAACTGCCCCATGTAATTCGGATCGACCTTCACCGAAGCGGCACCGAACAGCTTCTGCACACGGCTGGAAACGGTGGCGTTCAGCGCGCCGCCCAGCAGCGCATCGGTCGTCAGATTGGCGTGCTGCTGTTGCTGCTGCTGCGTGTAGAGCCGTTGCTGATTCTCGGTGCGGCCCAAAGCCAGCAGCGCCACCACGTCGGCCTCGGGCAACGGCGGATCGCTCCGGTAGCTGACGTTCATCTTGGTCGACGTGCCATGCAGCCCGAGCGTGATGTCGTAGTCTTCGACACGCGCCGTGGCGTTCAGATCGATCGACGGCTCGATGCGCACCGGGTTGTTGAACGAGATGTCGCCGCGCTGCAGATCGTAGCTTGTCCCGGCAATCCGCGCGCTGCCCTCGGTGATGGCAATCTTGCCGAGCAGCGAAGGCGTGGCCGCCGTGCCGCGCAGCCGCAGATCCACATTACCGGCCAGCTTGGCAAAGGCATTCTGGAAGTTCAACTGCGGCGAAGAGGCGATGTGCACGTCGAGCCGCACGTGGCGCGTGGCCGCGTCAGGAGCCGGCGGCGCATGAGCCACACTGGTTTGCGCGGCCAGCGCGGCAAGGTCGAAGTCCTGGCTGACGGTAAAGCGCGTGATCATCACATCGCCGCTCAGCAGCAGATTGCTGTGTTGCCCCTGCAGGCGCAGCGACATATCGGTCTGCGAGCTGATGCCCTGCGGATAACGGATGCGAATGCCCTTGCCTGTCGCAGTCAAATTGGCATAGAGACCGTTCTGAAAGGTCAGCACTCCGCCGACATTCATCTGGCCGCCGCCGCTGGTCGCCGTCAGCGTCTTCACCTCGAGCCGGTTCTGGCTGAACAAAAGTGTGCCGTGCAGTTGATTGATGCCGTTCGGCACGTTCTCCATGGCCAGCGCGCCGTTGGCCAATTCAATGCGTCCATCGAGGCTGGGCCGCGCCACCGGGCCGCGCGCCGTCAACTGAAAACTCGCCAGCCCGCTGGCCGTCAGATTCGGTGCCACCATCTCGGCCAGCTTCAGATTCACCGTGCCGCTGGCGGCCACATCCATCTGCCGCGCGCCGGTAAGCGCCAGGGTTCCCTGGCGCGCAGATCGGTATTTTCGCCGGTAATGTGAACCGGGTCCAAGTGGATGAATCCCCCGCCCAACAGGGCATGAAGACCGTTGTCGCTCTTCAGGTGAAGGCCCGCCACCGTGACGCTTAGCTCCTTGAGCCGAGCCTCGCCGCGCAACTGATCGATTTTAGCCAGCGGGCCGGAGATGGTTACGGTTCCCGCCAGGGACGAATCTCCGTTGAGCGCCTGCAGATGGCCGAGTTTGAGCAGCGCGTCGATGTTGAAACGCGAAAACTCCATCCGCGCCTCGGTCGGATAGCCGCCGTCGAATCCGGTGCGGCCGTGCGCGTGCATCTCCGCGCTTTCAATCGACGAAGTCATGTCGTAGGCCACGGCGCGATGCTCGATGTGCGCGGTCGTATGCGCGCTGCCCATGCGCTGGCCGGAGAGCGTGAGGCCGGTCAGCGTGGCCGCAAGGTCGAGCGCAGGGTCGTGCGCCGTGCCCGCGCCATGCAGCGTGAAGGCCATACGGCCCTCGACCGGCCACTGCTGAGCGCGCACCCGGCCGATGCGCGCCACGTCGATCCCCGCGCCGCGTGCATCGATCTCGAAGCGCTTGGCACGAAGGTCGTAACTCGCCGTGCCGGTCGCGTTGCCCGCCGGGGTGACGAGGGCGATGGATCGCAGGTGCAAAATCTGGCCGGCCGCACTGCCTTCAACGCGCAGCCGCGTGATTGGTTCGCCATAGGCCGCGCCCGCATCCAGTTCCGCCCACCCCGAACCATTCGGCGCGCGCACCGGCCCGTCGGCATCGATGCGCGCACTGAGCACGCCCGAGACCGGCAGCGGCGCGCGGAAGAACGGCTGCACGTCCTCCATCTTCAATTGCGCGGTCTCAAGCCGCAGATGCAGTTGCGATTTTTCGTCGAAGACGGGCACGCGGCCAGCCGTGGCGTCGAGCGTGCCGCTGGCCGTCAGGTGCGCATTGCCGCGCTCCATCAGCGCATGATCGACGACGATCCGCGTGGGCGCATAACTTCCCGCAAGATCGATAGCGTCCAGGTGCACGAAATGTGACGGCGTGGCAGCCTTTGCATCGCCGGAAAGCGCGAGCATCTCCAACGAAAAATTGCTTGCCTTGAGCGTGCCGCCCAGCCGGGGAGCGGCCAGCGAGCCGCTCCAACTGCCGTGGATTTCGGCCTCGCCAGCCAGCGCAACCGGCAACGCGGCCACGCCCTGCCGCCCGTTCCGTTTCACGCCCAGGTCGCGCAACACCCGGTCGAATTCGCCCAGATTGTGCGAACGGAAATCGACGGCGAGGACCGAGGGACTGGCCAGCGGATAGGCACCCATCTCGCCGTGCGCCTCAAGCTGGCTCGATGGCGTGTGGAACTCAAGCTGGCGCAGATCCACCTGACCATTGCGCTGCATGTAGGTGGCATCCACCAGACCGAAGGCGGGAATTTCGCCCGCGACGCCGCGCACCGAAGGGCGCAGCGCCAGACGCGCATCCACCTTGACCGAATTCGTATCGCCGTTGCTCCAGGTGGCCAGCGCCGGACCGTTCACCGTGGTATCGAAGCCGAGCCGCTCAAAGGGACCGCGGCCCACCATGTCCAGCAGCGTGTCGATGGAAAGATTCTTGAACTCGGCCGAGACGCGTCCGTTCATCGGAATGTCGGGCAGCGGCGGATGCGGCGGCGCCGTGTTGCGATTGGCCGTGTGCACGGGCGGCGCGGGCGGCAGCGACGGCTCGCGCCACGGCGACAGATCGACGACGCCGGACATCTCGCCGCCCTGCCGGAGCCGCACCACCACCGAGTCAAACAATAGCCGCTTGGGATCGACATGCGCACGCGCGTTGAGTTCGATGCCGATCGCCGTCACGCCATTGCCGATGTAGGAGGCGTTGTCCGCGTGTACCGGCCCTTCAAGCTTGTAACTGCCGCCAAAGCCATAGGCCGTGAGGTCGAGCCGCACCAGCCCCTCGGGCGTGTTCGGATAGCCCGTCACCGGTTCGACGATCCGCAGATCGAGTTCGCCCGAAGCGTGCGCCTGCCAGCGCGGATGCGCGAACTCCGTCACCTGGCCAGAGAGATCGACCCAGTGCGTCATGCGGTCGCGGCCACGCGCGGTCAGCCGCATCCAGCGCAGGTTGGCCGCATTGCGCTGCAGGTCCAGCACGGCCTGCACGTAGCCGTGCACGGGCACGAAGTTGATATGTGGCAACTGGCGGGCAAGGTTCATGTCCGTCGCGCCCATTTCGATCCGATAGGTCTCGGCGCTGCCGCGATGCGCCGGCATATAGCTGACACGCAGCGAAACGTCGTCGGCAGCAAGGTTCAACGGCAGATAGCGATTCTGAAAATCAAAGGAGGAGGCGCGGTTTTCATAGCGCAACGTGCCCTCGCGCAGGGAGAGTCGGCCAGCCTTCAGATCGAAGAGCTGGTCAAGCGCCGAGCGGTTCTGCCTGCGCTGGATGCGCGGCGTTGGCTGGTTGGTAGAGCCGTCGGGATAGACGATGAAGTGAAAACTCGGCCGCTCCAGATCGAGCGAACGCAACAGAATCTTGGGACTGAACAGATTCAACAGGCTCAGTCGCAGTTGAGCGCGCGCAACGGTGGCCAGCGGCTGCTCACCCGCGTCTTCGAGTCCGTGCAACACCAGGCCGTCGGCCTCGACCTCGAATCGCGGCAAACTCCAGTGGAAAGCGGCGACTTCAACACGACCGCCGGTCGACTCTTCAATCGCGGCAATCAACCTCCGCCGCACCATATTCTCGAAGTTCGACGAGTTCATCCAGGCATAGAGGCCTGCCGCGACGGCCAGCGTCAGCACCGCGACAGCCGCGGCGGCCAGCGGCAAGTGACGCAACAACAGTCGCCGCATCTTGCTCGGCGGGCGCGGTGTTTCGTTCGGTTTGGACGGGGTCTCGCTCACGGCTTGGTCTCGCTTTTCGTTGCGCTTGGTTGCGGGGTCTCGGCGAGCGAAGGATCAAGCACCTCCACATCGCCCTGCTTGCGCAGGTTCGTCAACCAATCGTCGAAGAGCGCACTGACCCGCCGCTCCAGCAGAATCTCTTCAATGCGCGAGGAGACCGAGGCCAGCGACGGCGGCGCATCGCCGGCTTCGAACTGCGGCACGAACTCCGCGTCGTAATAGCTCTTCACCTCGCTCGGTTCAATGCGAATCCCTTGCCGGAATCGCTGTTCGATGAAGGCCAGAATCTCCAGGCGGCGTCGCACATAGGAACGTACTCGCTCGGATGTCAGACCATGCGAAGCCAGAAAAGCCGCCCACTCCTCGTCGGTCGCGCAACTGCGATGCTGGCACAGCGGCAGACGGCGCATCTCGGCCACGCGCGCCTCGACCTGCGCGGCCGTCGGCTCCACCGATTGCAGATCTTCGCTGCGAATCTGCTGCTCGATCAGCGAACGGCTCACTAACTGATCGAGCGCGCGGCGAGGCGGCAACGCGGCCGAGCCGAACTGGCCAGGATCAAGCACGGACAGCCGAATCTCGTCGTCGATGTCGCTCAAAAGAATCGCATGCTGGTTGACGACCGCGGCCACGCTGTCGAGCACCACCGGAGCCTGCGCGCGCGCCACCGGCGCCAGCACCAACACGAAGGCCAGCCCGCAACTCCAGATTCGGATTGTGCTTCGCACGCGCATCAGAAGGTCTGCCCCAGACTGAAGAAGACGTTGAAGTGATTGCCCTGGCCCATGTGCGGCCGCGAGCCGGGCTGCGAAAGCGAGTAATCGTAGATCACCGGATAGATCGGCGGATTCAGGTTATACCCAAAGTCCAGACGAATCGGGCCAGCCGGCGTGTGATAGCGCATCCCGAGGCCGGGTGTATGCGAAAAATAATTGAAGCTGCATGCTCCCTCGGCACCGGTCGAAGAGACGGAACCGGAGGGCGGCTGGGTTGGATCGGTTGTCGCATTCAGCGAAGCACGACAGGCGGCCTTCTTCGTCTGGTGCGCGCGCAGGGCGCTGATCCAGACATCGCTCGCGTTGGTAAAAACATTGCCCATGTCGTGAAAGAGCACAAAGCTGACCGTATTACCCACCCAAGGCAAAGTCGGCGGCGGCAACCGCAACTCGGTGCTGTTGATCAGCGCACCGGCGCCGCCAATCGGGTAGCCGGTCTGCGGATCGCGCGGCCCGGCGCCGTTCAGAGAAAAGCCGCGCAGCGAGGTCGCGCCACCGGCAAAGAGCCGCTCGGGCAGCGGCAAAAGCTGCTGCACCGGCGAACGGAAGGCGCGCTCCTGCCCGTAGCGCGTGTTGCGCGCCAGCACGAAGCGATCCTTGCCAAAGCTGTAGTAGCTGGAATTCGACACATCCAACCGGTTGAACCCGGCCTCGGCACCGAAGGCGCGGTCGGAGACAAAATTCTGCAGGCTGGTGTAGGTGCCGCGCCGCGCATCAAAGGCCGAGTCGCGCGTATCGCGAATCCATGTCAGCGATGGCCCGGCGACGCGCACCGACGTCGACAGCTCTTTCAGATAATACGGAGCGACCTGCAAGCTGTTCTGCGCCACCTTCACGCGACGGAAGTCATAGGCGTAGATCAGCGTATTGGCCTTCGACAACCACGCGCCCCTATTCTTGAAGTTCTCGGTCAAACGCGCGCCCGACTGCAGACGCGAGGCCACATAGGTCGTCACGTCCTTGCTGTTGGCATAGCCGCCGGAAAAGCTCAGCGAGAAATTGCGCGCGCCCTGAAAGTGCGGAATCTGATAGAGCAGGTCGATCCGCTGTTCGAGCAGGCCGTAGGTGCCGCGCACCGAAGCCGACTGCTCGCGCCCCCCAAGATTGTTGCGCGTAATGTCGGCCAGCGCTCGGAAACTCACGCCGGTCTTGCCGTTCGGGTTGCAGCTTTCGCCAAGCACGATGGCGCTGCCGCAGTTGTTCTGCGGCGTGCCGGTCTGCGCCTCGAAGCCGAAGCCGTAGGTCAGCGTCCAACGCCGCGCCTCGACGGCCTGTAACAGCACCGTCTTGTGCGTCTCGTTTCCGGTCGGATTCTCGACCGCCATGTTCACTTCATTGAACAGCGCAAAGTCATAGAGATTGCGCTGCGTCTCCTCGAGCGCCGTCTGGTCGAGCGGATCGCCCGGGTGCAGCGTAATGGCGCGCGCCACCGTATCCGGCCGCGTGTAGTGCAGCCCCGTGACCAGCACCTTGCGCACAAAGGTCTGCCGCCCTTCGACCACCTGAAAGACCACGTCCATCTTGTTCGCATGGTCCGGTTCAACCCGCTCGGTAACATTCACCACCGCCTGGTCAAAACCGCGACTCAGATAGTCGGTCAGCAACGCATCGCGATCGCCGGCCACATACTGCGGCGAATAAAGCTGATCGGCCGCGGTGTTCATCAGCGGCTTCAGTTGCGCGGTCGGCACATGCGCATTGCCTTCCAGGCGCACCGCGCCAACGCGCACCTGGTTTCCCTCGTCAACATGATAAGCCACCTCAACCGGCACAACCTTCTTCTTGCCGCGGCTCTGCTCCGCCGGCAACGCGCGCAGCGCGCGTAGTTCCGAGTTCACCTTTACACTTGAGAAGCCGTTGTTCTGATAGACGTTCTCGAGCGCATCGATATCGGAGGCCGCCAAAGCCTGGCTGTAAATACCCTGCCGGTCGAGTGTATCGGCTGTGCGCACGCTGAGCAGATCCTTGAGCGTCGGCCCATCAAAATAGTGGTTGCCGTCGATCACGATCCGGTCGACGCGCTGACGTTGCCCCAATTGCACTCGATAGATGACCGCCACCTCGGCCTCGCCTGAATTCTTCTGCTCGTGCGTCACCTTAACGTCAAAGTAGCCCATCCGCTGGAAGAAGTTGCGCAGTCGCCGGCCGCCCTCGTTGAGCAGATCCTCATCGACCGAGCCTTCCTCGAAGACCGGAATCAGATGCCGCAGCTTTTCCGCGCTCACACTGGCGCCCTCGACCGAAACCCGCACCACCGGCCCGCGATTAGCCGTAAAGCGATAGTCCGACTGCTTGCGCACCGCGTCGTAGTGCTGCGATTCCAGCTTGACCTCGGCCTCGAAGCGCCCCTGCTTCTGATAGGTACGCATCACGCCCGACAAGGCGCGATTGTTGCTGTCGTGATCGAGGCGCGCCCCGGTCCGCAGATGCGCATGACGGCCGAACTCCTCGACGCTCATCCCCGAGTCTCCTGACAGTTCCACCTTGCCCACCCGCGCCCGCTCCCCGGAGGCAACCTCAAAATGAATGTCCATCAGAGGCTCGGCCACCAAAGGGTCAAGCCGGTAGCTGATCTTCGGCTCGTGATAGCCATTGTCGGCCAGCATCGCCCGCATCAACTGCAACGCCGCATCGAGTTTGGCCTGGGTAAAGCGCTCGCCCGCGTTCAGCCGACTCGCCAGCGTCAGTTGCGTGTTCATCGTCGCGCCGCGCGCACCGTCGACCCAAACGGTGCCGACAAAAATCCGTGGCTTGCCCTCGAAGGTCAGTTCCACGCCCTCGGGGCCATGCGCGGCCTTGATCTGGATCGTCTCGTACAGACCGGTCCCGTACAGCGCCCGCAGGCTCTGCCGCAGCTTGGCGGCATCGAGCGGCGCGCCTTCTTTCTGCGCCAGTTGGCTGGCCAGCGGTTCCAGCCGCTCCCGGCTTACGCCCACAAACAAAATGCGGCTGACCGACTTCCCCTGCCAGGATGGACCTGACGCTACAACATCAGCGGACTCGGAAGACTGCGCCTTTTGCCCGGAAGCGCCCGTGGCCACGGCCAGACACGCTCCCGCCAGCAGCAGAATCATCCCCATGCCTTCAGGCCGCACTCTTCTTCTCCCGTTTTGCACAACCGGCTTTGTTGGCCAGATCATCTTTTTGAAAACCACAGAGGCCAATCCCCTTCTTTATGCCTCACCTGCCACAGAATCAAGGATCTACGCGACAGTCCGCCCCGATCTTTTCCGCCAGAGTTTCCCGGTCGCCGCCGCTTCCTCTTATACTAACGAGGATAGGGGCCTTGCGCAGCCAAGCTTTCGGCGCAGGCGTATCCCTCAAGGAACGGTATGTCTCCCGCGCAACATCCAGAACTTCCCCCGGAAACATCCAGTTCCGACCATGCCGTCCAGGCTCCGGATCTTTCCTCTACCACCACTCAGGCGGCCATCCCCCGTGCTGTTCCCGCGCAGGAGCCTACGCCGGCCCAGATTCTGGAGCGCGCTCAGGCCGGCGATCACGGCGCCTTCGCCCAACTGTACGCGCTTTACAAGAGACGCACCTACTCGCTGTGCCTGCGCATGGTCGGCAACATCGCCGAAGCCGAGGACCTTACCCAGGAAACCTTCCTTCAACTGCACCGCAAGCTGTCCACCTTTCGCGGCGATTCGGCCTTCTCCACCTGGTTGCACCGGCTCACCATCAACCTCGTTCTGATGCAACTGCGGCGCAAGGGTCTACAGGTCATCTCACTCGATGAGGCGATGGAACCGACCCCGAACGAAGGCCCCGGACAAAGCTTCGGAGCAGTTGACCCGGTTCTGTCCAAGACAATTGATCGAATGGCTCTGGAACGAGCAATTGCTGCGTTACCTGCAGGTTACCGCCTCATTTTCATCCTTCACGACGTCGAAGGATACGAGCATAATGAAATTGCCTCCATGCTTGACTGCTCAATCGGCAACAGTAAATCTCAACTGCATAAGGCGAGACTGCGCTTGCGCGAGGTTCTGCGCCAGCACGACGCACGGCAGGAGGCCCAACCATGAGCGAAAAGTCACAAACGATCGATTGCACCGAGTTCCAGGCCCAACTGCCCGAGTTGGTCGCCTCGGGGATCAATCTTGCCAACCATCCTCATCTGGCAACCTGCCCCCTCTGCCGTGCCCTGCTCGCCGATCTGGAATCCATTGCCGAAGCTGCACGACAACTGTTTCCCGCCGTCGAACCACCCGACGAACTCTGGAATCAGATCGAGTCGGCCATTCTCGAAGAAGAGAAGGCTTCCGGCTCACAAATCTAGTCGTCTCACTTTCTTCCATTGCGCACTTGGGTCTCGATTCCGGTTCCAGCCGTCGGTCTTCTGTCGTTTTTTGGCTCACCTTTGCCCCTGTTTCGCCGATACAGTCCTCAAATCGCCGGGCTTGCGCTTCAAGCCTGGCATCCAGTGCGTCTCATGGAAACAAAAACTTGGAAGCAAGGTCTTGCCAGACCTTTCCGAGAAAAATTTCCCGGGAAACGCACCAGGGGGCCGTGCATACCTTGGCACAACCACGGCAACTCCTCTGGAAACGCACCATCGCGCAAAGCCCGAGAAGTTCTTGCAACCTTTGCACAACATGAGCCGTCTAATGTAGGAAAGTTGACAAAAGGACACTCAATGCAAAATCAGCCGTCAGATTCGCCCCTCACCGCCGCCCCCACCGCCGGCACGTCGTCCTTGCGGCGGATCGCTGTACTCCCTGTACGTGACACTGTCCTCTTCCCCCATGCCGTACTGCCGTTGACCGTCGGCCGCGAAAGCTCAATTCAGTTGATCGAGGCCCTCGGCGACGAGCGCGCGATCATCGTCGCCACGCAGCTCGACGCCCGTCAGGACACGCCACAGCCGACCGATCTCCACCTGATCGGCACCCTGGCCACCGTGCACAAAGTCGTTCGCATGCCCAACCAGAGCCGCTTTGTCTTCACCGAGGGCACCGAGCGCGTTCGTCTGGTGCGCTTCATACAGACTGAGCCGTTCATGATTGCCGAAGTGGAAACACTCGAAGACGTCGATCCGGCGGCCAGTTCCGGCTTCGAGGCGCTTGAGCGCAATGTGGTCGCGCAGTTCCAGCAAATTGTCTCCGAATCGCAGACCCTCTCCGACGAGTTGCGCACCATTGCCGCCAACATTGAAGAGCCGAGCCGACTGGTGGACTTCGTCGCCTCCTCGCTGCCCTTCCTCACCACCGACGAAAAGCAGCAACTGCTGGAAGCTCCGGCCGTGTATGACCGCCTTGAGCAACTCAACAAGCTGCTGGCCAAGGAGATCGAGGTTCAGCAGTTGCGCGCCAAGATCCAGAACGAGGTTCAGGATCAGGTGCAGCAGTCGCAGCGCGACTATTATCTGCGCGAGCAGTTGAAGGCGATCCAGAAGGAACTCGGCGAGCAGGACGAGGGCCAGCGCGAGACCGAAGAGCTGCGCCTGAAGATCGAAGCCGCGGGCATGCCCGACGACGTGAAAAAGGAAGCGCTGAAGGAGCTGGGTCGGCTTTCGCGCATGTCGCCGATGGCCGCCGACTACTCCCTGACGCGCAACTACATCGAGTGGCTGGCCGTGCTGCCCTGGGCCAAGAGTTCGGGCTCGACCATCGACATCGCCAAGGCCAAGGAGACCCTCGACGAGGATCACTACGAACTAACCAAGGTGAAGGAGCGCATTCTCGACTACCTGAGCGTGCTCGAACTGAAGCCCGACATGAAGGGACCGATTCTCTGCTTCGTCGGACCTCCAGGCGTGGGCAAAACCTCGCTGGGCCGCTCGATTGCGCGCGCCCTGGGCCGCAAGTTCCAGCGCATCTCCCTCGGCGGCATGCACGACGAGGCCGAGATCCGCGGCCATCGACGCACCTACATCGGCGCGATGCCCGGCCAGATCATCCAGTCGATTCGCCGCGCCGAAACCAACGACCCGGTGATCATGCTCGACGAGATCGACAAACTGGGCCGCGACTTCCGCGGCGACCCGGCCTCGGCCCTGCTTGAAACCCTTGACCCGGAGCAGAACAACACCTTTCGCGATAACTATCTCGATGTGCCCTTCGATCTGTCGAAGGTGCTGTTCATCTGCACGGCCAACCAGTTGGACCCGGTGCCGCCGCCGCTGCTGGACCGCATGGAGCTGATCTTCCTCGAAGGCTACAGCGAAGAGGAGAAGCTGCACATCGCCGAGCGTTATCTGATCCCGCGGCAGATCAAGGAGAACGGCATCACGCCCGAGCAGATCGAGTTCCCGGCGAACTCCGTGCTCCACCTGATCCGCCATTACACGCGCGAGGCCGGCGTGCGCAAGATTGAGCAGGTTATCGGCACGGTCTGCCGCAAGCAGGCCCGCAACGTGGTCGAAGGCAAAAAGGAAAAGCTCGTCGTCTCCCTCGACACCATCAAGGAGTTCCTTGGCGGCATTCAGGTGCGCGTCGACACCGAGGTCGCCGAGCGCGTCAAGCGGCCGGGCGTGGCCGTGGGGCTGGCCTGGACGCCGGCCGGCGGCGACATTCTGTTCATCGAGGCCAACAAGATGACCGGCAAGGGTGGCTTCACCATGACCGGCCAGATCGGCGAAGTGATGCAGGAGTCGATGCAGGCGGCGCTGACCTGGGTCCGCTCGAATGCCGAAAAAATCGGGCTGGCGAACGACTTCAACAAGGACCTCGACCTGCACATTCACGTACCGGCCGGCGCCATTCCGAAGGACGGTCCTTCGGCTGGCGTTACCATGGCCACCGTGCTCGCTTCTCTGCTGACCGATACACCGGTCCGCCCACTGACGGCGATGACCGGGGAGATTACGCTGAGCGGCAACGTGCTGCCGGTCGGCGGCATCAAGGAGAAGTTCCTGGCCGCGCGCCGCGCCGGCATCCAGACCATTATTCTGCCCGCGGAAAACCGGCAGAATGTCGAGGAAGATCTCACGCCGGAGATGACCGAAGGCGTCCAGATCCACTATGCCAAACGCATCGAGGATGTTCTGGCAATTGCGCTTCCGCTTCTGAAGGCGCGCCCCGATTCACATCCCGATCTGGCGGTTTCCGCAACGGACAGCATCTCCTAAAACACTGCCCCGCAACCACAGTAAAGAGCAAGGCCGGCGAACCTGCCGGCCTTTTTTTGGTGCGCAACGGTCGGCGCAAGCTGGACAATTCTCCGCGTATAGCCGATAAAAAAGACAGACCCTGTCGTCGAGAGGCACAGCAGGTATGGAGAATATGACCACCTCACCCAACAATCTTCGGGTTTCCATTCCCTTGAATCTGACCGGCAACGTCAGCGAACGGCAGGCCATGATCCTCCGCCACAGTATGGAGGAGATTCTGAACGAAGCGCTCGAAAAAGCCATTGCCCACCTCGACCAGCAAACCGCGCAGTTTGTGATCGAGGCCGAGGCCAAGCTGAAGGAAGATCTCGTTTCGCTCGTCTCCAAGGCTATCCAGGATTACACGGTCAGTGACAAATACCACGATGAGGCGGTCGGCTCCGAGCGCACCTACCCGGAGAACTACCGCGTGCGCCCCGTGGAAGCTCAGGTCTCCGCGCTGAAGGCCGTCTTCCCCAAGTTGCAGGTCTGCAATGAAAAGATTGCCCGCCGCCCGTTGCCCGATGGCGCCGAGGACTGGTTCGCCATTCCGCGCTGGCAGGCACTGGCGCCCACCTACGGCGAAGCGCTCGACATGGTGCTTGAGGCTATCGGGTCGCGCCGCCGCTTCTCCAACCGCATCCGGCAGCGCATGAATGCAGCCTATCTGCGCCAGAGCGAGCGCACCGTCCTGGCCGACAAGATTCTCTGCCAGCAGCAGAGCAACAACGACATTCTCGTCATCGCGGCTCAGGCCGGCATGTTGCACTGCGGCAGCTCGGCCCGCCGCACACGCGTCGAATTCGCCAGCAACGAGTTTGGCCTCGGCGCTTTCGCCGTCGCCGCCATGCTTCTGACCACCCCCGAGCGTCTCTCCGCCTCCAATACGCTGATGATCGATTGCAGCGGGGACGAGTATTCGGCCGGCGGCGACAACTTCTTCGACCGCGTGCCGCTGTTCGACTACGACATCTCCGGCATCGAGTTCAGCATCTTCTACGAAGACCGCGCCCGCAACCTCTGGGGCTCGCCCACCGGATTTATCTTCAAAATGGAGTAAAACCGGCTTCGCGCTGTCAGTGATTCGCTCCTGGAGTTTCAACTTCCACTTGACTCTCTCTGTTTCGCTGTATGCTTTGGAAGAATCCTGCGGGGCGACAGAATGTTTTTCGGCAGAGACCGGCTTGAACACAGCACGCGGACCTGCTTGTACCTGCGCCTGCTTGCCGCGCTTCTCGCCGCCGCCTCGGTTCTGCCCGCGCAAGAGCCGACCTTCCGCGTCGAGGTCAAGCTGGTCAGTCTCTTTGTCAACGTCACCGACCGCAACGGCGCGCGGATCGGCGGCCTGGGCAGCGAGGACTTCGCCGTCACCGAGGACGGCCGGCCGCAGCAGATCTCGGTCTTCGAGCGCCAGTCCGCGCAGCCGCTCAGCATCGTGCTGGCCATCGACACCTCGGGCAGCGTGCGCAAGGACATGAACCAGGAGACGGCCGCCGCGCGCCACTTCGTCCACTCCATTCTGCGCACGCAAGATCAGATGAGCGTCGTCGAATTCTCGACCGAGGTGCGCGAGCTGACCGGCTTCACCAACAAGCCCGGTGAAATCGATCATGCTCTCGGCCGACTGCGTGGCGATTACGCCACAGCGCTCTACGGCGCGATCCGCCTCGGCTCCAGCCGGCTCGGCGCACAAGAAGGCCGCAAGGTGCTTGTGCTCGTCTCCGACGGCGACGACACCGCGCAGAGCGCAACCTATGCGCAGGCTCTCGAAGCCGCGCTGCGCAACGAGGTGATGATCTACGCGCTGATCGACGTGCCCATTTCGGCCTCGGCCGGCCGTGACACCGGCGGCGAACATGCGCTAATCACGCTCGCCGAGCAAACCGGCGGCCAGCACTTCTACGTGGACTCGGGTGGGCTCGATCAGGCCTTTCAGCGCGTCTCCGACGCCCTGCGTACGCAGTATCTGCTCGGCTACTCCCCGCACGATCAGGAACCGGGCCACGGCTTCCACCGCATCGAGGTCACCGTGCCTCGCGCCGCCCCGGAGCAGTTCCACGTCCGCCACAAAGCCGGTTACTATGCCGAACCGGTACAGCGCGAGAACTAGAGCATCTCTCCTGAAGGTATTGAGCGAGTCAATGCTGCTTCGTTGACGCGACCAGCAGGGAGCGGCAACTTAGCAAGACTCTCGCCACTTCACAGCATCAGGAGAGATGCTCTAGAGCACGGCTTGGAGCTGGAAGCCAGACAGTATTCCTGAAACCGCTCTAAAAACCAGAACCTTCTTCCCCTCTTTCTCCATCTACAATGGAGACATGATTTCGACCTATTCCTCCAGACGCCGTTCGAAGACGCCTCCGCCAGGCGACACCGGCCAGGAAGCCCTCTATCTCCGTTCGCTCAGCGATCGCCAGATCGACGTCATCGTCAAACTGCACGATGGTGAGACAGTCCGCGGCTGGATCGAGTACTTCGACGACAGCATGATCCGGCTCACGCGCGAAGGCCGCCCCAACCTGTTCATCTATAAACACCAGATTCGCACCATCAGCGAATCCGCGCACCGGCGCGTGCTCCGGCGCGAAACCACCGATGCCAAGGAGACAACACTTTGACCGGTTTTGAAGACTGGCAGTGGGTTCCCCAGGCGCAAAAGATTGCCCGCGAGGCAGGAGCCACGCTCCGCGAGTTCTACGCCAAGGGTGTTGCAACCGAGTACAAGGGCGACGTCGATCTGGTCACCGTCGCCGACCGCACCAGCGAAAAGCTGATCCGCGAACGGCTCTCCGCTGCCTTCCCCACGCACGGCATCTACGGCGAAGAGGGCACGCGCGAGCGGCTCGACTCCGAGTACCGCTGGTACGTCGACCCGCTCGACGGCACGACAAACTTCGCGCATAGCCATCCGCAGTTCTGCGTCTCGCTCGGCCTCGAACATCGCCCGGCAGGCACGCCCGCCGAGGCCGACGGCCAACTGGTGGCTGGCATCATCTACGATCCGCTGCGCGACGAGTTGTATGCCGCCGAGCGCGGACGCGGCGCGCTGCTGAACGGCAAGCAGATGCAAGTCTCAAAGATCCCTGTACTTGCGGAATCGATCAGCGCCACCGGATTCCCCAGCCGCAAGCGCCACGAAAGCCCCAACGTGCATTTCTATCAGGAATTCACGCTGCGCTCGCACGGCGTGCGCCGCGCCGGCTCAGCCGCGCTCGACCTGGCCTACGTGGCCGCGGGACGGCTCGACGGCTTCTGGGAGTTCAATCTGAACCCCTGGGACACGGCGGCCGGCATATTGCTGGTCGAGGAAGCTGGCGGCAAGGTCACCAACTTCTCCGGTGGGCATTACAAACTCGACAGCCGCGAGGTGCTCGCCTCGAATGGCCGCATCCACGGCGAGATGCTCGAACTGTTCGACGCCCTGTTTGCCGGGCGCGACCTGACGCCGATCCCCACGCCAGCCGAGTTCGCCCGCCTGCGCGCCGAGCGCACGCGAAAAAAGTAAAAAATCCTCGAGTGTTTCCGAATTGTAAAATTCTGGAACATTCTCACCCTCCCGCAGTTGCCCACCTGTGCTAACATCTGCGTCGAGGAGTCCAAAACTTCCCCTGGAGAAACGAATATGCCTCATGTGATTGCAGAACCCTGTATCGGCACCAAAGACACTGCCTGCGTCGACGCCTGTCCGGTCGATTGTATCCACCCCAAGAAGGACGAAGACGGCTACGGCGAGAGCGATCAGTTGTTTATCGATCCCGCTGAATGCATCGATTGCGATGCCTGCGTGCCGGCCTGCCCGGTCTCGGCCATCTTCTCCGAAGACGATCTTCCCGAAAAGTGGGCCAGCTTCACCGCCAAGAATGCCTCGCACTTTGGCCGCTAATTTTTTCTGATTTCACAGCAAACAAAAACGCGCATCCGGCTCAGGCCCGATGCGCGTTTTTGTTTTTCTCTGGCCGCTCAGCCTTCGAGCAGAACCATGCCCGCATCGCGTGCCGCCACGCGGTCGAAGGTCACCGTACGCACGCACCCTGCCGCCCGCGCCGAGGCCGCGATCAGGCAATCAGCAAAATCGGCCTTGGTGGTGCTAAAAATCTTCGTCGCGGCCGCCACCACCTCGCGACGTTCCACAACAATCGCATCCACCTGCAAAAGCTGTTCGAGAAGAGACGCAATCGCCTCTCGCCCAGCCTGCTTCCTGCTGCACATCACCCAGACAAACTCCAGCACGGTCGCCACTCCGATCCAGCCTGGATTGTCTCGACTCAACGATGCAAAAAAATGCGTCGCAATTGGGCTCTGTACCGCATCGTCCTGCGCAATGAATCGCAGCAGTACATTCGTATCGAGTCCGGTCATGCGGCCTCGCTATTGGAAACCTGCTGCGCACCGCTCTTGGTCGCCTCATCGAGTTCAACCACATAGTCTCCGATTGCCTCGTCCATCTGCTCGACGGTCATCGGCGGCACCAGCCCCTTCAGACAGCCCGCCAGTTCCATCAGTGAGCGCATGCGCTTGAGCACGAAACTGCCGTCCTCTTGCTCGAAGAAACGCACCTTCGTCCCCGTCTCCAGCCCCAACGCCTTCCTCACCTCGACTGGAATCGTGATCTGCCCCTTTGAAGTCACCTTGGCTGTGTGCATCGCTGCTCCTTACTCTCTGCATTATGCCTTACTTTAGAAATATTTCCTTACCTATTTTTAAATTCCTTACACAAATATGGGCAGACTGGTTTCGCACAAAAAGCGAGAAGCTGTTCATCAATGCGAAGATAGATGCGTGCCCTTGCTCAGCTCCGAAGCCGTGGTTTTGCGCACCTGGCCGGTCCGCGAAGCCGATCTGGTCGTTAGCTTCTTCTCGCGCGATTATGGCCGCCTGAAGGGCATCGCCAAGTCGGCGCTGAAGAGCCGCAGGCGCTTCGGTGGCGCTCTGGAGCCGATGACGGTGGCCCGCGCCTGGTTTGCCGAGCGGCCCCGGCAAGAGCTGGTCCGGCTCGACCAGTTGGAGATTCTGGCCTCGCCTCTCTCCGAACCCGTCGACATGCTGCGCGCCACCATTCTCAGCTTCTATGCCGAGCTGATCGACGAGTGTCTGCCCGAGCGCGATCCGCAAGCGACCGTCTTTCGGTTGCTGGCCAGCGTGCTCGATCAGACCCACGCGCAGCGCGAAGACACGGTTCCGCCCTGGATGCCGCTGACGTATTTCCAGCTTTGGATGACGCGGCTGACGGGCCTGCTGCCGAGCCTGACCCGCTGCACGGCATGCCATGCCCCACTACAGGAAGGCGCGACCTTCTTCCTCGACTACACCGACGGTCTGTTCTGCCCGCTGCATCGCGGAGCCAGCGCACAGGCCCTTTCGGGCGACTCCTGGCAACTGGCCCAGCGGATGCTGCGCGCTCCCGTGGCCAGCTTCGCCACCGAGCCTTTCCCCCGCCGCCGCGCCCAGGACCTGCGCCGCTTCGCGATGCAATCGATGGAACGCCACCTTGAAAAAAGATTGCGTTCCGCCGAGGCCCTTTCCCGACTTGGCGGATAGATTTCAAGTTGAACCGCCCCAAAAATCGAATGGCGCAATAACTCTTCCGAGCACAGGGTTTTGCCAATTACACTGCTAGCCGATCAGGTTTTCACTCCAAAGCTGCACCGATCGGATAACGCTGACTATGCTGACAGGTACGATTGTTGCGGGAGTTCTTGCGCTGCTCGTCTTCGGTTTCGCGCTCAGGGCCTATCGTTTACCGGGCGCTTTGCTCTGCCTGCTGGCCTTTGGCAGCCTGGTTCTGTGCGCCTTCTCCGCGCATCGGTCCACCTTTCCCACTTCGGCGGAAAGAGTCACCATTGAGGGCCGCACGGCCTTCTGGAACCCGAAGTATTCGCACAGTCGCCACTGGCGCACCTTTTTCTTTCAGACCGCCACGGGCAAGCGGCTGGCGCTGGAAACCGACGTCGATATGCTCGAAGGCGCGGGCGGCAATTTTCCGGTTGCTGACGGCGATTGGGTGCGTTTGACCTATCTGAATGAAACGCCCATCTTCGGCTTTCCGCGCGCCATTGGCGTCGAGGTGCTCTCGGGCCGCGGCGCCGGTTGGAAGGGCACGGTCGACGCCAACTGGTTCGGCTCCTGGCTGGGCGCGCCGCTCGGTCTGCTGCTCGCCTTCGTGCTCTGGAGCATCGCCGCGCGCTGGAAAAAAGATCGCGAAGAAGATGCGCCATAGCCACGCGCAGGACGAGGACAGAACGTGCCCCTGCTAAAATAGAACCCGAGTTCTGTCAAGAGAGAATTGCCTGTGTCTATATGTTCATCAGCGCCCCAAGCGAGTGCGCTTACCTTTCAGGAGCTGCTGTTCCGCCTTCAAAGTTTCTGGGCGGCGCGCGGCTGTATTCTGCAGCAACCTTTTGACGTCGAGGTTGGCGCTGGCACCATGGCGCCCGAAACCTTTTTGCGCGTTCTCGGCCCCAAGCCCTATCGCGTCGGTTACGCGCAGCCTTCGCGCCGACCGGCCGACGGTCGCTATGGCGAGAACCCCAACCGGCTCTTCCGTCACACCCAGTTCCAACTGATTCTGAAGCCGCCACCGGTCAACGTGCAGGAGCTGTATCTGCAGTCGCTCGAAGCCATCGGCATCGACCTCAGCAAGCACGACCTCAAGTTCGAAGAGGACAACTGGGAAGGCCCGACGGTGGGTGCCTGGGGCGTCGGCTGGCAGGTGATGATGGACGGCATGGAGATCACGCAGTTCACCTACTTCCAGCAGTGCGGCGGACTCGATCTGGACCCGATCTGCTCGGAGTTGACCTATGGACTCGAACGCCTCGCCGCCTTCATGCAAGACGTCGACTCGGTCTACGACGTGGTCTGGTCGCGCGATCCCGAAACCGGTGCCGAGGTGACCTACGGCGATGTGCGTCTGGCCGATGAGCTGCAGTACTCGGTCTACAACTTCGAGGAAGCTGACGTGAAGCGGCTCTGGGATCACTTCAACAGCTATGAGGCTGAGGCGCAGGCGCTGATCGACCGCGCGAATCTTCTGCTCGCTGACGAAAACGCGTCGGTAAAGGACAAGAAAAGATTTCCGCTGATCGCGACCTATGAGCTGGCGTTGAAGTGCTCGAACCTGTTCAACCTGCTCGACGCCCGCGGCGCGATCTCGGTCACCGAGCGCGTTGGCATGATTGCGCGCATTCGCAATCTCTCGGTCGGCGTCGCCAAGGTTTACGCGGCGCAGCAGACGTTGGCTTAGCTTCAAGCTTTTAGTAGCTACCGACTAAAAGTTTGAAACAGGCAAGAGTTCGCAGAGAAGCTTTGCACAAAAGAAAGAATGGCGCGGCGCAAGCCGCGCCCTAGCTAAGAGCTAGAAGCTAGCGGCTAGAAGCTGTTTTCCGGCCGCAGGCAAGTGAGATATACGTCATGGCAGATTTTCTGTTAGAGATCGGGATGGATGAGATTCCCGCCCGCATGATTGCCCAGGCGGAGGCCGAGCTAGGTCGCCGCGTCCACGACCTGCTGAGCCGCGAGCGACTGCTCGCCGCCGATGGCAAGGTCACCACCTATTCGACGCCGCGCCGACTAGCCGTAGTGGTCGATGGCGTTCTGGCCGGACAGGCCGACACCGAAGAGCAGATGACAGGGCCCTCGTGGAAGATCGCCTTCAAGGACGGCACGCCTACCGGAGCCGCGCTCGCCTTTGCGAAGAAGGCGGGCGTCGAAGTCACTGCGCTTGAAAAGATCACCAACGCGAAGGGCGAGTACGTCGGCGTGACCGTGAAACGCCCGGGCCACACCGCGACCGAGATTCTCACGGCCGATCTGCCGAAGGAAGTGCTCTCGCTCTATTGGCCTAAAAATATGTACTGGCGCGCGGGCAAGCCAGAGCGGTTCGTGCGCCCGGTTCGCTGGATCGTCGCGCTGCTCGATGCGGCGGTTGTGCCGGTCGAGATTGCAGGCATTCCGGCGGGCAACACCAGCCGCGGGCATCGCATTCTGCATGGCGAGCACTCCGTGCTGCTCTCTTCTCCAAAGAGCTATGCCGAGACGCTGCGCGCAGCCAAGGTTCTGGTCGATGTGCAGGAACGTCGCACCAAGATCACCAAGGCGCTCGACGCGGCCACGCGCACAGTGCCCGGCGCGCGCTGGCGCGATGACGACGTGCTGCTTGAGACTGTTGTCCACCTGACCGAGTTGCCGACGGTGATCCTCGGCAACTTCGAGCCGGAGTATCTGGCGCTGCCCGAAGAAGTGCTGGTCACGGTGATGCGCGACCACCAGAAGTACTTCGCGGTTGAAGGCGCGGACGGCAAAGTGCTTCCGCACTTTTTAGCTGTCCTCAATATCGCCGTCGATGAAGAAGGCTACGCGACAATTCGCCACGGCAATCAGAAGGTGCTCCGCGCCCGCTTCAAGGATGCTCGTTTCTTCTGGGATGTGGACCAGAAAACGCCGCTCACAGAGCGCGTCGATAGCTTGAAGAACGTGACCTTCCAGAAAAAGCTGGGCAGCTATTACTGGAAGACCGAGCAGAATCTGGCGGTGGTGAGGGCGCTTGCCACGGCGGTGAGGGCTGCTGGAGTCCGCTTTGACGAGCCCGCGCTGCTCAAAGCGACCGAACTGGCCAAGACCGATCTGACGACCGAGCTCGTCAAGGAGTTCACCGAGTTGCAAGGCATCATCGGCGGACTCTACGCACGTGCGCAGGGACTGGGAGAAGAAGTCGCGCAAGCGATCTATGACCAGTACACGCCAGCCTCGATCGAAGACAAGATTCCCGCAACCATCGAAGGTCAGTTGCTCGGCCTCGCCGACCGTATCCAGACCATCGTCGGCATGTTCGGGATCAACATGGCTCCTACTGGTTCAAAGGATCCATTCGCGCTGCGCCGTGCGGCGAATGGAATTGTAAAGATACTTGCAGAATCGCAGCTTCCACTAACGCTAAGAGATGTATTGGAGTCGTATACCGGAGAAGTGGGAATCCATCCGCACGGTATCACGGTGTCTCGTATGAGAGACATTGATTCTGACCAAACATTAACAGCGGTCTCAGCGTTTTTGCTCGAGCGCCTGCACTTCTACCTGAAGGATGTGAAGGACTTCAGCTACGACGTGGTGAACGCCGTGCTGGCTGCGGGTTCCGATGATGTGCGCGACGCGATTGCCCGCGCCGAAGCGCTCACTGCGGTTCGCGGTGGCGAGGACTTCGCCGCTGTCTCGGCCGCCTTCAAGCGCATCAAGAACATCGTGCATCAGGCAAGCGAGAAAAAGTTTGCTATCGGCCCGGCTGACGACGCGAAGTTTGCGCCCGAAGCCAAGGCGCTTTCGGCGGCGTCAGTCGCCCTTGCACCGAAGGTCGCCGCATTGCGCGAGGCGCACAACTACGCCGAGGCTCTGGCGCAGA
>Ga0224528_1000548_pt1 | contig 28447 bp, 19 predicted proteins | sample CBST25metaG_2_FD_179888 | JGI IMG/M metagenome (GOLD analysis project Ga0224528, IMG submission 179888) | Peat soil microbial communities from Stordalen Mire, Sweden - C.B.S.T25 | ecosystem: Environmental > Terrestrial > Soil > Wetlands > Peat | place: Sweden: Norrbotten County, Stordalen Mire...
CCCCCGGGGGGTATCCTTGCGGGCAGGTAGGCAAGAAGGCACAAACTCCTCGCGAGCGAAGAGCGAGCCGCCAGCCCCACCGCAGGTGGCAGGCGGCTATTTGGGAGCGCCCACGCGCACCAGCAGCACGTCGTGGCTAGCCAGCTCAATCGGCTGATGGTCGGTCAGTTCGACCGTCTTGCCCGTCCACAAGTCCTTGCCCAATTGCGCGCCGTGCAGCCCCAGCTTGCCCAGGTCCAGATGGAAGGGGTGGGTGGAATAGCGCGTGTCGCCGGCGTTGAAGACCGCGACAGCCAGAGCGCCCCCGGCCAAGTGACGGGTCCACACCTCGACCTCGCCGTCGGTGTAGGCGCGTTCGCCCTGCCGACCCAGCTTGTCCTGATCGATGGCGATGACGTCGCGGTTGGTCAAAATCGCCTTGATCTCTGGCTTCATGTTGGGCAGGTCGTTGCCAGCCAACAGGGGCGCGGCCAGCATCGCCCACAGCGAAAAGTGCGCGCGGTTCTCGGCCAGGCTCAGCTTGCCGTTGCCCACCTCGAGCATGTCGGGGTCGTTCCAGTGGCCGGGCCCAGCATATTTGGCCAGCCCCGACTGCCCGAAGCCGATCACGGCAATGCGATCCCACTCCGGGTTGATGTCGCCAGTGGTGCGCCACAGGTTGCCGCCCACCGAGGGCGCCCACTCCCAGACTGCGTCCCACCCATACTGGCAGAGCGAATAGACAATGGGCCGCCCGGTAGCCTTCAGAGCCTTGTCCATTTTGGCGTAGGCGGCCACCATCAGCCGCATCTGCGCGGCCTTGTCGTTGGGAGCCTGCTTCTCCATCACCTCGGAGCCAAAGCTGCACAGGTCGTACTTCAGATAGTCGATGCCCCACTCGGCGTAGAGCTTGGCGTCCTGCTCCTCGTGGCCCAGCGAACCCGCGTAGCCGGCGCAGGTTTGCGGCCCGGGTGAGGAATAAATGCCAATTTTCAACCCCTTCGAGTGAACATAATCGGCCAGCGCCTTCATGTCAGGGAACTTGGCATTGGTGTGCAGCACACCATTGGCATCGCGTTCGCCCTCCCAGGTGTCGTCAATATTCACGTAGACGTAGCCGGCGTCTTTCATGCCGGTGGCCACAAGCTGGTCGGCGGCGGCGCGCACGCCTTTGTCGTCTACCTTCTCGGCAAAGTAATTCCAGCTATTCCATCCCATCGGGGGCGTCTGCGCCACCACCTGCGGTGGGGCTGGCGTTTTGGGCGCAGTTTGGGCAGAAGCGGTGAAAGGAGCCAGGGCAAGAACGGCCAGGGAGAGCGAACAAAGAGCGCGCACGGTGAATCCTCCTGAAAACGATTGCAGGGGCATTCTATGCTGCCCACGCTGGATTCGGCAATCCGACGCCGCTGGCACTGATCTGGCGCTAAGCGCGTGCATCGAGGCTTCCCACTCATTCCGCAAAAAACGCGGAATGAATGGGGCACGGTGCGGTCTGGCTTCCGGGCCGGATGAACCGCAAAAATAAAAACTCGCCAGCGCCCAACATGCGGTAACCTGATGCCCAGAGACGTAAACCCACAATGCTTCAGCGAAACCAACCCGAGCCTGGCAGAAGCCGCTTGATCGACCGCCTCTGGCTGCGCCTGGATGGCGCGCACGACCTGATCTTTTCCGATAGAAACCGCGGCCTGCTCAGACGCCTGGCTATCGACCTGAGCATTGCCGGGTTCGTTCTGCACCTGCTGCTTATCTTTCTGGCCCGCACCCTGCCTTATCCCCCGGCGATTATCTCTGCCGCTGGTCACAATTACCTCGAGGCGATCTCGACCCCCTTCAACTTCATCCTCTTCTATGAGGTGCTGACGCTGATCGCCGCGCTGCCGGCCTCGAGCACTCGGTCCATCGCCAGCCAATTTGAAATTGTTTCGCTCATCTTTATCCGCGACGCCTTTCGCGAAATCGCCAAGACCGGCGACCTCGTCTCGGAGCATCGCCTCACCCAGGATTCACTGCCCGTCTTCATGGATATGGGTGCCGGCCTGCTGATGTTTCTGATCGTGGCCGTCTTTCAGCATGTAGCCTCGCGGCGCACCGAAACTTCCGTCACCGCCCAGCCCTCGCACGGAACCCTGCGCTTTATCAAGCAGAAAAGGGTGGTCGCCGCGGGGCTGGCTCTGCTGCTGCTCGCCATGGCCGCTTACAACCTGGGTCTGTTTGCCGTTGACGCGGTTCACACGCTGCTCACCGGGCAAGCCGGCGCTCTTCCTACCACTTCCTTCTACAATGACGTTTTTACGGTCATGATCTTTACCGATGTGCTGATCCTGATTCTTTCTCTCAGCGTTTCTGGCCACTACGAAATGGTCTTCCGCAACGCGGCTTTCGTCGTCTCCATCATTCTCATTCGCTTTTCGCTCACGGAAGGGTATCCCTTTGGCGCGCCGCTGGCGCTGGTGGCGATGCTCTTTGCCGTTCTCATCCTGCTCATTTTCAACTATCACGTGCGCATCAACGGCCCCTCGACCCGGCCGCGATTCTAGCGGTTAGACCGCTTGAATTGGTGATCCATCATGGACAAGCGCGGACGAGGACGTCCGCACTACAGCCGGCCAGGAGTTCGGCGCTACACCCCGCCTCTGCGCACTCCCCCGCACTGTGATTCAATGGAAGAGATGGCAATTCCCCGTAAAATGACCCTCCGCGGACGCTGGATCGCGGCCACGCGCAAAGTGCGCGAGCTGCGCATGGTGGCCAGCGCCCTGCTGCACACCGGCCACCCCGTGCTGGTGCAGATCATCCCGGCCCGTTTTTGTAACTTGTCGTGCGGCTACTGCAACGAATATGACAAGGTCTCCGCGCCCGTCGCGCTCGACGAAATGTTCCGCCGCATCGACCACCTGGGACGCCTGGGCACGGCCATGATCGGCCTCTCGGGCGGCGAGCCACTGACCCACCCACATCTGGACGAAATCATTCGCCGCATCCGCAAGACCGGCGCCATCGCCGGCATGATCACCAACGGCTACCTTTTGAATGAGGCCCGCATCGAGCGGCTCAACCGCGCCGGACTCGACCATATGCAGATCTCCATCGACAACCTGATGCCCGACAATGTTTCGATGAAGAGCCTGAAAGTGCTGGATAAAAAGCTGGAAATGCTCTCGCAATACGCCGAATTCCACGTGAACATCAATTCCGTGGTGGGCGGCGGCATTGGCGACCCCAACGACGCGCTGATCGTCGGCCGGCGCGCCATCGAGCTGGGTTTCGAGTCAACCATCGGCATTATCCACGACGGCAGCGGGCAGCTCAAGCCGCTGAAAGAAGACGAAGCCAAAATCTACTATCAGATGAGCCGGCGCAAAAAGTCCAACTACTCGCGCTTTGACCAGTTTCAGCAGGCCATTGTGGAGGGCCGGCCCAACGACTGGCGCTGCCGTGCTGGCTCGCGCTACCTTTACATCTGCGAAGACGGGCTGGTTCACTACTGTTCGCAACAGCGCGGCTATCCCGGTGTGCCGCTGGCCGAGTACACCACCGCCGACGTGAAGCGCGAGTTTCTCACGGCTAAAAGCTGCTCACCCAATTGCACCATCGGCTGTGTACACAGGATCAGCTACATCGACCACTGGCGCGCTCCGCAGACCACCCCCATCACTCCCGGCGGCTCGAAAAACGAAGCGGCGGAATTGGTGCAGATTCAACGCCAGGATTGATTCAAGCGCAGGGGCTAAAGCCCATCTTATTTATCAGCGGTTTGCGGCCCGACTAAAGTCGTGCCCTTATTACAAAGCCTGTCTTGAAGCGAGTTTTTCCGCACAGTGACCCACCCATCGCGCTTTTTGCGATGGGTGGGAAAGCACAACCCTCGTGCGAGCGTTTAGCAAGCAGTTGGCCCCACCGCGGGTGGTTAGCGCCCGCGCGTGTCGGCCAGCGCCTGATCGATCAATTGGTAGAGGTTGCCCATGCCGTGCGCAACCTCGCGATAGGGCGCTCCCTTGCCGTGATCCACAACAATCCAGACCGTGGGGGTGCTGTCGACGCCGATGCGAACGCCCAGATCGTAGTCGGCCTTGACCACTGCCGCCAGTTTGCCCTGCGGATCGAGCGCGAAGGGCAGCGCCGTGCCGTGGCTCTGGGCAAACTTTTGCGTGAACTGGCTGAGCGCAACCAGGCTATAGATCGAGGACTGGCTGGCAAAAACCGCGTTGCGATACTCGTCGCCCAGCTTTTTTGACCTGGTGTCAAACCAGCGGGCGTTCACCGCGGCCTGAAAGCTCCATATATGCTGGTGCAGGGGAAAATCGTGCCGCACCCAGACCACCCCTTTGGGCGCATACTGCGCCGCCGCCTTCACCAGGATGGGATTCTCGCTTCCGCAAACCGGGCACTCCATGTCGGCAAACTCGACGATCGCCACGCGCGCGCCCGCGGGCGGCCTGAGCGCGGAGCCGTCGTGAACCTGCGTTCCCGGCGAACCGAATTGGGCCTGCGCCGTGACGGCGGCAAGCAGCAGAAGAGTAGACGCCAAACGAAAGAAAAATCCGGAATCGGTGCGATGAACAAAATCGATCATGGAAAACATTTTACTTGGACGGTAGAGAAAAGTCGTAGGGAACGGAAAATTTGGCTGATTTCCCGCTTTTTTTCACTTCTATTGAATCAGCGCGAAACGAAACCTCGTAGCATTGAGGTCCGAGGTATCCCAGGTGCCCAAAAGCGAGGCACCTGGGGCACCCGGCACAAATCGCGAAATGGATGGGCACGGTGTTGCACTTGGACCTTGAATCCACCGTGCCCCGCCCATCGTGTTCTTCGTGATGGGCGGGGAAGCACAAATCTCAAGCGAGCGAACAGCGAGCCGTTGGCCCCACCGCAGGTGGCTAGCGGCCGCGGGTGTCGGCAATCGCCTGGTCAATGAGTTGATAAAGCCGGCTGCGGTCCACAACTTCCACATACGGCGCGCCCTTCGAGTGCTCGGTCACAATCCAGATGGTGGGCGTGTGTCCAATACCGATGCGCTGGCCTAGCGCGGAGTCGGCCTTGACCAGCGCGGCCAGTTTGCCCTGTGAATCGGGAGCAAAGGGGAAGGCGAGATGGTGGCTAGCGGCAAACTTGCCCGTGAACTGGCGCAGCGCATCGGGTGAAAAGATGCTGGGCTGGTTGGCAAAAACCTGGTCGCGATATTCGTCGCCCAGCGCCTTGCTTTTGGTGTCAAACCAGCGCGCGTTCACCGCCGCCTGGAAGCTCCAATTGTGAATCGGCAGCGGAAAGTCGTGGCGCACCCAGGGAATCTTATATTTGGCCGCGGCCTCTTTGAGCAGGGGATTGGCGCGGGCGCAATCCGGGCACTCCATATCTTCAAACTCGACCAAGGCCACACGCACACCGGCGGGTGGCTTCAGCGCCGAGGCGTCATGCACCTGCGTAGTGGGCGGCGCGCCAAACTGGGCCTGAGCCAATGCGGCGGCCACGCACAGCAGAGCGGCAGGAAGAAGGCGGCGAACGGAGAGAAGAGCAAAGAATCGAGGCATGGCGGTTGGACGGCTCCTTAGTTGAAATTGTAACCACCCACCTGCGGTGGGGCCAGCGGCCGCTTACGCGGCACGATTATTTCAGCCCTTAGCCAGTGAATCGAGGTTTCCCACGCATTCCGCAAAAAAACGCGAAATAGATGGGGCACGAAGCTGTGTTGCTTCTGGGACAGATCAGCCCTTCCATCCCTTGCCGCTGCCGAGACAAGAAAAAATGTCTACTGCCGATCACGCCGCCGCGCGGCCATCCACTGCCGCCATTTGTAATCGGCCAGCAGAGAGCCAACGACCACAACCACCACGAGAATGCCAACAAGAATCTTCATCACGGAATCAGAATCGCACAGCGGACGCCGGGCCTTCTACCGCCCGACGACCAAAACTGTAAAGCTGCCCGGAACCAGAGTTGGCCGGGGGCGCGGATTCTCTGCCGTCGGCGTGGGCCGGGGGCCAAACTCGGCAGTCAGCAGATAGATGCGATCCGCAGTCGTGTCATAAGCCATGGTGCGCGCTCCACGCTGGGTGGGCAGCTCCTCGATCGACGGGTAGCCCAATGCAGCGGCATCAATGACCGACAACGTTCCGCCGCCGTTCGACGAGAAAGCCAGCTTGTGGACCGCGTCCCAGCCGGCGGCGTCGGGGCCCTCGCCAATGGTGGGCGTGGCCAGAACTTTACCGGTTTTGGCATCGGTGACGGCCATTTTTTTGCCGTCGCAGACGCTGAAGAGCCGGCCTCCGGGCACGTCAAAAGCCAGCCCGCTGGGCGATTCGCAGCCGATCAGCGGCCACTCGCCGGTCAGCTTGCTGGTTTTGGCGTCGAGGCGCACGATCTCGTTTTTATCTTCGATGTTGTCAAAGACCGTGCCCTGGCCATCGACAGCGGGAAACTCCGGTTTGCCGGGCAAGGCGATGGTGGCTGCAACCTTGCGGCTGACCGCGTCAATCACCGACACGTCGTGGCTGCGGCCGTTGAAGGCCCAAACCGTCTGCGTGGCCGGCTCAAAGACGATGCCGTCGGGGTTTTGGCCAACGGGAATCGTGGCCACTGTCGCCAGGGTGGCGCGATCAAAAACCACCACGGCGTTGCCGCCGCCGTCAGAGATGTAGCCCAGCTTGCCCGCCGTGTCCAGAGCGATGCCGTGTGTGCCATGCAGCCCGGTGATCGAGCCCGCCAGCTTGCCGGTCACGGTATCCACCACGTCCACGCGCGCGCCGCGGGTCAGGTAGAGCCGGTGCGCGGGCGAATCGGCCAGCAGGTAATCCCAGCCGCCCTCGCCGCCCAGCTTCCAGCGGTCCAGAATCTTGTAGGGCTGCTGCGCATTGAGCGCGGCGTTCGCGGCCAGCACTCCGCAAAAAACAGAGGCGGCCAGCCATGTGGCGCGCACAAAATGAAAGCTGCTGCGATTTGCCATGAAATTCTCCTCGATTGACCCTAGCCCGGCCAGGATAGCACCTCGCATCAGGCTGAAAGGCGCAAAGATTACAGCCACGTAAATAAACAGCTTTCCCTGCTTGCGTGCCAGAATCCGGGGTGGGCAGCAGCATCCCCCAGCGCCGGAATGCGTTAGGCTCTTAACAGCGAGCCGCAAACGGCTCCGGGGCTTCCATTTTGCGCATTGTTCTTTCCAATATCGGCACCCTCGGCGACATCAATCCCCTCATCGCTCTGGCCCTGGAGCTGAAGCGGCGCGGCCACGTGCCGGTGATGGCGCTGCCTGGCGCTTACGGGCCGAAGATCGAGCCGCTCGGCCTTGAGTTTCACGCTATCCGCCCCGAGATCGACCCCACCAATAATCTTCTTGTTGAGATGATTTACGACATCAAGAAGGGCACAGAGCGCGGCTTGCGCAATTTTCTTTTCCCCCCGCTGCGCCAAACCTACGACGACCTGCTGGATGCGGCGACCAAGCCGGTGCGCGCCGATCTGCTGCTGCTGGGCGAACTGAACTATGCCGGTCCGCTGGTGGCCGAAGTTACCGGAATTCCCTGGGCCAGCTACGTACTGGCGCCGCTTTCGTTTTTCTCGGCCTACGATCCGCCAGTGCTGCCCATGTATCCGCGGCTGGCGCGAGCCGATCGGGCAGTGCCTGGCTTTGGACGGGTAATTCGGCGGCTGGCGCGCTTTGTGAGCCGCAAGTGGCCGCAGCCCATCTACGACCTGCGCCGCGAACTGGGCTTGGCCAAGGGCGCCAATCCCCTTTTCGATGCCAAGAACTCGCCGGCTCTGGTGCTGGCGCTTTTTTCGCGTTCGCTGGGCGTTGAGCAAAAGGATTGGCCGCCCAACACCAAAATCGCCGGCTTCTGCTTTTATGACGCCGACGCCGGCAACCAAGAGCTGCCTGCCAATCTGGAGAAATTTCTCGCCGCGGGTCCGCCCCCGGTGGTCTTTACCCTGGGTTCAGCGGCGGTGCTGACGGCGGGCAAGTTCTACGAATATTCGGCCCGCGCGGCCATCAAGCTGGGCATTCGCGCCGTGTTGCTGATCGGCTCGGACCCGCGCAACCGTCCGCGCAAGCCGCTGCCCGAGTCGATCTGCGTGGCGGAGTACGCACCCTATTCGGCGCTTTTTCCGCGCGCGGCGCTGGTGGTTCACCAGGGCGGGGTGGGCACCACCGCGCAGTGCCTCCGGGCCGGCAAGCCGATGCTCATCATGCCCTACTCGCACGACCAGCCAGACAATGGCCGGCGCATGCAGCGGCTGCGGGTGGGAGAGGTGATCCGGCGGGGCAACTATACACCCTTCCGTGTGGCGCGGCGGCTCAAGGCGATGCTCGACAACCAGCGTTTGGCACGGCGAGCCCAGCACGTCGCCCAGCGGCTCAGCCTGGAAGACGGCGTGGCCACTGCCTGCGACGCCCTGGAAGAGCTTGAGCGCCAGAGCCGCAAAGGCTGAGCAGCCCGCGCATGAAGCAGTAACGCCGCCTCTACCGCAGACGCCAGGAATCAAACTGTCTATATGCAGCGCGGCCCAGGCTGGCTATGCTCGATCACAGTATGGCCAGCTTGCCTCCCACTCCGACATCGAGCTATCGCGGTCGACTTGCGCCCTCGCCGACCGGCTACCTGCATGTGGGCCATGCGCGCACCTTTTGGACGGCGTGGCAGCGGGCGCGGGCGGCTAGCGGAGCGCTGATCTTGCGCATGGAAGACCTGGACGCGGAACGCAGCCGGCAGGCTTATGCCGAGACGGCGATGGACGACCTGCGCTGGCTGGGAATTCGCTGGATCGAAGGGCCAGACCGCGGCGGACCCTGCGCGCCGTATTTGCAGAGCAAGCGCCGTTCGATCTATTTGGCCACATGGCGCAGGCTTTTGTGGGGCGAGCATCTTTTTCCCTGCCGCTGTACGCGGAAGGATTTGGAAGCGGCGCTGGGGGCTCCGCATGAAAGCGCTTGGCCGGGCGCGCAACCCAACAGCAAGCTGGACCTGCTGGACGACGACCCGATCTATCCCGGCACTTGCCGGCGTTTTCAGGGACATACACCGCAACTGCCTGGACCCAACTCCGCCGAACTGGACTCACCCGGCGACACCAACTGGCGCTTTCGGGTGCGCGATGGCGAAGTGGTGGAGTTTGTGGACGAAAATTTGGGTCCGCAGCGCTTTGTGGCGGGGCGGGACTTTGGCGACTTTGTAGTTTGGCGGCGCGACGGCAGCCCCAGCTATCAACTGGCCTGCGTGGCCGACGACGCGGCAATGGGCATCACCGAAGTGGTGCGCGGCGCCGACCTGCTGAAATCGACCGCCAGGCAGATTCTGCTTTATCGCGCCCTGGGCTTGGCGATGCCCCACTGGTTCCATTGCCGCCTGGTGGTGGACCACAACGGACGCCGCCTGGCCAAGCGCCACGATTCGCTGAGCCTGCGCGTACTGCGCCAGCGAGGGCTGACACCAATGAATATTCTTTCGGCCGAGTTGCCGCTGGAGGCCTAACAAGAAACAAAAATGCAAGTTGAACAAAACAAAGAGTCCGTGTAATGTGCATGTGATCCCACCCTAGCCACAAAAACAAGAACGTGGCGAGGGTGGGGCACCCAGTTTCATGCGCAGCGGGTCGGCGAAGCCGGTGGGGGACTAGAAAGAATCAAGCGTGGACCGGGAGGTCCACACTACAGCCGGCCGGGAGGCCGGCGCTACAGTTTCATGCGCGGCGGGTCGGAAACACCGGTGGGGGACGAGGAAGAAGCAAGCGCAGACTGAGGGCTACTGGGCGAAGGGGTTTTGAAGCCGGTACTCGACCAGTTCTTCGATGCTTAGAATTGTCATTTTGTGCGCGGCGGCGAAGCGGCCAATCTGAACGCCCTTGGTCATCGTGCCGTCGGAATTGGTCAGCTCGCTCAGCACCGCCGCCGGCTTGAGACCGGCCAGCCTGGCCAGATCGACGGAGCCTTCCGTGTGCCCCCCGCGCACCAGTACGCCACCGCGCACCGCCCGCAGCGGAAAAACATGGCCGGGGCGCACAATGTCTTCCGGGCCGGCGTGGTCGGCGATGGCGGCGCGAATGGTCGTCACCCGGTCTTGCGCGGAAACGCCCGTGGTGGTGCCCTCTCGCGCTTCGATGGTCACCGTAAACGCAGTTTGATAGCGGCTCTGATTGTGCGCCACCATCAAGGGCAGCTCCAGCCGGTCGACCGCTTCGCCGGTCAGGCAGAGGCAGACAATTCCGCTGCATTCGCGAATGAGCATGGCCATGGCCGGAGCGGTAATCTTCTCCGCCGCGACAATCAGGTCCGCTTCGTTTTCGCGATCAAAGTCGTCCACCAGAATGACCGGGTGCCCTCTGCGCATGTCGGTCAAGGCCTGCTGAAAACGCTCTTCAAATGGAAGGGAAGTAAAGGTGGAATCGGGAATGGGTGTTGAAACGGTTGCCATGGGAAACGCTCCTCGCATCAAAGTTGGCGAAAAACATTTCAGGACGCAAACATGCACCGCGCGACGGGAATGACCGCAAAAGAGCAGCCACTGGACGTTTGGCACATCTTCTTTCATCCGGACTATTACCGTCGGCCCTGGAATCTCACCAGATCTGCTGACCTGCCAAATGCAGGCGCTCGCGGGCTATCACCGCCGGTGGGGAGTTGCGCCCCGCCCTGAAGACGTATGCCTTGCTCTGTCCTTATTATACGTGCCGCCCCACTTGTGCCGAATGAAGAAGCCGGTTTCATCAGGGCAATCGCATTTGGATTGTTTTGAAAGGGCACGGCTGAAGCCGTGCCCTTTCAAAGCAATGACTTTTTGTATGGATTCGAATGCCCGTACCATTCATTCCGCTGCTGAAGATCCAAATGCGATTGCCCTGCCGGTTTCATTTCTCGCATTGACATCGAAGAGGTTGCCGGCGCCATCCACTGCGATATCAGTGAGAGCTTTGAGCTGGGAACCGGGATCGCAGCGATCCGGCGAGCTTCCAAATCACCGCAGCCGCTTCCGGGGGTTCGGCGGCTATCGCCCCATTTTGCGTTTGCTGTCGTTGATGGCGGCGCGGGCTTCGCGGTCGCCCTCGCGGCGCTTTTCGGTCTCGCGCTTGTCCCAGTCCTGCTTGCCCTTGGCCACGGCCAGTTCGCACTTGACCCGTCCGTTGCGGAAATAAAGCCGGGTGGGGATGAGCGTGTGGCCCTTGATCTGCGTCTTGGAGAGTAGCTTGCGAATCTCCGCGCTGTGCAGCAGCAGCTTGCGGGTGCGGGTTTCGTCGTGGTTGGCGATGTTGCCGTGGGAATAAGGACCGATATGAACGTTGAGCAAAAAGGCCTCGCCGTCTTTGATGAGGCCATAGGCGTCGCGCAGATTGGCCTGTCCCTCGCGGATGGACTTGACCTCGGTGCCACGCAAGGCCACGCCAGCCTCGAATTTATCGAGGAGAAAGTAGTTGTGGCCAGCCATGCGATTGTGCGCGGCGTCGCGTTCGCCCGAGGCGACGGGGTCGCGCGGCTTGGCAGCCTTTGGGGGGCTGGCGGGCTTTTGGGGAACGATGACGTGGCTGGTTTGGCGGGCCATGATGCAACAACCTCGAACCTTCATCGTAGCATTGACGTGAGTTTTCTTCAGGATGCAGTGGGGCTTTGCTAAAATGAGGCATTGCTGGATGGGCATTTTTTCAAACAAGAACAGCATCAAGAATTGCGTCAGGGGCGGCCAAGGCTGCCTGCCAGGACGCCGTGCAAGCGGCGGGCCGGATACGACGCCCGGGAGTTCGATGAACCGCCTCGCACAAGCACAGGCTGCCTCCGTATGCAAGATGTCGGGCGCCGCTTTTCGGATTGCGTCTTTTGCCCTACTGGCCAGCCTTGGGCTGTCGAGTGTGCTCCTGCGGGCCGAATCAGCCAACTCCTACTTCAAGCGCGGGCGGAGCGCCGAGGCGCGGCAGGACTACGACGCAGCCTTTGACAACTACCAGAAGGCCTGCGCCAAGAATCCCAAGGATTTAGCCTACCGCGCCTCGTTTTATCGCATCCGGGGCACGGCCTCGTCGATGCACGTGACCAAGGGCCGCAAGCTGGCGGAGAACGGCGACGAGCAGGGCGCGCTGTCGGAGTATCTGCACGCCGCCGAGATCGACCCCGGCAACGAAGCCGCCGAGCAGGAGATCACCCGCATCAAGAAGAAGCACGGGGAAGCAGTGCCCACGACCGACGCCAGCCTGGCTGAGGCCTCGGGCGCCGAGGCGGAGATCGACTCGATTGGTGCGCCGGCCGAGCTGAGGCCGGTTTCGAACGAACCAGTTACCCTGCATATGCAGGAAGACGCCAAGGTGGTGTATCAGGCGGTGGGCAAGGCTGCCGGCATTAACGTGCTCTTTGATCCCGAGTACCAGTCGAAGCGCATCCAGGTGGATTTGAACAATGTTTCACTGCTCGATGCATTGCGGATTCTGGGCACGGTTTCGAACACCTTTTGGCGTCCGGTGACCAGCAACACGCTGTTTGTGGCCACCAACAGCCGCAACAAGCGTCAGGAGCTGGACGAGCAGGCGGTGCAAACCTTTTACCTGACCAACGCCTGGAAGGACAACGATCTGACCGACGTTTCCACGGCCCTGCGCAACGTGCTGGGCACCAACGTGAAGGTCTATCCTGTGCCGAGCCAGAACGCCATTGTGATGCGCGGCACGCCGGACGAGCTGCTGCTGGCGCAGAAGCTGATCAACGATCTGGACAAGGCGCGGGCCGAAGTGGTGGTGGACATCGCGGTGCTCGAGGTGAGCAAAAACTGGGAAAAGACGCTGGGCATTTCGTGGCCAAGCAGTTTTGGGGTTACCTTGCAATCGCCCGACAGCTCCAGCACCAGCAGTTCCAGCAGCAGCACCACCACCACCACGAGCCCGACGCTTTATGACTTATCGCACTTGAAGGCGACGGATTTTGCGGTGACGGTGGGCTCGGCAACGCTGAATCTGCTGCTGACCGACTCGAACACCAAGATTCTGGACAATCCGCGTATTCGCTGCACCGATCAGCAGAAGGCAACGATGAAGATCGGCACCAAGATCCCCATCGCCACCGGCTCTTATCAATCGAGCGCGGGCGTCTCGTCGGTGAGCGGCCTGGTGAACACCCAGTTCCAGTATCAGGATGTGGGCGTGAATATCGAAATGACGCCGACGATTCACTACGACCATGATGTGACCCTGAAGGTGAAGATCGAAGACAGTTCGCTCGATGGATCATCGACAATCAGCGGCGTCACCGAGCCGATCATCGCCCAGAAGACCAGTGAACAGACAATCCGCCTGCGCGAGGGCGAGGCCAGCATCATGAGCGGGATGGTGAATCGGCAAGACACCACCAGTTGGACTGGAGTTCCGGGGTTGAGTTCGATTCCGGGGCTGAAGTACCTGTTTGGCTCGAAGGACCACACCATTACCGAAGATGAGATCGTCTTTGTGCTGATACCGCACGTCGTGCGCACACAGAGCCTGGACGCTTCGAATCTGCGCACCATCGACACGGGCGTGGGCCAGTCGATCGAGCTGCGGCATGTGCCCGGCGAAGTGCCGAGCACGAATCCGGCGCACGGACCGGGGGTTCCAGTTTCGAATCCGGCGGCGCGTCCGGCGGTCAGAGCGCGGCCTAACATTGGGGTGGTTCCAGGGCAAAGCGCGGCGGATGCGGCCCCGGCGGCGCTGGCGGAGATGCTGAATGTGGCGCAGCCCAACGACCGCCGCGCTGCCGATGTGCCTGCCACGCCCGCAGTGCCCGGGGCGGTTCGCTTCCAACTGGCGGCGCAGCCTGGGCCGGTGGCCGCGGGCAGCACCTTCAAGGTTCCGGTGGTGCTGAGCGGAGGCGCCGATATCGCGTCGGTTCCCTTGCAGCTTCAGTATGACGCGAGCAAACTCTCGCTGGTCAACGTGGACAGCGGCGACTATTTGAGCCGCGACGGACAGGCCGTGGCGCTGGTGCACCGCGACGAGGGGCCGGGCGAGATCACAGTGAACGCTTCGCGTCCGCCGGGGGCAGCCGGCGTCAGCGGCACGGGCGTGGTCTTTGTGCTGACCTTTCAGGCCAAGGCCGCCGGCGAAAGCGCCTTGGTGATTACCCGCCCAGCAGCTGTAAGCAGCAACCAGCAGCAGGTGCCGGCGCAGGGTGCGCGGGTCAGCATCCTGGTGCAATAAGCGATGGGCAAAGCGCAGACAATTCGCATCATTCGGCCAGGGGAGCGGGGACTGACCCTGGTCGAGCTGATGGTGACCGCGGCGATTTTGGCCATCCTCGCCTCGGCGGCATACCCCGTGGCCCGTTTCCAGGTGAAGCGGCAAAACGAGCGCATGTTGCGCTATGACCTGTGGATGATGCGCGACGCCATCGACCACTACAAGGACGCAGCCGACAAAGGCGCCATTCAGACCAAGGTGGACAGCCAGAATTATCCGCCGGATCTGGATACGCTCGTGAACGGGGTAGATATTCAGGGCAAGAAGGTGAAGTTTTTGCGCCACATTCCGGTGGACCCGATGACCGGCACGACGGAGTGGGGATTGCGCTCGATGAAAGACGATCCCAAGTCGGACTCGTATAGCGGAGACAGCGTCTTTGATGTGTATACCAAGTCACCGAAGACGGCGCTGGATGGAACCAAGTATTCTGATTGGTAGAGACTTCGAGCGGGACCAACAACGCAACTTTCGCGGGCAAGAGGGTGCAGTGAGCAGCAAACGCAAACAAAACGCGGGCTTTACGCTGATCGAGCTGATGATCGTCATGGCGATTGTCATGGTGCTGGCCGTGGTGGCCATCCCCAAATTCGAGAGCTCCCTCAAATTGGCCCGGGAGGCAGCACTGAAGGAAGACCTGCACGTGATGCGGGAGGCGATCGACGCCTATACCGTGGACAAGCAGAAGGCGCCCCAATCGCTCGACGACCTGGTTCAAGACGGATATTTGAAGGTGGTCCCGATCGATCCGATGACCCACAGCAAAGAGACCTGGTCGACCGAATCGAGCGACGCGCTGCACTCGCTGGACCAGACCGATCCTGGCGTGGACGACGTACACTCCGGCTCGCAAGAGACCGGGAACGACGGGCAGGCCTACTCGACCTGGTAAGCGGCAGCAGAAGGCCAGCGCCATGGGCAGTCAACGTCTCGACAGGGGCTAAATCCCTTCCTTTATTTTCAGCAATTTGCAATCTATCTATAGTCATGCCCTTGTTGCAAAGCGCTGGCTTCAAGTGGTTTCCAGGGCAGTTTGTGAAGGCTCTATAGCAGGAAAAAACAGCGGCGCAGCCTGTTTCAGGCTGCGCCGTTTTCTTCTGTCTCTGGAAAGCCGCCCTACGCCAACTCCACCTCGATCTTTTTGGTTTCGGCGTCGATCTTGACGATCTTGAAGCTGCGAATCTGCCCCGCGCTCAGCGCTTCTGGCTTAGCTGCGACGGCTGGCGTGTTGCCCTTCCAGCGATTCTTCAACTGCGACGAAAGCGAGGACAAATCCAGCTTGCCTTCGCTTTTGGGTGTTGCCGTGGATGCTGAAGAAGCAGCAGGCGCCGAAGGCGCGTCTGCCGCACCGCAGGTGCCACGGATGCCCTCACCCAACTCCACCTGCACAAAGGTCGGCGTTGCTTCCACCACGCGGCCTGAAACCTGGTCGCCAACCTTGTGCTCGGCGATATATTCGTCGATGTCGGTGGGAACCAGTTGCTTCATGCTCAGCTTGATCTGGCGCTTTTCCGCGTCGATAGCCAGAATCTGCGCCTTGACCACCTGGCCCACGCGCAGTTCATCGGAGGGGTGATTGACGCGCTTGTCGGCGGAGATCTCGCTGACGTGGACCAGTCCCTCGATGCCCTCGGCCAGCTCGACAAAAGCTCCGAAGTTCATCAGCTTGGTCACCGGGCCCTCAATCTGCGAACCCACCGGGAAGTTGCGCTGCACCTCGCTCCAGGGGTCGGCCAGGGTCTGCTTGAGGCCGAGCGAAATGCGCCGCTCCTCGGGCTTGATGCCCAGAATCAGCACGTCTACCCGTTCGCCCTGCTTGAGCAGGTCGCTGGGATGACGCACCTTTTTGCCCCAGGACATCTCGGAGATGTGAATCAGCCCCTCGATGCCGGGTTCGAGTTCGACAAAGGCGCCAAAATCGGCTAGCCGGGTCACGGTTCCGGTGACGCGCTGCCCGGCAACCAGGCTGATGGTCTCCCACGGCTCGGGCAGCAACTGCTTGAGGCCCAGGGAAATCTTTTTGGTCTCGGGGTCGATTTTGAGGATTTTAACTTGCAGTTCCTGCCCAACGGTCAGCACGTCTTCCGGCTTTTCGATGCGGGTATGGGCAATGTCGCTAATGTGCAGCAGGCCGTCCAGCCCGCCCAGGTCAATGAACGCGCCATAAGGGACCAGGCTGCGCACGGTTCCGGTGACCACGTCGCCATCTTTCAGCGTTTCGTAGCGCTCGGCCACCAGCGCCTTGCTCTGCTCCTCGAGCACCACGCGGCGATCAACGACCACGTCTTCATCGGTTACGTCGAGCTTGGTGATGCGGCAGGTAATCTCGGTGCCCACCAGCTTTTCCAGCTCGGCGGCGTCGTGGGTGCCGCTACGGCTGGCCGGCATAAAGGCGCGCACACCCACATCGACCGTCGCGCCGCCCTTGCGCACTTCAACCACCGTGCCCACCACGGCCGTCTTGTCGGCAAAGGCCGCTTCAAGCGACGACCAGTCGCGCGCCTGCGCTACCTTGAAGCGCGAAAGCACATAGTAGTGCTCCTCGTTGCGCCCCGTGACCGAAACCGGAAAGCTATCGCCCGGCTGCACACTTTCGGCGTTGTTATCAAAGGCCGAGCGCGGCAAGACTCCCTCGGTTTTGTAGCCGATGTCGAGAAAAGCCTGCTCCTCGGAGAGCGAAACCACCACCCCCTGCAACTGCTTCTGCCCAGGCTCGGATTTGTGCGAGTGGCTCTGCTCGAAGGCGGTGAGCAGGTCGCCGAAAGACTCCTGAGCCTCCTCGGCGGGTGATTCGCCAGCAACGAGACCGGCGAGGGGTTCAGGCGATGTTTCCGTGGTAGGCAAGGACTCTGGAAGGATTTCGTTAGTCATGATATTGTCCCCTCCATTGTCCCATGATTGAGCGGGTTGGTGGAGGGAAGCGGCGTCAGAAGTCAGGGCTATCGCATGAAGAAAAGGCAAAGATGGTTGAGCTAGGGATCTGCGAAGGTACTTCCCGCTGGCTTGAAGAGCTGTTTTTCCTGTCTTCCAGGAGGCATCCATGGAGACGGATCGCAGGTTACGCTTGGCCCGACAAAAATTTCGTTTCCTTGGATTCCGCCACGCACATGGTCACTCACACAAATGCGCATTGACATTCCGTAGAGACGGAGGAACCGCGATCCCACTTTTAGCAAGCAGGGCAATGAAGCGCGGATCCTGGTGAAAAGAGTCGAAGAGCGGGTCCACCCCGACATGGAGCATGTAGGGGTCTTGCGAAGCGGCTAGCCGTTCCAGTTCGGCCAACGCCTGATCCCGCTTGCCAGCACAGGCGTACCATTCGGCGGGCATGAAATCATTTGCCTGGCTTGTGCCGCGCCCGCTCTGGATGGCATCCAAGCGCAATCGCGCATACGCGCGAATGCCTCCCTTCTTGAAGACTTGCATGCCTCTGCTCTCCAACGCAACGCGCGCCTGATCGTTTTGCAGCAGGGCCATTTGCCGCCACTCTTCGATCGCATCTTCATAGTGCCCTGTTTCAAAATCGATCCAAGCCATCGTATTGTGCGCAATGGGAAGATGAGGAAGCAGATCGGCGTATTTTCTGGCAGCGGCAATGGCGGTCGCGTCGCGTCGCGCATACACTCCCACGAGACCTTCCGTGGCATAAACGGAAGGCCAAAAAGGAGCGCTGGTCCGCGCCAGCTCCAACTGCTGCAGCGCTTCGTCAAACCGGCCTTGCTCTACCAGCAGGACAGAGAGCCAATCCCGATAGATTGCCTGCGCCGGGTCGATTTGAATGGCCAGACGCAGTTCGGCTTCACCGCGCGAAAAATTCCGATCCTGTTTGTAAGCCGTGCATCCCAAGACCGCATGCGCCTGCGCCAGCATGGGGTCCAGCTTGATGGCATGTCCGGCCATCTCCTCGGCTTTGCGGAGAAGCCCGTCGCGCGGATTGGTATCATAGGCGGCCAGATTGAGATAAGCCGTGGCCAAGCCGGCATAGGCCGCCGCAAAGTTCGGGTCGCGAACCGTCGCTTGGCGAAATTCTGCCAAGGATCGATCCAGGGAGTCCGGATCGCGTTCATATATGTGGTAAACGCCCTGAAGATAAAGTTCATACGCTTGCGCGTCATTGGTGCTGCCCTTGATGGTTTGCAAGGTCGTCGCCTTGGACTGAAGATAATGGAAGACGTCCTGCTGCAACCGTTCGCAAACCAAGGGAATATCCTTGAGTGGGGCGCTATATTCAAATGAGGCCAGATGGGTTGCATCCACAGCCCGCACTAACTCGAATTTCAGGTCGTATTGATCTCCTTGCTTCACGATGCTGCCCAGCAACAGATCGTCGAGTTTCAGTTCGCGTGAAATTCGTGGAATATCTACGGGGTTCGATGTTCCGAAGGCTCCGATGACGGGAACCTGCACACTGGGTAATCTGGAAAAAGCATCGCTTAGCTGCAAGCGGAAACTTTCACCCAGATCGCTTGCCTGCGGATCTCCCTGCACCCACAGGGGCGCAATGCCGAGCCGGAGCGCCTGGGCCGCTGTCCTTGGCGGGCGCATGTGAAGAAGCCAGACGCCTGCGATCATGGCAACGAAGACCAGCGACAGGACGAGCCATGCCCTGCGAAGTCCCCCCCTGCGAGAGGCAATTGTCACCGGTGTGCTGGTCGAGAGAACGGAAGGCGGCTCCGGGAGCGGATTCCCGGGAGGCAGCAGCGACATGCTCTGCGGAGCGGAGGTCGTGGAATAATGGTTCGACGATGACATTACACCTGCCGCGTCGGGCAGGAGCAGCCTCACCTCGCAGCAAAAACTATAGCCACGCTTGGGAATGGTTTTTATAAAATGGGGGTTGCGCGAATCCTCCCGCAGGGCGTTTCGGAGCCGGTTGACGGCTACATTGATGCCCTGATCATAGTCCAGAAATTCTTCGTCGGGCCATAGAACCTGCCGGAGTTCCTCGCGACTCACCAGGCTGTTGGCTCGCTCCAGCAACACGCCGAGCAAGCGCGCCGTTTGCTCGGAGAGGTGCAATCTGCGGTTCTTGCGCCGCAGGGTTCCGGTATCGGACTCAAAGATAAATTCGGCAAATGCGAATACTTGTTTGTCCATAGGTATTTTCCGGAGGAGAGTCGAGTTGCGAAGTGCCTGTATTTGCGGCAAGTGCTCGAACTAAGATACATTTTAGCATCCGAGCAAATTGCAGATGATTCGGCAGAAGCCTGTATGCACTGCAAATAAATGATTCATTTTGACTTATGTGCATATACTTTTGTTAGGAAAGCACTATATGCCGTGCATTGCCCCGGAACCCCATATTTTTTAGGCTCATCTCACTAAGGAAACCAAGGAGCAATCGCTCCCTCGCCTGTTTTCATCTTCCACTCTGAACCACAGGATTCACATCCTGGCAACGGCATCATTTTGCCTAGTAAGGATTACTTTATGCTCTCGAGCGTCTTACGCAGTGCTTGTTATTTGGCCGCCGGTCTTTTCGTTCTGGGTGGAAGCGGCGCGTTCACCTCAGCGCCGTTGGCTGCCCAAAGCGCCTCTTCTCCGCTGGCTGTTTCGCGCATCACGGAGCCGATCGACGAGACGCGCCGCATCGAACTGCCCGGCAGCATTCATCCACTTGCCCTCGAGGGAAACGATGAGGGCGAGGCTCCGCTTTCGACGGCAACTGGGCGCATTCAGATGGTGCTTGGGCGCAGTGCCGCGCAACAGCAGGCTTTGGTCCAGTATCTGGCGGACGTACAAAATCCGCATTCCGCGAGTTATCACAAGTGGCTTACGCCGGCACAATTCGGTGCGGCTTACGGTGTGACGGACGCGGACCTGCAGACCGTAGAGCAGTGGCTGCAAGGCCACGGTTTCAAGATCGAGCGGGTCTCTCAGGCGCGCAACATTCTGCAGTTCTCCGGCTCTTTCGGGCAGGTTCAAAGCACATTTCACACCTCCATTCATAGCTTTCGCCTGAACTCTGTCGAGCACCATGCCAATGTCAGCAACCCGCAGATTCCAGCAGCGCTCCAGCCGGTGATCGCCGGAGTCGGCCCGCTGCACGATTTTCGCCCCGTCTCCCAGGCCAAATATGGCGGAACGGGCCGCTACGATCCATCGAGCCACACAATCAAACCGAATCTGACCCTGTTCAGCGGCAGCACTCCGTACCTCTATGTCGACCCCGCGGACGCGGCCACCATTTACGACACGCCCAACGCCAAGCTGAACCGGAATTACAGCGGCACCACCTACGACGGCAAAGGCGTAAATATCGGCGTGGCGGGCGACTCGAATATCACGATGCAGGACGTGATCAATTACCGCGTTGCTTTTCTGGGCGAGACAGCAAAGACCGCCAACACGCCAACGGTCGTTGTGGATGGCGCCGATCCCCTGATTACCGGGGACGCAGCCGAGGCTTTGCTGGACACCGAGATCGCCGGAGCGATAGCGCCAAAAGCGAAGGTCTATTTATACACTTCCGCCGATACCGATTTGCAGACAGGCTTGTTTCTGGCCATCTTCCGGGCGCTCGACGACAATGCCGTCAGCATTTTGAACATCAGCTTTGGAGAATGCGAGGCCGGCCTCGGCGCCACGGGCAACCAGTTGATTCTGGAAATCATGACACAGGCGGCGGCGCAAGGCATCAGCGTGACCGTCTCCACCGGAGACAGCGGCTCCGCCGGTTGCGATCGTGACAGCGCGGAGACGGCGAGCAACGGGCTCAGCGTAAACGGCATCGCCTCCACGCCGTATAACATCGCCGTAGGCGGCACCGACTACGATGACCTCGCAACCAACTTCACCAAGTATGTAACAGACAGCAACAGCGGTAAGGCTCCGTATTATGGCACGGCGCTTTCCTATATTCCGGAGCGTCCGTGGAACAACTCGACCACAACCAACACCGATATCGCCGCGAATACGGCGTACAGCTACGATGAGGAGACGGACATCGAGGCAGGCGGAGGAGGATCGAGCAGTTGCTCGACCTCGACCACCAGTTCCTCCGGCGCTACCGTCTGCAAGAGCGGGTACGCCAAACCGCCCTTTCAAAGTTCGCTAACTCCCGCCGATGGCGTGCGTGACCTGCCCGACGTGTCGTTTCTCGCCGCCAACGGCTTCTACGGCGCCGTGTGGGTTGTTTGCGCCGACAATGTGGCACTCGGAGAATATATCCAGAGCTATACCAACTGCGAAACGACGAACGGAGCTTTTACCAGCAGCACCACCTTCAGCGGTTTCGGCGGCACCTCTGCCGCGGCGCCAGCGCTCGCCGGCATCCTGGCGCTGGTCGAGCAGAAGACCGGCTCACGGCTCGGCCAGGCCGATGACGTACTCTACCAACTGGCCGCGTCGAAATATTCCACCGTATTCCATGATGTCACGCAAGGGGATAATTCGGTCGTCTGCGGCAGCGGAACGGCCAATTGCGGCTCCAACGGTTTTCTTACCGGCTACGACGCCGGCATCGGTTACGACCGCGCGTCGGGACTGGGAAGCATCGACGTAAAACAGTTGCTGAAGAACTGGGACTCCGCGACGCTCGACACCACCAAGACCACGCTCAACATCAACGGATCGACCGCGGCGGTGAGCGTCCCCCATGGCACCTCGCTGACCTTCAACGTTGGAGTCTCTCCGTCAACCGCAACAGGCGTGGCGGGCATTGTCGATACGGCCAATGAAAACTCCGCGGGTGCGAAGAATAACGGGCAGACCGACATCGCGCTTTCCAGCGGCGCTGGATCGGCTGTGTACAACGGCCTGCCCGGAGGAAGCTACACCCTGTCCGCTCACTATGGCGGGGACGCCTCCAACGCCGCCAGCACATCGACGCCTTCCATTCCCGTGACCATTACGCCCGAAGCGAGCACCACCGCGCTGACGCTCAGCGCCTACAGTGCGGACGATTCCGATTCGGCGATCGCCAACCTGGCGAAAGTCCCCTATGGATCCTACTTCTATGCCGATGTCGAGATTTACGGAAAGGCGGAGGGAAGCAGAACGCAAGGGGTCGCCACCGGATCGATCGCCTTATCGGACAACGGGTCGAAGCTGGCCTCCGATGTGCCCATCAACGCAGCCAATCAGGCTTTCTACGAGAGTCCCACCACGGCCTATCCGTCCGTGTTCTCTGTAGGATCCCATAGCCTGGTTGCCACGTATGCGGGCGACGCCAGCTACAAAAAGAGCACCAGCAAGACTATTCCGTTTACCGTGGTGAAGGGCGGCACGACCCTCACGGTTTACCCCGCCAGCGCATCCATCAACTCCCTGGCCTCTGACGCGGTGACGATTGTTGTGAGCACCACCAGCGCGGGAGCTTATCCCAGCGGAACCATCGTGCTGACGGCGAACGGCACAACCCTAGCAACGGTAAATGGCGGCTACCAAGTGGGTGTGGGCAGCAGCGAAGCTGCAATCTCGACCACCATCAGCGTCCAGGGCAGTGCGCTGAAGGCTGGTGCCAACACCATCGCAGCCACTTACAGCGGCGACAAAAACTACACCGGTTCCAAAAGTGGCTCGGCAACCATCACCGTTCAAGAATCGAAATTCGCGCTCAAAAGCAGCAATGCGATCACGGTCGAGGCTGGCGCTACGTCGGGCAATACCTCAACCATCACGGTCACGCCTTCGAACGGGTTTCTCGGCGTGGTCGATCTTTCCTGCGCGGTGACCACAGCGCCCTCCAAGGCGAGCAAACTGCCGAAGTGCAGTATTGCATCGACGGTAAACATCACCGGCACCTTATCGACCTCTTCCGCTCTGGCGGTCGATACCACATCGAACACCACGAAGGGCTCCTATGTGGTCACCGTGACTGGCACCGACGCCAACACCAAAAAGATAAAGGCGACTACCGTCGTGCAAGTAAAAATCGACTAACAATTGCTTCATCCCGGGGTGCGCGGCGCATTCCGGGCAATGTGCAGGAAATTCCCGCGCATTGCGTTTGAGCCGAGAAAGATGGACAACCTTCATTTTCCAGCGAGGCCTGTATGTTCAAAAGAAACTGCGTTGTTTTGTTTATCCTGCTCGTGCTTGCTGTCGCAGGAGACGTCGCCGCGGCTGCAAGCCGCGCCGTAACCAACAACCCCGCTTTGCGCCCGGCCGCCACTTCCAGAACGGACACGACCAAAGCGCGCACCCCTGCCGAGCGGCTGCTTATACCCGCCCTGAAGAAGCGCATGGCTGCAACTTCGGCCCGCGCCAAGTCAGAGGTGCGATCACTGGATACGGGGGTTTCCAGCGCCACGCCTAACTTTGGCGGCTTCCTGGATGCGCCATTCTACCCCGCGCGACTCGACGCATCCTGCTTTACCGACGACAACTGCGGTGTGTCCGTTGCTGTCACAGCCGATTTTAACCAGGACGGGAAACCGGATATCGCGGTACTCCAAGGGGATGGGACGCTGGATATTCTGCTGAATACCGGTAGCGGCGCATTTGCCGCTCCGGTTGCTTATAGCAATCCGAATAGCGCTTCTACGGGTGTCCAGCAGGCATTCGCGGTGGACGTGAACAAGGATGGCTACCCCGATATTGTCGCCTTCGACGCAGGTCTCAATGCGATCCTCGTTTATCTGAACAAGGGGGGTGTGTTTTCGACGCCCACGGCAATCAGCATGACGGGCGCTTCGGTGGGTTCCATTGCTCTGGGTGATGTGAACGGCGATGGATATGTGGATATAGTTACCATTGCCGCGACCATCCAAGGCAACAGCCTGAGCACGGTGACCGTGCAGACCTATCTTGGAGCAGGCGATGGAACCTTCGCGACGCCAACCGCGGCGCTCACGCAAACAGTCTCTATTCCCGCGCAGGTTCAGCTTCCGGATGACAAGGCTATTACGCTGGGCGATTTGAACAAGGACGGCAAGCTCGATATCGCCGCGGCCCTCATGGAACGCTTCTCGCAGACCGGCGGCGCGATTGTGGCCACCATCGCGCTCGGCAAGGGCGATGGGTCGTTCGGCGCTCTGAATGTGAAAAACCCCATCGCTATTCCATTGACCAGCACTCCCATGTACGTGTTAAGCACCGCCGGTGTGCAGATCGAGGATCTGAACAACGATGGCAAGCCGGATGTAGCCATCGACACGAATGCCGAGGGAAACACGTCGGCCTTATATGTTGCGATGGGAGATGGTGCCGGCGGTTTTACAAGCACCGTTCAGACCGCCGGAGTCTCTGACTCGAACCAGATCGTGTATGTCGACGTCAATGGAGACGGCATTCTCGACATGGTACAGAGCAGCTATATGCTGAATATCTGGATTGGCAAGGGCGACGGTACTTTCACACTGCCGGTCAATGGCAACTCCTACGTTGAAGATATCGGCGGCAGCCAGACCCTGGCGCTGGCCGACTTCAACAGCGACGGCAATCTGGACATCGCGCAACTGGGTGGTGACTACAAGCAGGTCTCCATCTTTACCGGCAATGGCAAAGGCTCTTTCCACGGCGCGCCGGTTCTTACTTCCCCTACCGATCCCTATCACTCACCCCTCGACCTCGAGCTGGAAGATGTGGCGGATGTGCAGGGTAAAGGTTACAGCAGCGCACTGTTTGTCGATAACGCTGAAATCGTGACCGGCCTCGGCGACGGCAAAGGCAATTTCACCTATAAAGTTGGACTTTCCAGCGCTGCGGTTCCCAAGCTATCCTTCATTGAGCCGGTGCAGGCCGACTTCAATGGAGATGGCAAGCAGGATCTGCTCATCGCCAACACCGACGGCAGCCTCGTGGTAGCCCTTTCCAAAGGTGACGGAAGATTTGAGACTCCTGTTTCATTGGGACTCCCCGCGCTGGACTGCGAGGTTCTATATGCCGCCACGGGCGATGTGAATGGTGATGGCCATACCGATGTTGTTGTAGCCTATGCCGGGGATACGGCCTGCGGTGGCACGGGCAGCACGGCCTCCGGCTACTTCGTAATTTTGGGAAATGGCAACGGAAGCTTTCAGAATCCGGTCTTCACCGCATATGGCGCCGAGTTGTATGCCGTGACCCTCGCCGATATGAATCTTGATGGCAATCTGGACCTGATCATCGACGATGCCCCATTCCAAGTTGGGGGAACCTTCGCCATCGATCTGCTACTTGGTAATGGCGATGGAACCTTCGGAAATGGAAGCGCCGTGAAGTCCGACCACATGATCAGTCAGGTGATTGCCGGCGACTATAACTCGGACGGCAAACCCGATCTGATTCTGCTCTCTGAAGGCGAGCAGAGCGACACGGACGCATACACCACCGCGGGGATTCTGCTGTTGCCCGGCAATGGCGATGGAACTTTCGGCGCGCCGACGCAAATCGCAACCGGAAACTTCTTCCTGAATGGATCGCTGACGGACGTAAACAACGACGGAATTCCCGACTTGGTCGTCGCTCTCTATCGCACCATCGGCCAGCCGAACACGTATTACGGCCTTTCTACGCTGCTGGGCGAAGGAGGCGGAGCATTTTCGAGCCCGGTGAACACTCTGGAGTCTATGGCTTCCGAAACTGTTTTGCCTGGCAATTTTTATAACGACAACGCAGCCGATTTCATCGTGCAAACGGGTTACGGCCCGGCGCTCTATCTGGGCCAGGGTGGAACCAGCCTGACGCTGAAATGCTCTGCATCCTCGGTCAGCTTCGGCGGCGCAGAAACCTTTACGGCCACGCTGGCCGCTTCAATCTCCGGACGTCCCGCGCCCACTGGAACCGTGGCGCTCTATGATGGGACCACACTGCTGGATTCCGTGGCACTCAGCAGCAACAAAGCCACCTACTCCCTCTCCACGCTGTCTGTGGGGACTCATAGCATCACGGCTGTTTACAGCGGCGACGGCAATTTCAATCCGAACACCTCTGCGGCGAGCGCGGTGAAGGTCTCCGCATTGACGCCGGCCTTCACCCTCTCCTCCACACCATCTTCGACGACTGTGAGCCAGGGCCAAAACGCTGTCGCCACGTTGACACTGGCTGCCAACGCCACATTCAGCGGCACAGTGAAGCTGACCTGCTCGGGCGCTCCTACGAATGCAGCCTGCGCGGTAAGCCCGGCCAGTGTCACGCTCGCCGCAGGCGATTCGAAAACAGCAACACTGATCGTTTCGACAACAACGGCAAAAGCCTCCGCAACCCAGAGAGATCCCTTGCCCGGATCGCCATTCGGATCATCGGGCATTCTCAGCCTGGCCGCGTTGGCCGGCCTCTTTGCCGGCTGGCGATCAAAGAGGCGCCTGCTGCTCGCCGCCTGCACAGCGCTTCTGCTTTTCGCCGGGATGGGAATGAGCGCTTGCAGCAGTAGCAACTCCGTCAAGACCGCTGCGCAGGGCAGCTACACCATTACCGTAACGGCAACTCCCTCGGGAAGCACTGGCGCTGTGCAAACGGCAACAGTGTCGATTACTGTACAGTAAAGCGTCTTCCCTCCTCCCGGAGCAGGCAAGGTGAACCAGCCATGTTTACTTTGCCTGCACTCTTGGCGGATAATCAGCGATATAGAGATATGTGCCGTGTTATAGAGTCGGCCCGTAAATACTGAATATCTTCGACATCAGATGCATCCAGGGCGTGTTAACACTATCTGAGTGTTTCGACGATCAGAACGAAATTGATAAAGGCGAGGAAGACTACGTCAAGCTTTTCGAATCTGGAGAAGATGCGTCGGAAGCCTTTCAGCCTGCGGAGTTGTGCACTCCATGGATCGGTTGGCTCGCAACCTCACCGATCTTCGCCTTCTGGTCAAGGATCTGACAAACAGAGGCATCGCGGTTCAATTCATCAACGAGTCCCTGTGAGCCGGTCGCGCAAATTCGGACAGTGGGATAAGTGGAAGATCTTTTCCCCGGCCGCCTACACCCTCAGTCTGGTTTACCACTTTGCTCTCGTCAGCATTTCGATGGGGGTACATCTGTTTTGAAATCATGCGGCAAGCACCCGAATGCGTGGTCAAACTGGCATTGCTGAATACCTCGGCTCGTCCAGACACCTCCGACGAGAGCATGCAGCGGCGGGCTTTGGTCGCGCAAACCCAGATAGACTTCAAGGCAATGCTGGCTCAGGTTATGCCTGCGATCCTGCATCGAGCACATCGAAACGATCTGCTCTTCGCGACACGAATCTACGGATGGGATTGACCGTGGGGTTCGAGTGATTTGCACGATATACGGAGGCGGTAATCGAGTCGACAGCAGGCCCAGTCTTGCAGCTATATGCGTTCCGCCCCTTGTCCTTGCAGGAGATTCCGACCCTCTGATGCCGCCAGACCGTGCGGAAGAGACTGCGGCCGCCATTCCACAGGACCGCCTTGTGGTGGTGCCGGGATGTGGTCACGCATCCACGCTATAACAACCCAACGCCGTCAACATAGCCTTGATCAATTGGATTACCAGCTAACTGCGATATATCGTTGCAAAAAGGAACGTTTGTGATCTCGGCCAGGGGGGGGCTCGATTTGCAGTAAATCTCTGCCTGTGAGCTCACCGAAGACTATCTGGCGCCGAGGACGGCTCTGTGAGCGCACCGGGTTGTTACCGTCAGTTGATGTTGTCGCCACGTGCAATCAGTAACCCTTGCCGACAACCGTTACAGTCGGTCCTGCTACACAGCGGATCAACTCGCAGTGTGCACCATCTTTGCCATTTTCCCAAATGGGAGTGAGGGGACCAAACGGCTCATCAGATAGAGAATATTGCTGAGGCCGGTGCGGATTTCTGTCTTGTCTGCTTCGATCCCGGCGAGCGCCTCTCGAACCAGAACGTCAACCGCCATCCCCTTCTGCCCCTTCATCTCCGTCTCGAACTCACCCCGGAATAACTTTGTCTCGACTCCCGGGGGAGCCAGTTCAACTACCGTAGACATGCCACTCTCTTTCGGGAAGAAGGCACTTGAAAGTTCAATATGCACCAAAAGGAGAGCGTTATAGTGGCAGGCAAATTGAAGCAATCAAAAGCGCAAGTTGCCTCTCTTCAGACATACGAGAGTTGTGATACACAAGAACTCTCTGACCGGCGCGTAGAGGCATTGGTTACTGAACTGATTGGTCGCGTTGCCGACAAATGAACAATGCTGATACTCGAAGTGCTTACTGAGCGAGGAGAACTACGGTTCACGCGGCTGAGCGAACAGGTACCGGGAATCAGCTATAAGGTGCTCACGCAAACTCTTCGCTTACTGAACATCGCATAATAGAGTGACGTGTCATGTCAAAAAAAGAGCCCCGCGTGGTGCAAGAAGGAAAACGGCAGCATGGATTGGCGCACGCGATTCATGCCGCAGCGCACGCCGTCTTCGGCCT
>Ga0224528_1000551_pt1 | contig 28396 bp, 31 predicted proteins | sample CBST25metaG_2_FD_179888 | JGI IMG/M metagenome (GOLD analysis project Ga0224528, IMG submission 179888) | Peat soil microbial communities from Stordalen Mire, Sweden - C.B.S.T25 | ecosystem: Environmental > Terrestrial > Soil > Wetlands > Peat | place: Sweden: Norrbotten County, Stordalen Mire...
GTTGATGCGGAAGGAATAGATGTTTTCGGCGTTGTTGGAATAGGCCATGCCGCCGCCCAGCCCAGGGCCCAGCCAGTCGTCCTGCTTGCCGAAGGAGATTTCGTGGTTGAGGAGGTGAGCGGAGACGTAAGCTTCGATCACCCGCCCATCGGTGGTTGTGGCGATCGGCCCCATGGGAATGGTGGCCTGGTCGTATGGAAGCCCGGTGGCGGTGTTGAGGAAGGTCGTGGCGTCAACCGTGCTGAGCGCCTGGGCAAGTGTTTGGGAGTAGCCGGCAGCAGAGGGCGCGCCTTGGAACTCGCCGCGCACATAGAAAGTGAACCGGCCGGCAATGGCATAGCCGCTGGCGCCGGAGTAGTTGTTGAATCCGTTCTCGTAGGGACGGCCGTAGTCGTTGATGATCGTCGAGCCAAGATGAAAGCTGTCGCGCAGAGGCGTACCGCTGATGGCGCGCGCAACGGAGTAGACCGACTCGACGCGGGAGTTGCCTTGGTGCGCCAGGCAGGGGCCTTGGGAGTCGTAGCGCAATTCATGCATCAGCGCATAGTAAATATTCTGAGCCTCGTCGGTGGCCGCTCCGGCATCCGCGTCCTCGATGTGGGCGCCGGCCTCCTCGACCATGTGGCTCACGCTGGCGCGGGTCCACGGGCGCATGCCGAGAAAGACATCGTCCACAAATCCGAGCGAGTAAAGGCGCAGCACGGCCCGGTAAACCCAGCTATCGACCGGAATGTAGGGGGAACCGAGCTTAGAGGGTTCGCAGACCTGAGCGGGATGACCAGGATTGCTTCCCGTCTGTCCCGCACCCTGGGACGCAGCAACCTCGGGCGCCCCAGGTTGTTCAGCCGCGATTGGGTTGGTGGTCATCAGAAGAAGTCCTGCCAACACGGTTGCGCATTGGATAATAGGAGCTATGGTCGCATATCTGTTCATGTTCATACCCATCTCTCTTATTCACCCGTTCCTGATCGCTCGATGAACGAGCCCCCGTGGAATAAGCTATTTCAGTCTCGTCGGCAGCGCTGAAGGGTCGGGAGTCGCATGGCAGACGGAGTAGGCGAAGTTGGATGCCGACGGAGTACAACTTACGGCGACTTGGGAGGGAAAGCCCTCGCATCGCAACCAGGAGGCCATTAACGACTGCGGACCCAGACTACGCCAACGACCAAGCCACATTCCAGCACCAATACTGCTCTTCACGCCCGGTTGGCGACGTACCACTCATAGGCCAGTTTCATGCCGGACTCGAAATCGGTCGACGCAGACCAACCCAGAGCGCTTAAGCGGCTTACATCCAAGACCTTGCGCGGCATGCCGTCGGGTTTGGAGGTATTGAAGGTAAACGTCCCCTGCCAGCCGATTACGTTGGCAATGCTTTCGGCAAGTTCGAGGATGCTGATGTCGTATCCGGTGCCGACATTCAGAAACTGTTCTTCGGAATAGTTTTTCATCACAAAGACGCACGCGTCCGCCAGATCCTCCGAGAAAAGAAACTCACGCTTCGGCTTGCCAGTGCCCCACAACTCAACCGTGGGGCGATTGGCCACCTTGGCGGCATGAATCTTCATGATCAGCGCAGCGACCACATGACCGCCCTCGGCATCATACCGATCTCCAGGACCGTAGAGATTGGTCGGCATCACGGATACGAAATTACATCCATATTGCCCTCGATAAGCTTGGCACAGTTTGATACCTGCGATTTTTGCGATGGCATACCATTCATTGGTCGGCTCCAATGCTCCGGTCAAAAGCGCCTCTTCCCGCATTGGCTGCTCCGCCATGCGCGGATAAATACAGGAAGAACCAAGAAACAGTAACTTCTTGACGCCCGTGTTTCGCGCCGCATGGATAGTATTGGTTTCAATGACCAGATTTTCGTACAGGAACTCGGCGGGACGCGTGGAGTTGGCCAGGATGCCGCCCACGGTCGCGGCAGCGAGGAAGACCACGTCGATCTTCTTCGCTGCCATCCATGCTTCAACATCCGCTTGGCGCAACAAGTCGAGCTCGCTCCGCGTTGCCGTGATGAGTTCACAATCCTCACTGGCAAGACGCCTGGCAATCGCCGAACCTGCCATGCCGCGATGTCCGGCCACCCACACGCGGCGGCCTGTCAAATCAAATTCCGTCATTGCCAATCCCTCGCATCCGAGACTCCTCGGCAACCACTTTCAGGTCTGAGGCCAGCATGTCGGAGACCAATTCGGGGAAACTAACGGTATGCTTCCATCCCAGAACGCGCTGCGCCTTGGACGGGTCGCCCAACAGCAGATCAACCTCGGTCGGACGGAAGTAGCGGCTGTCGATCTTGACCAGTGTGTCGCCGCTTGCGGTGTCGATGCCGACTTCGTCTATGCCGCTTCCCTTCCACTCGATGATGCGGCCCACCTTGGAGAAGGCCAGTTCGATGAATTCGCGCACGCTGTGCGTTTCGCCCGTGGCCAAAACGTAATCATCCGGGGCGTCCTGCTGCAGGATGCGCCACATGCCTTCCACATAATCGCGGGCATGGCCCCAGTCCCGCTTGGAATCCAGGTTGCCGATATAGAGGGTCTTCTGCACACCCAGGTGAATGCCGGCTACCGCACGCGTGATCTTGCGGGTGACAAAGGTTTCGCCGCGAATCGGGCTTTCATGGTTGAACAGGATGCCGTTCGAGGCGTGCAGGCCATAGGCCTCGCGGTAGTTGACGGTGATCCAGAAGGCGTAGAGCTTGGCGACCGCGTACGGACTGCGCGGGTAGAAGGGCGTGGTTTCCTTTTGCGGCGTTTCCTGCACCTTGCCATACAGTTCGGAAGTCGAAGCCTGGTAGAAGCGCGTCTTCTTATCCAGACCCAGAATGCGGATCGCCTCGAGAATTCGCAGAGTGCCGGTGGCATCGGCGTTGGCCGTATATTCCGGGGTTTCGAAACTGACCTGCACATGGCTCTGCGCGGCCAGATTGTAGATTTCGTCCGGCTGCACTGCCTGGATGATGCGGATCAGGTTGGTGGAATCCGTCATATCGCCGTAATGGAGTTGAAAGTGGTGATCGGGGATATGGGGATCCTCATAAATATGATCAATACGCGCCGTGTTGAAAGACGACGACCGGCGCTTGATGCCGTGCACAAGGTATCCTTTGGAAAGCAGGAGATCCGCCAGATATGCACCATCTTGCCCGGTAATGCCCGTGATTAGAGCGACTTTCCGCATCAATGTGTCCTCGCTGAAACTGCTGGAATTGAAAAGTTCAGGACTCTTCTGAAGATTCACCCGCCTGTAATGTTTGTGCCACCCCCCACCTGGCAAAGGCGCAGGCAGAGTGGCACAAGCTCAAGCATGTTCTCTACTGGAATGGATGCCGGGAATCAGGCCTATCGCGCCGCAGACCTGGCGATTTCAAGAACGTTTTCGATTACATAATCGATTTGACTCTCGGTCATTCCCGGGAAAATTGGCAAGGATAAATACCGCTGGTACTGCTTGCTGGCCACGGGAAAGTCCTCCTCGCGGTATCCATACGTGTTTTTGTAGTACGGGTGCATATGCAGCGGGATGAAGTGGACACTGGTACCAACCCCGCGCTCTTTGAGTTTCTCGATCATCTCGGAACGGGTAATGGAGAGTTCTTCCAGGTTCAGGCGCAGTGGATAAATATGCCATGCGGTCTCACAGCCTTCCATGATCGTGGGAACCTCAAGCCTCCGCTCGGCTGCAAACGCCTCTGAGTAACGATGGGCAACCTTTGCGCGTGCCTCGCGCATCTGATCGCACTTTCCCAATTGCACGATGCCAATGGCGGACTGAATGTCCGTCAAATTGTATTTGAATCCGGTATCCAAGACTTCGTAGAACCATGAACCTGCGGCGCTGTACCGCTTCCATGCGTCCCTGCCAATGCCATGGAGCCGCATCATGCGCATGCGCTTCGCTAGGTCGTCATTGTCTGTAACGACCATGCCGCCTTCCCCTGTGGTCAGGGTCTTCGTGGCATAGAAGCTAAATGCAGTAAGTTCGCTGATTGCCCCGACGCGAATGCCATGGTAGGACGCCGGCAGCGCATGGGCTGCATCCTCGATGACGCGCAGACCATGCCGTTTCGCCATAGCATGAATTGCATCCATATCGCACGGTTGACCGGCATAATGCACGGGAATCACGGCTCGGGTCTTCTCTGTAATCCGGCGCTCAGCGTCAACAGGGTCCATGCAAAGAGTTTTCGCATCGACGTCGACCAGAACCGGCTTTGCCTTGAAATAGCAGACGACTTCCGCAGTCGACGTGAAGGTGGTCGTCGGCACCAGCACTTCGTCTCCCTGCTTGAGGCCAATGGCATCCAGAGCCAGATGAAGCGCCGCAGTGCACGAACTGACGCCTACGGCATGCTTTGCGCCTACATAGGCCGCGAACTGCTTCTCAAATTCGATGGTCTTCGGCCCCATGGTGAGCCATCCGGAGCGGATTACTTCGGCGGCTGCTTGTGCCTCTTCCTCCCCTACATCAGCATGATGAAACGGGATGATCTGTTCTTTCAGCTTCGTCATGAAATCAGTGCCCTCCAAACTCTTGAACCTTCGTAAAACATCTTCTGCGCAGGAACTTGGCAGTGCCCACGTTCTTGGAGTGATGGCGAGAACGTGGATTGCGGGAAGACGAACTGCCGTGGACCGCTACTCGGAAAGAGAGAATGTCATTTCCTACCCTGCGGTACGGAAGCGGAACTTGACCATCGAAGCGGCCTGCTCGGCCCGCTCAGATGCCTGAGCCGCACTATCGCCCGAAAAGAGTACATGGCCGTACCTGTCCAGGCTGGAACGGATTTCGCCAATCAAAAAACCCGGGCGCAGCGGTCCATCCCTTTCGGATGCGGCATAGAGCAACTCCAGACCCGGCAGAGACGAGATCTCGTCCAGACCCTCAACTCTCTCGACCGTTCCGCAATCAGCGGCGTGAAAGTAACGGACGGCGGCGCCGCGCGCCATGCTGGGAACGAGATCGGGATCCTCTCCCACGGCTATCTGGATTGTTGCCCTTACCAGGTTCACACCCGTGGAAAGTGGAGTCAGATGCGTCGAGATGCGGTCGCCCCCCAGCCGCGCACCGATTTCCACGATCTTCGGGCCGCCAGGGGTGATCTTCAACTCAGCATGGAAGGCGCAGTCGTTGAGTCCAAGTGCGCGAACGCTAGTCTCAGTCACAGCCCTGATTTGCGTCACTGTCGCTGCGGGCAGACGGGATGGCTGGATATGCCCGGCTTCCACTGGAAACGCCCCCGGAAAAAGGAGTTTGTCGGTCACCTGAATTACATGCACCCGGCCGCCGCAGCACACGCCCTCTACACTCACCTCGGGTCCGTCCATCCATTCTTCCAGCAGGAGATCGCCGTGAGGCTGGTATGCGCGCGCTTGAACGAAGCGATTGGCCAGGTCTTCCGGAGTGTCTACACGGTATACACCCCGGCTTCCGGAGGAGCAAGGTACTTTGAGAGCCAGTGGATACGCGAGCGCGTCTGCTGCCGCCCAAGCTGCGTCGATGCTCTCCACCTCACAAAACCCTGGGACAGGGGCTCCATTCGCCAACAGCGCCTTGCGCATAAGCCTTTTGTCGGTAGCATTCGCCGCCGCTGCCGGGCTGAGTGCGTGAAGGCCAAGGGCGGTGGCTACGGCAGCAACCGTGCGCACTGGGGCATCAGTGCAAAGCGTCATGACGCCATCCACTCGTTCCTGTCGCGCTATTTCGACAACCGCGTCGGGAGCCAATATATCCGCCACATGCGCGGAGCCACACAGGCTCAGGCCAACAGCCTTGGGATTGTAATCCAAGACCACACTGCGAATTCCCAGCGCACGCGCCTCGTGAATCGCCGGTAGTTGCAACGGACCGGCCCCAAGAATCATTACGCTCAGAGGCATGTATGTACCTTGTATTTCTCCTGTATCTCCCATGTACGCTCCCAGATTTCCACTCGCTTGGGAACGCTTGATTTAGCTGAGCCCACCACGCCACTGGACAATTGCCGCCCCCCAGGAATATCCCACACCGAATCCAACCAGCATTACCTTGTCTCCGGTCCTAAGACGGCCATCTCGTGCGGCCTCTGTGAGGGCTATTGGGATTGTCGATGAAACAGTATTTCCGGAATTGCTCAGCGCGATCACAAATTTCTCTTCTGGAATACTGATCTTCTTCCGAAGATGGTCCAACATGTACTTGTTGGCTTGGTGGAATACAACAAGGTCTAGGTCAGCCAACGAGCACTGCGCCTTATCCAGGAGCTGCTGAACAGCTTTTGGCACAGACCGAAGCGTGAACGTGAATATCTCTGCCCCATTCATGTATAGGTCCTGGCAAGTTCGTTTGTTGCCGAACTTGTCACCAACTGCCTCAACCTCATTCACCGTTCGCGCCCTCATTCCACCAACCGGGACGATGAGGTTCTCTGCACCCGACCCATCCGTACCATATACGAATGGTCCTATGAATTCACCGGACGATGCCGACTCTATCGACGTAACGAGCGTAGCCGCGGCTGCATCGCCGAAGATCGACCGCACACTTCGATCCTCTGTGTTGATGAACTTGCTATACGTCTCCGCCGTAACCAGCAGGACCTTTTTCGCCTGTCCGGTTTCAATCAGCCCTTTCGCCAAACCCAGACCGTAGATGTACCCGGAACACCCGAGGTTGAAATCCAGCGCTCCAGCTGCATTCGGGATACCAAGACGATGTTGAAGCAGGCACGCCGTGGTGGGTAGAAAATAGTCCGGCGACTGTGTGCATAGCAAGATAAAGTCGATCTCTTCCGGCTTGCAACATCCACTCGCAAAAAGTTTCTCGCAAGCGCGCACCGCAAGATCCGATGAACACTCTTCCGCCGAGGCAATATGACGTTGCCGCACCCCCGTTTTCTCGAAGATCTTTTCTGGGGTCCAGTCTTCAGATCCAACGGCCACCATGTCATTACTCAGCACATGGGCGGGCAGATAGTACTCTGTCGATGTTATCGTCGCTTTCATATTATCGCCCCCCCCCCCGGCGCAGCGGCATCCTGTTTCACACCGCATCAGTACGCCAGCTTTTCGCCAAGAATATCCAGTATCTGCCCCACCGTCTCGCATTTGGCAAGTTGATTCGCATTCAGGTTGACCCCCAATTGCTCGTCCACCAAGGCAATCACCTCGAGCAGCCTCATCGAGTCCCAATTGGGTAACTCATTAAGTACCGTGGACTCGGACATTGTGCCGATATCCGCCTCAATTACTTGCGCCAAGTGCGGTAGAAATTCTGCTTTATTCACAAAACACCTCCACTCACAAGTTTGTGTCTTCTCGTACTATGTCAACGCTGGCGCGGTGTCTTTGTCCAGCAGTCTCCTCACCAGCTTTTTCATTCCGGCAAAGCTATTGGGCCATTCTTTTCGAGAGATGCTCAGTCCAACCAGCCGCGCCATTCTGTCGTTCACTGCCGCTTTTCGGTTATAGGCGGGATTCAGCTTCCAACCATGGCGAAGGTGAAGACGCAGAATCGAATCGTTGCCTTCGACCACCGCGCAGTATATCTCCTCCAGCCCCAGAACTTCGAACGCAAACGACATTCCAAGAAACTCAACCGCGAGAGTATAGACACGCCTGCCATCGTTCGGAATAATCATCCGGCCAAACTCGCATTTTACGCCGCGTTCGATTTCGGTCAGGCTAGCAGTGCCTCCGAACTTGCCATCGATCAGAACGACGAAATCCAAAATATCCGGCAGCGCCAGCCGTGAAGCGAGCCAGCGTTCGTGCTTCTCTTCCGTTACCTGGATGCGGTTCATATGCGCGCCCAAATCGCTATTGCGCATATTGAGAATATCTTTTGTATAAGTCGAATCGGCTAAAACAAGGCAGCACGCGTCCGTTCCATACCGCAGCGGCGCCTTCGCTATCTCAAGCTGGTCCAAGCGCATCCTATCAACAATCCTTTCACTCACTATCTCAACATAACCCGCCAGCGAGGATTCTTCAGACAATGCCCGCCTTTATCCTACCATCCATGCACGGAGCGGGACAGTCGTGCGTCATGAGTCCAGATCCGCGGCCTTGGCTGCATCCGCATTCACACCGCGGCCCAGCAAAACAATATAGAACGTTCGCCAGATAATCCCTGCGTCCATCAACAGCGTCCAGTTGTTTGCATACCAGGCATCGATCTCCCGGCGCTTGTCTATGGGAATGCAATTTCTGCCCTGCACAGCCGCCAGTCCAGTGATGCCGGGCCGCACATTCAACCGCGCGGCTTGGCTCTCGGTATAGCTGGCAGGCCCCTCGGGCAACTCCGGCCGAGGGCCAACAAGACTCATCTCACCACACAGGACATTCACGAGTTGCGGAAGCTCATCGGAGCTTGTCTTGCGCAGCAACTTGCCGATCTTCGTAACCCGTGGATCGTGCTCCGCATTGAAGGTGCTGTTATCGGCATTACGAAGGTCCGGCGCGTTCTGAATCATTGTCCTGAATTTCAGAATCGTAAAGATCTTTCCGTCCTTGCCAACGCGCTTCTGGCGAAAGATCGCAGGCCCCTCCGAGGTCCGACGGACCACAATAACGATTAGCAGCAGAAGAGGCGCGGCCACCATGAGCAGGACCACAGAAACCGCGATATCCATGCACCGCTTCAACACTTGGTCCAGCCGCTTCATTGAAGATGCTCCAGAATCATGCTATTTTCTCTTTTGACACAGCCCCGCTCCTTGTCGCCCTTGCGATTACCGAGCGACACTCTCGACGATCTGTACGACACGGGGTAGATTGGCTTCTCGCGTGAGATTCTGTAGCGCGTAGCTCCTCCCCGCCAACCCCATCCGGCTCAGGCTTTCCTCCGGCATCTCGCTAGCCGCGAGAATCGCTTCCGCCATCGTCTCCACCGAATCCGGTTCCACTACCCAGCCCGCGCCATGATCACGTACCGCCGCCGCTGTGTCTGACCCAGAGAGTACCGCTGCAAGAACGGGACGCCCTGAAAGGAAATAGCTAATCAACTTCGAGGGAATAGAAAGCAGAGACTGTTCCGCCTTGGTGGGCAGCAGCAACAAATCCGCCATCTGCAGAACCGGCCCCGTCTCTTCCTTCTTCCAGGGACTGTGAATGATCACGCGATCCAGATTCTGCCTCGTGATCTTTTCCCGGCACGCGTCAAGGCGCGATCCGTCGCCGGCAATCATTAGATATATCCGTGAACAATCCTTCAGTTTCGCAAATACGTCCACCAGCAACTCGGCGTTGGACGCAACTCCCACGTTTCCCGCATAGACCGCTACAAAGGCACCTGCAGGGATGCCCAGACCTTGCCGAAATTCCAAGGCAGCGTTGGGACCGGTCTCAAACTGGTCGTCAGTTCCCCAGTTTGGTACCACATGGATGCGATCCGGATGAATTTCGCGATCCGTCTCATACAGCTTGCGAAACCCCTCAGAGATAACAATAATCTCTTTCGCCGAACGCAATATCATCTGGTCGCATTTGCGCAATAAACGATAGCACAACCCCCGCTTCGCGACCCGTCCCTGCGACTCCAAAGACTCGGGATAGACGTCCTGCACACTCAGGACCACAGGTATAGAGCGCAGCCTTGCAACACAGATCACTATTCCCGTCGCAAACACCGCCCAGGAGTTCGAATAAATCACATCTGGCCGTTTTCCGCATAAAAGTCGCAGGCCAGAGGTGATTCCAAAAGACAGATTCTCGGCAAACCGGCTCAACATGGTCGAGTAAGGCGAGAAGAAGCTCCAGCAACGGGTTACGGTGTAGCCCTGTTCGGACGCGGAAGTGGAGTAAAGGCTCCGTTTGTAGCCGTCGAAGAGCTTGCCCTTGGGACGATTGGGAAGAGGAGCAAGAACATGCACGGAGTGCCCTCGCCGCATCAACTCCTCCGCCAGTTGCACACTCGTCTGAGCTGAAACCATCGGCTCCGGAGGAAACACGGCCGATACTATAACGACCGTTAAACTCTTTTCTTCCTTATCCAACGCAGAATCGACGGAACAACACTGCCGACAATTCCTCTGCTTATGGATGGCGCCATCGTTTTCTCCGATTACATCCTTCATGGAACTTATAAGCTTATCAATCAAATGTAGTGCCTCGCAATGACGGTCTCGCTACTTTCTTTTCGTTGCAGGCAGGATTCAGTCACGGTGGCGTCGGGTACAATTGTCCGTCGTTTTAGCAGTCTGGCAGGGTTGCCTCCAACTATGGTGTACGGCTCCACATTTCGAAAAACTGCGGCACGCGCCCCGACAACCGCGCCCTCGCCGATCTGTACGCCCATGCCAATGAAGCAGTCCGCCGCGACCCAAGCACTTGGATAAAGCTTGATTGGAGCGCCTATCAGGGTAAGGCCGGCACTCTCATAGTCGTGCGAAGCAGTGCAAAGATGCGAGTTTTGGGAGACAAACGAGCGGTTCATCAATTCAACAGCCTGCACGTTATAGCAAATGACATGCGGGCCGAGAGAGGTTCCGGAGCCCATGTAGAGATTCCAGGGCGCCCATACTCGGCAACTCGAATAGACTCTTGCGTCTTTCGCGATATGCGCCCCGAATAATCTAAGAAGCATTCGCCGAAAAGCGTGAAAGGGTACCGGCGAAAAGCGGAACAGGCACCAGTACACGATCGCCCAACACAAGCGAGCAAGCCGGTTACGCCTGGTAATGATCATATCTTCTGGCATTTGGATCTACCTCGAAAGAACATCGTGGCAATAAGGTCTTTTGAGAGCGGTGTTTAGAATGCCATCTGCGAGATCAGATGACGGGCATGAAATCATAGTCGGACACAGGCCGGCATCTTCGCCTTGCCAATTACCCAATCGTAGACGCCGACCAGTTCGCGCGCCACTCTCTGCATAGAGAAATGCTTTTCAGCGAACAATCGCCCTGATTGTCCCAGCAATTGGCTTTGCGTTTCGGGCATAGCAAATATCTTTTGAAGTGCAGTTTCAACCCCATGCGGAGAGGGTGTCATCTCGATCGCCGCTTCTTGCGCATATGCCGCCTGAAGGTTACATTGAGAAGACATTGCTACCGGCAATCCATGAGCCCATGCCTCAAGTATCGTCATCGGCAGCCCTTCGCTGTACGAAGGAAGAACAAACCAGTCGCTAGATTCGTAGGCTTCTTCCTTGGCGATGCCGTACAGCGGGCCAGCAAAAAACACAGATTTCTCCAGCGCATTGTCTCTGACGTATTCTCGAAGTCCCTGTTCATGGCCTCCGTCGTCCCAACCGGCTATAACTAACGACCATTCATGGCGCAGATTTTCTTTCCCATCGATGGCACGCTTGTACCCTTCCAGAAGTGACAAGAGGCCCTTCTGAGGGTTTATACGTCCCAAGAAAAGAAGCACCTTCCCTGTACACCCAAATTGTTCTGCCCATCTTCTGCTCCGCTTAGGCCGGCCCGGCAGAATGTCTATGCCGTTCGGTACTAACGCGACTGGATTACGGTAACCCAAGCGCCTAATACAGGTAAGCTCCTGTTCGGTTAACGCATGAATACAAGCTGCATCCCTGATATGGGCATCCGCGTATGCCCACATGGCTACTCTCTTCTTCATCCTGGACCGCGCCAAGGCCCAATCGTCTAACGTGCCGTGAACTGTCGTAATGTACGGTCTGTTCCATCTGCGAGCCCACGACCTGCATGTAATCGATGGGTACATCCAAGCTCCATGGCAGTGCAGCAGATCGCCGTCATATTCATACAGGGCCTTTCGTAATCCTGGCGCGTACCCGAATCTAGGCAAAACCTTGACGTCAATGGCGACCCATGACGCTGAAGCGTATGGTTCGCGGGGCATTCCTGGGTCTCTGAGCCCAAATACCCGAACATCACATAATGACTCAATTGCCGCGACCTGCGTCCGCACCACCTCGAAGACCCCACCGCCTAATGGCGAGAGATAACCGGTTACTACGCCGACGCGTGTTCTGGAGGTGCCACAATCTGTAAAGCTGTTCTCAGTCATTTCCCATCCCAGCCGGAGCGGGCTGTTCTTCAAGTCTGAATAGGCGGATTATCAGCGGGAAGATGTTCTCAGGCGAAAACTCATCTGCGCGCGTGTAGACAGCAGTGGACATGGCTTCGAGCCGCTCCGACTCAAGTAGCGCCTCAAGCGCATCCACAATAGATTTGGCATCCCTGGTCGCTCTCCAATCTTGCGGCTCTCGTGCGCCAGCAACTGTTCATCTTCAGAGACTTATGGACGTGGCTCAACAATCCGATGAAGGGACCTCCCGCTGCAAGGCAACTGGCCGAGCAGTTATACCCATGCCGCTGATTCGGTAGCTGCGATCTGGACAGCAGAAGAAATGCAAACATAGCCTAACCCAAAAGACTCGGGCGCTATCGACGGAACCAGCTCAATCACGGTCGCGCCGTCAAGTGGCTTTTCGTTTCCACCAGCGTTATCAGGCATGACCGTTCACCAAACCTTTTGAAGAGCGGCGCCGGTCGACCAGTTCCTGAAGACTTGCCAGAATGCGCTTGGCACAGGCCTCTGGAGCATATTCAGCCGCAGTCGTTACCGCTGCTTCTCCCATCTCATTCAACCGCTTTAATGACAGCGCACACACCTCCCGCATTCTCTCGGCCAGTTCCGCCGTGTCTTCCGCCTTGAAGGTCCAGCCTGTGTCCCCAGTCGCCAGATCAAGCGCACAGCCGCACCGATCCGACACAATGATCGGGAGGCCTGTGCATAAAGCCTCATTTGCCACCAGACCCCACGGCTCGGACAGGCTCGGCAACACAAGACAATCCGATTCCGCCAAGGTTATGCTTACTTCGTTCTGAGTCTTCGACCCTGCAAACACAACAGACTGACTCAATCCAAGCTCACGCGTTTTGTGTTTTAGCAATGCCTCGTCTGGCCCGTATCCTACCAGCACAAGTTCAGCCCTGCTTTTGTCCCGCACGATGCGGAATGCATCAAGCAGCCGAGGCAAGTTCTTCTCCGGCGAGAATCTGCCCACATAGACAAATCGGCGAAATTCAGAATGGAATTCTGCTCTTCGTTTCGAAAATATGCCAAAATCCACTGTGGCCCTTTTTTCCATAATCGCCGACGGCGTCATCCCAAGGTTTTCTAGGTAGGCTCGATTAGATTCCCCGTAAACATGGCCGACATCGCATCCGCGCACAAATACCTTCTTAATCCATTCCTTTGCAAGGTGTCGCGGACGATCGAACAAGTTAGACTCAAACCAAAGCACAACGGGTTTGTGGTGAAGTTTTGCCCAAGCCAGCACCGACCACGTATACAAGCACGAATAGCCACTGATGATCACTACATCCGGACGACATTGGCCGACCTCTTTCACTGCTTGCAGCGCAGTCCGAATCTGGGGCAACGACTGAAAACTTCCATCCCACAGAAAGTGCGATTTATAGTCCTCACCAAACGGCTGAAGCGAAGCCGTTCGCAAATTGCTGGACCGCGCCGCAAAAACAACATCCACCTCTGCGCCCAGCCCTGCAATGGCTGTGAACAAAAGGTGTTTGTAATGGATCGGATGATTATGTAGCACTGTTATACGCATGGTCACCCTACTCTCCTGCTTGCTATCAGTGAAGCATTATGCGGTTTGAGATGCCTGACACCGGCACGGTTCGCCGACAACGGCCTACTGATCGCACCCCAGCTAAGAAGCGGTAGATAGACCACGAACGGATATGCGAAGAGCGACATCAGACCATCGCGGAATACCTGAAGCATCGACACTAGGAAGATCAAGTATATCCAGCGCGCTATTGAAGTAATTCCCAGCCTGCTTACACGTTGAAACGCTGTCTGCATACCATATATATACAAAAACGGGATTATGGCGCAGCCTATCCATCCGAATTCGATATAAGCTTCCCCTGACAAATTAGGTGTCATTCCCATTAGTCCAAGTTGCCGTGCTGCCTCACTCATCGTAGGCTTATCAGGCCAGACAAAGCGTGGAATAGGGAAGTACACTAACGGTAGAAGCGTGGCGCCATAGAAGCGCACACCGGCCTCGTCGGCAGCATTCATGTAAGCGGCCTGCATGTCCAGAAACTGTGTATCTATTGATGGCGTGGCGCCAACGGAATCTTGAAAGTAATTCTGCGCTCCGGTCCAGATCGCTTCCGCACCTTCTCCCGCAACGATGCCCTGCGAAACCGGCTTATAAACAAACCACAGTAGTCCCAACAGTACGACGCAGACTGCCCACTTCATGGGAAGAGAGTGCTGTTTGCGCTTGGTTTGATAGATCATGAAGGCCAGAATGGCCGCGATAACAAAGCTCGTTCGCGCTGAATTTATCGATATAAGGGCTATCATAAGCATAAGCAGAATAACCCTCAAACGGGTAAATCCGTGAATTGCACACTGGATAAGAGCTCCTTGAACCGCAAATCCTCCAATTATGCCCGGATAGGATGATTCGTCGAAGCGCCCAATGTCTATCGCTGAGATATCAGCCCCTCGGGCTCTGGCAGCCGTAGTGACGGCGCTAAACGCAATCAGTGCGTAGGTCCCAATTGTCAGGCAAAGTATAGATATCACTTCTCCCGCGCGGGGGTTCAACTTGCTCCATCTACTCTCGATGGAGTTGCTGGCCTTATTCCCAGAATTCTTGTACGCGACAAAGAGGGTTGCGCCGACAACCGCCAAAAGGGTAATGTCTGAGGCGATTGCGGCATTCACCATCTCGATATCGGATCGGATTGTAAGTGACGGGACTCCAAGATTCAGTGTTACTAGGCGGTAGGTAACACTGTAAGCGTGAAGCGCCACCCACCAAAGGCTCGGGTTGAAAATGCTGAGCTCTGACACCTGCAGGATAAGCCACAAAGAGCCTATCAGCAAACATATGTCTACGATTAATGCGATGCCGATGTCCATAAGTGTCTCTACGACAGGTGCTCAGATTTAACGTCCGAATTACATGCATCCCGCAAGCTTGATCGAAACCTCTCCCAAGTCTGGCTTTCAGCCAGGTTCCTCGCTGAGCTTCTCATTTTCCTTAAACAACCGACATTGGTTAGCCAGTGGTCTAACCGGGAGGCCAAGCCATTCCAGTCGCCGGCGCTAAAAATAAACTGCTCGTCCCACCCCTTTAGCAGATCTGGGCCTGCAGTTGCATCGCTGCAAAGAATAGGCGTCCCGCAGGAAAGCGCTTCGAGAAGTACAATGCCGAACCCCTCGGCAATAGAAGGAAGCACTAGGAGATCGGACCGGTTCATCAACTCGACCAACTCTGCTAACGCAAGCCGTTTGTGCCAGATGACAGGTCCACCCGAGCGAATTTCTCGCAGCCTTACAGCGGAACCAGACGCAATGTGTAGTTCGGCTTGATGATTATCCAATCGTTCCCACACATCGAGCAGGTTCCAGAATCCTTTTCGGGAAGTGGGTTGCCCAACGAACAGCACTTTCGGCTTACCGGACGGGGAGGCAACATCATTCCTGAAGACGAGAGAATCAACTCCGTATGGAACAACACGTATCCTCTCAGGTCTTACGCCTACATGGAGAAGCGACTTTCGAGTAAGGCTCGACGCTGCAACCACGATGTCTGCATCCAGCGATTCCTGTCCCCAACGGTTCAGAAGATCGTCTGTGACCTCCATTTCACTTTCACACAGAAAACCGTCGCCGGCATCCTGTTCGCGCTCCCGTGAGCGGTAGAGTTCGCGCAGGAACCAGGGATGCGGATGGATCTGAAACAGCACCTTTTTTGTAGACTTGGAGAGATGAGGAAAAGCCGCCCAGCCGTTGTAGCTGGTGATCAGCAAATCTGAGCCGCTATCCAAGGCAGCGCGCGCCGCATATTCACCCACAAGTCGATTTAGCTCGAACTTCATCCTAACAGACTTAAAAGCACGAATTATAGACCCTCTCAATTTCAGATCTTTGACGAGGTTTGATGGCAGTTCTTTGCGGTATCTCGGTGCCAACTTGGAGCGAAGACGTGGCGCAGCGTGTTCTAAAAAGGCTCCTATGGTAGGAGAATCCAGCGGGCTATACCAGTCCGTGACAAACCTATGGAGTTGTCCAACCTCATGAAAGGCGATCGGCAGCTGATACCGGTCACGCGCGCCGCAATGCGCCACAACCCAGTGAGGTGTTGCTCCAATGTTATCTTGCATCGATTCCAAACCTCCAACAAGAGCCGCTGGACCAGTTCTTGGCAGTTGCTGTACCCGCGGCGTTCTGGTGCTGTGAAATATGCATTGACATTTTCTTCATACAGCGAGTCTTTCGGCGAAGCTCAACAGAGTGCCACTAAGCCTCTTCTTTTCGGAACGATTAAGCCAGCAGAACCACGCTGTTGTGCATACCACAAGAGCTGTACCAATTGATACTACAATGGATCGAGGAATCACATGCTCAATTGGCATCAAGGAAAATAACCAGGCCGTCAACGATGCAACTGCAATAAGGAGGAAGACTCTTGTCCAAAGGTGAACAGCGAAGACTTTGTAATCCTCGTTGAGCAACTTGCAACTATCTTTGATTACGAAATGAGCACAAATGCATAATTCCGCAACCACGATTGACGCTGGAACCGCCCCCACTCCAAAATACCGAATTGCGAACGCCGAGATTACCACGCTGGTGATCGCCGAACCTGAATACAAAAACGACAGGAATCGGTTTCTGTTAGATGATTCGCTGACACAGCTACTTGCTATCCATGGAGCCTGCAGTACAACCTGAACGGCAAACCATCGAATAAGTTGCGTGGTATCTGGAAGCTGCGCGCGAGTCCACGCACTGAAAATCTGCGGGCCAACAAACCACAGAGAAGCACCGGCGGCCGTGGCCAGGCTCGTCGTTGCAATCACGAGGCCCCGGTGGATCCTTCGCGCCAACTCTCGATTACCAGAGGCCTGCGCAACAGTCAATTCCGGCCATGCCGCAGCCGTGAATACTCCGACGACCTGTCTGACCGAATTCGCAAGTGTTCTAACGGTTGAATATGCGGTCACGAAGACCGGACCGAGGGCTAGAGAAACTACCAGAATTGGCCCCTGCATAGAAATTGTATTTCCAATCGTCATAACCATGAAGGAAGATCCCGTCCGAAAAAGCGGCCCGATTTCCTTTAGAGATGTATGGCGAAAGCCCAGGGCTACGTCTGGGTGTTGCACGTTAATCAATGCCGCTACGAGTGCTGACAACACGAGCGGGACGCCGAGCTGAAGAGCGGCAAGTCGCACAAAACCAGCTCCAGTAGCCAAGCCGACAGCTGTAACAACTACTGTCAAGAGCTGGTAAAGATTGCCCAACCATTGTGATTTGTGAAAGTCGCCGATGGTTCGGTAAAAGTTGAGGATTACACTCGATGGGAAATACCAAACGACCTGTGCAACGAGTAATGCCGCCGCAATCCCTACTTCGCGGGAGCCGTGGTGAATTCCTACCCAGTTCAAGGGTAGACGCGTAAATAGAGCATACCCGAGAAACGTCACTATGCCCGCGAAGCAGACGTATACAGTCAGAGCGGTATGCAGCAGCTGAACAAAACGATCAAATTCTTTTCTGCAATACCTTTGTGTAAGTTCATTGATCGCGGCGCTGGTCATTCCAAAATCGGCGCTGCCAAGATACGCAGCCAATGAAGAAATGACTAACCACTCTCCATACCGAATAGGTGACCAATAATGCAGGAATAGCGGGACAAGCAATAAATTTGACATCGCTACAATTACCTTATTGGATGCGGTAGCAAATATATTCCTCGATAGTTTATTGAGCAGATTGATAGAGAGGCCTCCCTCAACAAAGGGATAAACAATTAAAAGACAAACACATTCCCGGTGCCTTAACTACTTTCGGCAACGTACAAGTAATGTCGGCTGCTAACTTCATTGATAAGCTGAGTCAGGCGCAAGAATCGTGTTACATTTTCCCCCTTTCCAGTGAAGATGCGGTAAAAGAACGGGGCACCACAGTTGTTGAAGTAGTAGCCAGATCAACAAAACTTAATCCAGAATCGAGTGTCATTAATGGAGTCTGTAGTATTGAATCCTCTCCAACTCGATAGTTCTGATAGCGTCTTAGCCCATTCTTGATCACGTGGAATGGACCGGTGATCTAGGACCGTGGTGTAGCCCTCGGGGTAATTGTTAGGAATGTATCTGTTGGCATTGTCGAGGACCAGAAATCCACCTGGTTTAAGTTTTCTTATTGAGATGCGGATACATGTGAGTCGCATGATCCCATCTACTAGGATAAAATCAAGAGAATTCTCTGGCATTTCCGCAAGATTCTTCACGTAGGGATGATTATCATCAAAGGGATCATCGTTGCCGATGTGTTTTGAATCTTGGGCTAGTTGATAATCAACTTTCTCTAGAAGCTTAGCCTGCTCCAGTTTGTATCTCACACGCTCATACCATTCTGGATTATGTTCCATGCTGTACAAAGTGCGTACTCGCCGGGCAAGCCAGACCGTTGATCTCCCTGAACCAAACTCATATCCGATGTCGTCCGGTTTCAACAAATCCTGCAAAGCTGTGATAGCGGTTGCTGTCAGCCACGGCGCGCTCGGGTTTGCAGTTTGAAAGCGTATCTGAGCTAGTCTCTTGACAAAATAAGGCGGATAAAATGTTTTCACGTTCATTAGATCCTCCGAAACCGATAGTAACATTACCCTATATGCGCTCAACCAGTTCCGGCTGAGCACCATGGAGAAGCACGTCACGAAACCCTAGCACAACTCCATAGAGTTGTTCACATCGTTGTGCCCGGCTTGCCCCGTGGCGAACTACAACGACACCAAGAACATTGGCGAATATGACCTTCAATGTGGTGCCCAGAAACCCCCACATAGTCTGAGAACCTTTTCGCCACAGATAGAAGCCGTTCATCAGACAGGAATAACCTACCCGCTTAGCGGAACTTCTTGATGTCTGCGTGGCAAGGTGAACCATTTGGCAGGTGGGGACGTTCATGAGCGGTCCAAACTTGGCGCAGCGTACGGAAAAATCGTAATCCTCATAAACGGCGTACCACCTCAGTCTCTCGTCAAACCGGACCTCCTGTGCGACTTTTCTGCGAACAGTCATGGTACCAGGAAGGTGGGCTCTTGGCCGTGCATCTCCACTTGGCTCGGAACACGACTGCACGATTCTTACAGCTTCACTGCGGCTTATCTCTCCCGTCGATGCACCGTTAGCCAGGAAACCTCCAGACATCATCACTACGTCAGGGTGCTGCGCCATGAATTCGCAACAGTTCCGAAGATAATGGGAATGAAGTTCGACATCGTCATCAAAAAAGGTAACCAGGTCGCAATCCGGATGAACGCGATCAAGAGCTGTATTACGCTGACAACTTGAACCTTTTGGGCCGGAGACTACGCGCACCCCTTTGAGTTTGAGTGTTTCTGGAAGTACGTCCCGCTCTGGATCAACAACTGAAAGCAGTATCTCGTCCGCGCGGAGCGATTGACGACACAGGCTAAGTACCGTTTCATGCAAGACACCGCTCCGATTTAGTGATGGAATTATGACGGAATTCATCACTAAATCTCCTAATAAACCATGGCGGCATAAATCGTCGCTGACGCTGCCGAGGTTAAAATCCCCTGACTATTGGTCATAACCGCTTTGAAGGTGCTCGTAGGCACGTATAGTACATCGGTCGCGCGCAGTTGCATATCGGCGCTCTTCCCGTTAGCGATTTTCTTGTAGGGCACAACTATATCCACCACTGTTCCGTCGGCATTGCGGCGCAGTAGATAGATTGTACGCGTCGACGCCGTGACTGAAGTTCCACTCGCCAGTGAGATGGCCTGCAAAATGTTCAGCGTGCCCTCTTCCTGCATCACAAACCCGCCAGGCTTATTCACGGCGCCGAGCACATAAACGATGCCTGCCCGCTTCACCTGCACCGTGTCGCCTGGTTTCACGATTGTATCTCGAACCGCATCAGGATTCGTTGCCCTCGAATAGTGCACCTGAACAGGGTCGGCACCGGCATTGCCGTGCGTGATCAGGACTTCGTTACCGGCCGTGATTGTGGTTCCCCCGGCAAGCGCCAAAACATCTACTAACGAGTGCGGTATCAGCAGGGGATATTTGCCGGGGCTGGCCACTTCGCCGATGATCGTAACTTGAGGCGCGGTATATTCCAGAATCGACAGATCGACCTGCGGGTCTTGGAGGATTTTCTTCTCGAGGAGCACCTGTCGAATTTGAGATCGTGCCTCGGAGACAGTTTCTCCCGCTACGTGCAATATTCCGAGAACAGGTGGAGCGATATTGCCTTGTTCGTCAATACGAAAGGCTCCTACGAAATCAGAATCGTCGAGAACATTCAAGCTCAAGAGGAATCCGGGGGCCAACTTCAACTGGGAGAAGTCTGCAGGCACCACTGAAAGACCTGGATTCGCAGCCGTGCCTCTCGCGGAAGATATCCTTTGCTGCATATCCATCTGGGCAACGCCCGCCTTGGCAAAGACAATGAGAAGCGCGGATGTAACGAGCATTGCGTGGAGACATTTATATGTCATGCGACGCCTCCTCATCATCACCGTAGGAACTATAGTTATCGTACTCGTACCCGTACCCGTACCCATACCCATACCCAGCCACGCTTTTGGTCATGCAATTCACAATGAAGCCAACCACCGGTATTCCATTCCGCTCTATGAGATTGGTGGCGCGGGCAAGTTGCGGCCGGGTTACTACACCTGCCCGAGCAACCCAAACGGTAGCATCCGACTTTATCGAGATTGAAACAGCGTCCGTGACCAACAGCGCCGGTGCACTGTCGATCAGGACAATGTCGTAGCACGAGCGGAGGTGCTGCAGCAATTCGTCGAACGCAGTTGACCCCAATATCTCGGACGGCATGGGCGGATGCGGCCCTGCTGGCAGGACATCGAGCTTAGGAAGCTGTACTCCACGAAGAATCGCCTCGTCGCTGGTATGTGTGCCAGCCAGCACGTTACTGAGCCCAACCTTGTTGTCAACACCTAAAGCATGCTTTATCCTTGGCCGGCGCATGTCGGCCTCAACGATGATTACCTTCTTGTCATGCTGCGCGAAGGCAACAGCCAGATTAGTCGTCACTGTGGTCTTGCCTTCTCCGGGGATACAACTGGTAACCAGGATGACTTTCGGACCGCCTCCGGCTCGGGAAAGCATAATGGCGGTGCGAAGCGCTCTGAAAGCCTCCGCACCGGCAGATTCGGGGTGAGCCAGCATCCAGACGGAATTCTGAGCAGGAGGATTCTTCGTAACCTCTCCGCTTTTCTCCTTCCATCGTCGCGCCCCATACGTACTTTCCGAGTCCTCGAAACCCGGGATGACGCCGATCACCGGAATTCCGGTAATCTCTTCCACCTCCAGGGGACCTCTTAGCCTCCGGTCGAGGCTATCTGCGATATATGCCGCTGCGAGCCCAATAAGAATCCCAAACAGCATACCGAGTGCCAGATTGGATCTGCGTTTCGGACGGATAGGAACAGATTGCGAACGGGCTGGATCGATGATGGTGATATTTGTAGCTTTTATGCCTGCGGAGACATTGGCTTCCTGCAGCTTGGTGTACAGATCCTCGTACAGTTTCTTACGCGAGTCGGCCTCCTGGCTCAATACGGCGAATTGAACAGCCTTTTCATTGAGCTTGCTGGCCATCCCTTGCTGCTCGTCGAAGCGCTGGCGAATCACGCCTTCGGTCCTTTGCGCCAGCTGGAAATCGGCTTGCGCGCGCCTGGTGATCTGTTGCAATTCGAGCTGGATTTGCTGGTCCAGTGCACCTAGCTGGGTCTGCATCTCCTTCAGGTGACGGTTGTTCGCTCCGTATGCAGTGGAAGCTTGGGCAAGTTTGATCTTCAACTGGCTCTTTTGCTGCTGTAGCTCTTGAAGATTTGAAATTCCTCCGCTCTGTGTGAGCACCATAGAATTGCTTTGAACTGCCAGTGGATCACTTCCAAGACCGACAACCACATCCTCATTCTTCGTTTGCACGAGATGGTAGATTGCCTCCTTTTCAATGCGATTCGCTTCAGCCGCCGTCAACTCGGCATTCAGCGCGTCGAGCTTTTGAATGACGACGCTATGAACTCCGCCGCCTGCTGATCCGCTTCCGGAAGCTGGCGTCATCATGTCCAGGCTGAGAATCCCAGACTCTTTTTCAAAATCAGTAAGCTTCTTTTCCGAATCCTCGACGTTAGACTTGAGCTCCGACAACTGCTTCGTAAGCCAGTCCGAGGCCTCGCTGGTCGCGTCGTAATGGCTCTGGAGGTATTGAGTTTTGTAGCTGTCGATGATCGCATTCGCGATCTGCGCAGCCTGTCTCGCATCGTGACTCTCAAAGGTGACCTGAATCAATCGGGTTCCACGAACCGGCTTGACCTTCAAATGGCTCTCAAAGACTCCCAACAACCGCCCCCGCGTCTGTGGCGCTTCATCGAGCGGCAAGCCCTTCTCTGGGTCTTTGGCAGCGTTTCCGCCTTCGGTGGCAAACGGTGCCTGCGAGGCCAGCCCAAGCCGCTGAATGACTGCCAGGGCCAGCGAGTCGCCTTTGAGGATCGAGGTCTCCGTTTGCAGGTCAGTTTGAAGACCTTCGCCGCCTGCAGTCAACCCCCCACCCAATGTGTCCCCGAGTCCCAGATCCAGTGAACCGCTGCCGCTCTTGTTCAACTCGATCGTTGCTGTCGCATCATAGGTGGGCTTCGTCAGCAACGTGGCGACAATGGCCAGCAGCACACAGATCACAATCGATCCGATGATCCACTTGTAGCGCCTCGTCAACACGCGAAGGAGATTGTGCAGCCCAGTTGCGCTGGCAGACTCATGGTGGACCGGTGATGCCGCGGAGCCCATCGGCGCATCATCTCCTGAGTGGGAAACTTCGTAATTACTCAATTAGTATCCTTCAATGTACGGCAACCCATTCGTCCATGGTGACCGCCTGTTTAGTTACAGATGGCCGGGAATACAGCCCAGCTGATCACATTCCTAGCTGTTGCACCCGTTTCGACACCAAGCTGCTTTGGAACCCATCAATTGATCCGAGTCGCCTGTGCGAAATTGGCCGCTGGAACGCTCTCGGCCTGCTCACCTCGAACCGGAATCTTGTCTGGACCTGCATTGTATGGCTTGATAGACAAAGCAGTTTTCAAAAGCTCGGCCCCGGGATTATAGTCGGGAACCAATTCCTTGAGCAGCAGCACGAGGTTGGCGACGTCTTGTCCTTCAACAATTGCTTGCAGGTGCTGCAAAGACGCTTTGATTTGCATTGCATCCGGATTGTGATTGCCAACATAGCTTCTAATCTTAGCGTGTGAAGTTGGGATTAGATGCTCATCCTGCAGATTCAATTCTTCGAACATTTTCTCACCTGGACGAAGACCAGTAAATTGAATCTCGATGTCTCGTCCAGGCTGTAGCCCCGAGAGCAGAATGAGATTCTTGGCTAGATCTGCGATCTTGACGGGCTCGCCCATTTCGAGGACGAATACCTCTCCGCCCTTGCCGATCGAGAAAGCTTGCAAAACCAGTTGGGCCGCCTCGGGAATGGTCATAAAATAGCGGGTCATTTCCGGGTGAGTGACTGTTACCGGGCCACCTGCGGCAATTTGTTCCTTGAAGATTGGAACAACGCTTCCGTTGCTTCCGAGTACATTCCCGAAGCGCACCGCAACAAACTTGGTGCCGCCTTCCATTTGGAGGGCGCGAATGAGCAACTCCGCCGTGCGCTTCGTAGCGCCCATCATGCTGGTCGGCCGCACCGCCTTATCCGTGGAGATCATGACAAAATCGTCGACTCCGTGCTCAGCCGCCGCGCGGGCGACGTTCCAGGTGCCGAAGATGTTCGTTTCGACGGCAGCGAAGACGTGCTTCTCCATCAACGGAACATGCTTGTAGGCGGCTGCATGATACAGAATCGAAGGGTGATAGTGTTGCATCACCCGTTTCAGAGTGCCACGGCTGGTGATACTGCCTATCTCTGGGTAAAAAGTTATGTATGGGAAGCTTTTAGTCATCTCTCTGTCAATATGAAAAAGGGGGGTCTCCGCCTCATCGAAACCAACAATGGCAAGCGGACGGAAGTGAGCGATCTGCCGGCAGATCTCCGACCCGATCGAGCCCGCGGCGCCCGTCACCATGACGACTCGCCCTTGAATGCGCTCCCGAATCCGCTCCAAGTCAAGCTGCACTGGCTTTCTACCGAGCAAATCCTCTACGGCAACCTCTCGGATTTGCTTGCCCAATTCCGTGCCCTGGACAAGCTCTCCCAGACTCGGCACCATCTTGTATTCCACCTTGGCATCAGTGGTGAACTTCAAAATGCGCACCATTTGCGGTCCCGTCGCGGAGGGAATCGCAATGAGCACTCTCTTGATGGCGTGCTTCTGTACCAAGGCTTCGAGGGCTTCTCCTTTTCCCATTACCCGCTTGCCACCCAGCACGAGCCCAACTTTGCTTGAATCGTCATCGACAATGCCTATAACATCGCACATCAGGGATTGGTTCTGCTGTAGCTCCCGCAGTAGCGCCAGTCCTGCGTCACCGGCGCCGTAAATGAGCGTTCTCGTCCGCTCACCCTCGACCCTCCTCCTGCTCCTCGCGGTCAAGATGACGCGAACTGCCAACCTTCCCCCCAAAGCCAGCACGCAGGAAATCAGCCAATCGAGAATGTACACAGAACGCGGAATGCCCCATGGCCCGATCAGAAGAAATATGACCAATCCACCCAGCATTGACCCCGCTGAAACAGCCAAAACAATCCGCACTGCATCATGAACAGAAGTATGCCGCCAACTCCCCCGGTTTACCGCGCCAACGATGAAGGATGCAGACTTTGCCGCTGCCCAGATGCACAGGGCCACCCCCATCGGGTGGAAGTATTGGGCGGGCAATGCGCCGTCGAATCGCAACTCGAATGCGAGGAATGTAGAGAGGGCAAATGCTGCCAAGTCCAAAGGATATGCAATAAGTCGACGCGCGATACGTTGCGCCCTATGCCGTCGGGCAAGCTTTGATTCCGGAGACATATCTTTTCCTCCTGGATTCCTGACGTCCTGTTTCACTTACGGTTCTTAAACTTGGCCCTGCGAAAATGACGGTAGCGTTCTTTCTGGACTTCGACCTATGTAGTTCATCCAGAATGCTCCTCTGTTGTCTGGGCAATGGGCGATGGATAGGCCGGCGCCCTTGGAACGATCAAATCCAGCCAGAACTTGGCATATGCTCGGTGCGCTTCCAGGCTATTTGAATATACGGGCTTGTTGCCATCGATCAGGTTGTATATCCCCGGATGCGTCAACACCGTCATCATCAATGCAGATGTCAGGATTGTGGGATCCAAATTACGAATTTTCCCGCCCTTGATGTTCATCTCCAAATAGTGATTGATTGTCGAGAAAACAGGCGAAAGATACTCCGAGCAGAATTCGTCCGCCTTCGTGTGCAACTCGATGAATGCGACCGCAATCAGCCGAAGTAACTCCGGCCGGTAGTTGACTGTATCTGCAAGCATCTCGATAAGCTTTGGCAAGACCGCTTCTGGAGAGTCGCATTGCGTTATCCCTCTCTGCACGTCCTGGCGAAACTTTAACCCTGCGGAATACGAGCGGAGGGACGCCCAGAAGAGTTCTTCCTTATTCTCGAAATGCCGGAAAAGCGTGTTTTCACTCACGCCGGCAAGGCGGGCTATCTCACGAGTGCTCGTTCCGTAATATCCCTGACGCGCAAACAGCTTGCCTGCCGCTTGGAGAATCTTGTCTCCCCTCACTGAACTCTTGGGTGTAACTGGCATTTTATATGCACTCCACGCCACAATTGCAAGGCGACTCAGGTTCTTTCACCGAAGAGAAACACTGTGGAAAAACTGCACCGATTGCGACTCTTCAAGCTTCTGCCGGAGCGGTTCTATACCACTCCACAGTGTGGCGCAGGCCCTCGCGGAAATCGACGAGGGGCTTGTAGCCAAGCAGTTCCCCGGCCAAGCGAATGTCGGCCAGTGAGCTGCGGATGTCGCCGGCGCGCGGCGGCGCATAGGCGGGTTGGCCGCTGTAGCCGGTCAGCTCACGCAGAATCGCGAAAGTCTCGTTCAGCGTGATGCGGCTGCCGGTGGCCGCGTTCATCATGCGCCCGGAGACCTTCTCCGCCGTTGTCTTTCACACCCTTGAGCGATTCGCGCAGAAATTTAAGGCGCGATCCACATGCGTTTGCACTTCGCAAGCGCCGAAATGTAGTAGTCAGTATCATGGATTCTTTTCGTATCATGGGTGGCCTGTAGCCAGCCGTTTATGTTCACATTCCTGGGCGGCTAGGCATAGAGCCGTTTGTAGTTGGCGAGTTTTTCTTTCAGTAATGCTTGGAAGCAGGTCACGTCCTTTTCCGCTGATTGCACCCGTTTACGCGCGGCGATTACCTCACGTTCTGCGACTTCAAGTTCTTCTTGAGTGGTCATTTGTACTGCCCTCCAATCCAGGTATCGCGTGTGATTACACAGGCCATGAGCGCGATGGACAGCATGGCCGGTATGAAGAGAATCAGCAGAAAGGCGTTTCGTCAGGCACACCACTGCACAGTGGAGGACACACTGCGCGTCTGCAGCCTGCACGGGACATTGTTCACTTACCGTAAGATCGCTGCGACACTACGCCATATCAAGGAGCTACAAATAGGCGTCACAACCGGGGCGTGCAGGTTGATCTTGCCGCGCCGAATTCCTTGCCGCTCATTTTCTGGCGAACCTTGAATCTGGATGGTCACAGATAGAGGCGATGGAGGAGGCGAACTCTTGGAACAAATTAAGCTGTAAAACTCTTGAATCAATACGATACCGCCAGGGGCGTCTGCTCCACCGAATCAACTGGTTTATGCAACCATGCGGCGTCCCTGCGAGTCATGTTACGGCCTCCAGTTATTAATTACGTCTGCGTAGCGGAGTACAAGAGCGATAGCTGACAAGAGAACTACGAACAGGACGGCTATCAATACTCCTGAGCGTATCCTCTCAGCGCCGGCAAGATCGTCCTGTACGCACTTCGGGAGCAGGTGTCGAGGGGTCTTGGCCGCGTTTTTCATTTCGGTTGGTATGTGCATTGCATCACGACCTTTGCGCTATTCGTCTCCTGTTCCGTGGGTATGACCATCGAAACGCTCGGTAAGCATATCCATGCGGTGATCAATGTATTCCGCAATAGCCCGGCCGCCCTATGATAACGGGATGGTTTGCTTTGCCAGAGCTATAAGCTCTGGATTGCCATCCGCACTTGCAGGACGTGCCATGACTCGCCACATCTCCTTTCTCAATTTCCATATTGCCGATTGCTTTGACTCCATCTTGATATCCGCTGGAATCACTGTACCCACTAGGTACCTATCCTACTTTAAGGAACCCCATCCACTGCTCATAGGTAGTTCCTTTGGTAACGCTCGTATCGTTGCCAGGAACAATCATCCATTATACTTGCATATAGGCCTGCGCGGATGCACCCAGCCCTCCAGGACTTAACGTCAAAGGCATCCATCTCTTATGCGACTATCGGCTCCAAATCTTCGGCGTCCACCTGGATTGCGGCATGCTGGTTAATCAATTCGAGTGTCAGCACGAACCGCATGCTGTTGCTTCTTCTCACAAGCGTTCCGTGAAGACCCTGCATCACGCCGCTCTTAATGCGAACTTTTTCGCCGATAACAAGGTCGCGATACGGTTCGATCCGTTGCCTGCAGAAGTCGGAGCGCAGAAACTCGACCTCGGAATCCGGAAGCGGGACACACTCTCGGCTGTTGCCCACAATCTGTAGCACACCGGGAGATTGGAGAACCTTCGCCCGCTCCTTGGAATTGATATGTACAAACAGATAGGTTGGGAACAGCGGCAGGATGAGCTTCATCCGTTGCCGGTTCTTCCAGACCCGGACGGTTTCATAGGTAGGGAGAAATGACTCAATCTCCCGCATTTCAAGCTGCTTCAGTGCCGACTTTTCGTGTTGCGGAACAGTGTAAACCGCATACCAATCGCGATTACGCGCGGCACCCATGATTGCTGGGTTCTGGGAGACCTGGCCGCCGAATGTTTGACCTATCGTCTGTAGACTCACCCGAAGCCTCTGGTTTAACCGGTGAGTCGCACAAACGACAGAGAGCAACGACCCGGCTGTGCGTAAAGGGTGAAGCGTGAAATACTTGTTCCACCGTTAGCCACAAAAATGCACATGGCTCTGCCATCCTGACTTAGCAAATCAACTTTGGAACCCCTGCGCAGGTGCGGGATTAGCAAACCCTGATTCGAGGTTGAGATAATCGTAAGCCAACGCCGCCGTTTGTGCAAGCGCTAGATTGTGAATTTGGCGCAAATAATCGTTGGCAAATAATCATCTTGTCGCTTGCGGCTAATTTACCGTCTAATAAATATTGCACTATAAGTAC
>Ga0224528_1000559_pt1 | contig 28214 bp, 35 predicted proteins | sample CBST25metaG_2_FD_179888 | JGI IMG/M metagenome (GOLD analysis project Ga0224528, IMG submission 179888) | Peat soil microbial communities from Stordalen Mire, Sweden - C.B.S.T25 | ecosystem: Environmental > Terrestrial > Soil > Wetlands > Peat | place: Sweden: Norrbotten County, Stordalen Mire...
CGCGCTCGACGACGCAAAGAAGGAGGTTCCTGAGGTCAAACCGGCCATCAAGAAGTAGGTTTAGGACTTGAACAATTTCACTTCCTCGGCACGGCGGGCGACTAAACTAGGGTCGCTCACCATCTCCCCACCGACGGATTTGTAGTGATAAAGGGGCATCTTAACGGGTGCCCACTTTAGTCCATGAGAAAGCATCTTCACCAGGTCGCCATCCCCCAAGTTATATCCGAATGAGCAGCAAGCATCGAACTGATTCTGGTTTGCCTGTGGCGCCATTTTGTTGATGGTGGGGTAGAGCTTGGCCGCATCCTTGGCGAGCAGAACCGTGCCGCCTGCTTCATCGATTCCATTCGGGAATGATTCGCCGGGAAGCAGGTCGTGCCCATAGGCGATCGCGGGCTTGCCGTTGTCGTTGTAGACCTTCGGCCTGAACCCCTCACAGCGCTTGATGAAGTTGATGCCGTTCTGGCTGATGCTCGTAATCATTCTCGTTCCTTTTGAAAATAAGCTACTGATAGAAGAAATCCGTCCTGTGACGTTACTCGGTTGCAGATGCGTGGGTCGAGATACTTGAGCAGGCCGAAAGCGGTCATGCTGTCGTACCAGAGTTCTGAGCAGTCCCACTTGTCTGTATTGTGCCAGTCGCGGTTGAGCAGCGTGGCCGCTATATCGAGAAAGTCATATCCCTTGCCAATCTGGAAGGTAAGAAACGCCATGCCAACGGCGTACTGCTCATTGGTTACATCAGCTTGGAAGTATGTCTCGGTATGGTAGTGGTCGAGTGGTCGTCTTAGTACGCCACCGTCTGATCGTGCACCAATAGTTTCGCCACCAAAAACAAATTCGATGTGCGAATACTCTCCCCGGCTGACGAACTTGATCGCCTCGGCAATGGGGTCGTTATTGCTTACACAACGCCAGCGGATGGTGGGCATGATTCTCTCCAAAATATTGCACAGGGTGCTGGATTACGTGGCCAGCACCCTGTGTTTTTTGCCGGGTCGCTCACCACCGAAGTGGCACGTAGCCCGCGCAAAATCGTTTATAGCTTCGCCTTCGACTCGCCAATGTCGGTGGCAAGCGAGTTCCATTGCGCTTTGTATGCGCCAACCTTGCTCTGCAAAAAGTGCGGGTCCTTCAGCGGCACACGGCCACGATGGGGGTTCGACACGGCCAGCGCCTTCGTCTGCACCTTGACGATGCTGGTCTTGACGAAGGTAGTCAAAATCAACTCAATCGCGCTCACCAGCAAATCGATCAGCGCGGAGTAGGTCGAGGTCGCAGGAATGACGGCCAGCACGGCCTCCAGGGTGTCCAAGGCGCTCATGACGACCGAGACAGCGGTAGACCCGTCCCAGTTGCTCTCCGTGGCCTCCAGCGCGGTAATGGCGGCGCTCAGGTCGGCATACCAGCTATCGGTCGAGCTACCCAGCGCCAGAATCTTCTCGGCCGACTCCAGAACTGTGTTGAGGTAGCTCTTCAGCGTCGATGAGCTAACTGTGCAGCCGGTCATCGAAACCACGCCGGGGGCCGCCAGAGCAGCGGCACCCCCTATCGATGCGGTTTTCAGAAACATTCTTCGATTCATCGTTTCCTCTTTCTACTTGATACTTGCCAGATCTGATTTTAAGGCATCCAAATCAAATCTGCCAGCGGGAACTTTCTGCGCAATCCAATCAGGGCTGAGCAGAACATGGGCCTCATCGAAATACTTGGCCCAAAATGCCCAGGTCATTTGCCGCAGCTCTCCCCATGTGATTGCCACCGGCCCTGCCGCGTTATACCCGGCGATAAACACCGCATGGCCGCCAGCACTTCCTCCATCATCAGCCACAACAGTCCAGACGTTCTGATTGAATGCCACATTCGGGAAGTCCATTCCAACATAGATCCCGCCAAACAGTTCAATAGCCTGCTTGATCTCGGTAACATTCCCTACCCTTGCGGAAACAAACGCGAGAAGGCTGTGATCGCCCAGTCCATCCCGCTTGAAATCCGTCAGCACATCCAGCTCAATCCCACCCGCGTCGGTGGATGAATCTTCCGGGTTATACCCACACCATTTTTCGTACGCGCTGAGGATGATTGGGTCGGAGACAGTCGCCTCACTGGTAGTGTTCGCTGTCCATACTTGAATCGCATGGCCGAGCGCTGCGATAGTGCAGTCCCCAAGAGAATTATTCAACATCTCTCCCCAGCTAGTAATTCCCTTGGTCCAATTCACAATCGCCGGGGGAGTAGGAAGAACGGCTGGTAAGTAGTCCGCCAACCGCAACGTCCGGCTATCCGTCTTGATAGCCTTTCTGCCTAACTTCATTCTCTTCATCTTAGTTATCCTTCGCCAACAGTCCAAGCAGCGCAGTGGCCAGCGCGGAGACGAGCATCACAACAGTCCCCGTGCCAATATGGCCAAGGTCAATTCCCTGTCCCTGCAACACAACGCACACTTGAACAACGGCGGTGAGAAGACCAAAAATAGTAGTCTTCGGGTGGTCAATGACGCGATAAACAATCCCGTCATTCTTCGCATCCAAACATGGAGTGGGAGTGCTTGGATCGGGGCCTGGGTTCGGCGCAATGGGATACATGATTCCTCTTAGTGAAGGGTTGCTGAAGCTTCTGGGGTAAGACCAACATCCTGGGATGTATGGCCAGATCGGGTGACAATCGCCGGAGTATTGGCGAGGGCGGAGACGAACTTCTTCATCGTGGACGCAATATTGGGCATGATGCCGAATAATGCAATCGCAATGGATAGAATAGCAAGCCATGTGGTTGTACGGCGAGAGCGTTTCTTTTCATCCCTCTCCCTCTCCGCATCTCTTCCGCGTTGTTCGGCAATGTAGTCGCGCATGATCGTGTTCAGGCCCGGCTGTCCATTGCCGAGCAAGACATGCTCTACGTTATCCACGCGAGCTTCCAAACTGCCGATTCTTTCTTTCTCTTCCACGCTATTCTCCGTTTTTAGAATTCTATCTCTACAACTGGCAGAAATAATCGAGTTCCACTGTTCCAGCAATGGCTACGCCTGTACTAAGGGTTAGCACGCCCGTAGTGCTTGACCATCCTGGGATGAAGAAAGTGGCTCCACCGTTCATCGTGACCTGGCAGACAGGGGCAGTTGCGTAAGCTGTACCAAACGTGGCTGTAGCCACTGTGCCCGTAGCTGGCAAGGTCCCCGCAGTAATAGTTACTGCGCCTCGCGCCGCCGTGCAGGTAGAGCTAGCACAGGATGCTGTGCCGCCCGTTCCTGCCCCCGCACCGACCGCAATGGTTGCAGTAGATGAATTGCCAATTACACACCCAGAATTTGTCAGAACGCCACCGGTGGTTGTGCAAAGTGAAGCGGTGGATGATCCTATGGGTGTGAGAGCAAGTGTGCCGCCTAGCACGGCATTGGTAGCATGGATATTTGCATCCGCAGCGGCAGCGCCAAAATAGATGTCGGTTACACTTGCATTTCCAATGACTGCCTTATTCGCCCCCGCCCCTGTTGCTCCATATCCAACAACAATTTCGTTGGCTGCGCCTGCCGCGCCGGTAGCCGTGCCGGTTCCTATGTAAGTCGATTGAGTATTGCTGGTCGCGTTGGCTGCTCCATTTTGCCCAAATACGACATTGTTGCTACCTGTCATTGCGTTGGCGGCTTGTTTTCCAACTATGGTGTCATTTGTGGCATTTGTCAGTGCATCTGCTGCCGTGTATCCAATGACGACGTTATCCTCCCCACCGGTCATATCAAGTGCTGCGTTATATCCGATGAGGACATTATATGAGCCGCTGGAGCTTATGGCTGCCCCGGCGCCATTGCCAAATATAGCGTTAAAAGTGCCCACACTTGGGGTGCTGGATATACCGACATTAATGCTATTGCTCGGGGAACGCATATAAATTCCATTTATAGACGTAGCTGTAGCAACTCCAATAGTAGGCGTGACCAGCGTGGGACTTGTGGCACGCACAACCGCTCCTGTCCCTGTTGGCGTGGTGGCCCACACCGCTGTGAGAGTTCCACTTGACGTGACTGGAGAATTGCTCACGGTGAAGTCAGACGGTAAACTTAGACCTACGCTGGTTACCGATCCCCCACCGGGGGCTGAGCCATAATCTCCGATATCTCCAGAACTTGTCCAGACAACAATATGCCCGCTGGTTCCGGCAGCGCTTGAAGACGCCAACTTACCCCCCGTTCCCGTGATATTCACGCCCAGCGCCAAAGTCCCAGACGTGGTGATCGGGCTTCCGCTGATGGTCAATTGACTCGGAACCGTAACCGCGACACTCGTCACGGTTCCCGTCTGGCAAGCCTCACTTGAACTTACCAGCACTCCACCTGTCGTCGCCTGTACGCAGTCCCCAGCCGTCAAACTCCCCACAGCTAAGGTATATGCGCTGTTAATCACCTGATTGGCGGTGAAGGTATTCGCCACATCGGTATACGCCACATCGCTCGGCAAATCCCCTGAGCCGATAGTTGAGAAGGCCGGAACTGCACTGGATGCCGTGTTGTTCCCAAAGAAGGTATGTGCCGCCGCGCTCGATAGCGTGAACGTCAGCGCCGGAGTCGTCGTCGCCGTCGCCACGCTCGTCGTGAACAATGGGCTGAGGTTTCCTGCGCTGAACGTCGAAACCGTACCTCCCGCTGCTGTTCCGCATTCTTCTCCATTGGCCGTGACATTTCCACTCGCGTCAGCATAAAGGCACCCAGTCCCATTCAAACTGGTCACCTGCACGCTAGGCAGAATGACGGTATGTCCGCTCACCCCAGTCCCCGTGTCGGCAAAGGAGAACACAAGATCGTTCTCCGGCGTCGTCCCTGTCCCGATAGTCGTCTTGATCGTCCAAAGTGGCGTCTCGACCACATCGCTGGCATCGTAGTAGCTGGACGCAAGATCGAATGACGTGCTGCCGTAGTTTGCCGAGGATGTGGCAGTATTGAGCGCGTTCATGGTAGCCACGGCCTTGAAGTCGGTCACATTCATGGTAGCCACCCCGCCGACATTCAACGCGCCATTCAGAATGGTGGTTCCTTCCACCGTCAGGTTGTTTGCCATGTGAGTCAGCCCGCCGGTGATGTAGAACTCATCCCCCGTTGGGATCGTCAGTTCCAGCACATTCACTTCCGTACTGTTCTCTTCCACTTGCGCAGAGGCTAATGTCCCCACCAGACCAGTTAAGGTGGAGCTAAACTCCGTGGCTCCCTGGAAAATATTCGTCCCCTTGAAAGTCTGACTGGAGAGAAGAAATGCCGCGCTATCGGTCGAGCAATACGCGTTTCCATTCACCCCAACGCCGTAGGCAACCTCATTCAAGCTGCAAGTTGTCGGCGTGCCTGCAAATCGCGTCGCCGTAGCTGCGTTGCCACTTGTCCCCGCTGTCAGCGTAGTCGGCAGATCGGCATTGACCAGAGAGCGGAATGTCGGAGCCGCTGCCGTGGTTCCTGCTGCCGGACTTGCCCACACGAGATTGACGGCTTCTGTCGCTAGAGTAATCGCCAACGTCCCATCTGTCGTAACAGGGCTACCGGACACTGTGAAAATTCCCGGCGCGGTCAGCGCCACGCTCGTCACTGATCCCCCCGTGCAGGTGCCAAACTCTGTCCCCGTTCCAGTGGACATAAGACACTGCCCGCTGGTACCAAAACTCCCGCTGATTTCAAACCCCGTGGTGGCGTTGAACACCGTGCCCGTCTGGGTGTCGGTGAAGGTGTTTGCCGCTAGGCTTGCCGCGTTCAGACTGGTCCTCGCCGCCGCTGCCGTGGTCGCATTGGTGCCGCCATTGGCAATTGCCACCACTCCCGTGACATTCGCAGCATCCCCTGTCGTGTCGCTGCCAATTGTGGCTGGCATATCTCCTGCCACCAACGCGCGGAATAGGGGAGTCCCATTAGCACTGGCCGGGGCCGCGAACACAAATCCCGCATGTTCGTCGGCCAGGGTCAGGGTGAGGGTGCCATCTGACGTGACCGGGCTTCCAGCAACATCGAAAATGCTCGGTGCCGACAGCCCGACAGAGGTCACATTTCCTGCCGCCGCACAGTTGGCATTGCCCTCGGCGTCGATACCCGTGGCGAACTCCCCGTCGCACTGGGTGGGGGTGGCGGCAAGCGCTGTGGCCGTGCCCGCGTTGCCGGAAGTGTCCGCAGTGAGCGTGGTAGGCAGGTCACCATTCACGATCGCGCGGAAGGAAGGTTGCCCCGATGTAGTTCCGTCCGGGCCGAGAAGCGCCACATTATGCGCCACTGTGTTGAACGTCATGGCGATGGTGCCGGAAGACGTGATTGGGCTGTTCGTCACAGTAAACAGGGATGGCGCGGAGAATCCCACGCTCGTCACCGTGCCGGCAGCTACGCAATTTGCATTGCCATCCACGTCGATGCCAATGGCAAATTCTCCGCTGCACTGAGTCGGGGTGGTTTTGAAAATCTGCGTTGGCAGATCGGCTGTCACCAGATCGCGATACTCGGCCACGTAGCATGTTAATGAGTCGCACGTGTAGGCTTCCGAGGTCAGAAAAGCCTTCGTATCCGATGACTTGGGCAGATCGTTCAGAATCAAGTCCCGATATTCCGCGACATAGCAGGTGCTGGTTCCACCCGTGCCACAGGCGTACGAGCGCGTGGTCATGAAGGCATAAACATCGGTTGAAGTTGGTTCATCGGCCAAAACTAGATGGCGAAAGGTTGGAACTGCTGCATCTGCGCCATACGTAGATGGTCCAGCATAAATATAGTTGGCGCTCTCTGCATTCGCCGATATGGTGATGACTCCCGAACTGGTGATCGGGGTGTTGGTGACGGTAAAGATGCTCGGGGCTTCAATCCCCACGCTGGTCACGGTGCCATTAATGCCGCACCCAAACCCGGTCGAGTTCACATTCCCCGCCGTGTCCGCATACAGGCAGCCTTGACTCGTCGCCGCTAAGCTCGTCAGCGTCAGTGTGTTGGAAAGCTGCAACGTCTTCCCCGTCATGTCGCCCGCTGCATCCAATGTCGCTGCCGAGGCGCTCAGAACCTTCCCAGTGGGAGAGTTTGAGTAATAGGGCATGGCGTTCACGTTTCCAGTATCGACTGATCCAGATATCGTCCCCGGGTCAAGGCAACTCAGCGTGCTCACGTCATTGATCGTGAAGCTGGTCACAAGCTGCCCCGTCGGGCAAGCAAACTGCGATGCGGGCAGTCTCGCCGCCGCCAGGGTGCCGCTGGTGATGTTGGACGCATTGGTCGTGTCAGTTGTAGCAGACGCGGCCAGACCGCTCACCTGCGAGGCCGTAATAGTCCCCGTGTAGATGCCAGAGAACGTCGATGTGCTGGTAGAGGCGATCAGATTTCCATTGGCATCCCACGCGGCCACAACGTTGCTCGGAACGGTTCCCAGAACGGTCGCCAATTCCGCCGTTGATCCAGAGTAGGAAAATGGGAAATCCGGTGTGGCCAATCGGCGGAACAATGGCACCCCCGCGCTTCCATTCGGCGAGGCAAACACGAGATTTTCTGCCTGGGAATTGAAAGTCACCTCAATAATCCCCGCCGTCGTCACCGGCGAATCGGTCACGGTATAGATATCTGGCATCGACAGGCCGACGCTCGTCACGCCGCCACTTCCACTCCCAGTCCCGCACGGGCTGCCGGTGGAGACAAAATTCCCATTCGAGTCCGTCCCAACGCATTCATTCGCAACCGCGTCTGGGAAGGTATTAACCGCCTCCGAAGACCTTGGATAAACATCCGTTCCCCAGGTGTACGCCGATTCGTAGGAATTCGGCGCCACTCCTCCTGAAAGCACAATGTCATATCCTTCGCTCGAATCCACCCACATCAACCACGCGCCGGGGGCAATGGAAGTCGCTCCCGCCGCCGTGAATGGATTAGCCATACCAGTGCTTTCCTGATCGGAGTAAATCGTGGCGTACGACGGCCCTAGGGTCGCCGTAACCTGCGCCTCCCCGGAGCACGTGGCCGTTCCATTCGACAATGTCGCCGTGGTTGGGATGGAAGAATAATCCCCGTAGGTATTGATCGTGATCGCATTGCCAGACGTGATCGTATTATCCCCGGTCAGCGTAACCGTTCCTGTCGCCGCCACGTCGCCGGAGTCAAACGTAACCGTGCAGGTCTCCCCAGCTGATCCAGAAATTGTCCCGCCACTGGTATATGAAGCCTCGATCGGGCTTTCCCATCCATGCACATACACCGTCACCGTGCAGGCTGGCACGTCTCCTTGGAGATAATTTGTTGACTTGGTGCCGGAGAAAAGCGCCTTCTTCCCCCCTTGGTCGCAGAACCCCTGAATCGGCCCAAGCGTCACCGCTTCCGCCGAGGCTGCGAGAAGGAGAATCGAAAGGATCAGCCGGGCAATTGTCTTCATCTCGTCTACACCCCTATTCCCATATTAGACCGGCCTGTCTGAGAGTTGTAGTAAGGATCCCTCAACCGGCATTTCGCCGCGTTAAGGGTAATCATGTAGGCGTCTACCTGATCCCGATCTTCCAATCGGAGCGAGCGTATACGAACGCGGAATTCCGCCTCAGCCTGCTTCATCAGCATGGCGTAGTTGGCCCCGCTGCCCTTGGCGGCCATGATATCCTTTCTCGCCTCTGCCCATTCATACGCGTACGTTCTGGCCTTGAACAACACCAATTCCTCCGTGATTGGATAGGGGAGGGTATCGGAGTTCAGCACCAGATCATCTCCGCTGGTCACAAAGTAGGTGTTGTAGGAAATCTCGCTTGAGGGATTCGGGTACAGCTCATAAAGCATCTGGCCGAGGGTAGAAGATGGCGTGTCCGTTCCGGCACCGCGCCTATCCACCCCTACCGGCATGACCATTGTCGGGTCGGAGGTGTACAGCCTAGCCGGGTCCACAAGCTCCATAGTCCTTCGCGCAGTCCAGATATCCAGCGCCCAGCAATTGAACATATCCCCTACATTCAACCACCGCTTGAATCCCGTCGGTGCCGCGATGTACGCCTGGAACATCTGATAATTCACCCCATCATAAGCCGGGAGGGGATCAACAAATGGCCGGTCGAGGGTGAAAATCCCCGTGCTGGAATCGAACGCGATGATGGAATAGATGGAATACCCATTCGCCCGAATCTGCTGAACAGTCGGTCCCCAATAGGCAGGCAGCGCGGCCCATGCCGCTGTAGCGACGGAATCGGCCACTCCAGTGCTCTGCCCAATCCCGTCAAGGGTAATCGATCCCGCCGTGGTCACGGCAGGCGTGGAGAAGCCCCCCTGGCTCAATTGGAAGCTCCAGAGGGAATTATCCCTGACCACTCTCCAGGCTCTATTCAAGAGGGTCCCCGCGTAAGTCCGGCTCAACCCTGGAATCGCCTCGGCCAACTCGCTCTTCATATCCAGAAATGACATTTCCCTACCCTGCCCCATCTAGCAAAAAGGGTGAGAGCGCGTTCACGCCCTCACCCTCTCCACCCCATGCTGCCTGCCTAGAATCCAATTGCCGACAGCCGAATGGTAACGCCTGACAAGTTCGTCGTGTTCGCCACCTCGGTATTGCCAGCTACCAGATACCACCGGATGTACCAGCCGGTCACCCCAGTCCTCACAGGCTGAGGCCGAACATAATAGGTTCCCGTGGTGTCCATGCCGCAGACTGTAATGCTCTCCACGGTATTCGGGAATCCAAAGATGCGCGGGTCGAGTACATCTCCGGTCCCATTCACATAGGAAGTAGGACCGGAGTAATCGATCGCGTTGAAGAGCTTCCCACCAAACACATCAGGAAAGCCAGCGAATTGCTTTGCGCTACCTGCCGCCATGCTCCCCTCCTAGTTGGGAATCCGGTACTGAATGGCCGGGATGTAGACCAAGCCCGCACCAGCCGAAACCGGATCAGTGATGGCCTTGCCAACCGTTAGGCCGGTCGTGGCCACCGTGTCGGCTCCAGCATCATCGAACAGGCCCGTGCCAGCGCCAACCACAATGTTGTCGCCAATATTCGGAGAGCCATTGGTCAGCCCAGTCTTGTAGTTCACATTGGCAATGCCCGCACCGGTGAAGATGAATCCCCAGTTTCCCGGAGTGATCGAGTTCAAGAAAACACCCGCGAACAAGCTCTTCGCCGTCGCCGGTGCTACCTGATCCTCACTGGTCACGGCTGGCTTGGCGTAGTTCACCCCCGCCGTGACGCCAGTCGTCGCGCTGGAATCCAATTTGATAAACGCGGCCAAGCCTTGAGCGACATACGCCGTCGTCGCGCTCGAATCCACATTCACCCACTGATAAGCACCGCCGCGCAAGATAACCGTGGTGGACTTGGTGAGGTTTGCGGCCTCAGCATCGCCCATGAAGATTGCCTTGCCCGCATTGGTGCCGGACGGGTAGACCGTACCATACTGGTCGCTCTGGCCCGTCACGCTTACCGAGTTGCAAGTATCGAGATAGCCACCCGGGATGAAGAGTCCAACTGTCGGATACATACCCATGATTTCTCCTTTACCCCTTAATCCCGTAAACCTGAATATTCCGACGCGGAACCGGCGTGTAGAAATTCAGCGAATGGCGGACATACTGTGTGTAGAGCGTCGGGTTGTTCGGCCAACGCAGAGGCTCCATCATGTGATAGTTGAACCCGCCGGTGTCAGCCGGGCGATACTTCCAGTCATCCACGTCCAGCCAGAAGAGCGGCTCACCAACCACGATGGTGTTCAATCCACCCGTCAAGCTAGGAGTCGCGTTCGACGTGAAGCCCAAGCTCGGCAGTTTGCTCAGAGCCTGATTGGCCAGCATGGCCTGAGTGATGACGAACTGGCCGGTCTGAATCGCGCCAGGAGTCGGCTTCGTTCCGTCCACCGTGGTGAACAGATTGGCGATAGAAGGCTTCGGGGTTGAGCAGGGGACAATATCATCGTTGAAGATGGTAGCGTCCTCCAGCTTGATGCCAGACCAATTGATGTTCTGGTCATCCCGAACCTCATACCGTTGCTGACGCTGGAAGGTGGCCGCGATCGACACATAACCCTTCCAACTGGTGACGCCGATGGTCGGACGACCGATGCCCGACATGTAGGTCTCCAGCAAGCCCTCGTAGGTAACCGGGGCCGGATTGCCGCTGGAATCACCCGCCCAGATAACCGGCGAGTTGATGGCCGCGCCCAGATTGCCATTACGAATCTGCTGGAGGTAGGTCGGGAAGACGTTGCCATCCCAGCTCGGGGTGACGCCATCATTCAGCGCCTCAGAGAAGCCATTGATACTGGCCAGACGATCATCGGTCACGCCATTACCAGCTGTCTGGCCATGGCGGAACATGTCGCCCTCGATCTGGAAATCCAGACCTTCCATCAACTGATTCAGATAGCTCTCAAGGATGCTGATGCGGGCCTCAGGGCCAGTGTTCAGAACTTCCAGGCCAAACTCCTCCACCAGGATGTACTTGGTGTAGAGCTTCGGCTGCGCAAGGCCAGCGGTAATCATCTGTACACGATTTACCGTCACGTCCTGGCCGGGGAACAGAGCGCCGCCTTGAGCGCCTGCATACAACTGGGGAATCTGCATACTCGCGCCACCGCTGAACGGGTCATACGCGCCAGAAGCGCGGAAGTACCGTTGGAGAGGGGTCGAGATATACGAGTTCTGCCAGATGAATCCATCAATGATCTCATTGACGGTCGTTGCCGGGATTTCAGCGAAAAGCGGATCGAAAGCCAGTGGGCTACCTCCCCCTACTGAACCATCTCAGTAGGGATTTCTGCTACGTGTTAAACGCAGCATAGTTTCTTAAAACATCTTCTTGCCAGCACCTAAACTCCAGAAGCAGCGGCAATCTTCGCCGCCGATTCCTTTCGCCACGGTTGACGCATGACGGATTTCATACCACTGCGCGGGGTCTTCCAGGGTTCCGCATTATTGCCCCCAGCATCGGACGCCTTGTAAGTGGCAAATCGCGACGGCTGGCCGCTACGAGTATTGGGATTGGCACCATGCTTTTCCCGGTCGGATTTGAGAGCCTCTGAAACCGCAGCGTCAATCTTCTTCTGCTCGGCGGCAGCGGCAATCTCTTCCCGCTTCTTGGGAACGTCGAATTTCTGCTCCCAGGCATTGCGAAGAGTGAAGTTGGTATGGCCAAGCTTTCGCTGACGGACAGTTTCGTCAACCAATTCCTGCGAGTTGGGCAGGGGAGAACCGTAGAGCTTGAAGTGCTCTGCGTTCAAGTCGTTCAAGGCCGTTACGGCGGTAGATTGGGCCTGAGAGAACCGGGCAAAATCTTCCCTGGTGAACGCGTTGGGATCGGGGGAACCGCTAGCGCGTGGGGGGTCAACCTGTGCAGCGGCATCTGGCTCATCGGGAACAATACCATATTGCCGGGCCTGTTCCAATTGGGCCTTCAGCCGAGCCGCTTCACCCTTGGCCGTGAGGGAATCCTGCGTGACCGTACGCAGTTCAGGAAGGACTTTCTCTTGGTAGTTGTTCTCCCAGTCCAGCCGGTCCTGTTCAGCCTTCGCCCTTGCGGACTCTGCCGTTGAGACAGCGGACTGTAGCTTGGTGAGCATGGAGGTGAACTTCGCATTGCCCATGATGGACTCAAAGTTCTTGAGTTCCTCGTCCGTGTATCCTGATTGCTGCTTCAGCCATTCCAGTTCAGTCATTGGTTATGCTCTCCTTGAAGAATTAGCTCAGGCTGGCCGAGGGCCTGTAGGGGGCTGCTGGGGCGCAGACTGTGCCGAGGCAGAAGACTGAAGCCCACGTAGTGCAGTCAGCATTTGCTGAATGAATTGAGCACCCTGAGGGAATTCGCGAGAAAGCGATTGGATCGCCTGACCAAGCATAGCCAGCTTGATCGCGGGCGAACCGCTGGGGCCTGAGCCATTGGAAGGCCCACCCGGAGAAGGGGCACCGGATGGTGCTCCCCCTCCTTGACCCTGAGGCATTGGCATGGGTGAGGTTGCCATGATTAGTACCGCTTCTCCGCGCGCTTGCGGCCACGCTTGCCACGGCCCTTGCGACCGATCGCCTTTGCACCCAGATGTGCACCACCAATCGTCAACGCCTTGTGACCACGCTTACCACGACGCTTTGCCATGATATATCTCCTTTGAATGAATTTGATTCACTGAAGGAGCAGCTAGGCGCATCACAAGGAGGCGGCTGTAATCCTGAGCTTGTCCCCAAGATACAGCCGCCAGATGGCTTACACAATAGATAGATGAGAGAAAAGAATACAGTTATGGAGGATGTTTGGGCGATTAAGCCTCGTCGGCGAACTTCAGATCTTCCTGATGGACGACTGAAGAGGTCTCGTCAAAGTGCATGGAGGAAATGGAACCGCCGGTGCCGAAGTTAACCGTCAGCTGGCCAATCTGCTTGGCCGTGTGGATTAAATCGAATGCTTCTCCAATCCATTCACGGCCACCATCCTTTCTCGGGGCATTGCTGGTGAGGTTGGTACGGCTCGATACGGTTGAAGTGGTGCGAGTTGAGATAGCCATTTTTCTTTGATTATCCTTTCAATTTTGCTGGTTATGAAGATTTAACGACAACACGACCGCCAGAGGCTTTTCCCTTTTGGGCGACCTGGGGAGGCTTCTTGTTGGAAGCTGGGCGGCCAGCCGGTTTGCCTGTCTGGCCATGGGCGGGAGGTTCTGGAGGATTCATGCCAAGCCCTTGCTCCAGCTTGGCAATCTTTGCCTTCTCCATTACCTGCTCTTGTGCCCAATTGAAATAGCGCTCCTTGATTGTCGCTCCCTTGATTGATCCCCAACCAGGGAGGTCAAACTTCTCGGCAATCGTCATCGGGTCGATTGGGACCTGCTTGCCGATCAGGGCTAGGAGGTTCAATTTCTCCTCCTTTTGAGCAATGTAATGAAGGGAATGGGGAGTGATGAAGAATCTGAGGTTATGGGCGAATTGCTTCGCGCGTTCTTGCGCCGGGGCGATGGAGGGGGATGAAGAGCCATCGGAATTGATCGTCTGCTCCCCGGGAAGATGGGAAGGGATAATCATTTCGGGGGAATAGTCAAACACCTCCGGGGCAATTCCAGACGCGCCGACATACTGCATGGTCCGGGCAGTCGTGAAGTATTGGATGATGAGGTATTTCATCATCTCGCCGAGGTCACGAAGGCCCTGTTCCATCGAGCGGGATGTGCCGAGAACAACCGGGCCTTCCGCTTCGAGAAGCTTCTCTGGATTGTCGATGTTGGTCTTCAATTTCTGAAGAGATTGGATCTGGTCCAGGCCAAGCTGCCGGTTGATCGTGCCGGGGAGATATTCGGTCGCGATCTTCACCAGCCATTCTGGAATGTTGTAGCACCATTCCGGCATGGGAGGCTTGAGGACTGGCTCTTTCATCGTGTCGCCATCGACGCCCCAAGACTGGCCAGGGTCGAAGGGGTCGAGAGATTCGGCCTGCTTTGAAGATAGCGCCGCCCCCTTTCCATCCAGGGCATTGATGTTGTAACTCTTGCCGGGGTTGGCCCGGGCCATAGCAATGCGATAGATGGCGCGGACAAGGTCATCGATTGCATTTTGGGTTGTGGCCGTGCCACGAAAGAGGGAATAGCCCGCGCCCTCCCAAGCCCAGCCGTCGAGAGAGAAGTTGATGAGCGGAACCATATTATGCCAATCGAAAGCCGGGCCATCATACATAAGGGCGTTGTCGCAGGAGATCATTAATCGGCGCTGAGGATAGACACGGCAATCATCCTCGGTTGCCGCGCGATTGACCTGCTTGCCATCTTCAAAGCGGGTTATCATCTGCCCGACATAGGGGACTTTGTAGTACCAACTTGTGCCCGGTTCACCCATTTCCAATTCCTTGCCAATGGGATTCCCATCTTCATCCAGGATCACCTTTCCCTTCTCATCTACCTCGCCATAGTTGATGCGGAGGTCAAGGACGTAGGTGTAGAAAATGTCGCAAAATTGCTCCAGCTGCGTGTCCACCGCGTGCATCTTCCAGCGGTTTTGATCGTACCCTCGGCGCTGTTCACCCCCCGTTGTCTTGCCGTAGCGACGACGGGCAAATGGGGTTAGGAACCGTTGATACTCTGGGAATCGGGCATGAGCTTCCGCCACGCCAATAGGAAAGCAGAGCGTGACGATATAGGCGTTCTGATAATTCTTGTCTCGGGGGAGCTGGACAGGGAGAACATCAAGCTGCCCAAGGGCCTTGAAGACAAACTTCCCCTCGCCGGTGCCGAACATATCGCGAGTGAAATAGGGGGAGATGAACCCTCCACCCGTCACTGCTGCGAACTGAAGCGCATCCTTGATCGATCGATCCATGAAGGATTCGAGATAGATCGATTTCACCAGCTTGTTCATCATATCCGCTTCGGAACGGAAGGCATCGCTGTCTGTTTGGTAACCCCAGAAGGGGCGGATATTGGCCAGAGTTTCGACAATCTCTCGAACAGCCCGCTTGAGGTCGCCAGTGGTGAAATCGGACCACTTATTCGATGTGGCGCAGCCGGTTTTGCCAGAGAGGATGGAAAGAGCCTGCTCGATCACGTTGTTCGGGCAGTAGTCCTGATTCCACTTGATGCCAAAGTCAATGCACTGCTTGACGAAGGCAAGTTTCGTAGCGTCAGGAGCTTCAAAGACCGGCGCTTGCCATGAGATTTCTTGATTGTTTGATTGCATTAATTCTCCTCCGTGGCGCTGCGAAGATCAATGAATTTACCGTTCGATTCATGGGCAGCAAGCTTCTCCGCGCGGATCTCCGAGGCTGTGCGGAAATGGGAAGTGGAGGGAGGAAGAGGAGCTGCTGATTCCTGCATCGCGGAAACACCGAACGCATGATTCTCCTGCATTTTGGCGTCCTTTTTATCCATCAGATCGAGGATGTAATGGATAAGTGCCTTTTCGCTATTGCTGCAATCATGGGCGCAGGAACGATCACGCAGACGGCGGCGGGCTGCAATAACATATTCCCGGCCATTGTTGAAGATTGCCTGGATACGCTTGGCGTTGGCGCCATACTCTTGTTCGCCCATCTTCTTGAACACGCGGTCCATTTCGGATGGGGTTGTGGTCGATTTCAGCTCATACCCAACAGGCAAGCGAGAGGCACGAGATACCGGGAAGATGACCCGGCCTGTGACCATCTGCTCTGCCCACCACATTATTTCCTTTTTCACTGTTTCCATCTCTTATCCCTCTTCCAATACAAAGTCTTCTGCAATCAGATCATAAGGCGTTGTTACTTCATCCGGCCAGGAATAATTTACCTTTCCGGCCTCGGTTTCCCCTTCAAAAGGATGCTCAACACGGCACGACATTGACTCCGTATCATTCATGATGGCAAAGGCAATCGCGGCTGCAAAAATGCGATCATCATGCTTGCCGGAGGCATGGTCGTAGCGGGACTTTCCTCCGTTCGATTGATCGATCTGATAGGACGGAATTTCGTTCTTCAGAAGGAAGGGGGAGTTTAGCTTCAACCATCCATTCTCCAAGGCGTTCTTGAAGAGAGTTAGAAGGAAGTCGCGCGACCATGAGAAGGTGTACCAACCATCCTTGTGAGACTTCTTTTGGTCCCGCTGAGGATTACGGCCATCCAATCGGGAGAAGTGGTAAAAGCGCCGATAGCCATGAGCTTTGCACTGGATCTGGGCTACATCGCCGGTGCCGAAGGCTTGCTCGATGCCTAGCATGGGCTCCTTGGGTGACTCGGCGTGGTAGATGGAAGCAATGGCTAGCAGCCAAACATGAAGAAGGGCCGCTGGAACGTGATTGCTTGCCCATTCAGCCGCTTGAACATCTGGTTCAAGCCCGCTGGCAGACTTGCGGATGACGGAAATTACCGAGTTGTCGTGGTTTCCCCCAAGGCCCAACGCGCCATCCATCCCAATAGAATAATCATACCCCGGCTCTGGCCAGTGGAAGACAATCAGCTTGTTGTCGGCGTTGAAAATCTTTCCGCCTTCCTCTGGCGGCTGCTTGAGGGGGATGAATTCCCAGATTAACTTCTTCGACCGGCGGCCATTTACGTCGATCACGATTCCGTCCATGGTGGTGCGAAAACGGTCCTTTTCATAGTCAATCTCATGCGCGTCTGGGTGAAATCGCTCTTGGACCTGTTCGCCGGTGATTGCCCAGAGGGTATAGGGGTCGCGAGTTTCGATCAGCTTATCAACCGTGTTTAGATCGAAGACAAGGTCCTTCTTTGGCTGGAGGGCCTCAACGTCGTCGCAGGGCATTTCCTGATACCAGCCCTTGCCATTGCCCTTGCGGGCAGCCTCTTGGTAATGAACTTCCCAGTAGTATGCTTGGCAATCTGACATTCTCCAGGAATCACCATAGAAGCGGCGAATCATAGGGGTTTGATGGACGTATGCCGCGCACTTCTCCATCATGGCAGCGGTTTCATTCGCAGGCCGCCAGCCGGAGGGGATGGAATGATCCTTTGTCCAGGCGGGGGTGGGGAAGAGGTCATCGGCGGTGAACCAGGGGAAGAAGACGGGTTGGAGCCGAGCACCGCCAGTAGCCCAATAATCGCGGGAGGAATACCAAGTTCTCGCCCACCAATCTGTGTTTCCCTTCCCCGTGGATTCGAGGATCATGAAGGTATTCGAGTCAGGATGGACAGCTTGGAAGAGAGAGTTTTCGATCACATTTTCCGCGTCGGGGAACTCGCAGACTTCCGAGATGTGAAGGACGGAAGGGGTATCGCCACGAGCCAATCCGGAGGCCTTTTTGCCGGAGTACATCGTAAGTCGGGTGGAGTTGTTGTCAAAGGCGAGGAGGGAGCCTGCACGATCAGATGTGGGAGGAGCTTGCAGCCATGCCGGTTGCATGTTGTAGGCAAGCGTCATCATGCCCGACATACGTTCAGCCGCATCGGCATCGTAGGAAGCAACAGCGGCCTTTACACCCACGCCAAAGTTCACTTGGTGGGTGATGGCGATTTCTACCTCGGTGGAAATTCCCTGCTGCCTAGCCTTCAGAATTTGCTCTTCAATGGCCTTCTCCTCCTGCTCCCTCTCTGCCCATAGTTGGACAAGCATGTCTTGGGAAGCACGGCGGGAATAGCGGATGATCTTGCCATTCGCGTTGATGTAGGCATAATTGTTCGACCAGTAGCGGTAGTCGCATTTGCAAATGTTGTACTCATTCTCGATCCATTTTCTCTCTTCATAGCCAAGGAATTCCTCCACGTCCATCTTCTTCTTCTCGGCCATGGACTCGATCTCCTTGTAGTGGGAGTTGAAGGAGTCGATTTCAGACATGGAGTGGTATTCAGGAATCCAGCCGGTCGCGCGGGATATCTTGGAGAGGGCTTCATTTACCTTTATCTGGGAGAACATTTTTAATCCTCCTCCATGTCTGAATAATCGGCGTCGATGATGGACGCGGCGGTTGATTGGATATGGTCGATAACGCCTCCGATGGGAAGGGGAGTGGAGGGAGAAGGGAGGGATTTATTATCCCCTTCCAGGATTCCATTCAGCTTCCGTAGGCGCTCGTCGGGGTAGAGCCATTCGGCATGATTTTTCTCATTGTCTCCCTGGGAGGAGTCGGAGGTAGGCTGGATGTTGTTTTGGATAGCAATCTGTGCTCCCTTTGGCATCGGAAGGACGCCACCGGCCTTCAACATCCACTGGCGATCGGCAAGGCCCTTGGGCTTGATTGCTTGGGCGATGGAGGCTTTCACCACCTTGGGCATGTTGGAGGAGACAAGGAGGGATGTGAGCATCTTGCCCGAGAGGAATACAGCGGTTTGTGCTATCTCCGCCAAGCGAAGGGAACCAATGCCCGAGGCGTAGGCAATCTCCTCCAGAGAAACCTTCTTTCTGTCTGTTAGGGAAAGGGAATCGTGGAGGGAGATGAAATCCCGCGCTTCATCATCATCATAGGCTCGGATGGAGGAGATTACGGATGGAATGCCTCCATCAACAGCCTTTAAGAGGGGCGTGATGATGGGTTCCAGGGAAGGGTTGAATTCCTCCCCTTCTTCATGCTCTACTTCAGCTTCCCAATTCTCGCGAAGGCGCTGAAGGGCACGGGCGCGATCTTTCAAGGGGCCACTGAGTTGCTTGGTCGGGATGGCTTTCTTGGGGCGCATTTACTTTACCTTTCCCTGACTTTCCGGGGCCGCTGTGCCACGCTTCAGGTTGGAAGGGGCGTGCTTGAGCTGGGTGGGGATTTTGTTCACATGCTTCCAGACTTCATGGGATTTTCCATCAGCCTCGGTTACTAGGACGGGGGTAGGAAGGCCTGCCGACTCACGCGCGATGTTGGGAGGAGCGAGGGGTATTTCAAGGGTTTCTGTGAAGATTGGATCGGGGGAGATAGAGGAAATGTCGCCGGATTCGATTGTTAGATCACGATTGACCGGAGGGACAAAGGAGCGCGATGGATAGAAGTCGATGTGGATCTTGGCAGTGAAGCCAGGGTAGGACATGTGGGCAGCGAAGCGGGAGGTGCGGGTTAAGGCTTTGGAGATGGTATCGAGGATGATCGATACACACTCGCCACCGGAGAGAGCTTTTGCGATTGATACTTCGGAGGACATATTTTGATTACCTTTCCTTTTCTCTTTTTCTCTCTTTTAACTTGAGGGAGAGGATCTGGTTAAGGATGATCTGGAAGGAATCATCGGGGAGGGTTAGAAGGTGGTTACGAGAGATGACTCGGCGGGAGATGTGGAGAGAGGATAGCCAAGCCTTTCTTTCGGCGCTCACGATTTGTGAGCTTGGTGATAGGGATGTTCTGCTTTCCATCAGGCCCCCAGAGAGTTTCCATTTTCTCTACCATTTGGATCTGGCGGAAGTAGAGGTTCAGGAGAGCGCGAAGGGTTTTCGCTTGCGGGCGGACTCTCTCGTGCTCGATGTTGTAGATGGTCGTCTCGGTGATGCCGGTGGAGGCGATGATCTCGGGAAGGGTTAGGAGGGAGCGTTTGCGGAGATTCTTTAACTTATCCCCGGGATATTTGATAAGCAATTAGAGGACTCCTTTCTTTTTAAGCTTTCCCTTTTTCCTTTTAGGCTTGGGCTCAGGTGAAGGTTCGATGGAAGCCCGTGGTGAGTCCCAGTAGGGTGTGCGGCAGGTTGGGTTCGCGCACCGCTTGGGGGGATCGGGGTGTGGGAGGCGTTGAGTCCAGGTGTAATGGCACCGGGCGCACTCCCGATGGGTTCCCTTAGGCATGGAGATCACGGGCTTTCTGGTAATGCTCCAGGAGGGCGGCAGAAGTCTCAGGTTGGTAGGTGGCATCCTCATCAGGAAGGATTGCGGAGGCTACCTGTTCGAGCTGGATGAGAGCTGCGAGGATTTGCTGGTGGAGCAGCTCTGGAGTGCTGGAGTGGGAAGCGATGGTGAGCTGGGTCTGAGCGCGGGAGAGGTGGGATAGGGCGTCCGCGCGGATCTTCATGGTGTTCATTTTATTTCAGATCTCCTTTTTTTTTTGACTCGGTAATTCCATTTATTCCTTAATGGACACCTTATCTCGATCACCCGGAGAAGTCAACTTTTCAGCACCCTTCAGCTCTTCCCCTGTCTGTCTGGCCATCCCTTTCTGTCTGCCCGGCCTGCCCATTCTGCCCAGCTGGTCATCAATATCTCCGTGCCCACTCCCCGATGGGGAGGTAGGCGGGGTGGCCAACTTTCTATCATCGGCCCGGCTATCTGGCCGGTTGGCGAGATGGCTAGCGGGCCGATCTCCCTGACTGGCGCTATCTGGATGGGTGGGTAGATTGCTCCAGAGAGGCCGCGCGGAGCTTCTTGGAATCCAATCCCCTTTCCTCTCTCTCTTCCCCCTTTCCTCCTGTCTCTCTCTAGCTTACAATGGATACCATTTCACTTCTTCCCTATTTTTCAAATTTCATTTCCTTCAGGGCTCTAAGCACGTCCAAGCCATCCCAACCCCTCAGGCTGGACAATGCCCCGTCCATTCACCATGGAGGGCGGAGAGCCTATCCATTCCATCTGGCTATCCGATCATCTCTATCCTTATATATAGGAGGGAGAGGTGGGGTGGAAGGGAGGGGGGATGATTACATGTATACATGTCAACATGGCTACAGAGTGAGCACATCATACGGTTCACCGTGGGGATGGAGATGAGAGGCTGTCTTTTCCACCCTTAGCTCTCTCCACTTCCCTTTCCCTCTTGCAGAAGGCCGACCGGCCCGAGCTACCACCGCGCCCGATATTCAGGGGGCGGATGTTCAATATCGTCCGGGATGGATTGATTGTCGAGGTGGCCGACCGGGTAGGCGGGATAGGTGATAGCGTCCCGTGTGGCAACCGGCCAGCTACCGGACTCTCTGGCGGAATCCCTAGGAGATGGGGGCGACCGTGCGCCTACCGGCTATCTATCAGCTCTCTATCCGCGCGGCTCTCCTCTCTGGGTCTCTCTGGGTCTCTCTGAAGAGGGGAAAGCTTGCAATAGGATAGGGGAAAGCTTGAATGGCTTGGAGGGAATAGGAATCTCTTTCCCTGCCAGAATGGTGGGGGGATGGGGTGAATGACGGCATGAGTGGAGGAACTGTGATCCCTGAGCCTGAGCGCGGCGGTGGAATGTCGGCCCCTTGCTGCGTTTTCGCGGCGAGACCCTCGCAGGTCCGGCTGGGTGGTAGCGAGGCACTCCAATCAGCACACCCGCTCATGCGTATGAGGTGATGATAGCAGGGGGTGAGAGGGATAGATAGTGGATTCAATGGGTTGAGAGGTGAATGTGATGGCGGGCACAGAGGGTGGGGGATGGGGGAAGATTTGTGTTGACTTGAGGCTACTTTGTGCTACTCTAGTGATGTTGAGAGAAGTTGATAGCACCTGAGACGAGATGAGCAACCTCGATCAGGGCCGGATAAGGAAGAGTGAATAAGGATGAATGGAGAATCTACGATGACCACTTTAAATGGGAAAAAGTCGGCGAATGTAGCGACCAAACATGGTTGGGCAGTCATGAAGGGTGGGAAGTATGCCCGAGTGCAAGGGGTGATTGAATGGGTCAAGGACGTGAATAAGGCAAGTGTTTGGCCTTTCAAGATCAGCGCTGAGATCTACGGGGATAGGGGTGATGTGGTAGAGATGGAGGTCGTTCATGCGTAGGCGGGTAGAGATGGGAGTGGGAGTGGAAGAGATGTTTACTATCTGCCCGTGGGCGGTTGGAGTGGTGATGATAAAGGGCGGGTGCATGGCATTTGAATCGTTGAACGATTGCCATGAGTGGGATGGGAATAGGTAAGGGAAACCGGCCCGCCCGTGGGCAGATACGCGGGCAGATGGGATTTCATCATGGCAAAACGTTCATTCAAGGTATCTGGATTAGCCACGCTGGCAATGGCGAACTATATCTCGGGCAATCGGGATCGTTTCAACGATGTACAGATCTGGATTATTGCCAACATGCTGCATAACGCGTGCCCGCAGATTGAGAGGTTTGAATTCTCTCGCGTAATCATGCGGGACGATCTCACTGACGTGAGCTTCTACGACAAGTGCGCAGAGAAGGGAAAGGAATAATCATGATTGCGCACCTCTTTATGGATATGGTTTGGATTGTGGTGGGGTATTTGATTATCGTCGTGTGCTGCCGGACGATTGTATGCGGAGTTTGCTACATAATAATTACGGTGTATGCGATTAGTCGCGGGATTTCACGCATGATTGAGGTTGTGAATGGGATAGGAAGGAGGATGGATGTAAGAAGGTCAGTTAAATGGAGATGGCTTGGGTGGCTGTTGGCATGGCCGGAGAAAGATGGGAAGTATTAAACGGATTGAATAACTGGAATGGAAGGGGAGAGAAGATGAACAGTATCAGCAAGATGCTTGAGGATGAGATTGCAAAGAGCGAGAAGTATTTCATCACCCATGGAGGAGAGAAGATTGGTGATGGGTTTGTTGAGATGACCGGAGAGATGTTGAAGTCACCTCACGTTGTTGCAACGCTTATGCTGGGGCAGTTGTTTTCAACATTTGCCCAGAGGGACCTGACGGAGCTGTTGAAGAGCGACCGGGAGAAGGGGGTGAATACGGGGGTTTTTGAGCGATTGGCCGCGTTTCCTGAGGTGACTGAGGGGGAATTTTCCTTTCTCTACTGGGGGATGGAGATTGGCCGGAAGCTGGAAAGTGAGGAGAGGAAGGCTCTGGAAGGGATGGAGAATGATGGAAAAGCTGAGTAGGGGAATGGTTTGGGTGTGCAGAGCTTGGACCATTCTTGCTCTCTGCTATGGGATGTTTTGGGTGGTTGCTATCATTCAGGACTGGGAGGTGAAGTGATGGAAGGAGATAGGCGGAGTGTGTATCTTGGCGACGGGTTGTATGTCGCGATGGATAGGGGGGATGTGGAGATATATTCCCATGATGGGATAAGGAAGACCAATCAGGTGTTCATGGATGGATATGTGCTGAATGCCTTTCTGAATTGGCTCGAAGAGGGCGGGATTTATTTTAATAGTAACCAACGGTGGTAATGGGCCGGGAATTAATGGGAGCGAATGAGATGAAATTGGTTATCAAGTTTGGTTATAACGAGAATCTGGCAATTGCGCCTGATAACATGGGCATTGTGCTGCGGGCAATCAGTGAAGGGGTTAGCGTGGAGAGTACGGGTTATGGAGCCGAAACGAAATACACCGTGAAGGAAAAGACTCCCTTTGAATTCTCTCTCGTTGACGATGCGATGTTTGAAGTTACGCCAGAACCGATTGTGGCTGTGCAGGAGAGGGCTAAGACGGCAGAGGGACGATATTACAAGGAATACACAGCTCGGGTTGCGGCGGAGAAGGAACGGGATGAGATCAAGGAGACTCTGGCGAAGTTGAAGGCAACTGTGGCTGGGGAAGAGGGAGGAGAAAAGGGGGAAGATGGAAAGTGAGCATGACTATGGATGGTTTTCAGACCCAGATGAGCCGGAGTATGGGCTGAGACAGTATGTTGAAGGGGAAGACCCCAATTCGCTAATGGATGATGATAATGGGGAAGGAATTGGGAATGGGAACGATGGATTATCAACTGGAAGGAATGAAAGGGAATAAAGATGGCGATTAAGAAGAATTCTGAAGAGGTTGAGAAGTTGAAGGGAGAGGTTGAGAAGTTGACCGAGGAGATTAGGGACCTGACTGAGCAATTGAAGGTATCCAATGCTATTTCTCAGTCCCGATCGCTATCTCTCGTGGCGAAGGATGAAACGATTCACAACATCTATCTCGCCAATCAGGCATTAAAGGGAAAGCTGGCGGAGAAGAAGGGGGAGATCAAGGAGATCGGAACGGCGATGGTGAAGTTGCATGCGCGAGCGGCGATTACGTTGGCCGATCTGGATGACGTGTGCGGGAAGTATGGAATGAGGTTGGTGACGAAGCGGGTTATTGTTTAGCAATTTGGGAATGGGTTGGGAATAAATGGAAAATGGAATGGAAAGAGAAAACGCTGTAAGCAAAAGGGGGTGGGCGAATTACGCCCCCCTCTTTTCAACCTTTATGGGAAGATTTGCAAGAGAAAAATGGGAGGTTATTTTGGGCGAGAAAATGGCGGCAGCTCCAGACCGGCGGAGGATGAAGGGGAATGGGCTGATGAGCGCCTGGGAGGTTGGAGAGGTCCTAGGGCTGTCGGCGGAGACGGTGAGGAGAATGGCCGCCGATGGCCGGTTGGCGAGCGTGAAGGTGCCCTACGGCGCGAAAGGGAAGGTGAGCGTTAAATTCCTGCCTGACGTGGTGAAGGAAAAGAGGGAAAAGGGGTGGATTTAGCCCTTATTCTCCGTTAGCCGGGGGTATGGAGGAAATGGTGGGATTGATAAATCCTTTAGAATGTATCCCGTACCCTCCATACCCCCATACCCGCCAAAAAAGAACTAAACGCTAGACACAGAGTGTGAGTGTGTGCGAGAGGGTGTTACTGTTCTATTTATATATTATTTAATAATAATAAGAGGTATGGAAGGTATAGAGAATAACGCTTAGAAATGAAAGAGTTTATTCATCCCCTCCGTTTTCCCCATACCTTCCGCTATCGAGGGGATAGGCTAATGGCCCTCACTGGTGTAGATCATGATAATTTCCTTTGCGCCCGCGCCGCCTTCCAACAGCCTCATGCCAGCGGGGGTAGTGGGATAGAGGGAGTAAAGCTTAGTCCGCTTGCCGCTTAGCAGCTCCAGTTTATTGTCGGAATAGACGGATTTTAGCTTTGCCCTCAGCATCCGGCGGAAGGTCTGGCTTTTTGTATCAGGATGGGGGTGAGAGAGAAGAAAGGCCTCCCATAGTTCGTCTGCCGTGGCAAGGGTCCACTCCGCGCCTCCTAGAGCAGCTGTTGGCGAGTCTGTAAGGTCGTCCAGCCATTCGTCTGCGTCAGAGAGGTTGGATTCCACCATGGCCTCTCGTGCGGCTGTCTGTGGGGCCGCTGCGCCGGGATTGAACGGGGCTGGGGTGGGGGAGTAGGGATCTCCGCCAATGATCGGCTTGGAAAGGTCGATATTTTCCAGCTCCCATCGAATCGCCGCCGCGCCGCCATGGGTGAACCAGGGCTCAAAAGATTCCCTGAAAAGGGTTGCGGGATAACGGGCAGCGCCGAGGTGGTGAACAAAGAATCGCCGATCATTCGGGTCGAGATAAAATGCGTCGGGATGGTTTGACGTGAAGTAGTAATTAATGCAATCATTTAGCTCGAATTGAGCCCGATTTTTAATGTTCACCCAGACGGTTTTTTGGGTAATCATGGCCTTTAAGCGGTCGGCGTTTTTCTGTGCACCGGCACCTTTGATCTCTTCGCCCATGATGAATTGGCGGCCATTGGCCCAGAAATTAAAGGATGAATGAAGCGTCCCCTCGTCGATGGAGGCGAAGTTTGTCTGGCCGTAGATGGTAGACATGATCCAGCCCAGCATAGACTTGCCGGTTGCTGTCGCCTCGGACCAGAAAACTACAGCTGTGTGAAGCTTGGCGCTAGGATGCTGGATGGGATAGGCAAGCCATGCTAGGAACCATTCTCGATAGGTTGGGTCCGATTTGAAGATTCGATCAAGGTAATCATGCCAGAGGGAGAGATCGCCAGGCGCTGCGGTAATGGGCGATGGAATCCATGTATTGAGGTTTCCATCGGAGGTGAAGCGGGGTTCGCCGGGCGCATAGACAAGGCGGTAAGCGTGGCGGCGGCCACTCCATCCCAGCCAGACCTTTGCCACAGACCGGCCATTAAAGCGACGTGGAGCCTCCAAGGCGCTCGCGAAGATGGTTGGGGCGTAGAAGTCTAGGGCTGGGTGGGCAAGAGACGGAATACGCACCACCTGCGCCATCTGCTCGACAAAGCAATATTGCTCGTTCAGTCTGTCGAGCGCGGTTTCGAGTGTCTCCGGCATGGCGAGGAGATTATCCACGCCGGGAGTGGGGTTCTTTACCCTCTTGCCTTTTTCTTTTCTCTTTGCTACATTCGTAGGTGTCATCTGCGTTTCCTCATTCAGTTGATCCGGTTGAACCAGCCCCTTGGACTTCACTCCTCCAAGGGGCTTTTCATGCTTCATTTCCTTTCCCATTTTTTCCCTTTCATTTTTTTCTTTCCCATTTTTCCCTTTAATCGGGATAGGGAGTGAATCAAATCCCAATCGTCGATATTCGCGCTGTAGAGCCTCGTGAGGGAGGCGAAGGTGAAATCGAAGGTGGTTGTACCCTGCGGGGCCGGGAAGAGCAGGTAGAGGGGTTCCCGTGCGTTCCCGGGGACGTTATTTAGAACAAATAGATAGGCATCGAGGGAGGACTCGTCCAGCCGCCCGTGGCAGTGGAGGTTGATCTTCCATTTTCCATTCTTCCCCGAGGCAATTTTAACCCCCACTCTCACCCCGTCCAATAATAGCGTATTCTGGCGGACATTCGGGATGAGGATGGAGGTGAAAGCGTAGTGATAAAGCCGGTCGCGGAGGCGGGTTAGGGATGGGGAAATAGGGATAGTCATAAGGGCAAGGGTAGCAGGGGGGAAAGATGGAGGTCAAGGAAGAAATTGGAATTAAAGGGATAGGAAAAGATTGAGAATTTCCCTTGACATTCCCTTTTCCAATGGATACCTTTAATGAGAAAGGAGACACCTTGAGTAAGCCGATTTTGATTATCTCCGATGCGCCCTCATGCACATCTGGTCTTGGCCGAATCACGCGAGATCTTGCTACCCGCATTGCAACCGACCCCGACATGAAGAAGGAGGGAATTCGCATTGCAACGGCGGGATATGGCGGGCCGGGGAATAAATCCTTCCCTTTCCATGAATATCACTTTAATGGGATTGAGGGATGGCAGCTGCCGGAGCTTCCGATTATTGCGGAAGATTTTGCCGCTGGAGAGGAATTAGTCCTCTGGTGGATCTGGGATGCTTCACGAATCGGCTGGGTGGCAAGGGAAACAGAAAGCGCTTATCCCTTTGTCTCTTCCTGGATGAAAGAGGCTAAGGTGAAGAAGTGGATTTACGCACCGGTTGACGCGTATGGACCGAACGGAACGCTGTCCCACAAGCTGTCGGCAAACTTGAAGGCATTCGATAGGGTGTTGAATTACACCCCTTTCAGCGCGGCGGTGACTGGGTATCATGACTTCATCCCTCATGGGATCGACACCTCCGTCTTCCATCCCAGGGATAAGAAGGAAGCGAGAGACCGCCTGATCTCCTCCGGCTTCCCAGCGGGAAGGGATTCCACCGTGATCGGAATCGTCGCGACCAATCAGAATAGAAAGGATTGGGGAAGAGCGTTCGATACCATTTCCCATCTAATCCACGACGGGATGGATATTCGCGTCTGGTGCCACACGGATGTGATCGAGAGGTATTGGAGCATACCTAATCTGGTGGAAGACTTTGGTCTTCAGGGGAAGGTGGCGATTACCACTTCCAACTTCTCTGACGAGCAGATGAGTTGGATGTATTCGGCATGTGATCTTACCTTGGGGATTGGGTTGGGAGAGGGGTTCGGATATCCGATCTTTGAATCCATGGCGTGTGGGGTTCCATGTGTCCATGGGGATTATGCAGGCGCGGCGGGATTCCTTCCGGGTGAATATCTGGTTACGCCGAATGGATGGAGATGGGAAGGGCCGTTCTGCAATAGAAGGCCGAATTACTCCAGCTCTGTCTGGGCGAATGTGATACGGCGGGCGTTGGGGACGAAACATCTAGCCATTCTTCCAAGAGGTTTGGATTGGGCAGGACCGGAATTGTGGCCGAAATGGAAGGAATGGATTTTAAAGGGGGTGAAATGATAGTCAACGCGCATCTTGGCATTGGGTACCCATCGGCAGATCGTGATGAGGACCTGGAATTCGACGACG
>Ga0224528_1000560_pt1 | contig 28164 bp, 21 predicted proteins | sample CBST25metaG_2_FD_179888 | JGI IMG/M metagenome (GOLD analysis project Ga0224528, IMG submission 179888) | Peat soil microbial communities from Stordalen Mire, Sweden - C.B.S.T25 | ecosystem: Environmental > Terrestrial > Soil > Wetlands > Peat | place: Sweden: Norrbotten County, Stordalen Mire...
TATGGAGCCGATCTTCGAGGCGGACTTTCAGCCGGGGTCGTATGGCTATCGTCCCAAGAGAACGGCGCACCAAGCGGTGCAGCGAGTAGCGAAGGCAATCGTTCAGTGCAAGACCCACATCATCGATTTTGATCTCAAAGCATACTTCGACACGGTCAGACACCATCTGCTGTTGGACAAAGTGGCTCGTCGGATTAATGACGATGAGGTGATGCGATTGCTGAAGCTGGTGCTGACAGCATCGGGGAAACTGGGTGTCCCTCAAGGCGGAGTGATTTCACCGCTGCTCAGCAATATCTACCTGAATGAGGTGGATCGGATGCTGGAGCGGGCAAAGGAAACCACACGCAAAGGGGAATACACCCACGTCGAGTACGCTCGATTCGCCGATGATCTGGTGGTGCTGATCGACGCTCATCCGCGCAATGCGTGGTTACGGTTGTGCGGCTGATTGGAGCAAGGAAGAACGGGATTATCGCCGGCGGAACCGGTTCGGGAAAAACGACTCTGATGAAAGCACTGCTCGACCACGTTCCCATGCAAGAGCGCCTGATCGTAATCGAGCAACCGGCCGAGTTAAACATTGCGCATCCGAACGCGGTTCGCTGGGAGGCCGTTGCGGCCATTCCCGGCCAGGTTGCCGTGACTCCGAGCCAGTTGGTGGCTGCTGCGCTCCGCCATCGCCCCGACCGCATCATCATGGGCGAGATTCGCGATGAATGCGGCTACGACCTGTTGCAAGCGATGAACACAGGCCACGGTGGAACTCTTTCAACTTTACACGCAGATTCAGCCGTAGATGCGCTCGACCGGCTGGCGGATATGGCGCTGAGTGCCAGGACGAATTTGAATCAGCAGTTCATCCGGTCACAGACCGGAAAGGCAGTGGATTATGTCCTCTACTGCGAACGCGATTCCACGGGCCGGCGCAGAGTGCGCGAGCTTATCACCGTGAAGGGCTACAGTCATGCGGAGCAGTCCTTCGATACGGAGGAAATCTACCGGGCTTCCTCCACGGCGGCAGCGTGATCGAGCAGATGGAAACGCGAATCGGAGGCACATCTATGCAACACCTTATTGGGCACGGTGAAGGTGACGGAATCTCGCCCTTGTTGTGCACTCTTGAGCGTGGCCGCGCCGAACAGCGAACGCGCGATACCGGATGCGAGATGCCTCTTTGTCCCGAGGTCAGGCAACAAGGAATGTGGATCTGGTTTTGCCGGTCATTGGATCGAAGGCATCGCCAGGAAGCGAGGAGTTTGCATCGTTCAGATGCGAGTCTCCCCGGATCAATTCCTCACTTGCTCGGTCACTGCTTCGGGGCCAATGCGACGCCCGGCGGCAGGCTCGCTCTTCTGCTTCGTCTTCGACGCCCTACGGGTTACGGTTTCCATCTGCGATGGACCCTCCGTAAATGCAGAGCTTCGGCCTTGGGAGTCGCGCCCACTCGCATAGCTTCGCCAGGTGTGACCCGAACAGATCGGGAATTCAAATCAGGAGACTCGAAAATGCACTTGAATCGCGCAACTCTCATCGGCTACCTGGGCGGCGACGCCGAAGTCCGCACCGGCAAGAACAACCAGAAGTTCACCACCTTCTCCATCGCCACCAAGACCTCTTACAAGGACAAAGAGTCCGGCGAGTACGTCTCGCATACCGAATGGCATCGCTGCATCGTCTTCGGCAAATTCGGCGAGTTCGCAGCCACGCTCAAGAAGGGCGCGCATGTGCAGGTCGAGGGTGAGATTCGGCACACCGAATACACGCCCAAGAAGGCCAAAAAGCCAGTCCGCACCGACAGCATTCGCGTCAGCTCCATCCTCAAGCTCGACCGCGCGGAAAAGGCCGCTGCGGAGGAAGAGGTCGAGGAAGAAATTCCCTCCGAGGACGAGGCCGCTTAAGGCTTCGTCCTCTTCACAGCGGAAGCCCGGTGAATGCCGGGCTTCTCGTCTGCTAATGGTCCGTGGAATCGCGCTTTTCCCGAGGTAGACACATGAATCAAGTCGCCACCGACTTTCTTACCCGCAGTTTCGCTTGCAGCGAAACGATTGCGCTCTTGCTGGGCCGGGAAGATGCGCCCCGGCCACAGCAGCGCGTGGTCATGCTCGAACAAGTTCTCGCACCGCGCTATATGGCCTGGCTCACCTTTGAGAACGACAACGGCGCGAACATCTATGTCTCCGCCAATCCGCTTCGTACTGGCAGCCGTAAACGGACCAAGGAGTGCATCGCTTCCGTCCGGCACATCTATATAGATATAGATGAGGACGGCGACGCCCGTCTCGCTGCGCTGCGGACGTCTGATGCTGTTCCTGCCCCGACCGCAATTCTCTCGACATCGCCCGGCAAATTCCAGGCACTCTGGCGGGTCGCAGGCTTCGACTTCGAGCATCAGGAACAGACGCTCAAGCTGATCGCCCAAGCCTTCGGCGGCGATCCAGCTTGCACCGACCGAAACCGTGTGCTGCGCGTCCCCGGTTTCTACAACCGGAAGTATTCTCCCTCGCATCGTGTCGAGGTCGAATACCCTGCCGACGCGACCTACGGTCCCGCTGACTTCCGGCTTGATGTAGTCGTCGGCTCTTCCGTGCTGCCGCTACGCGGGAACGCACGGCAATCGCCGGCACAAAAGCACTCTCTTTCGGAGAACGATTGGGCCTGGGTTTGCGACCAGCTTGCACACGGTCGGGACGCTGTAAAGCTGACGCACGAGCTTGCTTCGCGTCGTGCTGACAAAGGTTCCCCGTTGTACTACTCGCAGCGTACCGTCGATGTCGCCTCGGCTCGCCTCTGGCTGACCGATGGCGTCCCCATCGGCGACGTTATCACCATGCTCGAAGTTCGCCGCCGCTTCGAGATTCCCGCCCCACTTTGCTCCGCTCGTGCGCGGGAAATTGCGGCGACCGCCCAGCGCATGATTCGAGCAAAACCAGAGTTACTGCGCTTTGTCAGTTGAGTTGCAGCGTCGCTGCTCCCTGATGGTCGCATCGACTTGAGTGTGCTGCCTCCGGGATACATCGACTCTGGTTTTGCTTATGCCCGTCGCAAGACGGCCTGATTCCACAACCCAAGGAGGTTCTTATGCCACTGCTTGAAGTCGTCCAAACCCGCTACGTCAGCGCTTCGATTCGGCTCACCGATACGACTGCATTGCAGCTCGATCAGTACGCCGCATTCATCCATGCTTCAGCCGACGAAGTAATGGAGCAAGCGCTCGCCTATGTTTTCTCCAAAGACCGCGACCTTCAGGAGTTCGTTCGCACTCCTGAAGCCCAGCGGATCACGCCCACGTTGCGTGTGCGTCGGCCACTCGCCAATGAGCCAGCCGAACCATCTCGAAGAAAGCCGGTTTCGGTGGCGCTATCGGCAGCCCAAACACCGGCAATCGCTGCGGGATCGAAGGCATGATCCCGCGCCTACAGGGGTGGCAAAGCCACTACGGTGCTGCGCACCGGAAGAATCTCGATACTCCATCCCTCAAAGGGTGCTGCTGAGGAACTTACGTTCCTAATGGCGAACTTACTTAGTAGATTGTCCTTACTAAAAATACGGTTCCTGATGAGGAACCGCGCAGAGGAGGAAAAATGCTGCTCCAAAGTGATTCTGTTACGACCAAAGCGCGCAAGGTGAGAGGGCGCGCACCACGCTCTCAAAGCATCGGAACGAAGCTCACGAAGCAGGAAGAATCGGAAGTCATCACCGCCTCCGAAAGGCAGGGAAAGGCACCTGGCGAATGGGCGCGGGATGTTCTATTGGCAGTGGCTCGGGATCGCCTTCCATCGGATGATTCCGCACTGTTCGTTGAAGTCCAGGCGCTTCGACTTCTCCTCGTCAACACACTCGAACCGTTACTGCACGGTGACAAGATGACTGCGGAACAGTTCATGGTCAACCTGCTGGACGAGAACCGCGCCGCGATCCTCGCCAAGCAGCACGGGATCAAAAAGACCAAAGAGAACGACTCCATCGGAAAGCTGTTCACAGGTTTTCTTCGCCGCGCCGACGAAAGCACCTTGGGCCGCGCCGTGGTCGAGGCCGTCGTATTGCTCACCGCCTCACGCGGCAACGCCACGCATGTTCTGCGCGATGCCGCCGAGTTTTACAAGGTGGACGTGGCCGCAATCACGGTCACGGTCAAGCAAGAATTCGCCGCCAAGGAAAAAGCGAAAGCGGCGAAGACGGCCACGCCCAAGCCACCCGTCAAAGCATCGACAAAGGTCACGAAGAAAGCGGCAGCAGCGTAGGAATTCAACTCATCGAGACGTTCTAAGCGGAGCCAGCCAGACCGGCTCCGCATTCTTTTGTCTGCCCGTCCTTCCCGCCCTCTTGCGTGGCATCTGCATTGTGCAGATGCGTCATGCTGTTCCCGCCCGACGGGCAGCGCCGCCCAAGCGTGAGCGGCGATAGGCGCGGCATCCGCTTCTCCAAGGCGCGTTTGCCGGGGGATTTCCCCATGATTCCAGTTCGGAATAATGCGTGAACGTCTTGGAATTATGTGCAACTGAGACAACAATTTGTTCAATCTTGGTGCAATTTTTCCACAGGTGGCGGTATCTCTTCTATACATCCGTAAGCGGGTACGCCAGGCTCGATGCATTTCCGGGAGGTGGAAGCCAATCCCCAATCGAATGCTGGAGGTCGTATGCTGCCAAGCGTAAGGATCGAAGACCTTGAAGCTGCCATCCAGGTGACCGAGTGCAGGCACTTTACTCAAGCAGGCGAAAAGTTGCACCGCAGCCAGGGGCTGTCAGTAAGAGCATGAAACGGGTCGAGGGCGGCGTGGGTGTAAAGCTGATCGACCGCAGCGCCCATCCGGTCCGGCCCACGAAAGCAGGAATCGTCTTTCGCTATCATGTGCGCCGAGCGCTTGACTCTCTGGTGCGTGCCATGAACGCGGCCTTGCGCGCCGATGTGCCAGACCACGCGGTACTCGAAGTGGGCTATACGTCCTACTTGGACTTGGATGTGCTTGCCTATCTTGAGCATGTTGGCAAATCGCACAGTGCAGATTTTTCTCATCTGGACCACAGCTCCTCCTCCGCTGAGATCATTGCGTCCGTGCTCTCTGGTAGATGGGATTGCGGATTCATCGTCAGCCCTGCGACCACGGGTGGTCTGGCGGGAGTCCCAATCTATCAGGATCCGTTCGGTCTGGCCCTCGCAGGGGACCACCCTCTGGCGCGCAAAAGAAAAATCAGAATCGACGACCTCCGGGACATACCCCTGATTCTTCCTGCTAAAGAGCGCAATACCGGGTTCCGTGCTTGGTTCAACGAACGGTGCGGGATGGCGGGGATCAAACCCAAAATCGTGCAGGAGGTCGGCAATCCGAATGAAGCCTGGTTTATGGCCTCCCAACATGCCGGCGCGGCCTTGATGCCACGGGCGTCAACGAAGAACCTCGTCAGGGGCGTGGCGGTGTTCCGTCCCTTTGCCGAGGATGATCTTTACGCTGAAATCCAGCTTGTGTTTCGTGACGAGCCACAGCCGTCGATGCTGGCCTCATTCGTGGACGCGGTGTTGCGCATGAGAGATCGGATGCGGCGCGACGAATTGCAGAAAGGCCCGGAACGGGTTCCCCCCGTTCCTCGTCCGGCGGTCAAGCCCTGGAAACGATAGCAGTCGGATCGCAGCGATCAATGCGCAGCTTCGCTTGAATCAGCAAACCTCTTCGACGGTCCACGAGCGAAGCGGTTGCGCCAGAAACCTCATCACCAGACTCGTCATCTCGATTTTCAGCGGACTGCGAGAGTAGGCTTCGAGCACTTCGCGCGTATCCCAAACCTCGTGCAGGATCAGTGAGGATCGTTCCTGGGACAGCCGGAACAAGTCGAAGATCAGACATCCTTCAATTTGTCGGCTGGCTTCGATGATTGGAGCCAGCTCAGGGACAATCAGTTCTTCGAATCCAGGCTTCAGCAACAGAATAGTGACGACGATCATTTTTTCGCTCATAAGCTCAGGGGAAGTCCTCGGTAAATTGGACCCATCTTTCGATGGAAATCCGATACACGATAGCGCGCTTCAACGTCGCTACGATGTCTAACGAAATAGGTCTGGATTGGCAGTAATCTAACCTGATATTCACATTAAATTCCTGTAAATTCCATCGAAATGCTCCGCGCCCCATCCTATTTTGCTGGTCGGGCACGAATATCAGGCATCGCTCTTCCACTCAAGAACGAAGAGCTTCAGACCTGCTGTTTTTCCGAAAGGGTGCTAACCACTAGAAACGTAATGTTGTTGTGCGTAGATACCCTCTGCGTACGAAGACCAGACAACAGGCCTGTCGCGGGCCGAATGCTAAAGGATGGTGAATTGTCGTGGGGGTTAGGTTAGATAAGGGAGAATCCCGGACTATATAGACGTACACCTTATGCGCCTCGTTCGATCAAACCCGTTAGGCCCAGCCTCGCTCGACGATCTATTCGTGCTCAAGTACGAATGGTTGATGCAGTGGGCGCTCTACTTTACGCAGGGAGATCGTTCGACTGCGGAGGATATGGTTCAGGATACTTTTGTTCAGTTCGCCATTACCGATCGTGAACTCGATGATCCGCAAAACGCCGAGGCGCTGCTCTATACCTATCTCAAACATGTTCACATGGCGCATCTGCGCCGCTTGCAGAAGTATCCGCTCCAGGATCTTTCCATTGCGGAGTTTGACTCGATTAGCGTGGGATTGCGCCAGAGTCCATCGGCGAACCCGCTCGACATACAAAACAATCTGCGACGTATTCTTGCCTACCTCTGCTGGCGGAAGGACTCCGCCAAGTCCGCAAGCATTCTGGTTCTGCGCTTTTTATACGGGTACTTTCCCGAAGAGATTACTCGGATCGGCCGCGTGTCGCGTCCGGTGGTCGATAACGGATTGAGAGCCGCGCGCAAGGACTTGAAGCGTCACTTATCCGATTCTGGCAAGGTGCGAGTGCTGCGCTTGGACAACGTTCCGGATTTTGTGCCCTCCTTGATGGTATTACCAACCGAACAGTTTGTAGATGAACTTCGGGAGACACTTTTGAACTCGCGCCGCGGAGCCTGCCTTCCCGCCGAGCAACTGTCCGCCCGCTATTCGGTCGAACCTCCCAAACCAATTGAGTGCGAGTTGTTGGCTCATATCGTGAGTTGCGAGCGTTGCCTCGATGTGGTCACTCATTCGCAGAAAATTCCACCGCTTGCAGAGAGATCCTTCGAGGGGGCGCTTGTGGAGCGTCATAATCCGAAGCCGGTGAGCAGGGAATTAACCCTCACCAAAGATGGCGGCCTCAAGCGCAGTCTGGGCATCGTGCGGAATCGAATCCAGGAAGTGTTGGAGCACCAACCGCGCAGCCTCACGCTTGTGGTCAATGGCCATGTCGTTGCGACCCAGGATGTCAGCTTGGCCGTCTGCAAGCAGGAAGTCGAGATCAAGATCGGTGAACAGATCGAATTGATCGAAGTTCTGAGTGAGCAGGGACTGTGTCTGCTGGCGATGCCGGTTTCTTCCGTGCCTCCGAACGCGCCTCCCGAAATCTACCGGCAAGTGCGGTTGAGTTGCGGGCGGACAGTAGAAGCGTGGCTTCGCTTTACCAGTATGGGACCGCGCGTCGAGACCTCCTATCGGGACCCGGCATTGCTGGCAGTGGTAGAGGAGTCCGCCGAATCCGATGGCAGTGACGCAGCAAATAGAGACAGCGATCATGGCGTTGCCGTTGCTGTTGTTGAGCCTCGTGAGCCGCAACGCCGCAAGCCTCTCTGGGCAAAGCTCTGGGCTGGGCTCTGGACCAATCTCAAACAAATTCCGATTCCTACTATGAATCCTACCTTCGCAACCGCGCTGATCCTGGCGGCGGCTTCCGCGCTGTGCTTCATCCTGTGGTTGAATCAGCCACCGCAGATTACCGCCAATGCTCTGCTGATTCGCGCCGAGGCGCGGGATTCTGCGGCACAAAAGTCGGCCACTCCCGGCGTGGTTCTCCAGCAGGTAAGCATCAAAACGTCACAAAGAATCGTGAATCGCTCAATCTATCGCGATGCGCAAGGTGTTCGCCGTCCGAAGCAGCAGAAGCTCGGTCTCGCCGACGAACAACTGAAAGACAGGCTTGCTGTAGCAGGCGTCAGCTGGGATGAGCCCCTTTCCGCCTTCAGCTATCAGGATTGGCACGACCATCAGCATATCCGCAAGGATGCGATCACGAAGGAGGGTAAACACCTCCTCAAGCTGACGACCACGGTGCCGGATGGACCGATCCTCCAGGAGTCTTTGACGGTACGCGACAGCGACTTCCGTCCAGTAGCGCGCACCATCGAACTGCATGACGCGGGCACAATCGAAATCGCTGAGTTGAGCTACGATGTTCTTCCGTGGAACGCGGCACGAGAGAGCCTGTTCGAACCGCTATCGCCGTTTGGTACTGTCTCGTCCCCTGCTGCGATTTTGCCGTCTCTACCGCGCTTTCCCTCGGAGATGGAACTGGACGAGGCCGTGTTGGAAGCGCGGCTGGTGCTGCACCAACTTGGCGCGGATACCAGCGAACGAGTCGAGATTGACCGCGCCGCGAGTGGAGTGCAGGTAAAAGGGATCGTCGCCACGGCGGAGCGCAAGCATGAGATAGAAGCTCATTTGCATCTGCTTCCTCATGTCCTCTCTGCCATTTATACCTTTCAGGAATTGCAGGACCGGCAGAGTGCGGCCAGCCAGATTACAAGCATCAAACTCGCCTCGTCTTCCGCGACGCCATCTCCACTTGAGGAGTATCTGACAGGTCGGGGAATGAATCGCGCTCAGATTGGAGAGCTGGGGATCGACCTGTCGAATGCTTCCGTGACGGTAAGCCAGGAAAGCAACGCGATCGAAGAACTGCTGACTCAGTTTGGCCCGAACAAGCCATTGACTCCTGCTGCTCGGGCAGCCTTCGATCAACTTCTTGCTGATCACAAAGCAAAGATTCTTTCTTCACTGAAACAAGAAGAACAGCTTCTTGCCCAGGCAGGCATTCCCGTGGCCTCATCGGCTGGGAATGAAAACAGCAGCCAATTGGCGGTTGCAATCAATCGCCATCGCGCACTGTGCACCGAGTTGCTTTCAAACAATGACTCTCATCCTCGCAGCGCACAAGAAATTGCGCTGGAATTGGAAACGTCTCTCCGCCGGTTACGTTCCATCGTTGCCAATCTTTCTAACCCGTTTGCGGCATCTGCATTGTCGTCATCTCCCCTGCCACCAAACCAGAACAACAAATAGGAAGCCATTCACAATGCCTCAACGATTGTTAAGAAGCTTGATGTGTCTTCTGTTCGTGTGTGCCCCGTTCCTTGCCTTCGGACAGACGGCGCGCTTTTCCGGCCAGGTGACCGACCCAACGAATGCTGCTGTAGCGAATGCCGAGGTTCAAATCATCAACGAGGAGAGTTCGGTCAAGTTTTCTACGAAAACGGATGGAAGTGGAACATATACGGTTCCATACTTGCCTGCGGGACATTATCAGGTTGTCGTAAGAGTTCCAGGATTTTCCACCTCCGTCAATAGTGGCATTGCGTTGGGAATGGGGCAGGCCTTTGTCTTCAACGTGCAACTGACGATTAGTGGTGCGCAGTCCACTGTTACCGTCGAAGGCGGTGCCGCGTCTGTCACTGAGTTGAACACAGAAAATGCCGAGGTTAGTGGCACGATTACCGGCAAAGAAGTCGCCGGAATTCAACTCAACGGCAGAAATTTTACCCAGCTTATGGCCTTGGCTCCCGGTGTCAGCAATCAGACACAGCAGGATGAGGCTCGCGTCGGTATGGCTGGCAGCGTTGCCTATAGCGTGAACGGTGGGCGTACCGAATACAACAGCTTTCAGGTGGACGGTTCGGAAACCCTGAATGTGGGTATCAACAAGGATCACAGCACATTGATCGTTACGCCCAGTATTGATGCCATTCAGGAAATCAAGGTGCTCACGTCAAACTACGGCGCACAGTATCCGAGCACAGGAAACGGCACGACCATCGTTACGACCAAATCAGGTACGGATCAGTATCACGGCAGCGTCTACGAGTTCTTCCGCAACGAGATGTTCAACGCCAAAGGGTACTTCGATGTCGGCAACAGCGCGCCGCTCTATCGCCGCAATGACTTTGGCGGAACCATTGGTGGTCCGCTTTCCATTCCGCATCTCTACGATGCCAAGGGTAAAACGCACTTTTTCTTCTCGGAGGAGGCGCGCATCGAGAAAGACCCTTACGCGTATCGCCAGGCTGTTCCGTCCGTGGCAGAGCGCGGAGGGGATTTCAGTGATGTTTGCCCAGTGGTAGCCAACGGTGAAGTCACCACATTCTCGCGCACGCAGTATCCAGATTGCCCCGGAAGCGGCGTTACGTTCACAAGCAATCGACTGAACTACCCCACTACTACTAACCAGCACGTGTCGCTCAGCCAGAACGCACTCGCCATCTTAGGTACAGGCATCATACCGCTACCAAACGCTACGAGCGGCTGCAACTCCACTGGTACGAACTGCTACAACGGAGAAGTCTCGCTGCCGACTTACTGGCGTGAGGAATTGTTCCGCATCGACCATGCAATTTCTTCCAAGTGGCAGATCGGCTTTCGGTACATTCACGATGAATGGGACGAAACCGCGCCGGTGCCGCAGTATGCCACCACGCAAAACAGCTTTCCGACCATCCAGAATAGGTTCTATGCACCAGGCACGAGTCTGGTTGCGCGTCTGACCGGAACCCTTTCGCCCACATTCCTGAATGAGTTCGTCGCCAGCTATACGAACTCACACATCACGCTCAGAGACTTGGGCGGTGTGGGAGTCAATCTCGCTCGTCCTGCTGCTCTGGACGAACCATGTGCTGGAACAGCCTCTCAGTGTGGACTGACAACCATATTCAACAACGACGGGAAAGGGACCGATGGCGTGGCGAAGATGCCAGGAGTCTTCATCGCCGGCAATAATGGTGAGTATGGCGGTTATGGCTTCGCCGTCGATCCAGGCTACATGCCCTGGGAGCACAACAACCCGACCTACAGCTTCGCGGACAATTTGACCAAAACTCTGGGAAGGCACAACTTCCAGTTCGGTGTGCAGTGGATCATCTTTCAGAGAAATCAGACGAATGGACCGATTGGTGCCACGACCGGCGATACGCAAGGTCTTCTGACGTTCACCAATCTCAAGGGTGGAACAGGCAATGCCTTCGCCGATTTTCTTTATAACGATCTCGATGGGAATACTCCCGGTGGAGCCGGAAACATTTCGAGTTTCCAGCAGGACAGTGGGCAAGGCAGATACCGTCAGCGTTACCAGATCGCCGAGCCGTATTTCCAGGATGACTGGAAGGCAACACCTCGGCTCACGATCAACCTCGGTTTGCGCTTGAGTCTTTTCGGAACTTTCCACGAGTTGAACAACGACGCCTATAACTGGGAACCTTCAGCATTTGATGCGTCTGTGGCAAAGACGGTTACCGTTGACCCCAGCGGCGGTCTGCGGAATACTAGCGACAATTCCGCGATCACAATCAATCAGGCAAATCCCTCCAGTGGCCTTGACTCAAGAATCATCAATGGAATCGTGCAATGCGGCAAGAACGGTAGACCCTCCGGGTGCATGTCCGGCCACCTCTTCAATCCATCTCCCCGCATCGGTTTCGCCTGGGACCCGACCGGCACCGGTAAGACGGCGTTGCGCGGCGGATACGGCATCTTCTTCGAGCATGGAACGGCGGACGAGGCTAACACTGGATCGTTGGAAGGTGCCGCGCCCCTGGTGCTCAGCATGACGCAGATCAATCCGGGAGGCTGGAGTACGATCGGCGAAACCAATGGCGGACTCGGCAGCGTTTGGAGCGGCGGCGGCATTGCTTTCCCTGTCAATGTCACTGCGATTCCCACCAAGGCGGTCTGGCCCTATATACAGCAGTGGAGTGTGAGTATCGAGCACGAACTACCCGGCAACGCGCTTGCCAGCTTCGCGTATGTGGGCAGCAAGGGAACGCATTTGACCGCGGAACTCGAAAGCAATCAACTTGCCCCTGCCAGCGGCAATCCCTTCGGGGCGCATGAACCCCTCATGACCAAGGGAGCAAATCCGGCAAATACCGGGACGGGTGGAACTTCAGATGCCGGCGATTGCACCGCGACATTGTTAGGTAACAAGACGAATTTCAATTTGAGAAACGGCACCGTTATTCAGCCCGGCGATGCAGGATATAATAACCTGCTTGCCGCCTGCTACGCCTCATCATCGAACAGCCCGGCATCGCCAAACGGCTTGCGCACCTACGCTCCTGGAATCGGGGAGATCTATTCTCTTCAGAACGTCGCCAATTCCAGTTACAACGCCTTCCAGACGACGCTCCGCAAAGTACAAGGTCCGCTCACCTTGGCCGTTGCGTACACCTACAGTCACTCGATTGACAATGCCTCCGACCGCTCTGATGCCACTTTCGTCAATTCCTTCAACCTGAAGGGCAACCGCGCTAGTTCCAACTTCGATCAGCGTCACCTGCTGCATATCAGCTACATCTACGACCTGCCACTGCTGAAATTCTTCAACGCCTTCCTGCACGCGGCCGACGACGACCCGACCAACCAGGACGCCAACTCCGCCGGTCATACATACGATCCCGCGCGCTGGCAGAACTCCAAGGTCGTGAAGAATGTGCTCGACGGATGGCAGTTGAGCGGACTAACGCTCTTTGAGACCGGCATTCCCTTTACAGTCATCAACAACGGCAGCCCGACCGGAATCAGTGCGCTCGATAACGCGGGCGTCGCCAACGGCGTCGGATCGGGATCGTACCCCGACCTTTCCGGTATCTCGGCCCATTCGCGCAAACCGCAAGGCGGCAACAACAGCAAGAGCGTTGGCCCACTGCTTCTGAACCCCGCAGCCTTCGTTGCTCCGCGCGGGCTCACCTTCGGCAATGCGGGACGCAACTCCCTCAACAACCCGCGCCGTTGGAACTCGGACATGGCTCTGCTGAAACATTTTCCTGTATACCAGCGGGTGAACGCGGAGTTCCGCGCCGAGGCGTTCAACGTCTTCAATACGACTCAGTTCCGCATCTACGATCCGACACTGGGTAACCAGGCGCAGAACGAGGTGAGCTGTTATGGAGGCGATGCCGCTTACTACAGCGCCGGCGGCGGCGAAGGTTCCGATTGTCTGACCGGCAGTTCGTTTCTGCATCCGGTAGATGCTCACCGTCCGCGCACCATCCAGTTTGCGCTCAAGTTGATGTTCTAGGCATTTCAGTCCACCACCATTTGCGTCCGAAAGACAAACAACGAGTTGGAGAGAGAGATGCGGAAAGAAATCAGGAAGAGTATGAGGCTGATGGATTCAAGCAAGACTGCTGCATTCCGTAAAGGACGCTGTTTCGGCCCGGCGCTGGGACTGGCTGTATGCACGGTGGCGATTCTGATGGCGGGCTGCGGTTCCAGCAGCAAACCCGTCCTCGTGAATCCCTCCGGGGGACTTGCCACCATGCCGACGCCGCCAGCGCCGACCACCGCCAATACCTATGTCGGCACCGATAGCATGAATCTCTGGTCCCTCAGCCTGGACGACAACGCGGGTACATATAGCTATACCAATTCCACAGAGACAAGCGCTCCGGTGACTGGAACTGTTGCCGCAATGAACGGCTTTCTCAATCTGGGGGAGGTGAATGGCGTTTCGCTTGGCTATGCCCTCGAAGTGCAGAGCAGGATGGCTCTGCTGCGGCCCGGCGATGCAACAGCAGGTCTAGTACTGAGCGTTCCACAAACCACCTGCTATGACATCCCCTACCGGCTTCGGTTCAACTACATCCCTATGGAGGCCGGGGCAGCTTACAACCATACGTTCACCACCAGCAATTATGGCAGCGTCGTCGCAAGCACCAATTCCACGGGCGCTTCCTGGCAATATGAGAACCTGCAAGGAAGCATCGTCTCCGGCCCTGCTTCCTTTACCGGCTCCTGCGCGGTCGCCAACGGACAAGCGGCGATGAGCGTCAGCGGCAATAGCTTGTTCAATCTCTACAACAACAATTACTCGCCCAACTATCTGGCAGGCAATACCCTCAATACTTCTCTGGCCATTGGTTCCTCGGGCGTCTTCGTCTCCAACCAAGCCAACGAGTCCTCTCCGACGCCGTCCCATAATGCTGCTGGAGTGGCCGGTGTCGCGGAACCTGCCATAGCTTTAACCACAACAACCGTGGCGGCTGGAAAATATCTCGGATTTATCACCCAGCCGGTAACAGGTGCAAACTCTCAGTTTGCCGGCACTACGTCGCCTGTTTCATTTGGTCAAACAGCCTCTTCTGGCACGACCATGACAGGCGGCGTCTTCCCGAACGACGATGTAACGCTGCCGCCAAATGCAAATATTTCTATCACTCTAGGGGCACAATCCAGTACCTACAACGGGTTGTATCCCAACGCTGCCGTCACCATGCTTGATCCAAATCAGAATTGCACCACTTGGATCAATCAAGGCAATTCTGGCTCGTCAAGCCTCACCGTAGGCACTACTGCCGATGGATATGTCACCTGCACATTTCCCGTCGTGGCTGTCGTTGGAAACCCGGAAGGCAAGTACGTCATTTTTCTGGACGCCTTTAACTACACTGCTGGTTCGTACAGCAGTTCTGGTACCACGCAACTCGGTGCGCCCATGCAAATCTACCTGTTTCAGCAGTAACCCAGCCTTGTTCGGCGGTTTGCCGGGCGAAGTTTGACAGGAAGCAGTTGGTTTCAAACTGAAGTTCTACTTGTGGGGAAGACGCTATGAAATGCTCTCTGACTGATTTGATGATTACCTGGCGCTCCATCCGCCGTTGCCCTTTGCTGCTCTTTGTGTTGCTTGTGTTTACGCTGGTGTCGCATGGCCAAACGGCCCCGCCTGACGTTCCTTCGGGATTCCTGCCTGGCCCTATTAGCATCTTTGCCGGAAATGGCAACAATGACACCACCACCATATTCACCTCTGGTTCCCCAACTGCTACCACCATCGGCTCGCCTACAGCCGTGGCCGCAGACAGCCAAGGGAATATCTTTATTGCGGATGGGACATACGTACTGATGGTCTATGCAGGAGGGACGGTTCCTCAGATTCTTGCTGCAGTCACCACGAAGGCTAACCCGTCGATCCAGCCCCAAAAAGGGGACATCTATGAGGTCATTCCCCACACGTTCTGCAACGGCTGCGTCTCCTATAACGGAGGACCGGCTGACCAAGCGCCGTTTCAAAGTATCTCTTCTATGTGGTTCGACTCTTCCGACAACCTCTATATCGCGGACGCTCTTTACTATACCGTTGTTGAAATTGACCATACTAGCGCATATGTGCATATTCTTGCCGGACAATTCGCGCAGCAAGGCACCTATTCTCTTGGTGACACGATCAATAATGTTTCTCCAACAAGTGTCAAGCTCGGTGGCCCAAATGATGTCAAGCTTGACGCCTACGGCAATATCTATATCGCAGACGACCTGGAAAATGTAGTGCTTGTCGTCTATTCAGGCAGCCAAGCGCCTCCTGCACTCATTGCCGAGGGGGTCACGCCTACCAAAGGCAACCTCTACACCCTTACGGGTGTGGTTGCAAACTCTTGCTACAACATCGTAACTGAAACCTGCGCATCGACCGGTCCAGCAGAGGGTTTTATCCTCGGCAGTGTGAGGTCAATCGACGTCGATGCGGCAGGGAACGTCTACATCCTCGACAACAATTCGGAGATAGCCCTTGTACTCTACGCTGGCGGCGTTGCCCCGGCGCTATTGACAGCGGAGGGCATCACGCCTTCTTCCGGGCTGGTTTCTGGAAACATCTACGCGGTCGCTGGATATAACAACCTGCTCTCATACGCACCTTGTACCGCGACGCCTTGCGGCGATGGCGGACTCGCGAACGATATGTTTTTCAGCAACCCATTCCAGATTGCCGTCGACACTAGCGGCAATGTGTATATCGCGGATGGAGGCGACCACGCGATCCGCAAGATCGACACTTCGGGGTATGGTTCGACGATTGCCGGAATAGACGACCCGAATCAGACGACTCCCACCATACCCACCATCGCAACGAACGGAGCTGCGACTAGTACATCTCTGAACTTCCCAGGCGGTGTAGCCTTCGATCCGCAGAAAAACCTCTACATCGCGGATACGAATTACTACATCGTCTGGCAGGTGGGGCCGGCACTGCCGCAGACCATCACCTTTCCCACACTGAATAGCCCGGTGACCTACGGCATCAGCCCCATTTCTTTAGACGCAACCGCCAGTTCCATGCTTGCTGCGCAGTATTTGGTTTCCAGTACGAGTCCCGCCACGATCAATGGATCCAACCTAGTCGTTACCGGAGCCGGAACCATTGACGTTACCGCCTCACAGCCAGGAGGCACAAATGGAAGTGGCGTCACGTATGCCGTCGCCACGCCCGTCACTCAGCACATCATCGTGGACAAGGCGCAGCTTACGGTCACAGCCAACGACGCCTCAAAGGTGTATGGGCAGCCGAACCCGGTCTTTAGTGCAACCTTCAGTGGGTTCATTCCTCCGGATACTCTGGCTACATCGGTCATAGGCCAGCCAGCGTTCTCCACGACGGCGACCACGAACTCTCCCGACGGGCCGTATCCGATTGTCATTACACAGGGAAACCTGGCCTCGAACAACTATACCTTCGCCAATGCTTTCGTGAATGGCACGCTTACGATTACCGGCAACACTCCGCAAACCATTGCTTTCGCACCACTCGCACCCATCACCTACGGCCAAACGAAGACGGTAGCTCTGACCGCGACCGCTAGTTCTGGAGGGCCGGTTTCGTTTGCGGTGAGCAGCGGACCGGGAACGATTTCGGGCTCCACGCTCACCATCACAGGCGGCGGAACCGTTGTGATTACCGCCAGCCAGCAAGGATTCGATCAATATCAGGCGGCAACTCCGGTGACGCAAAGCCTCGTGGTCAATCCTGTTTCGCTTACTGTGACTGCGCCCACTCTTTCCTATCCGTATGGAACGGTTATCAACACCGCGAGCTTTCCCGCGCCCACTATTACCGGCTTTGTCAACGGCGATACCGCGTCGCTCGCGATCGGCAGCGCCCAGTACGCCACTAACGCCTCCGGCAAGGCGGACGCCGGAAGCTACACTCTCACGGTCGCGCAAGGGACTCTGGCACTGGTATCGGGAGCCAGCGCAAATTACACCTTTGCAAACTTCGTCCCCGGCTCGCTCACCATCACCAAGGCCAGTCAGGCCATCAACAATCTTCCGCTGCCAACTTCAATTACGTATGCGCAATTGGTGACGGTGACGACAACCACCAGTTCCCGTCTTCCGGTATCCGCTTCCTTGACCGGTCCACTTACATTTTATGGACAGAACACAACGAATCCGAGCGCGAACGCCAATTCAATTCAGTTCTACGCGACCGGCATCGGACCAGCTACGATCACCCTGACCCAGACAGGCTCGACGGATTATACTGCTGCCACGCCAGTAGTGTTCAATTACAACATCGGCCAAGCTCCGCTGACTGTCGGAGCGAACAACTTTACTCGGGAACAGGGCGCTCCGAATCCTACCTTCACTTATGGGATCACGGGGTTCGGGAACGGCGACACCGATATTCCATCAGTGGTCACTGGCATCCCCGTCCTGACCACAACGGCAACCCAAGCATCATCCGCAGGAACGTATGCCATCGTGCCAAGCGTTGGAACGCTTACGGCGACCAACTACTACTTCGTCTTCATCGACGGCACGCTGACTGTGACGCCTCCTGGAAGCTACAAGATCACCGCCAATCCTTCCTCGCTCACGATTCAACGAGGGCAGAGCGGCCAATCGATCATTACCATCACTCCGTCGAATGCGTATCAGGGAACGATTACTTTGAGTTGCGGACAGCTACCCGCTAATGTCTCCTGCACGATCAGCCCGTCAACCTACACCTTTCCAGGAAGTCAAAACGCCGACGGAAGCGAGAATCCGGCACTGGGGACCGTCGTCATCAGCACCACGGCGGGCACGGTTGTCGGCGCTCTCCCAGCGGAGAAGTCAAACCTGCGTTTGGCAGGTCTGCTCATTCCAGGTGCGCTCGCCGGACTGTTCCTTCTCTTTGCGCGCAAACGAGTTGCGAAAACCAGCGCCCTCTGGAGCTTGTGCGTGCTGCTCACGCTTGGCCTCGGAATGCTTGCGGTTACGTCGTGCGGTGGATCGAGCGGCCTTACGACCGCCGCTCCCGGAACTGTAACGGTAACGATCACTGGAAGCGGAACAACACCATCGGGGGGAAGCAGCACTGTGACCGCAACTGTTCCTCTGACCGTGACGATTCAATAGTGGGACAGGCCCGGACTGGACGGGAAGGCTCGGGCTTGAAGAGAACTCAATAAGGCGATTCGCTCGGCCCGCAGGCCTGTGCCAGCGGCATCAGGAAGGCTTTGTGTTTTTGAAGGACAGGACGAAGGAGAAATTGAAATGAATCGAACGGCAAGAATGATGGTCACTATGCTCTTGTGCGCGAGCGTTGCTCTTGCGCAAACGCCTGCCCCCGCAAAACACGCGAAGCCGAAGCCCAAGGCGCAAGAGAAGACCGAGGAACAGATTCAGCTTGAGCAGACGAATCAGCAACTACTCGACAACATGAAGAAGATTCAAGCCCAGATGGACGAGATGCGGCAGCAGTTGCAGAAGGCGCAAAAGGACGCTGCCGCAGCAAAGTCCGAAGCCGCCGACGCCAGCCGCAAGGCGGACGGATTCCAGCAGGTGGTCGGCCAGAATGCCGAAGCGGTCAGTACGCTTCAGGGCGCGGTAACCGACCTGAAGGGCAATGCGGCCTCTCTCGCGCAGACGATTCAGGACGACCAGAAGCAGACGAAAGCGGCCATCGAGCATCCTGACATTTTGCACTACAAGGGCATCACGCTCTCGCCCGCAGGCAGTTTCACGGCGGCTGAAACTGTGGATCGCAACCACGCGACGGGCGGCGATATTCCCACGGCGTGGACCTCGATTCCATTGACCGGATCGGATTTGTCGAAGGTCAGCGAGTTCTTCGGCACCGACCGCCAGTCGCGTCTTGCGCTGCTGGCCGAAAGCAAAGGCGTCCACAATACCTTCCGCGGCTACTTCGAGATGGATTTTCTCGGCACGGGAACAAGTTCGAATAACAACCAGAGCAACAGCTATGTAATGCGTCAGCGCCAGATCTGGGGTCAGTTGGAAACGGCCAGCGGTTGGGCCTTCAGCGGCGGCCAGATGTGGTCCTTGGCGACGGAATACAAGAGCGGATTGACGCTGCGCACGGAAGCCACGCCGCAGTCGATCGATCCGAATTACGTGCCGGGCTTTGTTTGGGAACGGCAATACGGATTCCGCATCACCAAGCAAGTCAATTCGCATCTCTGGGCGGCTGCCTCGCTCGAAAATCCGCAGACGCTCGCACCTGTCGTCAACGGCGATGTAACCGGCCTGCCGCTGATCCTCTGGGCGAGCCCCGGAGCCAACGGCGGCAACTACAACGCAGCCGCAAATACATCGAATGGCTCTACGCCCGGCCTGATTACGACCTACTCGATGAACGCGGTTCCCGACTTCATCGCCAAGGTGGCGTATGAGCCAACGTGGGGCGGGCACTACGAACTCTTCGGGGTCTCGCGCTTCTTCCGCGCCCGTCTCTATCCCAACGCCACCAAGGCGGAGATTGCGGCGGGCACGGCGACCAGCGCCGGAGCCTACAACGACACCGAAGCCGGCGGCGGTATCGGCGCCAGTGCGCGCCGCGCGGTGCTGAACAAGCGGTTCGATCTTGGCCTGAAAGGTCTGTGGGGCACGGGCATGGGCCGCTACGGAACTTCGACCATTGCCGACGTGACTGCACGCCCCGATGGCAAGCTCTCGCCGCTGCACACATGGTCTGCTCTCTCGACCGTCGAGTGGCACGCCACGCCGCGCTTCGATGTCTACGCGAACTACGGCGGCGATTACGTCAAGCGCACGAATTACACCAACCTGACGACAGGCAATCCTCTGGGCTACGGCGTCGGCACGATCAGCAGCTATACGAATGCCGGTTGCAATACCGAACCCGTGCCAACCGGAACAGGCGGCACAACCAATTATCCGACCACGCCGAGTTCCTGCTCGGCGACCAACCGCGACATCCAGGAGTTCACCGTGGGCTACTGGTACGACTTCTACAAAGGCGCACGTGGCCGCTTCCGCCAGGGCATCCAGTACGGTTACGCGCAGCGCAAGACATGGGCCGACCAGAACGGCCTTGCTCCCGAGGGCCTCGACAACATCTTTGAAACCTCCTTCCGCTACTATCTGCCATAAGCGCTACTCGCTGTAGCATGGGAGGCCATCATGTTTCTGGCAGGACTGAAATTCGCACTGGGCTTGATGACGGGCGTGTTCGCCGTATTCGGAATCCTCGTGGTCTTGATTGTTGTTACAGAGTGGGCAACCGGCTGGCGGAAGAAGAAGCACAGCAAGGACGGGATCAAAAATCCAGTCAGAATCTCCCCTGCCCCCCGGAACCGGGTGCTTTTGCAGGTCTGGTATCCGTCCTGGGTAGATGAACCAACGGAGTCTGAGCATCGCAAGTCGGAGTTTATGAATTAGGTTCATCCCCGTGCGGAAGCGCACAGGAACATTTTGCAAAACCTGTCTGTCTCCTTTGATCTGGGCTCCGGCTTAGAAACCGTACGGGGCCTTCCCTTTTTGAAAGATCGACATCACCTTGTGGCGTCGTGCGCAGCGGTTCTCGGCACGACGCCTTCTTTTTGCGAGAACCGAAGCAACAGAGCTTCATGCCGTCTCAATATTCCCATTTGGCATAATGCAGCCTAAAAATAGACTTGGAGTTCCGCGCCGCACATTGCATACAGTGAGAGCCAGATTCGATCTCTTTTCGGCGGGGGATTCCGATGACGCTGCTCTCTTATCACAAGAAGCCCGTACAGTCTGCAACGACGACAGAAGCCTTCGAGAAACACTACTCGGTGATCGAGATCGCCAGGATGTGGTCGCTCAGCGAGCGTACAATCCGCCGCATCTTCGATGGCGAGGAGGGCGTGGTGAACTGGGGCCATGCGAGCATCCGGCGCAAACGCGCCTACCAGACCCTCCGCATCCCGGAGAGTGTCATGCTGCGCGTCTACCAGCGCATCCGCAAAACCGGCTAAACTGGTTCCATCGCCGCAGACAGAGCGATCAGGAGCTGCAAGTGAGCAAGAAGATTTCCCTCGACCCCGAAATCGCGGACCTGGTTATCAGGGAACAGACCGAAGCCTTCCGTCGCAAGTTCGGGCGCGACATGGGCTCCCAGGACCCGCTCTTCTTCGATCCCGACGCGGACCGGCCGCAACCCCTTTCCGACGAGAACCATGAGCAATTGATCGAGGAGATGACGACCGTTATGGAAGAGGCCGGCATCCATCCCGCCCATATCTACGCCTTCCGAAAGACCGGACGCATGGTCTCCGAGGAGAACCTGGACCGTCTGAGTCCCGCAGAACTGAAGGAGTGGCATTCGGCGCTCAGAGAGTACAAGCGAAAGACGGAACGGGAGAACAAGGCCGTCGAACTACGTTTTGTGATGCGCGCCCGCGCGGGTGGAAAGAAGGCCAGCCGGGAGGAGAGGCTGGCTTCAGGCGAACTGGCGATTGCTGCAATGTATGCCCTCGAAGATGGCGTGAGCAGCTTCGCGATGGAGGGGGTCTTCCTGAACGGTTGGCTGGCGCTGGTCGTAAATCGCCTCGGCATCGCAGGTTCCGCCCAGAGCATCCGGGAGAGGCTTGGCTCTCAAGCCAAAGAACTGCGCGATCTTTTGAACGCTCTCGACAGTGAGTTTGGTCCGGTCGAGTGGGACGAAACGATGCGCCGCCATCTCGCCAAGGTCGAGGCAGCGAGGAAAGAGCCGGGAGCCTGGCTGGGCAGGCCGCCGGTCTCACCGGCACGCGCCAAGAAGGAGATGGATGCGGCAGCCGAGTTTCTGGGCTACGCCATGAACAACTGCTCCGTGCCAGAGGTCCCGACCTTTGCCGTGGAGAGCATGTTGCTGCGCGCCTGGCTGCGCATGAGAGTGCTCAACGACCACTTGCCCGAAGAGTTCTTTCAGCGGCTCGACCGGCGCTGGCCCGAGGTCCTGGAGCGGGTGGACTCCTGGGTGGTGCGGGCCGTGCATCCGTTCGTTCAGTAAGTCTAGGAAGTCTTCTTTTTGTCCACTGCTTCCGGTTCTTCTTTGTCCGTTTCGGTCGTATCCCCGTCCTTATGACTCTCAGCTTTGCCGTTGTCGGCCTGTGGCCATGCCGCCTGGACGCTTTTTTCAAGCTGGTCCTGCCGCGCCTTGACCCACGGGGAATAATGCTTTTCCGTAATCTTCACGCTCTTGTGCCCAAGCAGAACCGATACCTGATCGATGGGGACTCCGGCCAGCAGCAATTCAATCGCGAAGGTGTCGCGGAACATATGGGGATGGCAGCGCTTCGGGGTTCCGTCCGGCTTCTTGAGTCCCGCGACCTCGAAGAGCCTCCGGTAGGCCCGCTGCCAGTCGGCCACGGCCGACTTGGGGTTGCCGTTGCCGCTCCAGAAAAAGTAGCGAGGATTGGGTTTGGGTCCGGGGGGAAGATTGCGCAAAAGCTCGACCACATGCGGCGGCAGCACCACATAGACCGGAACGCCGGTCTTGGCCTGGTAGAGAAAGAGCTTGCCGCCTTCGAGACGCGTCTTTTCGAGCGTCACCGCATCGCGGATGCGAAGGCCGCTCCAGCGCATCAACTCCGTGAGCGCGAGAATCCGCTGACCGCGCTTCTCGATGTCGTAGGCTCGCTTGACCCCATCGTCGAGCCGCCCGCAGGCATCGAGGATGACCGCGTACTCTGCCTTCGGAAAGTAATCGGTGGGAGTGTGTTTGGCGATGATCTTGCCCATCGCCTGAGTGGGGTTCTGCGGAATCCAACCCTGCCGTACGCAAAACCAGAAGAAGCCGACCACCCGTTCATGCTTCTTCTTGCGGGCAAGTTGGCCGTCCTTCCAGTCGTGTCTCCATTGGGTGAGATCTTTGGTCTTGAGATCACGCAGGAAGCGAATCTCTTCCTCCTCACAAAAAGAGAGAAGCTGCTTCTCGAAGATCGTCGAGAGCTTGCGAACCGTGTCCGCTACGAGTCCGCGGGCGCGGGCATCGGCCAGATAGGCGTCCACGGCATCCTTGACCGTGGGCAGGGACATCGCGGCTTCCATATCTTTTCCGCTGGCCGCAGCGGCCTCGTATTGGCGAGCAATGCCTTCGGCCTGTTCCCAGGAGGTCGTCTTCGCCGAGGTGCGGAAACGGCCCTTGCGGCCGGGCAGGGTGCCGACCAGCCACTTCGTGCAGGAGCAGCGCCGAGAAGTAGGCTCGTCCTTGTATTTGCAGGTGCTTCTGTGGCGAACATAGACAGACAACATAGTAGCTATATTTTAGAATTGTCGGTACAAATTTGCCACGTGTTTCTGATTTTCTTGTTTTAGTCTACTTAAGTCGTTTGTTTTCAGTAGTTTAACTATGGTGGAGGCGGCGGGGATCGAACCCGACATCAGTGTTGAAAACACTCAACTTACTGATTCTGGGAATGTCAGCTTTGCAGGAAATGCAATGATTTCCAAATCTACTGTACAAACGCTGTACAAACTTTTCCTGAAATTCCCAGAACGCCAATCTTCGGACTTCCCTTCATGGCGAAAGAGGAGGATTCTGAAGCGCTCTTACAACAATTATACATCAGCCGATGCAGGCCAAGAGTTGAATTGTATATGTCTGCCTGCCATCCTGATCCGGAGTTCTGGATGTGCCGCAGTGGCAGTTTTTTCACCTCGATGCAGGTGTCGAGAATGCTTGTTTGCCAGTACTCCTGCATGGCGGTCAAGGAACTGTGAACAAGCGGGAACAGAGACTACAAATCAACCTTGCGGCGGACCGGAGATCAGGAAGTCTTCCCAACTGACGCTTGCGACGCTGTGGCGCCGGGCAATCTCTTCATCGCCGGGCGCACAGATGACCAGAGGCGTAAATGTCGGATTGCGACGGCAAAACTCAAGTACGCCGCGAAGCGCCAGGACATCAAATCTTCCAGTCTTGACCTCCACAGCCCACTTCCCCCAACTCCCCTCCATGACAGCATCGATTTCCAGCGGTTCCTCGCGCCAGTACATTACCTGCTGGCCCTGGTTGATCGCAAAGGCCAGGCAGGCGTTTTCGACCCAGAAGCCGAAACGTCCCGGCTCACGACCCTGGTCAGGAGCGCCATCGGGGTGCATAGCCGACAAGAGTGCGTTGTTGAGCGTTACGAGTTTCGGCGGAGATGCCCGGCGTCTGTGAACCTGCGTCGAATACTTCTCCAGCGGCGCGATCAAATATGCGTCTCCGAGCAGGGCCAGATAATTTGCAACTGTTTCGATGGCTCCGCTGTCCTGAAGCTGCCCCTGCAGCTTTTGCAGCGAAACAATTTGCGCGGGCGAGCCGGCGGCAATAGCGAAGACCTGGCGGAGCAGAGCGGGACGCCGTACCGCGCCTTGTGCCAGCACATCGCGACCGATGGCTGGCTCGATAATGGCATCGCGCACATACGCACGCCAGCGTTCGGGAGATTTTTGAAATTCCACTGCGCCAGGATAGGAGCCAAAGAGAACGAGATTGATGGCGGCTTCATGCGGAGAGAGATGAAATGCTGTAGCCAGCGAAGCGGCGGGCCAGTGACTCAGCGTCAAACGCTCGAAGCGTCCAGCCAGACTCTCCCGCGAGGCTTGGGCGACGCGAAGGGCTGAAGACCCTGTAGCTACCACATGAATGGGAAGATGGCGACGGCGAGCGCGGTCCCAGTGCCCCTTGAGCCGTCCTGCCCAATCGGATAGATGATGCACCTCGTCCAACAACAGAACTGCCGTCCCCTGCTTGGCGCGTGTTTCAGCCTCGGCCCAGCGGCGCTCCCAAAAACCAGGCAGAGCGGCGTCCGGATCGTCGCCAGCCGCGTAGATGGCTTGGTCGCCGAACTTTGCGGCAATGTCCAAAAGCAGCGTAGTCTTACCCACCTGCCGGGGACCGGTGAGAAGTTGGATGCGGCCGGGCGCGGCTTCACCGAGCCGTTCGAGCAGCACATCACGGCAATGCAAGTAGGCGTTCTGGATCTCAGCCATAGTCTAATAATTATTCGACTATGGCTGACAGTGTGTCAAATCGATTGCAAATACACGCTGTGTCCTGCAAACCGCAATGAGACTGGCGGGGTCTGAGATTTGATTCTCGCCGAGCGGGCATTTGGTGCCACTTCGCGTCGTTCATGTCCTGGCGCAAGCTCTTCTCGTAATTCTTCCTCTGTTGGCAGATAGAGCATGCGAGCCTCCAATTCATCACACATCGAGTGATGAATTGGAGGCTCGCGGTCGCTATATAACTGATAGAAAGGCGATAGCAACGCAGGTTCGTGATAGAAAATCCCTGTCCATAGCGCCATCCCCATGGTACGGAAGGCCATTCAACAGGCTTTGGCCAAACTCGGCAACGCAGGCCTTCCCAAGTCTCGCACTTACGCCGCAAATTGCCCAGGCAGCGTCTGGGCAATTCCGACGACCTCTTCCATGCCATGGAGCGCCTCAAAGTCTAAACTGTAGACGGCACAACACTTACAAACCGGCACAACCGGCAAAAACGACCAAATCGGCGCTATTTGCGGGCAAAATGCGGGCAAAATCTCACCAGGTGGCCAAGGGGCTGATCGTGTGGAATCGGCCCAGTTTTCTCTCTAGTCTTCAACAGATTTCAGCTCAAGGGATTCGCGTGCAGAGTTTGGAGAGCATTAGCTATGTGCGTTCAAGACGCACATTAATTGAAATTATTGAACTTGACTTTGGTTTCATGATAGGTGATTATGTGCGTCATGGGCGCACAAAGACATTCTCGGATAAACCGCCTGCTCCTTGCTTTGCCTGAGGGATTCCTGGCGGACAGTGCATGGCTTCAAGCACAGGGTCTTTCGCGTTCGTCGATACGAGACTACGTGGACGGCGGTTGGCTCGAACGCATAGGCCCCAGAGTCTATCGGCGGCCGGGGCAAGTTGCCAATAGCCTGCTTCGCTGGGATGTTGTAGTCCTCTCACTTCAGCAGATCATGCACAAGTCGCTGCATGTGGGTGGTCGAACAGCGGTGGAACTCTGGGGGTATGCCCACTACCTTGAAACCGGCGAGTCCCCAACGGTGTACCTGTACGGGCAGGCGGCACCTTCCTGGCTGGCCAAGCTTCCATTGAAGGCACGTTTCGAACTCCGTTCTGACCGTCTTTTTGCAAGCACGGGAACAGGAATAGAGATGCGGCGCTTCGATCTGCGTTCAGGAGAGACGTCCGCCGAAACGAGGGACGCTGAAGCTAAAGGCCCCTGGGATTGGTCATTGACCATGTCTGTTCCGGAGCGGGCAATCCTTGAAATGATGGATGAACTTCCTCAGCACGAAAGCTTTCATCAGGTCGATGTCGTCATGGAAGGCATGACCAGCCTTCGTCCCCGGTTGCTGGGAAAACTCTTGAAGGAATGCAGAAGCGTGAAGGTGAAGCGTCTCTTCCTCTGGTATGCAGAACGGCACGGCCACGCATGGCTGAAACATCTGGATCAATCTTCTATCGATCTCGGCCACGGAAAACGTCAACTGGTTGCCGCCGGCCGCTTCGACACGCGCTTCCAGATCACATTACCAGCAGAGTTGTTCCCGGCAGAAGGTGATCGCAATGCCCTCTAAAGTTTTTGAAGCACAAGCGGCGCTCTTGGTGAGGACGCTTCCCTATGTGGCAGCAGAGACCTGCTTTGCCTTGAAGGGTGGCACGGCAATCAATCTTTTTATACGAGATCTTCCTCGCCTTTCAGTAGACATCGATCTGGTTTACCTACCGATTGCGGACCGAGAGGCTTCGCTCCAGGAAATACGATCTGCACTCGGACGCATCGCTCAAAGCATTCGCAAAGCGATCCCGGGCAGCGTTGTCACAGAAAATGCGGCTTCTGACGGAACCAGGATCGTTGTTCGCTACCGGTCGGCACAGACTAAGATTGAGGTCACTCCGGTACTCCGAGGAACCGTCCACCCTGTTGAACTGAGGACCGTGTCCCCAGGCACAGAAGAGAGATTTGGCTTTGCTGAAATACAGGTGGTATCGTTCGCCGATCTGTACGCCGGAAAGATGGTGGCGGCCCTTGATCGTCAGCATCCGCGGGACTTGTTTGACGTTCAATATCTGCTCGCAAATGAAGGCATCAGCGATACTCTCTTTCAGACCTTCCTCGTGTACATCCTCAGTCACAATCGGCCGGCACACGAAGTTTTGCAACCGCACTTGAAGGATATAAAGCAGGCATTCGCGCAGGAATTCATTGGCATGACTACCGAGGAAACTTCCCTTGATGTTCTGATTGCGGCGCGAGCACAACTCATTTCAGAAATACGCTCGCGTCTAAACGAACGCACTATGCGATTCCTGCTCTCGTTCCATGAACTCAAGCCCGACTGGGCACTTCTGGAGATGCCCGACATCAGCAACCTTCCGGCCATTCGCTGGAAGTTGATGAATCTTGCATTGCTCCAAGCCAAGCAGCCGGAGAAATACCGAACAATGATTCATGAGCTTGAGATATTGCTTCCCAACGGTCGAGATTGGGATTAACGGGTGTATCTATACAGCGCGCCCCGGAAGCGGTCGTCAACTTTCGATGGAGGAAAGCTATACCTCACGGGCTCAATTCAGAGCCGAGACCAAGTATGCTTCTGTCTTGGGGTGAACACGGCTGTCGCATCCTTTATAGAGGAAGAGGTCCTATTAATGAAGCAGAACTTCGCTGCAATCATCCTTGGCGGTACCGGGCAAGTCGGCGGCGCAGCCGTTGCGGAACTGCTGGCAATTCCGGAATGCCGGGAAGTGGTGATGGTCACCAGAAAGCCGATTGCACCACGAGAGCGGGTTCGCAACGTGGTTCTTGATACCGGCGCTGCTGACTTTATCGAGCGCACCGAAGCCCTTGCCCGTGAAGTTCTGAGCCAAGGTCCTGCCAGCGCTGTGAGCTGTGTGGGTGTCGGTTCGGGATCGAGGCGCTGGAGCGAAGAAGAATTGAAACGGCTTGAACTCGGCGTCGTCGGTGCCTTTGCGCATGGTTGCTATAA
>Ga0224528_1000563_pt1 | contig 28119 bp, 27 predicted proteins | sample CBST25metaG_2_FD_179888 | JGI IMG/M metagenome (GOLD analysis project Ga0224528, IMG submission 179888) | Peat soil microbial communities from Stordalen Mire, Sweden - C.B.S.T25 | ecosystem: Environmental > Terrestrial > Soil > Wetlands > Peat | place: Sweden: Norrbotten County, Stordalen Mire...
GTCGTAACACAGCCAACGAGGTTTCGGCCCTCAAGAGCCAGCCAAATTACCGAAAAGCACAACCTGTAGGGGCTACTGTACTAAGGCAGCTACCCCACTACAAAGAATTGAAAAATAGAGGTTGACTAGTTGAAGTAGTTCAGCTAATTTTTAAGCCTTAATGGACTCCGGCGAAAGTTGGTTTTTGAAAGGGCACGACTTTAGTCGTGCCATAAATCCTGCATAATCAAGGGGGCTTTAGCCCCTGAGGGATGTTCTCACATACTTTTGACTTACACCACGGCTGTAAAACTCCCAGCTACCTAGTTGTGCGATTCATCAACGTGTGCAACGCCAGCCTCACCGCGGGTGGTCAATGCGCCCGCCCGCGCGGTTTCACTGCGCGGTTGCGCTCGAAGAGGATGAGCAGCCCGTCGAGGGTGAGCATCTCATCGGTTGTGGTGATGAAGCGCGAGTCGGCGGCGATTTGCCTGGCCAGGCCGCCGGTGCCGAGAATGACCGTCGGCTTCTGCTCCAACTCGGCGACAATACGCTCGAGAATGCCGTCTACCAGGCCGATATAGCCAAAATACAGGCCGCTTTGCAGGCAGGTGACGGTATTGGTGCAAATGGCCTTGGAGGGGCGCTTGATGTCTACCCGGCTGAGCCGCGCGGTGCGCGCATAAAGCGCTTCGGCGCTGATGCCCAGGCCGGGCGCAATCGCTCCGCCCAGGTATTCGCCCTTGGCCGAGATCACGTCGAAGGTGGTCGCCGTGCCAAAGTCCACCACAATGCACGGGCCGCCGTAGCGCGCATAGGCGGCGATGCCGTTCACCAGCCGGTCAGCGCCCAGCTCGGCGGGATTATCCACCAGCACCGGCATTCCCGTCTTGATGCCCGGTTCGACGAAGAGCGGTTCAATGTGGAAGTAGTCTTGGCAGACCTGGCGCAGGGTTCCATCTACCGGCGGAACGACCGACGCAATGATGATGTGCTCCACCTGGCTGGGTGACAAGCCGTGCATCCTGAAAAGGTTGACGAAGAGCACACCATATTCGTCGGCGGTTTGGGCACGATGGGTGGTGACGCGCCAGTTGGCGGCAAGCTCGGCTTTTTCACTTTCGAGCTTGTATAGCCCGAGCACCGTATTCGTATTGCCTACATCAATGGCTAGCAGCATGATTTTCTTTGACCTCTAAAGGCCGACCTCAATTTGATGGCAAATTGGGGGTCGGTTTTGTACCAGTCCCCACGGTGTTAATGGACTTGGAGGATGAAACTTTGTCCGTGCCCCATCCATTCCGCGCTCTTTGCGGAATGGGTGGGAAAGCGCGATACCTGTGCGAGCGGGAGCGAGCAGTTAGCTCCATCTCAGGTGACAGTTGACGCCCGCTCATCGCGATAAAGCCGCGATGAACGGGGACAGCTTTTCGTGCCTCATGGCGGCTTTTCACAGCAGATCGGTGGACTACCTGTCCCTCTTTCGCGGCCTGTAAAGCCCGTACTCTCAACGAATGCCGCCGGTTTGCACGGTGACCAGGCCGTCGTTCGTGCGCACCCGCAAAAATCCGTGCTCGTCCAACCCGGCGGTTTCTCCTACGCAGGCTTGGGGGCCGTGCACCTCGACTTGCCGCCCGCTGATCCACGAGGAAGCCTGAGCCACGCGCGCGGGAATCGTCGCGCCCGCATCTGGCTCGGCCAGCCCTAGCGCCTCGCGCTCCAGCGATTTTAGCAGGGAAACGAGTACATCCTGCCGCGAAACCGTGCGCCCTGCCTCGAGGTCGAGCGAAGTAGCGGGCGTGGAGAGATCGGGCGCGAACTCCCGCTGGTGGACGTTGATGCCGATGCCGACAACGGCATAGTTTACGCCGCTGATTTCGCTCTTGGCTTCGACCAAAATTCCGGCCGCCTTGCGCGGACCAATGAGCAAATCGTTGGGCCAACGCAGGTCGATGGTGAGCCCAGCCACGGCATGAACCGCCTCGGCGGCGGCCAAGCCAGCGGCCAGCGGCAGCAAAGGCAAGCGCTGCGCGGCAAATTGCGGCCGCAGCAGTACGCTCACATAAAGCCCCTCGCCTGCGGTCGAGTGCCAGGCGTGGCCACCGCGTCCGCGCCCCGCCCGTTGCTCATCGGTAAAGTAAACCGAGCCGTGCGGCGCTCCGCTGCGCGCGGCAGTCAGGGCGTCGGCGTTGGTTGATCCAGTGAACGCCGAAAAATGCAGCTTGCCGACAAAGAGGGTGCTGGTCAGCGCGGCGTCAAGTGCGGCCAAGTCATACGAATCGGGCAAGGCTGCGCGCATGGGCTAGGCCGTCTCCGCAACAATGCGCAGGGAAATGTCAGCAGCCTTGGCCGAGTGGGTAAGCGCGCCGACGCTGATAAAGTCCACGCCAGCCTCGGCATAGGCGCGAATGTTCTCGAGCACGATGCCTCCCGAAGCCTCGACCGGAATGTGCTGCTCGTCCTTGGTGGCCTTGCGGATGCGCTTGACGGCCTGCTTGACCTCGTCGGGCGTCATGTTGTCGAGCAAAATGGCTTCGGCTCCGTATTGCAGTGCCTCGTCCAGCTCCTGTGGGCTGCGCACTTCGACCTGCACGCGCTGGCCTTTTTTGCGCTTTTCCAGAGCGCGAGTCAGAGCCGCGGGCAAGCCTCCGCCCAGCGAGATGTGATTGTTCTTGATGAGGATGCCGCTGGCCAAGTCGAGCCGGTGGTTGGTGCCGCCGCCCGAGAGCACGGCGTACTTTTCCAGCAGGCGCAGACCGGGCACGGTTTTGCGCGTGTCCAGCAGACGCGCGCCGGTGCCGTCAATCTCGTCCACATAGCGGCGAGTCAGGGTGGCGATGCCGCTCAGGTGCTGCATCAGATTGAGAATGACGCGCTCGCAACTGAGCAGTGCCCGGGCGTTGTGGCGGATGACGGCCAGCACTTGACCCTTGTGCACGCGCACCCCGTCGAAGATCTCCGGGTGGCTGATGACTTCGAAACGAGTCTGCGCCGTGGCGCGCTTGTCGAGCCGGGCAAAAATCTCGAAGAAACGCGGCACTGCGCCCAGGCCGCAAACCACCATATCCTGGCGGGCGATGATGGAGCCGGAGGCGCGCAGGCCGGGAAGAATGGTGAGGTTGGTGGTCATGTCGCCGGCGGCGCGATCTTCAACGAGCGCCTGCTCCAGCAATGCATCGATGCGGCTGTTCTTCCAATCCATTTTTTGTTTCCTGGTCTTCAATGCAGCGTTTACGGATGCAAGATTTCCCAAGGTCCGGTGGCGAGTCACTGTTTTGAAAGGGCACGGCTTCAGCCGTGCCATCAGCCGAAGAAAAAATGCTGGGCTTTAGCCCCTGAGGGAAAATAACCAACCTCCCCTCGGCGGCTAAAGCCGCGTCCCAAAAATACCGCTTCCGTGGCACAGCTAAAGCCGTGCCCTTTCAAAACAACCACGCAACAAGAGGTCATCCTGTGCCGTCAAAATCCTGTCAAAAAAACCGCTCCTACTCTTTCGGCAGCGCATCCAGCGCGGAACGAGCCTTGTTGAGCAGCATCCGCGTCTCGGCTTCCTGCTTGCGCAGCCCTAGCACCACCTCTGGCGGAGCCTTGGAGAGAAAAGCGGCGTTGCCCAACTGCCTCTCGGCGGCGGCCAAGCCTTTTTCGTACTTGGCAATATCTTTGGTCAGGCGTTCGCGCTCGGCGGGTACGTCGATCTTCTTTTCGTATACCACTGCGACATCAGTAGGTCCGTAGGCGCTCCAAGAGAGATTTGAGAACCGCCCTCCCGCATCTCGATCTGCATAAGGAACATACTTGACGTCTGAAGCTTGTGAGAGCTTCATCACAATGTCGCAATTCTTCTCTGCTGCACCGGAGTTGCAAAATTCGCTTGCCCACATTGTTACTTTGACAGACACCTTCATGTTTTCTGGAACGTCAAGCTCTTTTCTCCGAGCGCGAATTCCGTAGATAACATTCTTCAGAAGGAACATGTGCTCCAAGGCTGGGGATAATTCAGGGACAAAACCTGCTTGTGGGTAACTCGTCAGCGCAATCGACTTGGCGGGTGGTTTGCCATCATAAAGCGCATGCCAAACCTCTTCGGTGAGGAAAGGCATGAAGGGTGAAAGCAAGCGCAGGAAAGCTTCGAAAACCTGGACCAGCGTGGCCAGCGCAGCTTGTGTGGCGGCCTTGTCTGCTGTCTCCGAAAAATCCAACCGCAGCTTGACGATTTCCAAGTACCAATCGCAGAAGCTGCCCCAGAAGAACTGATAGATGGTGTTGGCCGCGTCGTCGTAGCGATAGTTTTCCAGCGACTGGTTGACCTTGGCCGCGGTAGCGTGCAGCTCGGCGACGATCCAGCGGGCTTCAAGCGGTGCATCGGCGGCAACTGCGGGCATACCTCCCAGCAATGCCGGATCGACGGTAATGCCCAGTTCGGCGGCGCGGTCCACATTCATGAAGAGGAAGCGGGCGGCGTTCCAAATCTTGTTGGCGAAGGCGCGGTAGCCTTCGGTGCGGTCCACGTTGAAGGCGATGTCGGTGCCGGGCGAGGCCATCGAAGCCAGGGTGAAACGAACGGCATCGGTTCCGTACTGCTTGACGATTTCGATGGGATCGACGACGTTGCCCTTGGTCTTGGACATTTTTTCGCGGTTGGCGTCGCGCACCAGTGCGTGAATGTACACCTCGCGGAACGGGACGGAGTCTTTCAGTTCGCGTTTGGAGCCATCGGGTAGAGGCACATCCTGCGCGAACCAGCAGCCCAGCATCACCATGCGGGCAACCCAGAAAAACAAAATGTCGAAGCCGGTGACTAGCAGACTGGTTGGATAAAAGGCGTCAAAATCAGCGCGATTCTCCACCGTCACATTCGGCCAGCCGAAGACCGAAACCGGCAGCAGGCCCGAGGAGAACCAGGTGTCGAGCACGTCGGTTTCTTGCGTAATCTTATCTGAGCCGCAGTGGGCGCAGGCGGTGGGATCGATACGGGCAACAGTGATCTGGTGGCAGTCGGCGCAGTGCCAGGCGGGGATGCGATGGCCCCACCAGAGCTGGCGCGAGATGCACCAGTCGTGGATGTTTTCCATCCAGCCGAGGTAGACCTTCTCGTACATCTCCGGCGTAAAGTTGATGGCCTTTTTTCCGTTGGCGTCGGGGACAACGACCTGGCGAGCCAGATCGGCCATGGAGGGCCCGCCGTGGTTGGGCGATTTGTTGACGGCCACAAACCATTGCGTCGAAAGGCGCGGCTCGACGACCGTCTTGCAGCGGTCGCAGTGGCCTACGTTGTTGGTGTGGTCCTTGATGCCAGCCAGGAGTCCTTGCTCTTCCAGATCGGCAACGATGCGCTTCCGCGCCTGATAGCGATCGAGGCCAAAGTAAGCGCCCTCGACATTGATTTTGCCGGTGGTGTCCATCACGTTGATGGAGGGCAGATGGTGCCGCTCGCCCAGGGCAAAGTCGTTGGGATCGTGCGCCGGGGTCACCTTGACCGCGCCGGTGCCAAAGTCCCGGCTGACCCACTCGTCGAGAATGATGGGGATTTCACGGCCCGACTTTTCTGGACCGGAGAGGGGCAGGTGCAGCTTTTTGCCGTGCAGATGCAGGTAGCGCTCGTCGGCGGGATGAACGGCAACCGCGACATCGCCGAGCATGGTTTCAGGGCGGGTCGTCGCGACCGTCAGGAACTCGCCGGTCTCCTTGCCGTCCGCGCCGATCACCGGGTACTTGATCTCCCACAGATGGCCCTTCTGCTCGGAGTGGACGACTTCGAGATCGCTGATCGCCGTTTGGCAGCGGGGACACCAGTTGACGATGTAAGCGCCGCGATAGATGAGTCCCTGCTCGTGCAGCTTGACGAAGGCCTCGCGCACCGCGACGGAAAGATTCTCGTCCATGGTGAAGTATTCGCGCTGCCAATCGACGGATGCGCCGAGGCGCTTCATCTGCCCCAGAATGGCGCCGCCATAGTGACGCCGCCACTGCCAAACGCGCTCGACAAATTTTTCCCGACCGAGTTGTTGACGGGAGCCGCCCTCCGCAACGAGCTGTCGCTCGACCAACATCTGGGTCGCAATTCCCGCGTGATCTGTGCCCGGCACCCACAGCACACGGCCGCCGCACATGCGACGCCAGCGGATCAGGATGTCGCTCTCCGCGTGCTCGAACATGTGGCCCATGTGCAGATTGCCGGTGACGTTGGGGGGCGGCAGCAGCATGGTAAAGGCCGATTGGGCGTCGGAGCCGGAGGGCGCTTCGCGCTCGATGGCCGAACTTGTTTCAGCAGCGGGCGCGGACTGGGCGAAAAGGTTCTCGCGGACCCAGTATTCGGCCCAGTGATCTTCAATCGCGGTGGGGTCGTAAGCTTTAGGCAGGTCGTGGGGCATGGGGTTCGATTCGAGCCCCCGGGGGTCTGCCCGAATCACCACGGATGAAGTGGTTTTCGAGTGTGGGGACCACCTTAACTTTATCAGAAGCGGGGTTGAGTGCGCGCCTGTGCGCTGGTTTGGCATGAGCAGTTTCTCATAAAGCCCGCGACTGAAGGAATGCCATTGTGCGCCGAAATATCTATTGGCAGGAACCGTCTGCGCTGAATCGAGCCTGCGCGCAAAAAGAGACGCCGGAACGGCGCACGGCGGGCAGGCTACCGGCAGACAGCTTCCTGGCGGGCAGCCTTCCGGCGGCAAAACGGCGTGGGCGCGGCCGCGTGGTTCAAGGAGAATTCAATGGAAGAAATCGAGCGGCGAAGCGGCAAAATCATCACTCCCCCCTGGGCGCATCTACGGCTACCGCCGTTTTCGCGGGTTGCTCTTCGCGTCTTGCAGTTGGCCAATGACGAAAACGTGCAGTTACATCAGTTGAGTGAATTGATCTCCTCGGACCCGGCCTTTGCCAGCGAAGTGCTCACCATCGCCAATTCCCTGCTCTATGCGCCGCGCTTTCCCGCCAGCAGCATTTTGCAGGCTATCGCCGTACTGGGCGCCAACAACCTGCAAGGCCTGTGCATCACCGTGGGAACCCGCGCCTATCTGGGCAAGACCATGAATCTGCCTGCCATGAAAGCGATTTGGCGGCACAACCTGGCCTGTGCGCTGATCGCCGAACAACTGGCCTCGGCGGGCTTCATGGACAAGGATATTGCCTATACCTCGGGGGTATTGCACGACATCGGAAGGCTGGCGCTGGCGGTGCTGCAACCCAAAGAGTATGCCCAACTGCTCAGTTCCTTCGTTGGATCGCCCTTTGCCATTTTGGAAGAGGAGCAAAAACTTTTTGGGTGGAACCACAGCGAGGCCGGACGCAATCTGATTACGGATTGGAAGCTGCCGCCTGAGTTTGAGCCGATTGTCGCCGAGCATCATCTGGCTTGGGTGAAAGACAGCTCCTGGGACATGAAGGAATTGATTCATGTAAGCTGCCGCATGGCTGATACGACGGGCTTTGCGGCGTTTCCCGGCTGCGAAACCACGCCATATGCCGAGCTGCTCGATGAATTGCCGGCGCGCGAACGCCGCATTTTCCACACCACGGCAGAATCCCTGTCCGCCGAAATCTCGATGAAGATCGAAGCCGTCGAGACAACCTGAGACGCATTCCAGGCGTCCCAATCATCGCACCAGCAGTATTGCATCACAAAAAAACAACCTTCGCTGCCCGGTCCACAAGCAGCGAAGGTTGACCTATCCATACAACGAAAAGAGAAACAAGTTTGGGGCAATGTGCGGCTCAGATGCCGACCATCGCCTGATAAAAGAGATTTCCCGCAACAGAGACTCCACCGAGAGGCTGCCATCCCTTGCTGATGGCAACCTTGACCAGCTCTTCAAGCTGAGCCTTGGTAGCGCCTTCCAAAATCTTATAAGCCACGACCGTCGTCGACATTGCTTGCCTCCAGAAGGATGGATCGAATTCCAGTACAGAGGACTTATCGGCAAAATGATAAAAAAGGCAAATCAAAAATGCGCGGGCCACTTGCGGGCGGCGTGATACACGCGCAGGATGCGAACGCGCCCGGGAGCCGTGCGATTCGCCGCCCTACTCCGCGTTGTCGATCTGCGCCCTCTGTAACTTGTCCGAGTAATCGACATACACAGCCTTCCAGGTGGTGTAGAAGTCGATGGAGCCGTTGCCCTCGCGATGGCCGTTGCCGGTTTGCTTGACGCCGCCAAAGGGTAAGTGAACTTCCGCGCCGATGGTGGGAGCGTTGATGTAAGTAATGCCCGACTCCAGGTCGCGGATGGCGGCGAAGGCGCGGTTCACGTCTTTGGTGTAGAGCGCCGTCGAAAGGCCATAGTCAATGGAGTTGGCTATCTCGATGGCTTCCTCGAAAGTATCGAACTCGATCAAGCTGACAACCGGGCCAAAAACCTCTTCGCGGGCAATGCGCTGGTTGGGCGTAACCGAGGCCAGCACCGTCGGCTCAAAGTACGTGCCGTGGGCATAAATCCCCTCGGTGAGGGGATGGCCGCCGCAGAGCAGCTTTGCTCCTTCGGCGAGGGCAATGGCCACGTACTTTTTGGAGGTCTCGACCTGGTTGGCGTTGACCTGCGGGCCGACTTCGATGCTTTCATCAAGGCCGTTGCCGATTTTGAGTTTTTTCGCACGGGCGACAAACTCGGCGGTGAACTTCTCCGCGATGCCGCGTTGCAGCAGAATGCGGCTGGTCGCCGTGCAGCGCTGGCCGGTGGTTCCAAAAGCTCCCCATAACGCGCCGTCCAGGGCCAGCTCAAGATTGGCGTCGTCCAAAACAATCTGGGCGTTTTTGCCGCCCATCTCCAGCGAAACCGGCTTGAAGGTGGCGGCGGCGCGCTGGGCCACAAACGAGCCCACCTGGCTGGAGCCGGTAAAGCTGATGGCGCGCACGTCGGGGTGTTCGACCAGGGCAGCGCCGACGGTTGAGCCCGCACCGCTGACGATATTGATCACACCCGGCGGCAGCCCGGCATCCACCAGCGTTTGCACCAGATTGTAGGTGGAGAGCGGAGTATCGCTGGCAGGCTTGATGACGCAGGTGTTGCCGGAGACCAGCGCCGGAAACAGCTTCCACGAAGGAATGGCCATGGGGAAGTTCCAGGGGGTGATGAGGCCGACGACGCCCACTGGCATACGGACGCTCATGGCAAACTTGTTCTGCAACTCGCTGGGGGTGGTTTGGCCAAAGAGGCGGCGGCCCTCGCCGGCCACGTAGAAGGACTCGTCGATGGCCTCTTGCACGTCGCCGCGGGTTTCGGTCAAAACCTTGCCCATCTCACGGGTCATATCGCGGGCAAATTTCTCTTTTCTTTCTTGCAGCAGCAGGCCGGCGCGCAGCAGAATCTCGGCCCGCTTGGGCGCGGGAACCAGCCGCCAGGTGGCGAAGGCTTTTTTGGCCGCGGCCACGGCCAAAGCCACGTCTTCGCTGTGCGAAGAGGGAAAAGCGCCGATCACGTCGCTATGGTCAGCGGGGTTCAGGTTGAGAATGGTTTTGCCGCTCAACGCGGGCAGCCACTGGCCGCCGATCAGATTCTGGTACGCAGGATAGGTCATGGAAACCTCGAAAACAGGGAATCGGGGGTCAGGGACAAAACCCTGTCCCCGGTGAGGGCATGGGGCTCACGGTCAGTTTCAGGAACAACTGAGTGTACCCCAACGATTACCAGGCTGGCACGTTGTTTTCATCCTAACGCGCCGGAACAATACAAGCCCGGTTCGCTGGCCGTACAATAAGCCTTGAGGTAGAACCATTTTCCCATGTCATTGAACGGCTATCCATCGCGCTCAACGCGCTCGCACGGTCTTCGTTCGCTCTTCAGCATGTTTTCGAGCGACCTGGCCATCGATCTCGGCACCGCCAACACGCTGGTCTATGCGGCCGGCAAAGGGATCGTTGTCAACGAACCCTCGATCGTGGCCATCAACAAAAACACCGGTGAAGTGGAAGCCGTGGGCAAGGAGGCCAAGGAAATGCTGGGCCGTACCCCCGGCAACATCGTGGCCATCAAGCCTATGAAGGACGGCGTGATTGCCGACTTCAAAGTCACCGAAAAAATGCTTAACTACTTCATTCAGAAGGCACATAACCGCAAAATGCTGGTTCATCCCCGCATTGTGATCGGCGTGCCCTCTGAGATTACCCAGGTGGAAAAGCGGGCGGTCGAGGACTCGGCTTACCGCGCCAAGGCCAGCGAGGTTTACCTCGTCGAGCAGGCCATGGTGGCGGCCATCGGCGCCGGGCTGCCCATCACCGAACCCTCGGGCAACATGGTTGTCGACATTGGCGGCGGCACCACCGACATCGCCGTCATTTCGCTCTCTGGCATCGTCTATTCGCGCTCCGTGCGCATGGCCGGCAACCAGATGGACGAGGCGATCACCAATTATCTGAAGCGCAAGTACAACCTGCTGATCGGCGAGCGCACCGCCGAGCACGTCAAAATCGAGATCGGCTCGGCCTATCCGCTGGACAAGCCGCTGTCGATGGAGATCAAGGGCCGCAACCTCATTGAGGGTGTGCCCAAGACCATCACCATTGACGACAGCGAAATCCGCGAGGCGTTGGGCGAGTGCATCGCGGTCATTATGAACGCGATCCGCGTAGCCCTGGAACGCACCCCGCCCGAGCTGTCGGCTGACATCAGCGACCGTGGCATCGTGCTGACCGGCGGCGGAGCGCTCATCAAGAACCTCGACAAGCGCATCCGCGAAGAAACCGGGCTGCCGGTCTCGGTGGCCGACGATCCGCTGGCCTCGGTGGTGCTGGGAACCGGAAAAATGCTCTCCGATTTCCGCTTGCTGCGCAAAATCAAGATCGACTAGGCACCTGCGGTGCGGCCAGCCGCTCGCTATCCGCTCGCAGGGATTTTGTGGCTTTCAGTAGGATTGGATTGCCCCAGGTCTGAAATTCAGGCCTGGGGTTTTTCTTAGTCGATACAACTGGCGGAACGGCTGGCTTGGCGCGATAATCATTGCATGGCGACCCTGCCCATCTACGATGCTCCTCAGACGGAGTTGATTTCCGTGCGCGAGTACCTCACCACGAGCTACCGCCCCGACTGCGACTACGTGGACGGACGGATCGAGGAGCGCAATGTGGGCGAGTTCGATCATAGCTATCTGCAAGCGATGCTGACGCAACTGTTCATGAATCACCAAGACGATTGGAAAGTGCGCCCGCTTCCTGATGTGCGTGTGCAGGTCAAAGCCACCCGTTTTCGCGTTCCCGATGTGACCGTGCTCCGCGTCGGCACTCCGCGAGAACAAATTCTGACTCATCCGCCGCTTCTCGTAATCGAAATTCTCTCGCCCGAAGACCGGCTCAGCCGCATGAGCGAGCGCACGGACGAATATTTGGATTTCGGCATCGAGAACATCTGGATCATCGACCTCGCGCGGCGCCTCGCCTATCGCGTCACCAGGGCCGGATTTGAGCTGGCTTCCACCGGTGAAATCACCGTGCTGGAGACGCCTATCCGCGTGGTGCTGAGCGAGCTTTTCGCGGAGCTGGATAAAGAATAAGTAGCAATGGAATTCAAGGTTTGGAAATCCGGACCTGGGCACCCGGCAAGCAATCGCTTAAGAGGCCAAAAAATCATGAGTACAAAAAGAGCAAAATGGGAAACAAGTCGTGTGTAGTACATCGTCTATTGGATTCTTACCCCGTTCATTGGGCTAGCATTTCTTGCCAGCCTCCCGAATGCGGTAACGGTGTTCCCCGTGAACTATAGCCAAGACAAGGCGCTGGCGTTTGAGAACCTTGCTGGTGTCTTATTGGTGGGACTGTTTTTCTTCTTTCTCTGCCGTCGATTAGTGCGAATTCACAACGGGTTGAAGGAACTGAAAGCAGAGAGTTCCGAGACTCGTGCTTGAGGCCTGAGTTTTTGCTTACTCAGAGCAAGTTCTTCAGATTCCGCCGTCCATCCACGATTCTTACAATCTCGACTTCATCGATGCGCTCTGTGTCGCTGTCGGGATGCGTTTCATAGAGAATGAGGTACGGTCCCTCGATAAGCATCCGCGTGGAGGGACGAATCTCCCGGCGTCTGACGCCAAGCCGCGGGTACTCGATGAGCGATTCCGCCTTCGTTCGCAGCGCATGGAAGATGCGTTCGGCAGCGGTAGGATTGTCGCAACCAATGTAGGTGTAGATCTCGATCAAATCTTCCCGCGCTTGCGGGGTCCAGACAAGATCAACTGGCAAGAGCTTGATCCTCCGTGCTCATCGCCAATCGCTGCCGGGCTTCTAGCCGGGCCGCTTCAAAATCGACGGGAGCGGCGGCCCCGCTGGCCTTGCCTTCGTCCCAGAGCTGGCGCAGACGCCGCAAATCTTCCTGACGCAACTCGCGCTTGAACTGCCAGTCGCGGATTGCCTCGCGCACAATCTCGCTGGTGGTGGCGTATTCGCCGGTTTCGACGGCGGCCTTGAGTGCGACAATCTGCTCCCCGGTCAGGGCGATACTGACTTTTTGTACATCCGGCATGACGGGCCTCGAATTCTGCTAGAGCAAATCTTACTGCTTTCTGCCCAAGTGCGCTAATCCTCCACGCCGAAGGCATTTGGCCCCGCCGCGGGTGGTTTGCGGGATGAGGGGCGCTGGCCATCGTTATACTGGTAATGCTCCTGCATTTTTCCGCACCTTCCCAGCACGAGCTTTGACAGATGGATTCCTTCTTTACCCGCTATCGAAATCTTCTGGTGCTGCTGGTGTTGCTGGCAGCGCAGATCATCGGGCTCGCCGTGCAGGTGCGCCGCACCGACAGCGGGCGCAGCAGCTACGACATCGCCGACGGCCCAGGAGTGCGGCTGATCCGGCTATGGGCCAACGCCCTGGTTACCCCGGCCGAGCGGCTGATTCACGATGCGAAGTTGGGCGTCGGCAACCTGTGGACAGGCTATCTGGACCTGCGCCATGTGCACGACCAGAACCAGGATTTGCAGAAGACCATCGACCGGCTGCGGCTCGAGCAGGCCTCAATGCTTGAAGACGCCAAGCAGGGCCAGCGTTTGCAGGCGCTTCTCGGCTTTCAGGAAAAGTACATCTACAAGACGGTGGTGGCGCAGGCCATCGGCACCAGCGGCAGTAACCAGTCGCGGGTTTTTTATCTGGACAAGGGCAAGGATGCTGGCCTGGAGCCGGATATGGCGGTGATTACCGCCGACGGAATCGTGGGCAAGGTGCGCGAGGTATTTCCCCACTCGGCGCAGGTTTTGGCGATTAACGATCAAAGCAGCGGCGCGGGGGTGATTCTTGAAACCACACGGATTCGCGGCATTTTGCGCGGCAACGCGGCGGGGCAGCCGCAAGTGGTAGGCGTAATGGCCGACCCGCGCATCAAGCCGGGCGAAAAGGTGCTCACCGCGGGCGGTGACCAAATCTTTCCGCGAGGCTTGCCGGTGGGCGTGGTGGAAAAAGTGGTGCGCGACCCGGACCGCGACTCCTTTATTGATGTGATTGTGAAGCCGGCCGCTTATCTTGACCGGCTCGACGAGGTGCTGGTGATTACCTCGACCGAGCCGCGCTTCTCGGCCGAGCAGGATCAGGACGTGGCCACCAGCGAGGCGCTGAAGGGTGCCGAGGCGGCGGCCATCAAGGAGCAGCAGAAGGCCTCGCAGATCATGGCCGAGCGGCTTCCGGGGTTGACTGATCCCAATGCTCCAGCGGCGGGAGCACAAGCCACGGGCAAGCCGGGTGAGCCCGGTACGGCTTCGGCGGTTGCAACGCCGGTCGCTGCGCCACCGACGCCCAAGCTGTTGCCCGCCCAACATGTGGACCGTTACTCGCCCGGATTGGCTCCCGCGACCGTGCCGGCTTCTGATGCCAAGCCCCAGCCGCGGCAGCAGAATGCCGCGCCCGCCGGTCAGGCAAAGCAGGCGCCGGCAAAAACCGCACCCAAGCCCGGTGATCCAGCCAAGCCGAGGAGGACGCAATGACCGTTCTGGGCTTGAGCAATCGCCGCGAACTCGAGGTTCGCCGCTACCCGATTTTGATTTACGCGCTGGTGCCGCTGACGGCGCTGGTGCTGCAAGCCTGGTTGCCGCGCCTGCTGCACGGCTATGGCTGGTTCGATCTGCCCCTGGTGGTGACGGTTTATTTTGCGCTGGGCCGGCGCAACCCGGTGCAGGGAACGCTGATGGGCGCCGGGATGGGGCTCTTTGAAGATGCCCTGACTCACCACGCCATTGGCGTCAACGGCATCGCCAAAACAGTCGCGGGATTTCTGGCCGCCTCGGTTGGTGTGCGCATCGACGTGGAAAACCACACCATCCGTCTGACGCTCAACTTTCTGCTGTCTTTGGTGTGCAGCGGAATTTACCTCTTCATCAATCGCATTCTGTTGGGACTGGATCTGGAGTGGAGCTGGGTTACGGAGCTCTTGAAAGCGGTAGGCAACTCAGTGATTGCGGCGGTCCTGTTCCCCCTGCTCGACCGGGCGCAGATTAGGGACTAGAGGACAGAGAACAGAGATCAGAGAACAGAGGACAGAGAACAGAGATCAGAGAACAGAGGACAGAGATCAGAGATCAGAAAAAGCAGCGAGAGGGCATTTTTTCGAGATTCATTCTAGGGCGCAAAAAAAAATGGAAACCGGCAGACTCAATCGCGACGAAAAACTCTCGGGCGTCAAGCTAGCGGGAGTACAGTACGGCATCCTGTTAATGATGCTGGCGCTGGCGGCGGGACTGTGGCGCTTGCAGGTCCTGGGAGCGGATAACTTCCGCGCGCTGGCCGAGCAAAATCGCATCCGCAAGGAACCGGTGATGGCCGCGCGCGGCAAGCTCTTTGACCGCGATGGGCGCTTGCTGGTGGATAATTACCCCTCGGTTTCCTGTTATCTGGTGCGCGAGCAGAATCGCAACGTGGACGCCGATCTGCCGTTGATCGCGCGCGGATTGAATCTCGACCTGGAGCAATTGCGCGCCACTCTGCGCCGCTATCGCGCCGCCCCCGGCTACCAGCCCATTCCCATCAAGCAAGACATCACGGCCGACGAGCAGGCTTTTATCGAGTCTCACCGCAATGAGCTGCCCGAACTGGAAACCGTGGACGAGGAGCGTCGCCTTTATCCCCGCGACGGCTTTGCCGCGCATTTGATTGGCTATGTGGGCGACGTGAGCGAAGAGATGCTCGACAACAACCCCCGCTATGCTTATTACGCGCCGGGCGACGTGGTGGGCAAAGCGGGCGTCGAACAGACCTATGACCAGTTATTGCGTGGGCAAGACGGCTCGCGCGATGTGTTTGTCGACAGCCATGGCCGCGAGGTGGGCTATTTTCGCACCCAGCACGCCATTTCCGGGCAAGATCTGAAGCTGACCATCGACATCGATTTGCAGCGTACGGCGGAACTGGCCCTGGGGAACGCCAACGGCGCGGTGGTGGCCATGGACCCCCGCAATGGCGAGATTCTGGCCATGGTTTCCCATCCCAGCTACGATCCCAACGCCTTTGCCGTGCGCATCAACCGCGCCGACTGGAATCAGCTCATCACCAACCCCGCCCATCCGCTGATGAACAAGGCGATTCAAGATCAACTGGCGCCCGGATCGACCTTCAAAATCATCATGTCCGCGGCCGGCCTGCAAGAGGGGGTGGCGCAGGACATGCGCGTCAATTGCGCCGGCGGAGGCACCTTCTACGGGCGCTTTTTCCACTGCGACAAGCACCACGGCGTCTTGAGCATCGAGCAGGCGATTCCGCTTTCGTGCGACACCTTCTTCTACGCGCTGGCGCAGCGGCTGGGCATCGACACCATCGCCAAATACGCCACTTCGTTTGGCATCGGCGTCAAAACCGGCATCGATCTGCCCAACGAGATGTCTGGCGTCATGCCCTCGACCAAGTGGGAGATGAGGAACTATCACCAGAAGTATTACGCAGGCAATACGATTTCCGTCGGTATTGGCCAGGGCGAAACGCAAGTGACGCCCCTGCAACTGGCGCGCGCCCTGGGTGGCATCGCCTCCGACGGGCACTTTGTGCGTCCCCACGTGGTAGACCCAGCGCAGCTACCGGCGGATTTTCGTCAGGCTCTTCAAGACACTTTCCCCGGCTCCGGGAATGCCACCGTGCCGTTGAATCCCGCCACCTGGATGATCATCACCGACGGCATGGCCGCAGCCACCACCACGGGCACGGCTGCCGCCTCGCATATTGAAGGCGTTGACTTTGCTGGAAAAACCGGTACAGCCCAGGTGGTAGGCGGCGGCGACACGCATACCAAAGGCGGCGCCCATACCCCCAACTCCTGGTTTGTCGGCATGGTTCCCCGCCGCAATCCAGAAATCGTGATTGCCGTCTTGCAAGAGCACGGCGACTGGGGTTCGCTTTCGGCCCACATCGCTGCCCAGATGGTGATCACCTACGTGAACAAGAAGCGCCAGCAGGAGCACAACGTTCTTGCACCAGCCGTGGAGAACAAGCCGGTCGAGGTGGGCGCGGTGTGGTCCACGCCCGCGCCTGCTGGCCGCAAGCATTCCGGCAGCGATTCGGTTCTTCATGCCGGGCACTTCATGGTCGATCCTGGCCCCATTGCCAACCCCAAGTCGCTGGCCACGGGCCACTTGCCGCTGCCAGCCTGGCTGCTGGCCTCGCCCCTGCGCTTCAAGGAGGGGCTCCGCTGATGCGCCGTTTCCTGAGCTTTCGCGACTTTGACTGGGCGCTGCTGGGCATGGTGCTGGCGCTTTGCGTCCTCTCCGTTTTTGAAATTTATTCGGCCACCCTGCACACCAAGTACACCGGCTTTCACACCAAGCAAATCTTTTGGATCGTGGGCGGGCTGGCAGCCATGTTTCTATTTGCCAAGATCGACTACCACAAGCTGATCGATTTCGTCCCCTGGGCCTATGGCGTCTGCCTTTTCGCTCTGGTTCTGGTGCGGTTGGTGGGCCACAAGGTGTTGGGCGCGCGACGCTGGATCAGCGTCGGACCCATGCACTTTCAGCCCTCGGAGTGGGTCAAGCTGGTGCTGATTCTGGCCGTGGCCCGCTATTTTGCCAACTTGGGCGGAAGGCAGCTTACCTGGTCGGATATTTTCAAAGCCTTTGGCCTGGTCGGAGCGCCTATGGTGCTGGTGCTGATCCAGCCCGATCTGGGAACCGCGCTTACCTATTCGCCCGTGCTGGTGGCGGGGCTGTTTTTGGGCGGCATCAGTTGGCGTCAGGCGCTGATTCTGCTGACCTGCGGAACGGTGCTGGTGGCTGGCGTCTGGAGCAGCGGCAAAGTTCTCAAGCCTTATCAAAAAGCTCGGCTGACCAGCTTCCTTAATCCCGACAACGACCCTCGCGGCGCTGGCTACCAGACCAAACAGGCGCTCATCGCCGTCGGTTCCGGCGGAATATGGGGCCAGGGAACGGCCAAGGGTTCACAGACCCAGGGTGCTTTTTTGCCGATTCCTCACGCGGATTTCATCTTTGCCGCATTCAGCGAGGAACACGGCTTTGTCGGCGCGCTCATCGTGCTGCTGCTATACTTTTCCATATTGATGCGTTTGATTCAAAACGCACAAACAGCCGCGGACCTGTCCGGCTCCCTGATTATCATGGGGGTGGTGGCTGTGTTGACTTTTCAGATTGCGGTCAACGTGGGCATGGTCATCGGCTTCATGCCAGTCACCGGAATTCCTTTGCCGTTAATGAGTTACGGCGGGTCTTCGGTGCTGTTTACGTTCCTGGCGCTGGGTGCGGCGATGAATGTGCGCATGCGCAGGTTCGTCAACTGAGCGGGAGCCACGGTTTACCTCTTGTGTCCCCCCGGAACTGTCCGGCCCGCAAGAGTACGGTTTTAAGCATTTCGCCGGCTCGGTCCAGATGGATCGCTCGCCCGGCAGGATTGGGTTCATGAGCACGCAAAGACGGGAAAACCGTTGGCAGCGTAGGAGTTGCACGGGTGGCGTAGCCCCCAGTCGGCATTGGATGCCGCTTGGGGACGAACGCGCGGAATCTTCCCGGATTCCCAGCCTGAGGATGCTTCTCGGTTCTGCAAATGCCAGCGGTGGAACGGCCCCGCCGGGTTTCCCGGCACGGTTCTTCTCTTGCGACGAAATTCCGTCGCCGGGGGGTCCGAAATGGTTGGCCACAAACTCTTTGCAATGGGATTGTCAAAAGGTGCAGGTTGTATCGCTTGGCTGGCAGCTTCGCCAGAACAAGCGCCGCGGTTCGCCGCCCCTCGGGGCTGGCTTGGGCGTGGCATTCGGCACACCTGCAACTCACGGTGCCTCCCCACCGCTCATTCCCTCCCTTTCCGGCCTTGCGCGCCTCCGTCCAACCTTGCCGCGGGTCTCAGCAGGCAAACGCCGCTGGGCAGAAAGGTACGATGGCAAAAGAGATTTGTATCTCCAGCACACCGCATGAAACGCGGCTGGCAATTCTTGAAGACGATCAGCTCGCGGAGATTTATTATGAACGCGAAAACGAGTACACCCTGGCGGGGTCGATTTACAACGGCCGCGTCACCCGTGTGCTGCCCGGTATGCAGTCGGCATTTGTTGACTTGGGCCTGGAACGCGACGCCTTCCTTTACGTAACCGATTTTCTGGAACTTGAAGACCAGGAAGAAACCGATGAGCTAGAGAAAGCCGCCATCAGTGGCGGCAACCAGCCCCCACGCGAAGTCCGGCACAGCGCCGCTAGTGAAAATCGCAGCGAAGCGCGCGCGGACAGTCGCGGAGGCCGCTCCGGCCAAAAGCCTGAGCAGAAGCCAGAACCGAAGCAGGAATCGCGCCCGGCGCAAGAGCGAACAGCCGCAGAAAAGCCAGCCCGCGAAAGCCGTTATGTGGTAGAGGCCGCGCCTGAAAGTGAAGAGATTGCGGCGGCTGAGCCGGTGTATTCCTCCGTGCAAGAAGCCGTCGAACAGGAAGATGCGACCGCTACCGGCGCCAAGCGCTGGCGCGGACGCCGTCGCCGTCGCGGCGGTCGTGGTGGAGCGGAGCCGGTCGAAGCTCAGCCAGAGACCGTGGCAGCTTCAGAAAGCTATGTTGAAGAAGTTGCCGAGCCTGAGCAGGAAGTCGCGCCAGAGATTCATGCCGCCGCCGGAATCCCCAGTGAACGGCCTTCATCGCCGGTGCGCGAAACGGCCTCATCTGCCGTCGAGCACACTCCTGCCCCGTTTGTTTTGCCTGGCGAGTCGCTGTCAAAGTATGGCGCGACCCCGGCGGGTACTGACGCGAAGCCTGCCGTCGCGGCTCCTGCCCGTCCCGCCAGCACCTACAAGCCAGCAACATTGGTCGAGGTTCCCCTCTCCTGGGACGGCAGCGGCCTGTTGCCCGGCGAATCTCTCTCCAAGCACGGCAGCCGCTCGGCTGAACCAGAAGTGGAAGCAGAGATCGAGCCCCAGGGCTCGGATGCGCCTGAGCGCAGCACAGTCGCCCCGGACGCCATTGAAGAAGAAGAGTTCTTCGATGAGACCGAGGAATCCGATCCGTCAGCCGAAGTTCATCAACCCGATGTCGAACTGGTGGAAGAAGAGCTGAGCGAAGAAACCAGCGAAGCTCCTGCCGCCTTCTCCTGGGAAAACACCGATCCTGAGCTTGATCAGAACCCCGCGGAGATAGCAGAGGCTGTTCAGGAAGAAGCTGGCGCGCCAGAATTCGATGCCAGCGCCTCGCACAATGTTGATCCGCTTCCGCCTACCGGTTTCCGCCTCTTTGGCCTTGGCGGAAAAAAGAAGAAAGAAGACGAAGAGGCTGCCAAGCCGACTTCCGTTCCCTCGGTTTCGGCTTACGCCCCCGGCAGCGGCCTCATCGAAGAGGAAATCATCGAGGAAGAGGAGTTCGAGGCTCCCCGCCTCCATCGTCACGGCAAGAAGGCCGAGAACCAGGATGCGGATGACTTTGAAGAGGAGACTCTGCCTCGCCATCTGCGCACCGGCGACCTGGGCGAAATGCTGCAAGAGGCCCACCTCGACCACCGCATTCAACTGAACTTTGACGACAAGAACGTCGAAGACGAATCCTTTGACGAAGACGACGACGAGGCTTCACCGGCCGAGGGCCAGGCGGCTCCGGCTAGTCAGGCACAGCAGCGCCGTGAGCGTGGCGGGCGTGGTCGCCGCGGACGCAATGCCGGTGCCAGCACTGCTGCTCCCAGCCCCCAGGCAGCCAGCAAGGGCCGCGCTCCCTCGCGCCGCTCCATGCAGACCTCGGACCTGCCCATCATCAGCGATCTGCTGAAGCCCGGCCAGGAGATCCTGGTCCAAATTGCCAAGGAACCCATCGCCAAGAAGGGTGCGCGCATCACCTCGCACATCGCCCTGCCGGGCCGCTTCCTGGTCTTCATGCCTACGGTTTCGCACATCGGCGTCAGCCGCAAAATTGCCAGCGACGACGAGCGCCAGCGCCTCAAACGGATTCTGGTTCACGAGCGCGGCGAGGCTTCTGGCGGATTCATCGTGCGCACCGCCGCCGAGGGCGCTTCGGAAGAAGACCTCCGCGCCGATCTTCGCTTCCTGCTCCATCTGTGGAGCGAGATCAAGACGCGCTCGGATTCATCCAAGTCGCCGGCCCTCATCTATCACGATTTGGGGCTGATCGAGCGCATTCTGCGCGATCAGGTCAGCAGCAACTTCTCTAACATCTGGGTGGATTCCGAAGCCGACTACGAGCGCATTGTGCGCTTCCTCAATCGCTTCTCGCCCACGCTCACCCGCCGCGTCAAGCTCTACACCAAAGAAACGCCACTCTTCGAGCACTTCGGCATTCAGGACGAAATCTCCAAGGCGCTGCGCTCCAAGGTGTGGCTCAAGTCGGGCGGCTCCATCGTCATCAACCAGACCGAAGCGCTGGTGGCCATCGACATCAACACCGGCAAATACGTGGGCAAGTCAGCGCGGCTGGAAGACACTATCGTCAAGACCAACCTCGACGCCGTGCCCGAGATCGTTCGCCAGATTCGCCTGCGCGACCTGGGCGGCATCATCGTCATCGACTTCATCGACATGGACGACCGCAAGAATCGCTTCCGTGTGATGGCCGCTCTCGAAGAAGCCCTCAAAACCGATCGTGCCCCCACCAAGGTCTTGCAGTTCAACGACTTTGGCCTGGTCGCCATCACCCGCAAGCGGGTCAAGCAGTCCCTGGAACGCACCCTTTCGGTTCCCTGCCCCACCTGCCAGGCCACCGGTATGGTCAAGAGCCCGACCACAGTCTGCAACGAGATCTACACCGAGCTGCGCAAGATGGCAAAGCACTTCGAAGAAGCCGATGTGCTCATCCGTGTCCACCCCGAAACCGTCAAGGTGCTCAAGGCCAACAATGGAAGCTGGCTCGTTGAATTCGAGGAGCTGACCGGCAAGAACATCCTCATCAAGAGCGACCCGGCAATTCACCCCGAGCAGTTTGATATTCAGGGATAACTTTTCAGTTTACGGATAACTTCACGGGCGGAAGCTACTCAGCTTCTGCCCGTGACTTTTATAGAGTTAGTTTCGTGCTTGGGATAAAAAAATCTACACAGGTTTCGTGTGAGAAAATGAATTTGATTTTTCTGCGAGGCTAGCTTGTCCTTATATCCGTCGAAACTCTCCCTGGCTGCCGTTTGCCTTCTTATGTCTTTTTTGGTTTCAGCCCATGTAGCGGGTCAAACCGCGAAGTCGTCTAGTGCGTCGGAAAGCAGCAGCGCCGATGGGTCATTGGCTCAGTCCGTTCCAGGTCAGGCCGACCAGACGCCGCAGCCTGGCGAGTTGGGCTCACCGTTTCCAGCGGAGCATTCCTGGAATCATTTTGCCCTAGAAGTGTCGGGTGGCTATACTCCCGTTGTTAGCAAAGGGAAAGGCTACTTTAACAAGGGTTTTAACGTTACAGCAGGCGTGATTGATCGCCTCAGCTCGCACTGGGCACTTCTCGCGGAGGTCCAAATCATTGGCTTGCGGGGGAGTCTACCGTACCAAAGTGGATCAGGAAACTACACGCTCGATTACTCGAATACAGTAGTAGCTCTCGATCTCTCGGCAGCCTACGATCTTCTTCCTAAAGCCAGAACCAGCCCATATGTTATTGGCGGTGCCGGATATTACCGACTCGGTCCATTAACAACGAGCGGGGAAGGCTCGTCAGATAGTGGAGGAATTAATGCCACAAGTGCGGGTTATAACGGTGGTTTGGGCATTCGGCACAAACTCTATGCTGGAAAGCGAACGGAGATTTATGCCGAAGGACGCTATCACTACCTCGCTTCTGGCTCTTCGGATTTCGGACAAATTTCCCTGTTTCCGATCAGCGCCGGAATCCGCTGGTAGCTGTAGCCGGTGTTACCGGATCACATGAATCGGTACGCCCACCTTCAGGCTGCGCCAGATCTGCTCGGTGGTATAAACCGGCGCCTTGAGCGAGATCGCCAGCGCCTGCTTCGACGATACCTATTTGTTCAGTCGAGAATTGATGATTTGCCCAACAATGGCGAGCACTCCAGTTCCCAACACCAAGCCGCCTGCCTCAGGATGCCCGGTTTCAACTAGCCATGCAAAGGCCAGGACACAACTCAGTAGGCCAACCGTACCGCATACCATGGCAAGGCTGGCATAGGAATGCTCTCTTCGGTTTGCGTTGTCAATCAATTCCAGCGCTTTTACGGCAGTGGCGTCGCTGAGTGCCGATAACTCGTCCGTAGCGGGTAGCAGGTAAACAGGTTCTCTGGCCATCGAAATCTCAACTCACCTTGCAATGATTTCGGATGTAGACCTGAGCCTCGACAAGAGAATAGCTGGCACCGATAAACCCAGGTGTCTCGTGACGAAGACCTTCCAGTTTTTCGACCGCAAGATCGTCATCAACGACAATCACCATCTTGTCTTTTGGCTTGGAAGGAGCGAAGGCGCGCGTCGGTGCACCGGGTCGGCGCAGGCGCGTAGTCAGCCCAGCCAGCGCAAAACCGTCGAGAAATGAAGTGAAAACGCTCCCCATCGTCCGGCCCTCCTGACCAATTAGACTCTCGAAGGCCAATAAAATCAATTTAAAGCCGGTACGGAACCCGCACATCGGGATCATCCGCGGGAAAGTCGCGGGTATTGCGGGAGATGAGGAGGCGATCCGCGGTTTCGGCTGTTGCCAGGATGATGGCGTCTGGCAGCTTCAGCTTGCGCTGTTTGCGTACAGAGAAGGCAGCTTCAGCCACTTCAGGAGTAATCGGAAGGCAACGGAAGGCCATCAAAAAAGCCCTGATTCGAGCCTCGTCTTCATCCTTGCTTCCGGCCATCACCTCCATCCAGGTGATGATGCTGATGGCGCGGTCCTCGTATCGTCCGATTTCGGCTCCAGCCAAGTCAATGCCACTCAGGTGGTCAATCAGGATGTTGGTGTCGAAGAGAACCTTCATCCCTACCACTCCCCGCGAATCTTATCCTGGTAATCCAGCCCATCCACAGGGTGGCTGCGCCATATCCCAAAGGCTTCCGCTGCCGGATCGGCCCGGTGTGGCTCCAGATAGCTGGAAATCGCGCGGCGCACGAATTCCGCCCGGGAGATGGCGAGTTTTTTCGCAATGCCGTTGACCAGTTGCAAATCCTCCGACGGAATATCGACCAAGGTTCGCACTGTGGCCTCCTTTGATATACAGGCATGATACCACTTTTCAGGCGTAGGCATTTTAATCAGGGGATCAAGCCTCCTTCACCGGATCACATGAATCGGTACGCCCACCTTCAGGTCGCGCCAGATCTGCTCGGTGGTATAAACCGGCGCCATGAGCGAGATCGCCAGCGCCAGGCAGGAGCGGTCGCCGAGCGACAAGCCATATTTTTCCGTTTGGGCGATCAGACTGCCGGCGATCATGGCTTGCTCGGTGGTGAAGGGGACGGGTGCCGTTCCCAACGAAAAGGCATCCTCCCATGCTTCTTCTGGTGGATACCCCCTTTTGACGAGTTTCGACTGCACCTCAGCAAGGTTGACCGTACTGACAACAGAATTTTTTAGTATTTCAACCGTCAGTTGTTCCGCTCCACGCTCCAATTGAAGGACTGCAAGAATCGCTGAGGCGTCTAAAACAACTTCATTCATGCTTGGCAGCCTCGCGCCGTTCCGCACTCAATTCGTCGGCAAGCGAGACCCCAGCCGGAACATAGCGCCGCATCCTTTCCTGTGCGCGGCGAAGACGGTTCTCTCTCGTCGAAATGCGCAATTCGTGGTTCTCTATGCGTAAATCCAGCACTCCGCCCGTGCTCATTCCCAGCGCCTCGCGCATGGCCACGGGGATCACCAGACGGCCTTTTTCGCTCAAGCGGATTCGAGCTTGCAATTCCATCTCCCACCTCCTGATCCTAGTGACACTACTATACTTCGGTGCCACTTTATCGGCAAGTGCCACCCCCACTAAAAGTGGCACCAGCGCGGCAGGCAAAACTGACCGGAGGTCTGGATTGCGGAGTTGAGACCTCCCAACTAGTAAAATGGCATCTTGGAGCGCAAGATGCCTAGGATTCTGGACGGCGCGGCCATTGCCGCGGAAATCAAGCAGGAAGTAGCGCAAGAAGTTACCAAGCTGGCCGCGCGCGGCATTCGGCCCGGGCTGGCGGCGGTGTTGGTGGGCAACGTGGCCGCCTCGCAAATTTACGTGCGCAGCAAGGTGCAAAGCTGTGCGGATCTGGGCATTTACAGCGACCTCATCACCCCGCCAGCCACGGTGACGACCGAAGAAATGCTGGCCTTGGTGGCGCAACTGAATGCCCGTGACGAGATCGACGGCATTCTCATCCAGTTGCCGTTGCCCGCCCAGGTAGACACCAAGGCGCTGCTCGACGCCATCGATCCGGCCAAGGATGTGGACGGGTTTCACCCCGTGAATGCGGGGCGTTTGCAGGCTGGCCGACCGGCTCTGGCGCCTTGCACACCGGCGGGAATCATTGAAATTCTCAAGCGCAGCGGCATCCCCATCAGCGGCCAACATGCGGTCGTCGTAGGCCGCAGCGACATTGTGGGCAAGCCGGCGGCGATGCTGCTGTTGCACCAGAACGCCACTGTGACGATTTGTCATTCCAAAACACAAAACCTCGGAGAGGTTACTCGACAGGCTGACATTCTGGTGGCCGCTATCGGTCGCCCCGGATTCATCACGCCTGAGATGGTCAAGCCCGGCGCGACGCTGATCGACGTGGGCATTAACCGCATCACCGACCCCGCCGAGTTTGCCCGCTTCTTTGTCGGCAACGCCAAGCGCGAGGCCAGCTTTGCCAAGCGCGGATCGACGCTGGTGGGCGATGTGCATCCCGCGGCCTTCGAGGTCGCCGGAGCCTATACGCCGGTTCCGGGCGGAGTCGGCCCGCTGACCATTGCCATGCTGATGGCCAACACGGTCAGCGCCGCCAAAATGCGGCGGGGGCTCTGAGATGCTGCGCGTTGGCCTGACCGGCAGCCTGGGTAGCGGCAAAAGCACCGTTGCCGCCATGCTGCGCGCCTTGGGCGCTGAAGTCATCGAGGCCGACGAGTTGGGCCGGGCGATGATGGAACCCGGTCAGCCCGTTTTTGCTGAGATTGTTGCGCGCTTCGGCCCGGAAGTCGTCACCGCCGATGGCCGCTTGAATCGCGCTAAGCTGGCCGAGCTAGCTTTCAGCGGCAGCCGTCTGCAAGACCTGAATGCGATTGTGCATCCGGCGGTGATTGCGGCCCAGCGGCGCTGGATGGACGAGGTATTTGCCCGCAATCCGGCAGCGGTGGCCGTTATTGAATCGGCGCTGATCTTTGAGGTCGAGCGCGACGCCCGCCTGCGCGGCGAGCAGGAAACCGTTTTGGCTGACTGGCGGCGGCGCATGGATCGCGTGGTGGTGGTTACTGCGACGGACGAGCTGAAAATCGCCCGCTATGCTGCTCGCGTTTGCCCCGATGGAGTTGGCCGCGAGGCCGCCGAGGCTCAGGCACGGCAGCGGTTGGCGCACCAGATTCCCGATGCGGAAAAAGCTGCAAAAGCTGACTATGTGATTGATAATTCAGCGGATAAATCTGCCTTGAAGGCCCAGGTGGAAAAACTCTGGCAGCGACTGCAAGCAGAGAGCAACAAAATTTCGCGGAATGAGTCTTTAGAATAGGAATCAGTTATCAGCTTTCAGTTGTCAGCGGCTGTTGCTGACACTGTAGAGGTCTAGCCAAGCTATGAAATTTCGCCGCATCTTTCTGGTTGTTTTGCTGGTGGGTGGATTCTGGGCTGTCATCACGCACCTGCCCGCTGGCTCGCTCCATTGGCCATTCTTCAATGCAAATGGTTCCGGCTCGCCGCTGGAGCTGACCGAGGCGCAGGCCGCGCCCGCTTATGACGCCGAGGAGCAGAACAACATCGCCGTCTACAAGCGCGTCCAGCCTTCGGTGGTCAACATCACCTCGACGACGCTGGTCTTCAACTTCTTTTATGGAGCGGTGCCGCAGCAGGGGCAGGGCTCGGGCTTCATTCTTGACAAGGCCGGGCACGTGCTCACCAACTACCACGTTGTCGCCGGGGCCAAAGACAGCGGCATCAAGGTGCAGTTGAGCAACAAGCGCAGCTACCCGGCCCACATCATCGGCACCGACAAGGTGCACGATCTGGCGCTGCTGCAGATCAACGCTCCCAATCTGGAGCCGGTGATCCTGGCCGACTCCAGCGGCCTCAATGTGGGGCAGAAGGTCTACGCCATCGGCAATCCCTTCGGCCTGAGCGGCACCATGACGCGCGGCATCATCAGTTCCATCCGGTCCATTCGTGGCTCGGAGGGCGCGCCGATTGAAGACGCCATTCAGACCGACGCGGCCATCAACCCCGGCAACTCCGGCGGGCCGCTGCTCAATTCACGTGGCGAGGTCATCGGCATCAACACCATGATCGCCAGTAACGGCGCGGATCAAAGCTCGGGCATCGGTTTTGCCATCCCCATCAACACGGCCAAGGCTGTGCTGGCCGACCTGACCCGCTATGGGCGCGTCAAGCGGCCTTCGCTGGGCATTGTTTCCTACGCCATTGGGCCTGATCTGGCCTCGCAGATGGGGCTTTCCACCGATTATGGCGTACTGGTGCAGAAGGTGATTCAGGGCGGCGCTGCCGAGCGGGCTGGTTTGCACGGCGGCAACCAGCAGGCTTATGTGGGCAACACGCCCATCATGCTCGGCGGTGACCTGATTGTGGCCATCGATGGCCAGCAGGTTACCGATCCGCAAGAGATCAACGCCATCATGGACAAGCACCAGGCTGGCGACACCATCAGCATCACCTTCTATCGCGGACGCCGACAGATGACGCTCAAGCTGATTTTGGGAGAAGCGCGGGATGCGAATGCCTAGGTTTATAGTCCTTAAAACAAGATAATTCGGGCCGCCCCTGTTCATCGGGCGGCCCGTTTGCGTTCTGTTGTCTTAGAATCCGGCTCGTACCGCGCTTGTCTCTGCCTGCTCGACCTGAATCCGCGCCAAAGTCACTGGTTCGCCATAGTGGTTCGCTATCGTTGCCGCCGCCGTGCTGGCATACAGATAAGGCCGGACGGTGGCCAGCTTGACCGGCGATTGCGCTGCCATTTGCGCCACCTGCGTCTTGCTTGAAACGGACTGAACCAGCGCCAGAATCGCCGCCACGATTGTAGCCACGGTGTTGATGGAACTCAAAACATGTTGCTGGTTGGCGGGGTTGGTAATTCTGGCCGCAGCCAACAGAGAAACATTCACCTGCTGCTGAAGGGTGACCACGGCCGATTGCAGTTGAGTGAGCGCGGTGGCCGTGGGGTTGGCCAAGTAGGCCTTGGCCTGGGTAGTCAGCAGAGTCGCGGCCGCATCAAAGCCGGTTGTGGCAGCGGCAATCGTCGATGCGTCAGCCGGCGCCAGCAGCGCGGCTGTCGAGTTCACCACAGCCACGGCGCTGGTGAGCGCGGGCGTCCAATTCACAATATCCTGCGCCACAGTCGTTCCCGAACAGCCACCGGTGAAGGGCAGCAGCAGGGCGATCAGCGCCCACACGCCCAGCTTGGCGGTGCTTCCGGTCGAGGGTGAGGAAGCGCCAGGGTCTTTGGCCAGCAAACCCAGCAGAGCGCTGGCCAGGCCGCCCAGCAACGAAACCACGGTGCCGCTTCCGGCGCTGCCCAGAGTCACGCCTTGCTGCGAAAGAACGCCGGCAATGGTGATAACCCCAATCAGCAGTCCAGCCGCCGAAGTTTTGGGGTGGATCCAGATATTCGCAAAAAGATTCATACGGATTGATCCTTCCAAAATGAAAAATGGCGGCCAAAGCCGCCGGAGTTAGGG
>Ga0224528_1000565_pt1 | contig 28054 bp, 24 predicted proteins | sample CBST25metaG_2_FD_179888 | JGI IMG/M metagenome (GOLD analysis project Ga0224528, IMG submission 179888) | Peat soil microbial communities from Stordalen Mire, Sweden - C.B.S.T25 | ecosystem: Environmental > Terrestrial > Soil > Wetlands > Peat | place: Sweden: Norrbotten County, Stordalen Mire...
TGGAATCCCAGGATGAGCTTCCACTTCCGGAGAAGATTTGATCTCGAAAGAGGCAGATGCACGGCTGCGACGAGCCGTATGAATCGAGAGATTCACGTACGGATCTGTGGGCGGCTGGAGGTGAAATTCCTCTGGCCGACCCGGCGCATCAAGAAGAATCACGAATGACTGCTGACGGCCTTCGCGCTGGTTAATCCCTACCAACACCGCAAACGGCTGGCCGCTCTCGGGGCGTAGTGTGTCTGGAGGCCAGAAATGGCCTCCAGACACACCGAATGAGGCCACGCAAAAATACCTCTTTCCAACGTTTGTTCCGGCCACAAGAGAAAGCTCGCCCGAGAAAAGACAGAACCTTCTTCTGTGCGCAAAAGCGCCCGCTTAATCAAGGATTCCTTAAAGTGATTCTTCCGAAATCGCCTTGATTTTGTGGATGTTCAAGATTGCTCAGATTGCATATGGGAACGAACCATACACTCAATCTATGCCGGTTATGGTGCAAAATGATTACTTACTTCTTAGCGCACCGGTATATGGAGGGGTCAGCAAATGCAATCCAGTTATTCGAAATCAGTGAAGCACATTCTTGCCTTGGCGCTTATTGGGATGGCTCCCATTGCCTTGGCAGCACAGGATGCAGCCAAGCAGGATGTAAAGACATACGCGAGCAAAGCCGCTTCCAACAATGCCGATTCCAAATGGGACATCTTTGTTGGCTTCAGCTATCTGTCGCCCTATGTCGCATCCGATGGGTTTGACAACTTTGGCGGCCGGGCCATTGAATACGGCGCCATTGGCAGCGTATCCCGCTACTTCAACAAGTATGTGGGTGTGCAATTGGAAGGCGATTTTCACAACGACTATAACGAAGACCGTCCGAACACCGATTTTGCCGGAGGCTCGGGCGGCTTGATTCTGCGCTACCCGACCACTAATTTCACGCCATTTGCCCACGCTCTGGTTGGTGGCGAGAACGCGGGAAGCTATTACTATCGGAATCAGTGGGGCATCGTGGCTACGGGTGGTGGCGGCTTGGACTACAATACCCCTTTGTTTAACCATCATTTGGCAATTCGCCTGTTTCAGGCAGATTACCAGTTCAACCGCCAGGATGATATTGCTGACTTCAATATGCTTCGTCTGAGCGCAGGCGTTGTGGTTCGCATTGGCGCATTGACGCCCCCAGTGCCGGTGGCCCTGGCTTGCTCGGCAGCCCCTCAGTCCATCTTCCCCGGCGACCCGGTTACCGTAACTGCAATTGCCGGAAACCTGAACCCGAAGCTGAATGTGGTTTACTCCTGGTCTGGCCAGGGCGTGACGGGTAATGGAAGTACAGCATCCGTGGCCACCGCAACGCTGACACCCGGCGCCTACACGGTGAATGGCAAGGTAAGCGAAGGCAAGGGCCAAAAGATCGGCGTCAAGCCTGACGAAGTGGCCAGTTGCCTGGCCACCTTTACCGTAAAGGCCTTTGAGCCGCCGACCATCAGTTGCTCAGCCAACCCCAGCACCATCAATCCAAACGAAAGCAGCACGGTAACTGCCAGCGGCGTGAGCCCACAGAACCGGACGCTGACGTATAGCTATACGGCTCAGTCTGGCTCGATCAGCGGCAGCGGAGCTACGGCAACCTACTCATCGGTGGGTGCACCAGCAGGCTCAGTGGCAATCACTTGCAACGTCGCCGACGACAAGGGCGGCTCAGCCGTGGCTGTCACCAACGTCACCATTGCGCCCGCGGTTGAGACGCCATCTCCTGAGCAGGTAAGGCTTGAAGCTCGTCTGGCATTGCACAGTGTATTTTTTCAAACCGCGCAGCCAGGGGTAACTGATCCCGAAGGCGGCTTGGTCGCGAGTCAGCAACAGACTCTGAAGACTCTTGCCGAGGATTTCAAGGGCTATTTGGCAATCAAGCCGAACGCTCATCTGATTCTCACCGGCCATGCGGATGTGCGTGGAACGGAAGAGTACAACCAGGCGCTCACGGAACGTCGCGTGAATCGTGCAAAGCATTATCTGGCAGAGCAAGGCATCGCTGAAGGCCTCGTTGAAACACACGCGGTTGGCGAAACACAGGAGCTCAGCCAGGACGAAGTCAAGGATCTGATTCAGAAAAACCCTGAGCTGACCGAAAACGAGCACCAAATTGCTCTGCATGATCTGACAAAGATTGTCCTGGCACAGAATCGCCGCGTTGATATTACCCTGAGCACAACCGGACAGCAATCCGTGAAGCTGTATCCGTTTAATGCCAAGGACGCGATGACTCTTCTGAACGAGAAGGCCTCCGAATCCAGCAAGCACGGGCATGCCGGCGCGAAGCATGTTCACTCCAGGAAGTAGTCACTCCAACTCAGCCGAAGTAAAAGATCCCAGGCCGGAATTTCGATCTGGGATCTTTTCTTTAGTCTTCCACCGGCGATTCCGCCCCGCCGCGCATGAAACCGTGATTCTGGGTGCCCCCGGTCCCTCGCATTCGGGGACCGGGGAAAGCTCGAATCTCGGCTTCGCCGGGAGTAGTTTCTTTTCAGAAAAGCATTTCGTCGGATTCAGGCAACGGGCCTGTAGTCCAGTTCCTGATTTTTTCAAAAAGGACAAGACGCTTGCTACAATTTCGATGGCCCCATCGCGTAAGCTGAAGCTGGAAGCATGTTCAAAAGCCTATCCAATTCGGAGCCACCCGAGACGCAGACTGCACGAGGTATGGAGCAGAAGAATGCGCCTGCCGAGCCTTTCATCGCCTTTCGCCACGTCGGCATTTCCTTTGACGGCCGCTCGGTCCTCGAGAACGTGAGCTTCTCGGTTGAACGCGGCCAGACACTCTGCATTCTGGGCCGCAGCGGGGTGGGCAAATCGGTGTCCCTGCGCATGTTGATGGGCTTTCTCAAGCCCGACACGGGCTCCATCCGCGTCGACGGCCATGAACTGACCAGTCTGAACGAAGAGGGGCTGCGAGAGATTCGCAAGCGCGTCACCATGGTCTTTCAGAATGGCGCGCTCTTTGACTCGCTCAGTGTGCGCGAGAACGTGGCCTTTCCCTTGCGCGAACGGGGTGGCATGAGCGAGGAGGCGATCCAGGCAGAGGTAGATCGTCTGATTGGCTTGGTGGGCGCTGAGGACGTGGCCGCGGATCTGCCGGCCAGCCTCTCCACTGGCCGCCGCCGCGCCGTAGCGATTGCCCGCGCCCTGGCCGCCAAGCCGGAGGTAGTGCTCTACGACGAGCCAACCACTATGGTCGACCCGATCATCGCCCGCCTGCTCGGCGATTTGATTGAGGGGCTCAAGCAGCAGCTTGGCTTCACCAGTATCGTGGTCACTCACGACATGCGTTTTGCCGAGCGCCTGGCCGACCAGGTGCTCTTTCTGCATCTAGGCCAGGCGCAGTCTTTTGGAACGCTGAAAGCTTTTTTGGCCTCTTCGGACCCGCATATCCAGCAGTTTCTCACCTTGGACGCCTATTCGTTACCTTCGGAACTTGATTTTGATCGTTCTGTAATGAAACACGGATAAGATGATCTTGTTCCTCCCTCCCAGCGCAAGTGATGCTGTCGATGGGAGCCAGTGAACCGGGCAGGCAAAGAGGAAGGGAGAAAAAGTTGATTCCTTCCGTGATCTGTTCTGGTACAATGAACCTGTGGAATCGAAGCTTCGTCGTGCAGGAATGTAACTCCCCTGAGTCATAAGTTACACGCAAGAACGAAGTCTATCGAGGCCGGTCTGGTTTCCCCACCAGCCATATCGAGGTAAAGTACTCTACGCATGAAGTGCGAATGCGGCGGTCAACATAAAGAGATGGCAGAAGTTGCATAGCTCTGGCGTAGTTGGCCAGTGAGGATGCGGCTTCGGCGAGTTGTCCTTTGGACCGGTTGGAGAATTTGCCCCGAAAGACAGAAAGCAGCCTGGAGATTTGTCCTGTTTTTGGATGCTCGATCCACTTTTTTCTGGCGATGGTTTTACTCCACTGTGTTAAACGCTTGAGGTCGGCGAAACGCATATGGCTACTTCAGAATTCTGGCAACGAGTCTCCACGACAGTTTCCTCCTCACCCGAGTGGGCCGGAGGGGAGTCGATTGATTCCACGCGCGGCATTCAAGGAACGGTCAAGCTGTGGATGGTGCTGGACACGATCACGATATTCGTCTCCGCGGTGCTGGCCACGCTCTGGGAGAGACATATCAGCCCGCTGGAGGGTGCCCGGGGCTTCTGGCATGGAACACTGATCCACGACAGCTCGATGAGTCTGCTACTGCTCCTTTTATGCGGATTCATCCTGTCGCTCTTGTTGACCAGCCGCAGCCTGAATCTGTATGCACCCACCCGGTTGAGCAGCTTTCTGCATGAACAGCGGCTGAGCTTGCAAGCCTGCCTCACCTCTGGCTTGCTGCTGACCGGCGCGCTCTACCTGATCCATGCCGAAGACATTCCGCGCAGCATTGTGCTGATCACGCTGGGCCTGGTCATCGTCTTGCTCAGTCTGCGCCGCGTGGCCTATCGCATTCTGCTTTATCGCCGTTTTGAGCGCGGAATTGGAACGCGCAATGTGCTGATTGTGGGCACTGGGCCCGAGGCTCATGCCTTGCGCCATCATCTCGAGAGCATTCGCCACCTGGGTTACACATTCAAGGGCTTTATTGATTTTTCCGGTTCCGGCGCTGGCCAGTCACCTTCCTCGGGAGATGTGGTGGGCACTCTCGATTCACTCTTCCAGAATGCCCGCAGAAAGTTTGTGGACGAAATCTTCTTCACCACCCCTTGCGAGCGCAATGTGGTGCAGAGGGTGCTGGAACAGGCGCGCGCCCACAGCGTGGATCTGCGCATTGTGCCGGACATGTATGATGGCCTGGCCTGGAATAGCCCCGTCGAATACATTGGCCAGTTCCCCACCATCCCCTTGCATCGCGGTCAGGTTCCCGAGGTGCAACTGCTGATGAAGCGAGGGCTGGACATCTTCTTTTCCAGCCTGACGCTGCTTCTGCTTTCGCCCGTGCTGCTGGCCATCGCCATCGCCGTGAAGCTGGACTCGCCCGGACCGGTCTTTTACACCTCCGAGCGCATCGGAAAAAAAGCCCGTGTCTTTCGCTGCTTCAAATTTCGCACCATGGTGAGCAACGCGGAAAAGCTGCGCGCCAAGCTGATGGACCGCAACGAGCGCGAGGGGATTCTCTTCAAGATCACCGATGATCCTCGGGTCACGCGGGTGGGCCGCTGGCTGCGCAAATATTCCCTGGACGAGCTGCCCCAGTTTTTCAATGTTCTGCGCGGCGAGATGAGCGTGGTGGGCCCGCGCCCGCCCATCGCCAGCGAGGTGCGAGAGTACAAGCTGAGCCATCTGCGCCGCCTCGACGTCATGCCCGGCATCACCGGCCTGTGGCAGGTGCAGGGACGCCGCGACCCCTCGTTTGACAGTTATATCTCGCTCGACGTGACTTACATTGAAAACTGGAGCATCTGGCTGGACCTGAAGATCGTCGTGCGCACGATCGGCGTGGTCTTTTCGGGCACCGGATCATAGCTCTGGTTTCACTCGCTTGCATTCGAGCGAAACCCGAGTAACCGTGTCCTGTTGAACTTTGTGCGGGGTGCGCCGCTCCCTGATGGTCGCGTCACTTGAACGCCGTGGTTTCGGGATACATCAACTCTGGTTTCGCTATAAACTGGAAGTGTGAAGATTGCACTGGCCCAGATCAATCCCACGGTGGGTGATTTCACCGGAAATCTTGAAAAGATTATTGCCACGAGCCGTCGCGCCGCCGAAGCGGGTGCGCGGCTTGCGGTTTTTTCTGAACTAGCCCTCTGCGGCTATCCACCGGCTGACTTTCTCGAGAAACCCAGTTTTCTGGCTCGCTGTCGCGGCGCGGTCGAAGAGCTGGCCGCAGCCACGCGCGAACTGCCCATTGCGATTCTGGCGGGCGTGGCCCTGCCGGCTACTGACGACCGCGGCAAGCCGGCGGTGAATGCCGCGGTTCTGCTCGATGGCGGCCAGTTGCTCCTCGAACAGCACAAGCGGCTGCTGCCTTTTTATGACGTCTTTGACGAGCAGCGCTACTTTGCCCCGGCGCGCCAGCAGCGGGTGGTCGAGCTGGACGGTGTGCGGCTGGCCATCAGCATCTGCGAGGACGCCTGGAACGACAAGGACTTTTGGCCGCGGCGGCTCTACGCGGTTGACCCGATGGAAGAGTTGATGAGCCAGCATCCGGCTCTTCACATCAACCTTTCCGCCTCGCCCTTTTGGCACGGCAAGCGGGCGCTGCGCCGCCAGATGCTGGCCGCCATTGCGCGACGCGACGGCATTCCTGTGTTGCTGTCGAATCAGACAGGCGGCAACGACTCGCTGGTCTTCGACGGCTCCTCGCTGGCCCTCAATGCGCGCGGCGAGCTGATTGCCCAGGCGGCTTCGTTTGCTGAAGACCTGATCATCGTCGATCCCTTCGCCGCGCCGGTGATTCCCTTCCCTGAAGACGACGACACCGCGGCCGCTTATCAGGCTTTGGTGCTGGGCACACGCGATTACGTGCGCAAGTGCGGCTTCAAAAAGGCTCTGATCGGCCTCAGCGGCGGCATTGATTCGGCGCTTGTGGCCGCCGTAGCCGCCGACGCCCTGGGCGCGGAAAACGTGCTGGCCATCGGCATGCCCAGCCCCTACTCCTCGGCCGGCTCAATTGACGATAGCCGCCAGTTGGCGGCCAGTCTGGGCATCCGATTCGAGGTCATCGCCATCAGCGGTCTCTTCAATGAGTTCACCCACACGCTGGAGCCGCTCTTTGCCGGAACCCGGCCCGACACCACCGAAGAAAATATCCAGTCGCGCATTCGCGGCAACCTGCTCATGGCTCTCTCCAACAAGTTTTCCGCCCTGGTGCTGACCACGGGCAATAAATCGGAGATGGCGGTAGGCTATTGCACCCTTTATGGCGACATGGTGGGGGCCCTGGCGGTGATCGGCGACCTGGTCAAGACCCGCGTCTACGCCGTCTGCCGCTGGCTCAACCGCGAGCGCGAGGTGATTCCCTGGGCAATTCTGCAAAAGCCCCCCTCGGCCGAGCTGCGGCCTGATCAAAAAGACACCGATTCGCTGCCGCCCTATGAGGTTCTCGATCCGATTCTTGAAGCCTACGTCGAGCGCTACGAAACGCCAGAAGAGATTGCCCAGGCAAACGATTTTGCCCCGGCACTCGTCCAACAAGTAGTGCGGCTGGTCGAGCGCAGCGAGTACAAACGCCAGCAGGCCGCGCCTGTTCTCAAGGTTACCTCCAAGTCTTTTGGCATGGGGCGCAGATTTCCCATTGCTGTCAAAGTTCAGGTATAAGCTAGTAGTCGAGAGTCTAGAGCATTTTCGGAATCATCGTAGACTTTTTGAGTGGTGTGCAAGGCGCTTTTTGTTGAACATAAAGCCACTTGGCACTCTGCTTTCGGTTTACACCCATTCCAAAAATGCGATATCCGCCGTTTAAGGAGAATCAGCTTGATCCGTCCGTCCGCCCGCTTTGCCAGCGCTTTTGCGCTGATCGCTTTGTCCCTGCCCGTTGTTCAAGCCGCCGCGCAACAGCAGGAATCGATCGCACCCGCTTCGCCAGCCCCCGCCGCCGCGCCGGTCTTTCCTAAAGCCGACCCGGCCAACTTCACCGCCGCTTCGCCCAGCAAAGAGGTGGTAGCCGCCTTTCTCAATGCCAGTTGGGGTTACGACGAGAGCCGCATCTTTGAGGTGTGGGCTATTCAGAAGACTGCGATTGAGGGCGTTAGCCAGGTGACCGCCCTGGTCGGCGACAAGACCGGCAAGCAGAAGCCCGCCGTGGCCAAGTTCTTTGTCGCCCCTGACGGCAAGCACATCATCGCCGGCGACGAGATCATGCCCTTTGGCGAGCACCCCTATGCGGAGTTGCGCGCTACCTTGCAAAAGCGCGCCGACGGCCCTTATCGCGGCTCGGCCTCGAAGGATCTCGAGATTGTCGAGTTTGCCGACTTCCAGTGCCCCCACTGCAAGGCGGCCCAGGCCAATATGGACAAGCTGGCAGTGGATTTCCCCAAGGCCCGCATCGTCTTCCAGAACTATCCGCTGCCGATGCACCCAGCGGCAGCCAACGCGGCCGCTTATGGGCTTTGCGTCGCCAAGCAGGGCGGCAGCGATGCCTTCTTTACCTATGCCGCCGCCGTCTTTGAGGGACAGGATGGTTTAGCCAGCGCCGATGGCGCCACGTTGACCCTGAACAGCGCGGTCACCAAAGCTGCCCTCGACCCGGCCAAGATTGCTGCTTGCGCCACCACACCCGAGACCAAGGCCGCCGTCGAAGCCGGAGTCACGCTGGCCAAGGATCTCGACATCAACCAAACCCCCTTGCTGGTGGTCAATGGCCGCCAGGTTCCGGTGGGCGGCGTTCCCTACGAAACCCTGAAGCAGATTGTCGAGTATCAGATCAAACTGGACGGATTGCGGCAGTAACCCAAGCCCGCAAGCAGCAATCCTCCTTTTCCGCGTCTTCCCCATTCAGGGAAGGCGCGGAAAGGGGGATTTTTCAGTCCCCCACCGGTGTTACCGACCCGCAAGAAATGAAGCTGTAGCGCCGGCCTCCTGGCCGGCTGTAGCGTGGACCTCCCGGTCCACGCTTGTTTCTTTTAAGCTCAAAACACATTTCCGCCGCAATCCCTGCGGCGGAAAATCCTCCGCCGCTCAGGCGACAAAGTTGATCAGGCTCTCAGGGTTTTCACGGTCGCTTTTGACGGTGAGAATGGCCTCGGCGTCGTCCTCTTCTGGGGCTTCCAGTTCTTCGTCGTCCTCGTCGTCGCCCGACTCGGAGCCGCGTGATGCCTTCGAGCCGCGAGGAGAATAGGTTGCGTCGGCGATTCTGGTCGTCTGTTCGACCCTTTCCATTGCCGGCGGGTCAATGCTTCGGTCGATCGGCTTGACGGCCGGCAGCGGGTTCAGATTGACGATGGTGGTGATTCCCATCTCCGCGCCCTCCTGGTTCAAGGACTTCCCTTGCCTCCCTTCATCGGCTGCGTCGAGCGAAACTTTAACTTTTGCTGAAAAAACTGTCTGATTTCTGGACACTTTTATCAATATGGTGCGATTTTTTCAATTACGCCCGTAGACTGTCGTAAATTTCTAAACCGCCGACAGGCTGAAATATCCTCCAATAAGCAGCAAAAAAGCGGCGCGAACCGGGAGACAGTTCGCGCCGCTTTCTGTTGCGATGGTCTGGAGAAGTTTAGAACTGATTCCACAGCGACTGATTATAGACCGCGTGGTGGTACTGCACCTCGGAGCCCTTGACGAAAGTACCCAGCTCGACAGGCGAACGGTTGGCCGCGGCCTGCTTCAAGTCGACGTAGCGCTGCTTGACGTCGTCACCGAAGATCTTCGAGATCCATTCGGAGCCCTGGAAGTCGGCGATAGCGGCCTGAATGTGATCGGGCAGGTAGCGCTTGGCTTGGCGAATATTGTCGATGGCGGCCTTGTCGCCGTCAATGCCCGTCTTGAAGATCGAATAGAGCGTCATATAGGGGTTGGCGTCGGGAGCAACCGAGCGAACCTCGACGCGCATCGACTTGTGGTTGCCAATGGGAACGCGAACCATCGAACCACGATCCGTGGCCGAGGCCTTGATCTGGTTCGGCGCCTCGAAGTGCGGATCAAGTCGGCGATAGGAGTTGACGCTCGAGTTCAGGATCAGGCAGATGTCCAGCGCCTTCGACAGAATGCGGTCGATGAAATCCCAGCCCTGCGCCGAAAGCTGCTCTTCGCCCTTCGGATCCCAGAAGAGATTGGTCTTGTCCTTCGAGATGGAAACATTGGTGTGCATGCCGCTGCCGTTGACGCCGACGATCGGCTTGGGCAGATAGCTGGCCGTGTAGCCAATGTTGTTGGCGATCTGGCGGGTTAGCAGCTTGTAGAGCTGAATCTGATCGGCTGCGGCAACAACCTCGCCATAGCCATAGTTGATCTCAAACTGGCTGGGCGCTACTTCCGGGTGATCCTTCTCGTTCTGGAAGCCCAGGGCGCGCTGCACTTCAGCCGAAGTGTCGATGAACTGGCGCAACGGATCAAGAGGAAGTGAGTGGTAGTAGCCACCGGTAGAAACCAGCTCGAACTTGCCCGTCTCGGAGAAGGTCTGCTCGGCATCAATGCCCTTGAAGAGGAAGCCTTCAATCTCGTTGGCGGCGTTGAGCGTGTAGCCCTTTTCCTTGTTCAGCTTGGCGGAGTAGCTCTTGAGAACACCGCGCATGTCGCCCGCGTATGGAGTGCCGTCCTTGTCAATCACTTCGCCGAAGACCAGCACCTTGCCAGTGCCGAAGACGTCGGCCGGAACCCAATAGAAAGCCGCCCAGTCAATACCCAGGCGAAGGTCGCTTTCCTTCTGCGCCGTAAAGCCGCGGATCGAGGAGCCGTCGAAAGTCAGGTTCTCGTATGCGCCGAGCAGGAATTTTTTATCATAGTCGATCATGTGCAGGCGGCCTTCAAGATCCGAAAACAGCACCGTCACAGCCTTGATCCGCTTTTCGTCGGTCAGGTACTTCAGCCGCTTTTCGCGAATTTCGTCCGCCGATTCGCGGTTGGCGCGCTCGGCCTTGGCGGTCAGGTTGAGCTCTTCCAGTTCCTCATACGAGAGGGCAAGGAAATTACGGTAGTCAGTCGACATGGGTCTCCTTTTTTGGGCGCAGATGAAAGTGCGGAATGTTCAATTTTGATCGTAGGTTCGCAGGCATAAGGAACCCATGAAGATTCTCCTCCGCGGCGGCGAAAATGGCTACGAAAATCGGCGGGAACCCCACAAAAAACTCCCTGGCGTTGCCCAAGCTCTGAGAACTTTCAAGGGGAAGTTGTCCTTCTTCTATTCAGAAATGAAGCGGTAGCGCCGGCCTCCTGGCCGGCTGTAGCGTGGACCTCCCGGTCCACGCTTGCATGTTTTAGTACACTTGCAGGGCTACGTTGGCCATCGCAACCGCTCCAAATACGCGGCGCAAGCCTGCTCGTTAGCAAACCAGAAACAAAACTCCTGCCACGTCCCTGGATAGGGTGGGTAAACTTCCACAGTTGGAGGATCAGCGACCACTACATACAGAGTCCACCGTACTCAGGCTGCGACCCCGCATCCGATTTAACGCAATGCTTGGGACGGAAATATTCATCTGCTCACCTAAACCAGAGGGGCGTCCATCTCGTGTGTGCGCACCAACTTCTTGTTCACGAACGCTTGAATGCCCATATTGCCCAGTTCGCGCCCATAGCCTGAGTCCTTGATGCCTCCGAATGGCAGCTCTGCGTCGGCCCAGTCCATATTGTTGATAAACATCATGCCCGTGTTCACTTGAGAGGCCACGCGCTTTCCGCGTTCGACATCCTTGGTAAACACTGAACCGCCTAGACCGAAGTCAGAGTCGTTCGCCAGCGCAATCGCTGCCGCCTCGTCCTTGACGCGGAAGAACATGGCTACCGGGCCGAAGAATTCCTCGCGAAAGGCGGGGTTCTCCGCCGTGACATCGGTAAGAATGGTCGTCTCCATAAAGGAGCCTGGGCGTTCAAGGCGCTTGCCGCCGAGCGCAACCTTCGCGCCGTTAGCGACTGCGTGCTCCACCTGTTGGATAAGTTGCAACAGCGCGGCCTCGGTTGAAAGTGGGCCATGTGTCGTTTTCTCGTCCATAGGATCGCCTGGCTTCAGAGTCTCCAAAGCGCCCTTGAACTTGGCGAGAAATTGATCCGCAATTGCATCGACGACGATAAAGCGCTTGGCTGCACAACAAGTTTGACCGTCGTTATACATGCGGCCCCAAACCGCCCACGGAATCGCCTTTTCAAGGTCGGCGTCTTCGAGCACGATAAACGCATCGCTTCCGCCCAGTTCCATGGATGAAACCTTGAGGTTCTTTCCAGCTCGAGCCGCGACGCTTTGCCCAGCAGCCAAACTGCCAGTCAGAGCGACTCCCTTGATCCGCGGATCGTCGATCACACGATCAGATTGCTCATGCGATATGAGGAGATTGGTATAGAGTCCCTCTGGAGCCCCAGCATCAGCCCAGAGCTTTTCAAATTCGATTCCGCACTGTGGCACGCAACTGGCGTGCTTCACCACCAGCGTATTGCCCGCCATCAGATGAGGGCCCGCAACGCGGGCCAACTGATAGAAGGGAAAGTTCCATGGTTCGACGCAGAAGACTACGCCGATGGGGCTGGACTCCATGTAGGCATCGCCATACGTTGGATCCAGCTTGACGGGCGCAAGAAATCGCTCGGCATTCTTCGCGTAATAGTCAAGAATATTTGCGCTGAAGTTCACTTCTCCGCGCGCTTCATTGATTCGCTTCCCCATCTCGAGCGTGGCGAGTTTGGCAAACTTATCCACATTCGCGCGCATCAACTCTCCGGCTTTGGCGACGATCACCGCGCGCTTGGAATAGGGAGTATTCTTCCACGTCTCATAACAGGCTGCCGCGGTTGCAATCTTCTTTTCCAGTTGATCATTGGTAAACGTTGAAAACGTTTTGACGGTTTTACCATTGAACGGATTGACACTTTCGTATGCCATTTCGATTTCCTCTTTTCGTAACGGGGTAGATGTGAACTACGGAACAATCACCGCAGATCCATTCTCGGTTTCTTCTTTGACGGCCATAAGAGCCTTATTGGAATCTCTGAGTGGGAAGACTGAGACTCGCGGCTGAATCTTGAGGTCGCGCGCCAGTGTTAGAAAGTCACGGGCATCCGATCGAGTCATATTGGTAACACTGCGTATCTGCCGTTCACCCCAGAGCAGCTTGTCGTAATCGAACGCCGGCATCTGGTCAAGATGGGATTGCGTTGATGGCAACCACGCCGCCTTTGCGAAGACAGGAAAGCGCATCAACAACCACCTTTCCCGCCGGAGCAAAGGTCACCGCGCGATCTAACTCCACAGGCGGTCTGGCGTCCTCGTTTCCCACCCACGTTGCGCCAAGTCTGTTCGCTGCCGCTCGATGCGCTTCTCCGCGAGTCACAATATACACCTCACATCCCCAGTGCTGCAAAATGGGAAGGGCAAGCGCCGCGGAACTTCCAAAGCCAAATAGTCCAACCCGGTCACCCGGCTGAACACCGGCGACACGCAGGCTTCGAAATCCGATGATCCCCGCGCAGAGAAGCGGCGCCACATGAGTGGCATCGAGTTGATCTGGCAATGGGTACACAAAGTCCGCCCGCGCTAGCGCGAATTCCGCGTAACCACCATCAACCGTATACCCGGTAAAGGTTGGCTGATCGCAGAGGTTTTCCATCCCCCGCTTGCAGTAAAGGCAAGCGCCATCCGTACCGCCCATCCAGGAAACGCCGACACGCATTCCCAACGGTAGTAGGTCAGTTGCCCCTTCCACGATCACTCCGACAATTTGGTGGCCGGGTATTAATCGCTGTCGATGCGGAGCCAAGTCACCTTCAACGATATGCAAGTCTGTCCGGCATACGCCGCAGGCAATCACGCGCAACAGAACATAACCTGGAACGGTCCGCGGCCGAGGAACTTCCTCGACGTTGAGAAACCTTCCCGGTGATATCGCCTTTTCATTGAATACGGCAGCTAGCATTGTGGCTCTCCGGCCTATGATTTCCGGTCGTAGATAAAATCTTCATGATGTGTATAGGCATTCATCGTCCAATAAAGCAAGTTTTCCATTCTTTGCCTTTAACCTGCTGAGCAATGCGATACATTGCCCAGCGGGCCTGCGCGCGCCTGCCGGGGATAGGTCTCCGGCCGCTTGAAGTAGTACAACTGCGGATGCCCCAGGTGCCTCGCTTTTGGGCACCTGGGAGTAAACCAGAAGCACAATATTACGCGGTCGGAGACCTGGCGATACGCCGCGCAATGTTCTTTCAGAATTGCCTCAAAACGAGCAATAGAGATCAATCATGCGCACGCTGCTGCAATTATCCTTGGGCACTGAGTAGCACAGAAAGCATTTTGACAACCGAGCAACAGGAGAGTTCATCAATGATCAAAACACACGGCTTTGCTGTCCAGTCTGCCACCTCAGTCCCCGCTCCATTTGATTATGAGCAGAGAGAGCCAGGTCCGAAGGACGTGCATATCTCCATTGACTTCTGCGGCGTCTGTCACTCGGATATTCACCAGGCTCACAATGACTGGGGCAACGGCAATTACCCGATGGTTCCTGGCCACGAGATCATTGGCACTGTCAAGCGAGTTGGCGCTGAAGTTACAAAATTCAAAATCGGAGACCTGGCTGGTGTAGGTTGCATGGTTGACTCCTGCCGCGTCTGTGCCAGTTGCAAAGAAGGCGAAGAACAATATTGCGATAATCACGCAACCGTTCTGACCTATAACTCCAAGGGAAAAGACGGCAAGTTCACCTTGGGCGGTTACGGCGAGAATATTGTAGTGGATGAGGCATTTGTGCTGATCGTGCCTCGCAACCTCAACCCTGCTGCCGTTGCGCCGCTGCTTTGTGCAGGCATTACAACCTATTCTCCCCTGAAGCATTGGAAGGTGGGTCCAGGAAAAACAATCGGAGTCATCGGTCTTGGCGGACTCGGCCATATGGCCTTGAAGTTTTCTCACGCATTTGGAGCAAAGACCATACAATTTACAAGATCTCCATCCAAGATCGCGGATGCCAAACGCCTCGGAGCGGACGAAGTGATCCTCACGAAAGATCCAAACTGGCATACGCCGCACACGAGCAGATTCGACTTCATTCTCGACTGCGTTTCTGCCGCACACGATATTACTCCCTATATGTCGCTTCTGAAAAAAAGCGGAACTCTTTGCACCGTAGGCCTTCCTCCTTCTCCTATTGCGATTAGCGCCTTTTCCGTTGTCGATGGTCGAAAGAGTTTGTCAGGCTCGAATATCGGCGGTATCAAGGAAACACAAGAGATGCTCAACTTCTGCAGCAAGCACCGAATTGTTTCGGATATTGAGATGACCAGCTTTGACAAGATTGAAGAGGCATGGGAACGGGTGATTAAAAGCGATGTAAAGTATCGCTTTGTCTTGGATCTGAAGACGCTGAACAGTTAGTATTTCTCGGTAATTGAAGCAACCAGCTAACGGAGGCTTTAAGCATGACCAACTTAAATAATCGACGAATCCTTCTGGCCTCAAGACCTGTTGGGGCCCCGACTCCCAGTAACTTCAAGATTGAAGCACGGCCCATTCCCGTTCCAGCCCAAGGCTGTGTACTTCTGCGAACGATCTACCTGTCGCTTGATCCATATATGCGAGGCAGAATGAGCGATGCCCCCTCGTACGCGCCACCAGTAGTGATCGGTGAAGTCATGGTCGGATCGACTGTCAGCCGCGTCGAGATTTCGCATCATCCTGACTTTGCGGTTGGCGATTGGGTGCTGAGCCAGAACGGATGGCAGGAGTACGCCATTTCTGATGGAAAAGGTGTTCTCAACCTTGGCGCGCGGATGGAACATCCTTCGTATGCCCTTGGGGTACTCGGCATGCCAGGGTTCACGGCCTATATGGGCTTGCTGGAGATTGGTCAGCCTGAAGCAGGGGAAACAGTAGTGGTCGCAGCAGCCACCGGCGCGGTTGGATCCATCGTCGGACAGATAGCAAAGCTCAAGGGATGCCATGTGGTTGGCATAGCTGGAGGCGAAAAGAAGTGTAAATCCGCCGTCGAAGATATCGGTTTCAACGCTTGTATTGACCATCGAGATCCCGCATTAAAAGATTTGCTCGCGGAAGCCTGCCCCAAGGGTATCGATGTCTATTTCGAAAGCGTAGGGGGCGTAGTCTTTGAAGCTGTTCTTCCATTGCTCAATACGCGCGCGCGCATTCCTCTCTGTGGACTGATCGCGCAATATAATGACAGCGAAGCTTCCGTGGGACCAGACCGTACCGCCCAAGTGATGGGCACCTTCCTGAAGCGACGCATACGCCTTCAGGGATTCATTATCTTTGACGACTACGGAACCCACTTCGGAGATTTTCAAAAGCAGATGTCGGAATGGCTCACTGCGGGGAAGATCAAGTATCGCGAGGATGTTGTCGAGGGGCTTGAACGCGCGCCCAATGCCTTCATCGGACTGCTTCAAGGAAAGAACTTCGGAAAATTGGTGGTCCAGGTTGGCGCAATCACCAAGTAAGTGACAGGGTAACCAGAAATATGGAGGTTCTTGATGCCTGCGATTACGACCAAAGACGGCAGCACAATCTACTACAAGGATTGGGGCACGGGACAACCCGTGGTCTTCAGTCATGGCTGGCCACTTAGCGCGGATGCGTGGGAAGATCAAATGGCTTTTTTGGCCGCTCATGGCTATCGTACTATTGCACATGACCGGCGAGGTCACGGCCGGTCGAGTCAGCCTTCGGATGGCAACAATATGGACACCTACGCCGACGACCTTGCAACGCTGACTGAAAAGCTAAACTTGAAGGAAGCAGTCCATGTAGGCCATTCAGCTGGCGGTGGGGAAGTAGCGCGTTATATTGGCAGACATGGCACAGAACGAATTTCCAAGGTCGTTCTGATTGCGGCTGTGCCTCCATTGATGCTGCAAACACCTGCGAATCCAGGCGGCCTTCCGATGGAAGTCTTCGATAAGATCCGAACCGGTGTTCTTGCTGACCGCGCACAGTTTTTCCAAAACCTTACTGAGACATTCTACGGAGCAAACCGTCCAGGGGCATCCGTCTCGCAGGGATTGCGCGACTCATTCTGGCTACAGGCTATGCAGTCTGGATTCATCGGCGTCTTGGAGTGCATCAAGGCATTTTCCGCGACTGATTTCACCGCCGATCTGAAAAAGTTCGACGTGCCAACGCTGATTCTTCACGGCGATGATGACCAGATTGTGCCGATTGCAAACTCTGCTTTGTTGTCGGCCAAACTCGTTCAGGGCGCAACGCTGAAGGTCTATCCTGGCGCGTCCCATGGGCTGTGCTCGACTCACAAGAAACAGGTGAATGCGGACCTGCTGGCATTTATTCGGGAGTAACCAAATGCTTTCCCGGCGCGGTTCGCTCTCTTGAAGACCAGATTCTGAATTGCGCGCGGGGTCTGTATCCATAACCGAGAACCCCGAGTTCCATGATTAGTCGGCATGTCACCAATACTATGACCGAGAGTGCTGCAAAACTCGCGGCCGCAATCCAGCAAAACAACCTATGAGAAAGCTGAAAATGAAAATTCTGATGGTTCTTACTTCACACTCTGAACTGGGCAACACTGGGAAGAAAACCGGTTTCTGGCTAGAGGAGTTCGCCGCGCCCTATTACGTTTTTGTCGATGCGGGCGTGAGCGTTACGTTGGCTTCACCTCATGGCGGACAACCGCCCCTTGACCCCACCAGCGATGCACCCAACGCGCAAACAGACGCTACCAGGCGTTTCAAGCAGGATACAGCGGCGCAAAATGGACTTGCCCACACGGTAAAACTGGCCAGCGTGGCGGTCGACGAGTTTGATGCAGTGTTCTACCCCGGCGGGCATGGGCCGTTGTGGGATCTGGCTAACGACAAACATTCGATCGCTTTGATTGAGGCGATGGATCGTGCAGGAAAACCCCTCGCTCTTGTGTGCCATGCTCCCGGAGTGTTGAAAAGTGTCAAAGCCGCCGACGGCGCTCCTCTCGTAAAAGGAAAGCACGTATCTGGTTTTTCTGACACAGAGGAGGAGGCCGCGCAACTTACCAAGGTGGTTCCATTCCTCGTGGAAGATGAATTGAAACGTCTTGGCGGTCTCTACGCGAAGGGACCGGATTGGACTTCCTTCGTGCAAATTGACGGAAACCTGATTACAGGACAGAATCCGGCTTCTTCCGCTCCAGCAGCCAGCGAGTTACTTAAGTTGTTAGAGCGGCTGCACAAAACGAAGTAACTCTAAATTCACGGTTAGAGGGGGCGAAGTCTGGGCCAATAGTACCTGGACTTCGCGACCCCCTCCAACAATCAGAAGAAATTCCAGAGAAACTCCATATATATAGCACCCTCTCGCCAGGAATTTGGTAAAGCACTGCAAGAGAAAATCTTGGTCGAAGGAAGCCGATCATCAGGGCATTCTAGACTTCAGTTTGATCATCTCGCCATCCACTGCAAACCTTCCGTAGCCGTGATGGTGAATAGTCTTCGGATTCTTTTGTGCCGGATCGCTCCAGGCCTTGAGAACCTCCAGGACGAAAAGATTGAATTTGTTGACGAGATGGGTGTCGACTACCTCGCATTCGAGGTTGGCGAAGCACTCAACGACCAAAGGCGGAGCAACGCACGTGGCTGGCGCCTGCTTCAGGTTGAATCTCTTGAACTTGTCGACATCGCGTCCCGAACAATTGCCGATTCCTACGACTATCGGCGCCAGTTCTAGCGCAGGAATAGCGATTACGCACTCCTTCGTTGCCCGCAGCGCGGCAAAGCTGTGATCGCCGCTGCTAACGATACAGGCTACCAGCGGCGGCTCAAACTCGACCATCATGTGCCACGACATTGCCATGATGTTGGCGTGACCTTTGCGGGCAGTTGTCAGCAGAACCACAGGGCCAGGCTCGAGTAACTGGTAGACCTTTGACAGAGGCATATCCTTCATTACAATTGCATCTCCTTAGAACCGTACGGTTTGCCGGTCTCCCGGCACACCGCGATTTAATTCGTTTCGGAAATGAATCCGTTCTCTGTTCTATAGTCCTATTTCTTCTCGATGTCGATCTCGGGATAGATTCGCGCTACGGCCGCAACCACTGCGGCGTGTTCGGGCTTTCCACTTGATCGGGCCAAGGCGTCGCGGGCGTGTGAGGCGTCTTCGATCGGATAGCCACGGGTTTCAGGAAACACAAAATCACCCTTGGGCAGGTTCTTCCGCCTCGCGTAGGTAAGTTTTGTCATGTTGATTCCTCCGGCCTTACCATTCCCGTAGCATATCCGGTTCCGGCGCAGGCAACTTCGGCTCGACTGCGGCCTTTGGTATGGCAGTCGAACAGGTGTGCTGGTCCACAGCATGACGACGGGTCAAGAGCGGTGACCCCGACCAGCCCATAATAAACGCTGCCGAGTTAGTAAAGGGGAAGTCCCGGGTGAATCACATGCACTGCTTCCACTTTCTCACCTTTTTCTTTTCTCACTTCGGCAGATTTCGCGGCGGCCTTATCGCGTTGCTCGGAGCGCTTCAGGTCTTCCCGCGAGAGTTCCTCATCCTGATTGCTAAGTTCGTGTGCGCTTAGATGATCTGATTTTCCATGGGCGGCGGATGCGACGGCGTGAGAGTGGGTTTCCAGATTGTGAAGTTCTGCGGCCTGACCGTGTGAACTCTGAGGCATGATGTACTCCTTGTTAGTTTGATGCAAGCAGTCAGGCAAGGATCGACATTTAATTAACCGATTATCGAGGCGCGGGAAGAAGTTCTTTCCAAGAATGAAAAACTTGAGATCTTCAACACCGGCCAGGGCGGCCAGTTTACCAGCGATGTTTTCACTGGGCCGCTATAGCGAAACCAGAGTAGCTGTACCCAAGGGCAATGCGGAAAAGTGGCTTTTTCCTCAAGAAAAAGCCACCTCGGAGACACTTTTCGAAGGCACGATTACTCTGGTTTCGCTCTAAAGAAAGAAGGAATCACCATCAGCATGAACTGCAAATGCCGCTGGCGCGACAATGTTTTCGTGAATCCGGTCTAAAAGTCGATCAGGTGCGAGTTCACGCTCCGCTTGAATAAAATGATAAGTAGAGGATAAACGCGATGCGACAACTAACACTGGCGTCCCAGTCGATCCTTGAGAAGTTGGGCCGGAAAAGCAAGCGCGAAGTGTTTCTGGACCAGATGGCGCCAGTGGCGCCATGGCCGGAGTTGTTATTGCTGGTCGAGCCGCATTATCCGAAAGCAGGCAACGGACGGCAGTCCGACGGCCTCACGATCATGCTGCGCACTTACTTTCTGCGACAGTGGTTTTCGCTCTCCATCCCTGGCATGGAAGAGGCGTTCTACGAGTCGCCCGTTCTGCGCCGCGCCCGGTGCAAGATATGACCAGCCGCCGCGCCCGGTGCAAGAATTATGTAGATGCTGAAATCAAGCGGAAGAACACGACCAAGGCGCGAGTTCGATCAAAAGCGAAACATCCATTCCGCATTTTGAATAGCATCTCCGGATTTACTAACTGGCCCCGCAAGGGGCGTAGTGTCTCTGGAGGCCGAAAACGGCATCCAAAGACCAGATAAACCACCAAAGATGCCGAATTCCGGCTGTTTTTCGGCCTGCTTCTGATTGACGCTGCGGAAAATCCCCTGCGTTTTCCAGGCCGTTATGAAATCAGGCGCCTGTGCGGAGGTTCCCTAGCGGTGCAATGTTTCAAGGGCTGCGAAGAGTACGCGCGGATCGTGCTGCCCCTTGTAAAAAGGAGAGGGCTTCTTCTCCAGTTTTAGCAGGGAATCGACGGCGATTTGCGCCGATCTCACCGAGTATTCCACGGTGAACACAACATCGTCAGGCTGCTCGGAATACTGGCCCAGGAAGGCCAGATTCGTAGACCCCTTGGGCACCACATCGGGACGGTCGCCGACTTTTCTCACGAGAAACTGACTGGTAATATATGGCATCATGCAGGGAATCACGTTTGCTGAAGCCAATATTCTATCCTTGTGCTCGCCGAACTTTAAGTGGCCTATGACCTCTTCGAGAATCTCTTTCCCGGAGCACTCGGCCATGGTCTTATTGACATACTGGCCAACCTTGTCGTGGTACAGGCCATATCCCCACCAGACAACGGCGTCTTTCGGCTGAGCCGGATAGAAGGGCTGGTGGAACATGGACAAGGTAAGAAGCCAGTTCGAGTCCTTGAAGGTAATCAGCCCACCCTTGCCCGCCTCACTGCCGCTGAACTGTTGCATTAACTCGAAGAAGAGAGGATCGTGCATTGTCACCGTGAACGATTCCCATGAGGACTCGTCAATGTGGTTGTCGAAGGCCGCCGGGTTGCCAAATTCCGGACGCCCGGCCGCGATCGTCTCCCATAGCCGCCACGCTCCGCTTAGCTTTCCGCGTTCCATCGCCGGCGCCTCGGTCATCGAGCCGAACCGTTTATCGGCAGTCATGGAGCCGTTGGTGACAAACACCAGATCGACCTCCTCGACAGGTATTTCGCCTTCGCCACCGGAGGCGTTGTATTGAAGCGAATTGACGGTGATAGCGCTGCCCGCGGCCTTGAAGCCCAGGTCGGTTATCCGCGTTCCCAGACGGAATCCGACACCCTTTGCCTGAAGCCAGTTGACCAGCGGGGCAGCCATTGAGTCGTATTGGTTGTAGCGCGTCCGGAAGATGCCCTCTTGGGTATCGATGGTCGAAAAGTGGTGGACGAATCGCAGCAAGTACCGCCGGAACTCGATGGCGCTGTGCCAGCTTTCAAACGCGAACAGAGAGCACCACTCAAACCAGAAGTTGGTATGGAAGAAGCTGGGGTCGAAGCAGTCCGTGATGCGCTTTGAATCGAGCGATTTCTCCGGTCTTGCCATCAGCGCAAGCAGTTCTATGCGCTCCTTCTCACTGAAGCCGAGTTTGTGAAACTCAGCAATCTTCCCTTCGCTATTGATCAGCCGTGCCTTGTTATGCCACAACGCATCCTTTTCGGCCAACTCGGTCTCTTGCTTCACTGACATGTTCGGATCGCTTGCGGAGGGAATGAAAGAGAAGAGATCGAATGTAGCATTGTATTTATGCTCAAACATGCGGCTGCCGCTCATGAAATAGCCGGCATTAGCCGTTCCATGTGCATCCAGCGCGCCTCCAAGCTGGTTCGATTCCTCGAAGATTGTGATGTCGGCCCCGTTGATCTTACCGTCGCGAATCAGATACGCCGCGGCGGACAGCGATGCGATGCCGCTTCCTACCAAATAACATTTGCTCATCTCAATATCCCCTGATGTTCCATAACTTCGGCTGTTACGCGCGTGGTGAATTTCGGGCAATGCACCGCCCACAGCGGCGAGACGATTTCTTCGTGGCCTTGCCTCAGAGTCTTCTTGCTCCGCTTTCCACGCTGAGCAAAATGAAACACCAGGCGAGAAGCGCGGCTCTAACAAACTTGGAGTTGCTGCAAGGTTATAGTTGACACGGCCAGACACCTTTTTCATCAAGGAAAAGGCGCCTGGCACACAGTGCCCGGGCGGCCCAGATCCCTCGCTTTTGGAAACCTGGGAGTGTATCGCTGGTAGCGTAGACTGTCGGCGAGTGGCGCAACCGTGCCCCGCCAATCTAAAGTTGGGCTTTCCAAAAGAGCCTGCGCCGCGCCGCTGGTCGAGCGAAGCGCACCCTTGCGCGGCCTGTTTACCCGAACACGCGCGCCTCCACGCTTCCCAGCCTCATTTTTCCGTTCCTTACGCTTTATTTAGGAAAACTTGTCGATACTTATATCTACGATCATTCACCATCAATTCAGCGTGACGAACCCACGGAATTCACGAGGCCCGCAATGCAAGATCTGGCGATGTTGCTCTTCACGGTCGTTTTCTTCGCCCTGGCGTTTCTTTACGTCAAGGTCTGTCAGAAGCTGAGGTAACCCCATGCATATCGACATCATCACCGTCGTGGCGCTAGGCATTTCCGTCTTGCTGCTGGGTTACCTGGCGCTCACCCTGTTGTTCCCGGAGAAATTCTAGCCATGTCCGCCAACGGTTGGTTGCAATTTGCCATTTTCTGCCTGATTCTGCTGGCCAGTGTTCGTCCGGTGGGGATCTATCTGGCGCGCGTACTCGAGGGTGAGCGCACCTGGCTGACGCCGCTGCTGCGCCCCCTGGAACGGCTCATCTACAAGCTGAGCGGCATCAAGGCCGACCAGGAGATGAACTGGCGCGAGTACGCCTATGCGGTGCTGGGATTTTCTGCCGTCAGCCTGCTGGCGACCTACGCCATCGAGCGGCTGCAAAACCTCTTTCCCTGGAATCCGCAGGGGTTGGCGGCGGTGGGGCCAGACTTGGCCTGGAACACGGCGGCCAGCTTCACGACCAATACCAATTGGCAATCGTATACGCCTGAAACCACGATGAGCTATCTGACCCAGATGGCTGGCTTGGCGTATCACAACTTTTTCTCGGCGGCGGTGGGCATCGCGGTGGCCGTGGCCCTGATTCGCGGCATCAAACGGACGAGTTCGGGCACCATCGGCAACTTCTGGGTCGACGCGACGCGCACCCTGCTCTATGTGCTGCTGCCGGCCTCGATCCTCGGCGCGTTGCTGATGGTTGTCCAGGGAGTTCCGCAGAACCTGAAGGCCTACACCACGGCGCACACGCTGGAAGGTCAAACGCAGACCATCGCGCAAGGCCCGGTGGCTTCGCAGGAGATTATCAAGATGCTGGGCACCAACGGCGGCGGCTTCTTCAACGCCAACAGCGCCCACCCCTTCGAGAATCCCACACCGCTCACCAACCTGTTTCAAATGCTGCTGATTTTCGTGATTCCGGCGGGGTTTACCTATACGCTGGGCCGGCTGACCGGCTCACCCGGTCACGGCTGGGCTGTGTTGGCGGCCATGTTCGTGCTCTTTGCGGTCGGATTCACCACCGTCTACTGGGCCGAGTCGCATCCTCATCCGCTGCTGCATGGCGTAGCGCAGACGGGCGGCGAGGTCGCTCCGGCGGGCAACATGGAAGGCAAGGAAGTGCGCTTCGGCGTTTCGCAGTCCTCGCTCTTCTCCACCGTCACCACCGACGCCAGTTGCGGCGCGGTCAACACCATGCACGATTCGCTCACTCCGCTGGGCGGCATGGTAGTGCTCACCAACATCATGCTTGGCGAGGTGGTCTTTGGCGGGGTGGGCGCGGGGCTCTATGGGATTCTGATCTTCGTGGTGCTGGCGGTCTTCATTGCCGGGCTGATGGTCGGCCGAACGCCGGAGTACCTGGGCAAGAAGATTGAAGCCTACGACGTGAAGATGTCCATGCTCTACGTGTTGATCTTTCCGTTGATTATTTTGTCGTTGACCGCGGTCTTTGTGCTCTGGCCGAGCGTGGGGCTTTCGGCGCTGACCAACCAGGGTCCGCACGGGCTGACGGAGATTCTTTACGCCTTCACCTCGTCGGTGGGCAACAACGGCTCGGCTTTTGCGGGGTTGAACGCCAATAGTTGGTGGTGGAATGTAGCACTGGGCTGGGCGATGCTTGCCGGACGCTTCCTGATGATGATTCCGGTGCTGGCCTTGGCTGGCAGCCTGGCGCAGAAGAAGAGTGTGCCCCCCTCGCCGGGAACCTTCCCTGTGAATTCGACGCTCTTTGCTGTTCTGCTGGTGGGCGTGATCGTGATTCTGGGTGCGCTGACCTTCTTCCCGGCACTTAGCCTGGGCCCGATCCTGGAACATCTGCTGCTGAAGTCCGGCCAGGTGTTTTAGCAGTGCAGTTGCTTTGAAAGGGCATGACTTCAGTCATGCCATAGCGGTAAAAAACGGCTGCGGCTTGAGCCGCCGAGGGAACGGACGCTATTGAAAACACTTCCCTCAGTGGCTAAAGCCCAATCTCTCTTTCGTGTATTGAGTGGCACGGCTAAAGCCATGCCCTTTCAAAACCTGATGTGGGCTCCGCAGGGAGTTTCATCAACGGACGAAACGGACCATCATGCTTGAAAAGAAGAGTCTTTGGAATACCGAAATCATGGCCCAGGCGCTTGTAGACGCATTCCGCAAGCTCGATCCCCGCGGTATGGCCAAGAACCCGGTGATGTTTGTAGTCGAGGTGGGCAGTGTGCTGGCCACGGCGATTCTGATCGACAACGTGATTCACCACGGTCCTGACTTCGGCTTCAACCTGCAAATCACGCTGTGGCTGTGGTTCACCGTGCTGTTTGCCAACTTTGCCGAGGCCATGGCCGAAGGGCGCGGCAAGGCTCAGGCCGATACCCTGCGCAAGGCCAAGGGCGAAACCATTGCCAAGCGCTACACCGAATCGAATGAGTTGGAAGAGATTGCCAGCGGCCTGCTGCGCGCCGGCGACGTCATCTATGTCGAGGCCAACCACTACATCGCGGGTGATGGCGAAGTCATCGAGGGCGTGGCCTCGGTGGACGAATCGGCGATTACCGGCGAATCGGCTCCGGTGATCCGCGAGGCGGGCGGTGACCGCTCGGCCGTTACCGGCGGAACGAAGGTGCTGTCGGATTGGATCAAGGTAAAAATCACCTCGAATCCCGGCGAAACCTTCCTTGATCGCATGATCGCTCTGGTCGAAGGCGCCACTCGGCAGAAGACGCCCAACGAAATCGCCTTGAGCATTCTGCTCTCTGGCCTGACGATTGTCTTTCTCCTGGCCGTGGTCACGCTGCAACCTTTCGCCATCTATTCCAAGGCTCCGCAGACAGTCTTTGTGCTGGTTTCGCTGCTGGTTTGCCTGATTCCTACGACCATCGGCGGGCTGCTGTCGGCCATCGGCATTGCCGGCATGGATCGCCTCGTGCAATATAACGTGCTGGCCATGAGCGGGCGCGCGGTGGAGGCGGCCGGCGACGTGAACACCCTGCTGCTCGACAAAACCGGAACCATCACGCTGGGCAATCGTCAGGCCGTCGACTTTATTACCGCGCCCGACATCAGCGCCGAGCGGCTGGCCGACGCGGCCCAGCTCAGTTCACTCTCCGACGAAACGCCCGAGGGTCGCTCGATTGTGGTGCTGGCCAAAGAGAAGTACAACCTGCGCGGGCGCGACCTGGGCGGCATTCATGCGGAGTTTGTGCCCTTCACCGCGCAGACGCGGATGAGCGGCGTGAACCTGCCGGGAGCGCGGATTCGCAAGGGTTCGGTGGACGCGATCAGCCGCTTTCTGGAAGAGCAAGGGTCGTCCTTGCCCAAGAAGCTGCGCGAGGCCGTGGACGAGATTGCGCGGCTGGGTGGAACGCCGCTGGTGGTGGCGGAAAACTCCACCGCGCTGGGCGCCATTTACCTCAAGGACATTGTCAAGGGCGGGCTCAAGGAGCGGCTGGCGCGGCTGCGGGCCATGGGCATTCGCACCATCATGATTACCGGCGACAATCCGCTGACCGCGGCCGTCATTGCTCGCGAGGCTGGCGTCGATGATTTCCTGGCCGAGGCCAAGCCCAAAGACAAAATGGACCTGATCAAGCGCGAACAGGCCAAGGGCAAGCTGGTGGCCATGACCGGCGACGGCACCAACGACGCTCCGGCGCTGGCGCAGGCCGACGTGGGCGTGGCCATGAATTCGGGCACGCAGGCGGCCAAGGAAGCTGGCAACATGGTGGATCTGGACTCCAACCCCACCAAGCTGATCGAGATTGTGGAGATTGGCAAGCAACTGCTGATGACCCGCGGCGCTCTGACCACCTTCTCGATTTCCAACGACGTGGCCAAATACTTCGCCATTATTCCGGCGATGTTCGCGGGGGTCTTCCCGGTGCTGAACGCGCTGAATGTGATGTATCTGCACTCGCCGCAGTCGGCGATTCTGTCGGCGGTGATCTTCAACGCCATCATCATTGTGGCGCTGATTCCGCTGGCGCTGAAGGGCGTAAAATACGAACCCAAGCCCGCCGGTGTGCTGCTGCGCCGGAACCTGCTTATCTATGGCGTGGGCGGTCTCATTGTGCCCTTTATCGGCATCAAACTCATCGATCTGGCTCTGGTGGCGCTGCATTTGGCATAAGAGGCTTATTGTGCGATAGCTCTGCTTCGCATGAAGGGTACGTGCTTTAGCCCGTACATCCAAGACGTCCAATGTAGTGGGCTTTAGCCCCTGAGGAAAGTTATCTCCGTAAGTTAGCATTTCCTCAGCGGCTAAAGCCGGAAATCAGAATTTGGTTTTCACGTACGGGCTGAAGCCCGTACCCTTCAAAATCGTTACTCAGGCTAAGTCCTCGTAAGGAGATCTATCGTGCATTCCATCTGGAAGACATCGATTCGCTTCACCCTCATCACGATTGTCCTGGTGGGTCTGGGATATCCGCTGCTAGTCACTGGCGTGGCCGGGCTGATCTTTCCCCACAAGGCGGGCGGCAGCCTGATTCAGCTTCAGGATGGCACTGTGATTGGCTCGGAACTGCTGGCGCAGAGCTTTACCGCGGATCGCTATTTTCATCCGCGGCCCTCGGCCAACAACTACGACGCCGCGAACTCCGGCGGCTCCAATCTGGCGCAATCCTCGAAGGCGCTGGTAGACCGCATTCAGGGCTCGGTGGACAAGCTGGCCAAAGAGAATCCCGGCAAGCCAGTGCCGATTGACTTGGTGACCACCTCGGCCTCGGGCCTCGATCCAGACATTACCCCCGATGCGGCTTCCTTCCAAGTGCCGCGCGTCGCCAAGTCGCGCGGCCTCAGCGAAGAGCAGCTTCATAAGTTCATCGCACAGCACATGACCGGCCGCCAGTTGGGAGTGCTGGGCGAAGCGCGTGTCAATGTTCTGGAACTTAACCGGGAACTCGACAAGCTGGGCAAATAATTTTCTCCTGATTTCTTTCTCCTGATCCGCGGCACAAACGAAAACCCCTCCGGCAAAGACCGGAGGGGTTTTCGTTGTGTACTGCAAAAAGCTGGTTGAAGCTATGCTTCGCTGCTCCGCTTGTGACCGGAGATGCCGTAATAAGCCACGTAGAGGTAGCAGAGAATGGGCACGATGAAGGCGTACTGAATGCCCACCTTGTCGGCCAACGCGCCATAGATCGGCGGAATCACCGCGCCGCCGAAGCAGGCCGAGGTGATCAGGCCCGACCCCTTGCTGGTCATCGGTCCCAAACCGGCGATGCCCAGGGCAAAGATGTTGGGGAACATGATGGAGTTGGCAAAGCCGCAGCCGATCAGGGTTGCGATGGCCACCGGTCCGCTTGAGAACATGGAGGCCAGCATCAAGGCCACGCCCAGGAAGCCGAAGATAGTCAGCAGCCGGGCGGACTTGGTGAAGGTCAACAGCCAGGAACCCAGGAAGCGGCCCACCAGCGAACCCAGCCAATAGAAGGAAACCAACACGCCGGCAATCTTGGGGGTGCTGACGCCCTGCGCCAAAAAGTAGTTGATGCCGATGCCGGCCAGGGTGACCTCAACGCCGACGTAGCAGAAGATGCCCACGGTAGCCAGAACGGTGTGGCGATAGCTCCAGATGCTGCGCTTCAGCAGGGGGTCTTCGTCGGTGGCGGGGCGGAAGGAGCGGGTTGAG
>Ga0224528_1000566_pt1 | contig 28047 bp, 14 predicted proteins | sample CBST25metaG_2_FD_179888 | JGI IMG/M metagenome (GOLD analysis project Ga0224528, IMG submission 179888) | Peat soil microbial communities from Stordalen Mire, Sweden - C.B.S.T25 | ecosystem: Environmental > Terrestrial > Soil > Wetlands > Peat | place: Sweden: Norrbotten County, Stordalen Mire...
ATAAAGCCAGCGCAAACAGTGCGCAATCCCTGCAAGAGCGACTCGAATATCTCCATACCTCAACAAAGCACAGTCCCGCGCCAAAGAAAATAGCTACTTGGATTCCTCCTGCCATTTAGAACTGCTGTCAATTGAACTTCACCCTTGACCTGTTTCATGGCCCTGCTAGGTACTGCCACAACGACCCGTCCTGCCCTTCAAGAAAGCCCAGATCGAATCTCATGGCCGACCTCGGTCTCGGGCCGCCGCTGAACTTGGGGCCTATTTCGACTCAACTTGGCGTCGACCGTGCCAGCAGTCGGCCGTCACTACCCCCCTCAGCTTATTGATCTGGCATGAAATGAATTCATGGTGCTTTCATGCCGGATCAATAATCGCAGGGCGGTCGGAATTGGCCGATTCTCCTTTTATTCGCCAGGCTGACCCTGTCGTCGGTGCATGTCGAGCATCTGGCAACGCACATCCTGGGCCGGATGGCGGCGAAGACCTGCGACGACGGAGAGCAGTCTACTGTCATGGGATGCTTTGGCAGTAACTGCTCCTTCCACACAAAGGGGTGGCGCGAGTAACGCAGCTGGATCCATTGTCAGGAAGAAATGACTCTTGTGTTTCCTTCTCCTCCGAATGGATGAGGCTGCCGTCCATCCATTGGGGGGAGACGCGACGGCAGAGCGCACATAGATTAGGGGATAATCGTTCGCGTCACGCCCCCATGCGCCTTTGCCGCTGCAAAAGCTCAGGAAGGTGTTCGCTCCAGGTCCAGTTCGGTGCACGGTGTTGCGCCCTCCAAGGATCCCGGTCTTCAACTGCGGGCGTTTCTTAACATATTGTGCTTCGTTGAAGGAGAGCCATGATCCGCAGACTCGCACTTGTTGGTTTTGGTCTTGCAATCGCCCTGGTCACAGCCCAGGCTCAAAGCAATTACGCTGATGTGCGCGGATCAATCCTTGATCCACAGCATCGTCCCATCGCTGGTGCGCACGTCCATATCACTTCGAGCGCTACCGGTTCCGGGCGCGAGGTTGCTTCAAACGCCACTGGACTTTACGAAGTTGCGGGTTTGCAGCCGGGCGTATACGGACTGACAGTCGATAGTCCGGGCTTCAAGCAGGCCACACAGACTATCGAACTTGAGGTCGGCCAGCAGGCTACACTCGACTTGCAATTGACTCTTGGATCCGAAAGCCAGACCGTCACAGTCCAGGGCTCGCGCGAATTGCTCAAGACACAGGATGCCAGCGTCGGCGAAGTGGTCGATCAGCGCTCGCTGGATTCGCTGCCACTGAATGGCCGGATGTTGATCGACCTGGTCCTCACCGTGCCGGGAGCACACGTCAGCCACGGCGCATCGGTTGGCGACATGAGTGCTCTATATTGGAGGCCAGGGCAGCGGTCGGCCGTGAGTATCGGTGGAAGCCGGCCGAACGCGAATTACTTTCTTCTTGACGGCGCGACCAACACCGACCCGACCTTCAGTGCCCAGAACCTCAGTCCCTCGCCCGACGTGGTGCAAGAGTTCGAGGTCCAGACCGGCAGCTATTCAGCGGAGATGGGTGGGGCCGGAGGCGGCCAGATCAATATCGTAACCCGGTCCGGGAACAGTCACTTTCACGGCACAGCCTATGAATTTCTGCGCAACGGTGACATGGATGCGCACTCGTTCAACCAGATGGGCGGATCGAATTTCCTGGTGCAGAACAACTTCGGCGCCTCGTTCGGCGGTCCTGTTTTGCATGCCTTGCATACCGGCAAGACTTTCTTCTTCTTGAACTATGAGGCCCTGCGCCACGTCGAGACAGATGCGATGGTCGATACTGTGCCCACAACTCTGGAGGACTCGGGTGACTTCAGCCAGAGCGGCGTGGACATCTATGACCCCTCCACCACCGCAGCGAATCCCAGTTATAACTCCAGTTTGCCGACGAGCAAGTCGAATCCACAATACATCCGCCAGCAGTTTGAATATAACGGCGTGAAGAATGTCATTCCGCCGCAACGGCTGTTGCAGTCGCAGGCCGCGACCATCATGTTGTCCAAATACACGCCGCCGCCCAACACCATGAATATGGGCGGCTCGACGATGATGGGCCAGCCCACCGTAATCGGTGCGGGTAACGACGCGAACAACTACCTGGACACGCGCAAGGAGCACATGACCGACGACCAGGGATCGGTGCGCGCGGATCACAGCTTCGCAAACGGCGATACCGCTTTCATCCGTTACTCCGCGGCAAGTGAGTACGGTTTCATGCCGGAAGGCCTGCCCGGCTTCGGCTTGTATCACCAGAATCTCTCGCAGCAGGGGACAGGTGCATGGACTCGCGTAATCTCAACGCACATGGTCAACATGGCCTCCGTGGCCGTCTCGCGCCTGGCCATGTCCCACACCACAGAGAGCGCAAGCAAGGACGACATCGTCGACGAGTTGGGCATTACCGGGACCGGATTTGGCGGACCCAAGGCCTGGGGCGCGCCCTACTTCAACGTACAGGGCTTTTCGCCGCTGGGCGACAACTATCTGGCGACGCCAATGAAAGCCTGGGACACCGTGGTTGAGGGACGCGATTCGCTGAGTTGGCAAATCGGCCGCCACAGCACAAAGTTCGGAGGCGCGTACCAGAAGTTCATCTGGCCCATGTGGGGTTTCTTCCAGAATCGCGGCTACTACCAGTTCACCAACGGCTATACCACCCAGTACGCATTGAACGACGGCACCAGTGGATCGGCTCTGGCCAGCTTCCTGCTGGAGTTGCCCGCAGCACGCCAGGGCCAGGCCGGCGTGCCGCAGATGAACTTGCATCAGTGGTACGCAAACGGCTATGGACAAGATGCGTGGCGGCTAACTTCAACCACCACGCTTACGTATGGGCTTCGCTACGAGTTCATGAGCCCGCTTATCGATGTGGACTACACCAACAGCAATCTGGATCTTTCCAGCGGCAAGCCGCAGGTCTTCATCGGTGGCCAAAACGGATACCCACGCGGCCTGATGTACGCCAACCATACCAACTTCGCGCCCCGGTTGGGCCTGGCGCAGAACTTACCCAGACTGGGGGTGGTGGCGCACATTGCCTACGGAATCTTCTACACGCCGGTGGACATGAACACCTGGTGCAACCAGCGCCACAACGTGCCCTATGTCTTCCCGGAAACCGCACAGAGCGATCCCTACATCCCGAGCATCAAGACACTCAACTTTCCAACCCCGGTGCTCGGCACCACAGCGGTCAGCTTCACCGCGCTGCAGTTGCATGCGCCGGCACAATATGTTCAGCAGTGGAGTACTTCTCTTGAGAAGCAACTCGGCGCGGAGACCACGGTCGAGCTTGGTTACCTTGGCGCGGGTGGCTTCCACCTGCAACGCTCTCACCTCATCAACAACGCGCAACCGGGACCGGGCCTGATTCAGCCACGCCGTCCGAATCCGACAATTAGTTTCGTAGCCAACACAGTTTTTCCCGCCGCCGTAGCCAGCACAATGACCAGTTCCACGTTCCCTGTCAGCACCATCAACCTGCTTGAGAACACGTCGCAGAGTTGGTATGACGCAGGTTATGTAAACGTGCGCCGACGGGCCTCAAACAATCTCAGTTTTCTGGCAAATTATACGTTCGCCAAGGCGCTTGAGAACGCGCCGGACTTCCGCTCGCCGATGTTCGAAGCGGCCACTCCGCAGAACAACGATGACCTGAATGCCGAGAAGGGTCCCGGCTGCGACATTCGCCATCGCGTAGCCATCAGCGCGGTCTACAACACGCCCACGCTGGGCCAGAACCGCTTGGTCCGCGACCTGATTCGCAACTGGCGCGGCTCCGCGGTATACCAGATTCAGTCTGGATTCCCCTTAACCATATCCGTCTTTGGCGATACGGCCAATGCCGGCACGGTCGTCGGTGAGAACCCCATCCGCGCCAACACCACGGGCAAGCCTGTCTTCGGGTCTGGTACCCGGAATTCAAGCACATGGTTCAGCCCGGCCGCCTTCTCCGCGCCGCCCGCCTATACCTATGGCAACGCAGGCCGGAACACTGTTTATGGTCCTGGATTGCAGACCATGGATCTGGCGCTTGTGCGCAGCTTCAACCTGGCAGAAAAGGCCAGATTTGAAACCCGCGCCGAGTTCTTCAACGCCCTCAACCACACCAACTTTGGAACACCTAACCGCTTCGTCAACACATCCAGCTTCGGAAGCATCACCGAGGTCGCCACGCCTGGCCGAGAGATACAGGTGAGCGCAAGGATCAGCTTCTAACGGCTTTCACAGCCAGCGCCGGGAGATGCGCCCTCGTGTAATTGGCGAGTGATTTCTCCCGAGAATGAATCGGAGCCGAAGGGGTGCCTGTAAGCGGCCCTTCGGGTTAGTTCTCCATTGGGTTTCTTCATGGACGAAGCTCTTTCGACTATTGAACGGCCGTTCCGTGTGCATTTCATTCGCATACAAGGGCCAGAGATTCGCCCCAAGGTGCTAATGCTATTCGTCGAAAGCACGAGAGCGGAAGTTGTATACCAGGGACTCGGATCGTGGTCGCAATGCAAACGCTGGGTAGCCAGGATCTCAGCGTGCTCAATTGCTGGAGATCAGTTGGCTGTGATTGAGAAACGCCTCAAGCTGAAGCGACTAGCCACCATTGATGAAGTGCGGGCATCTCTGAGTGATCTTGACTCTGCAGGGTTTCATCCTGCGGGCAGCTCATCATGGAAGCCCGGCCTTGACTGATAACTCCCCATCATTGCGCGGCGTTGTAACAGGGCACGACTGATGTCGTGCCCTGACACAATCATGTGAAGCTGTTATTGATGGACAGCGCATCATTCCGGCTCAAGGAAGTTACTTGTTCCGATTCTTCGGGTTGGTACTCTATGAGCATGGAGCCGCTGGTTGAGGATAACGCTTGACTACGGCAAGGGAATGCTCATAACCAGGTTGGGGCGCGAGGCGTTGTGCTTGTTCGCCATTGAATCGGTTCACTGACGAAATTCCGGCAAGGCAAGGTGAATGAACTCTTGCTCCTTCTGAGGTAACTCGGTAAACAGAACCGGTTGGTCTTGTGGCCGCAGGCCTTTCTGGTTGATGTTGTTCAGTAAACTCCAGTTCCGGATTGGGTGCTGCGGGTCCGGATCGGCGGGCTCACGCGCGGGCAGATCGTAGCGAGTAAAATCGATGACCTTCCAGGGAGTCTGCATATGCCAGTCCCGCAACCGTGCCAAGCGCAGTTTCGGATTCATATACCACTCGATTTCGAGATTGTTGTAGGAATCCCCCAGCCCGCAGCCGCGCTCGGTAAAGCTGTAGTTCCAGTCCTGGTTCGTCTTGTGCTGGTCGCGCCAGATCGCGCCAAACTCGCCGAAGCTGACAAAGTGCGTATCAGGCCATCGCAGTTTCGTGTCAGAGACCCAGCGTTCAAGTGCCGAGCAGATGAACTCCTTGCCGAATTCGTGGACCAGTTGTGCCTCCCATATATTGGTAACCCACGAAAATCCATTGCGCTCAAAGCCAGAGTCAAAGTGAATCGCCTGCGTGTGCATCACTTCGCGGTGCCCCAGATCCAGGCCCCAGCCTATGTAGGTTTCAATCGGACCCACGCCGCGGCGGCTGTTGTAACCCGTAATCTCGTGGCCTAGCGCGCCGCTTCGGCGGGCACAGATAAAATCCATGGTCCAACCGTCGAGGTTCACGCAATCGATGAAGTCCGCTGCGCCCTGCGCAGGTTTGCAGAAGTGCTCGGTGGAAGGATAGAAGGGGTAGGAGGGTGAGCCATCAGCTCCACCGCCGTCAATATCGTTTTGGCTCCAGATCACGGCTTGCGCGGTGTGGATGTTTTCCTTTTCCGCGAGATATTGCAGGCTCTGGGCGGAGAGAAAGCCACCGATGATCGACTGCGGTCGGTAGCCGCCGCCCACGAAGTGCGAGATGATCTCGATCGCTTCGGAGATTTCGCGGTTCACACGTTCGCGCGGTAGATACATGGCGGGGAAATAACCTGGGAAGTAGGAAACCTCATCGCCGAATTTCGCGTGGCATTCCACGGCATAGTCGCGGATCTGACAATAATTTTTCCGCTTGTCCTCGAGCGCGTTGAGGGTAAAACCCCAGGTCAGGCGGCCATCGGGATTGGCTCGCGCGAAGGCCTCGCGCATGGCGCGAACACCCTCCAGCGTATGCCAGGTGGACTCATCGCGCGGATGCAACTTCACATCGCGCGAGACCTCCCAGGGAGTAGTACGAATCATGATGCAAAGCGTGACAAAGCGATTGCCGCGCAGCGAACGAATCGGGGAAGAAGAGACAAGCGGGTTGCCCGTTGCTTGCAGTGCCTGTGAACCGGCAAGAAGGCCAGCTCCGCCCATGGCGGTTGCCGCCAGAAAAGTACGTCGATTCATCAGTCGCACGCCCCCGGAATTCCTGATTGCATGGATCAACCTCATTTCAAGTGTGAAGATTTCTGAAAGATATCATAAAAGGCGGCGACGCCCCATAACTGCTGGGACGCCGCCGGACCAATTGAGTAAGTACTGAATCTGAGCACGAAGTTAGTGCTCAGGCACAGGTTAGAAGTTCAACTTGAAGAAGGCCTGGCCTTGACGGGGAGTGTTCTTCTGGCAGGGATTGCTGCCGCCGGTGCCATTGGGCGAGACAAGGCCGAAGGAAGTGGCTGCGTCCGACACGGTACTATCCGGAGTGCAGACCTGCATGCGGTTGAGAACGTTGAACAGCTCCATTCGCAATTCCGCCGTAACGTGCTCACCGACATAAAAATGCTTGGCGAACGCGAGGTTCTCGTTGGAATTGAAAGGACTGCGCAAGGTTGACAGATTGCGAGGCGAATCTCCCCCAGCGAATCCTGGATCGGAGAAGGCTGCGGTATTGAAGACAGACTTGCCCTTGTAGTAGTTGTTATAGTTCACATGCAAGGGCACCGAGTGATCGTAGTTAGCGCGGTTGAAGCCATTCTGGAACGGATCGGCGGTCGAAGAGTAGACTGTCATCGGAGTTCCGCTGGCGTATTGAAAAGTGCCGCTCAACTGCCATCCTCCCACAAGATTCTTGGCCAACAATCCGCCCCCATTCAGGAAAGGCGTGCCCGGACCGATGGGCAGTTCGTACACCGTGGCAATGTTGAGCATGTGCGTCTGGTCGTTGCTGGCAACCGTCCACTCGGACTTCTGATCGAAGCCATCGAGCGCGCCATAGTTGACGTAGGCAGATGCCTCGTCGGTGTTGGACATCGACCTGGACAGAGTGTAGTTGGCTAGGATGCTGTAACCCTGCGAGAAGCGTTTCTGAACCGAAGCTTGCAACGCGTTATAGAAAGCCGTTCCATTCATGTCGAAGGTGTTGGTCAAGCCACCGGCGGACTCGCTAGGGTTGAACATTGGATGCGGCAGCAGCGCCTGAGCAAGTCCGGCGTTTGCGCCATAGTCTTTCATGAAGTTGCAGTAAGGGGCAAAGTGGCCACCGGCGGCGTCAGGGCAAAAAGCATATCCTAACGAGCTGAGTGCGTTCTGCGATGCCGCGGAAGTCCACTTGTGGTTGGGAGAATCTCCAGACATGAGGCAGTTGGGATCGTCCGGATTGGCGCTGGAGCAGAACTGTTTGAGGTATTTGGGATTGGTCTGGTTAAGAGGGTTGACCATCGCGGCCAAGTGAACATCCTTGGTCCCAACATAAGAAACCATGAGCAACCAGTTTTGCGGCAATTGGCGTTCAACGCCGAAGTTCCAACTCTGGGAGTAAGGATAGTGACCTGGGTTCTTGCTGAACTGACGCAGGACGCCGGTGCCATTGAAGCTGGCGGAGTTGAAGGCGGTCTGCTCGGGATGCGCAAGCGGATTACCGTCCCACTCGCCGTACCCTGGGATGTTGGAGTTGTTGGAGTTGACGTTGACCAAACCGTTGAGCATCTGCGTGAATTGTTTGGCAACTACGTTGGCGCCATATTCGTACGCGCCGCCGTCCAGAAAGTCCCAACTGAAGCCGGAGAGAATCGAGGTCTTGTCATTCAACTGATAAGCGAGGCCAACGCGCGGGCCGATGTGGCGGAAGTACATATTGGCGCGGTCATAGCCGGAAGTACCGAACTTGGTGGCAGCACCCATGAGGGTTTTGCCATCGCCGGTGACGGCAGCGGCATTTGCCACGGTCGGGTCGAAGAAGACCGCATTGTTGTGCTTCTCACTGAAGGGCACCATCAGGTTCCAGCGCACGCCGGCGTTGATGGTCAGGTGGGAGGTGACTTTGAAGTCGTCCTGAATGTAGGGAGCGAAATATGCGTTGGACAACTGAGCCAGGGACGCATACTGGCGGTTAGCTGAGTCAACATCACCAAGCAGATAACTGGCGAAGGCGTTTCCGCTTGAGGATGTCTTGGCCGGATCAGCGGTGGTGCGATTGCTGAAGCTGAAGACACCGTCGCAGGAGTTGGAGCACTCCTGATCATTCTGGTAAGTGCGGCGGATCTCCCAGCCGATGTTGAAGGTGTGGCGATTGCGGTTCCAAAGCCAGTTGTTGACGCCGACCATACCAAGCTTGTGATTCATGTCGAAGGCACCGCCGCGGCCCCATCGAGTAAGTCCGTTGGGCAGACCATTCTGATTGAAGTTGATGATCGGCATCGCGTCGTCGGAGGCGACACCGGCAAAGTTCACGTTGCGGTGGAGGTTTGTGCCGTCATTCCGCTCACGTATCCAGTCAAAGCCGGCTGTCATCACCAGATGAGGCGTGAGCACGTTCGAGTAGGTCATAACCAGACCGCGGCCACTGCGGGGCAAATTGTAGAGGGCGCCGAGTTGGTTCGCGAAGTGGGCATTGCCACTGCAGCATTGGGTGTTGGACCACTTGTTGTCCCAGAAGCTGCCATGCAGTTTCTGCGCTTCGGTCAGATTGTGGTCGATCGAAAAACCGATGTTGGTTTGACGAGTGGGCAGTGCGCCGATCTCGGAAGTCGCGTTGTTGGACAGGCCGGGGAGCGTCGGCTGAGGAATCAGTGAAAGCAAACTGGACGAGACTGTGCTGAAGCATCCAGTGGGGATCACGTTGTCCGGCCATTGCTGGCCGGGGGCTGGCGCAATGCAGCCGGACGGGGCGACGAAGCCTTGCGGCACGTAGATGGGTTCAGGATTCGCCAGTGAGAGCAAGGCGCCGAAGTTGCCTCCGACCATCTGCTGCGTGGGAATCGTCATGGTGGCGGTGTCTTTTTGATTCAACCGGAACCAGTCTGCGCTGAAGTGGAAGAACGTCCGGTTCATACCCTTGTAGAGTTTCGGGAACCAGACCGGACCGCCGACCGTGAAACCATAGTTGTTCTCGTTGATGCTGGGAGCGCCGAGCTTGGTTCCGTCCGACTTGAATCCGGGATTGGCGCCGGCGGCATCGAAAATCGTGTTGCGCACGACTTCGAAGCCGTCGCCGTGAAACTTATTGGTGCCTGATGCGAACTGATAGGAAGCTACTCCCTGCGCCAGACCATACTGGGCGCTGAAATTCGAGGTGAGGACCTGAATTTCGCCGACCAGCTCAAAGGGCGGATTGATGAGGGTCTGCACACCTTGGGATTCGGCTTGGGCTACTGGAACGCCGTTGAAGACGATTTCGTCCTGAAGATTCAGACCGCCGTTGATACGATGGTCCGATTCGCCGCCTTGCACGCCGGCGGCCAGATATAGATAGTCGTCGATCTGGCGGTCACGTGCGCCGTTGTTGCCCGGCCCTCCACCGATGATGACGGGGATTTCATCGACGATTTTCGGTTCAATGATCGTACCTAATTGGGGCTGTGTGGTCTCGATCGAGATTTGTGAGGACTTGACTTCCACCGTATCCGAGGTGGAACCCATCTTGAGAGCCGCATTGACGGTTGTGGTACGCGAGACGTCGACGTTAACGCCGGTGATGACGCGCGTCTCAAAGCCAGCCCTCTCGATCCGGATCGTGTAAGCGCCCGGAATCAGGTCGGTGATGATGTACGTGCCTATTTCGTTGGTCTGGGTCCGGCCCACTACGCCGGTTGCATTGTTGGTTACGATCACCGCGGCCGCAGGCACCACCGAATTGGTGCCGTCGGTTACAGTGCCGGAAATGCCGCTCAATCCCTGCCCCCGAGTTACGCTGGGAACAAGAAGCAAGACGAGTAGCGTCAGGCAAGCCCATAAGCCCTTGCGAATGGACAAAAAGGGGGCCTTGAACGCGATCCCACCAAAGTTTGTCATATAGAACCTTTCGTTAGCGGTTGAAGAATATCGCCCATCGCTCCGCGAAGAGCGACGAAGCGGTTTCGCAATTGCGGTTGCGTTTTGCAATTGCTGGAACTCGGTAAAAACTCAGCCAACTGCCTGGTGAGCAGGTGCGTTCCACGGGTAGGTCACGTAGGAGGTGTGGACCTGGCCGCTCCGGACCTGGCAGAGCGTATATCCCTCGTGGGAGCCGTCTTCCATGGTTCCCTTCCACCAGGCAGCAGAGACCGATCCGCCGGTCACATACTGCGCGCCCTGGTACTCCATTCGTTCCCAGACATGAAGGTGCCCCTGCAGGACGAGTTTCAGGTTGTGATCGGCTAGAAGCGCATGCACTTGCCAGGAGTTGGCCGCGTTTGGCGCAGCGAGGCTCTTTGCATCGCGCCCCAGAGAACCAAGGCAAGAGGCAATTGGCACATGCGTGACCACCACTAAAGGCGTCTCTGGCTTGATCGTGGCGAGGTCCGACTTCAGCCAGGCCATCTGCTGCTGATCGAATTCGCCCCGGAAGATCTTGTAGTACTCGATGCCAATGGAATCCAGCACCACAAAATGCCAACCTTGATAGTCAAAGGAGTAGTACAGCTTGCCGAAGTGATCCTGGTAGAGCTTTTTACCGTACTCAGGGTCGCCTGGCTCGACCGGGCTTCGCTGGTTGATCCCGGTTACGTCGTGATTGCCCACAGTGTGGTAAATCTTGCCGGCCAACTCCTGTTCTGTCTGACGATAGAGCGAGAAGAGCGTGTGGGCTTCGCTCAGACTCTGCTCGCAGATGTCGAACAGATGATCGCCGCCGGAGATGCAGAAATCGGGTTTGGAGTGGTTGATCTGATCGAAGCAGCGGGCGCACGCGGCCGGAGCATCGAACTTCGGCCCCAGATGGACATCGGTAAAAAAGACAAAATCGAAGTCTTTTGTCGAGGTTTTCGCCGGGGCGGTAGCTCCGGCCGTTACAGATAGCGCTCCTTCCATAGCCGAGAGTCCCATCAGTGGCCGGGCCATCGGCAGAGCAAGGGCGGATTTCAGAAATGTTCTTCGAAACATAAGGAAGGCAACTCTCCTGCCCATTCCGGGGCGTGCTCCTTGCGCGCTTGCCGAAAATGGGAACGATTCCATTACCTATAATGGGAGGCGGCCTTTCCGGCGGTCCTAAAGGCGAGGCGAAGTTCTTGCTGAGAACTTCCAAAGACGCCTTTAGTGGCTCTACGCGCATCTCAGGCAACGTTGCACGCCCGTGAAACGCCTGGACTGTCTGTAACGCAGCCTTCATCTGGATCGAATACCATCACGGCATGGGCGACAACTGGATTTTGCATAATATGGCCTTTTCAAACGAGTTACATCCAGAGGTCCCGGGGATCCAAAGAAAATCCAAAGACCAGCAAGGCCCTTTTCAAGGTGAGGTTTACATCTTTGGAGAGTATCGACTGGATGGCCGGGAGCGTCGTCTTTGGTGGGAGGAAGAGTCGATCCCGCTGCCTCCGAAGGCCTTCGACCTCCTTCATGTTCTGCTTAAGCAAGCCGGACAACTTGTTGAAAAGGACTACCTGCTCAAGACCGTATGGCCGGACAGCTTCGTAGAAGAAGCCAACATCAGCGTCTACATATCCGCAATTCGCAAGGTCTTTGCCAAGCATTCACCGAATTGTGATTTCATTGAAACCATCCCCAAATGGGGCTATCGTTTCACCGCATCCGTAACCCAGAAGCCTGCGGCAGCCAGCGAGGAGATGCAGCCGGCCGAGGCTGCGGCCGTGATCTCTCAAGCTGCGCCCTTTGAGTCTGTCCCGGTGGATCTTGCGGCAACGGAGAGCTTCCCCTCCGGTCTTCGCAGCCGAATGATTCGCTGGTTTCTGCTGCCGCTGCTCTCTGCCGTCGTAGTTCTGGCCGTAGTGCTCGCCATTGTGAAGTTTCCGCGCAGGGCCAATGGAATCACTGCGAATACTCGTCCGCTGATCGCCCTACCGGGCTTTTTCTCACAGCCGGCCTTCTCGGCTGACGGTCAACGTATTGCGTATGCCTGGCGCTCTGACTCCGATCCTTATCAAAGCATCTACATACAGGGCGTCTCGACCGACGACCGGATGCGGTTGACCGATACCGGCGGGGACGATTTTTCGCCCGCCTGGTCGTCGAAGAATTCTGAGATTGCCTTTCTGCATAATGTCGGCGAGGAGTTGGAGATTGCGATTGTGAACACGCAGACGCCGACCCTCAAGCGCAGGCTGACGTCGATTGCCGGAGTCGCAAGCGCATTTCGCATTCCGCCTTCGCTGGCCTGGTCGCCGGATGGCCGCACATTGCTGACAACCGATCTTGAAAAGAAGGGCGATAGCCCCTCGCTCACGCTGATCTCGGCTAATACGGGCGCCAAGCAGAGACTCACACACGCCCCTTTGCACATGGTGGATGACGATGGCGTCTTTTCTCCCGATGGCAGCCTGATTGCCTTCCGCCGCGAGACGGGCGATTCCTCCGATGTGGTCTACGTGATTGCGGCTTCGGGGGGTCAGGAGCGGCGTCTGGCCTTTCAGCCAGGGCCGATCGACGGTCTGGCTTGGAGTCCGGACGGCAAGAGTATTCTTCTCTCCTCGGGGCGGGCCACCAGCGTGGGCAATATCTGGCGCATTCCAGTCGATGGCGGCTCAGCCGTGGCAGTGACCACACCGTTGGCGCACATCTCTACTCCCGTGGTGTCGGCCACTGCGCATCGGTTGGCCTACATCAATTCGCCGAACAACGTGAGTATCTGGCGGCAGCCGCTCTCGGCTTCTGGTGAAGCCGAACGGTTCATCTCTTCAAACTTCTTCGACTCCAGCGCTCGCTACTCACCGAACGGCCAGTTCATCGCCTTCCGCAGCGACCGCTCTGGAGCCAACGAGATATGGGTCTGCCACAGCGATGGGAAGGAACCCCGCCGGGTAACGAACTTCAATGGTCCCATGACCGGCTCTCCACAGTGGTCGCCCGACAGCCGTTCGCTCGCTTTCGACTCCCGAGGCACCGGCCGCGCCGACATCTATGTCGTCAGCCTCGCCGGCGGATCTCCCACGCGCATCACCAACGGCGTCGCCACCGACTCCGACAACGTTGTTCCCAACTGGTCGCGCGACGGCAGGTCAATCTACTTCACTTCCAACCGCACCGGGGAGTGGCAAATCTGGCGCAAATCCCTTGATGGCCCGGGCGAAACGCAGATCACCACCATTGGCGGCTTCAACGGCGTTGAATCCAGCGACGGAACTGCGCTTTATTTCGTGCATGACCTCGGCAAAGCCGACATCTGGCGGTTATCGCTCCGCAGCGGCAAAAGCGAACCAGTGCTTCAGACCCTGGAGCCGGGCATGTGGGGCGCCTGGACCGTGGAGCGCGACAAACTCTACTACATGAAGCGCCGCCGCTCGATCGGTGAACCGGCCGACATCTTCCGCATGAACCTCGTTTCCGGCGCCACCGAGACTCTTGGCAAAGTCCAGAACGTCGTCAACGGCGGCATCTCCATCTCTCCCGACGGGCGCTGGATGCTCTTCGCACAAAACAACAGCAGCCGCAGCAGCACCATCATGATCATGGACGGCTGGGATTAGTACATCGTCCTGCCAGTGCAGTGTCTCGCGCGCACGTTACCATGCCTGGAGTGCATCGCATTGCTGCTCCCCTGGACCGCGTCGCCAATTCCCCCTCTAGCTTTTCGATTTCAAATGGCTCCCGACCCGGCATAAGTCTATCGCTATGTAGTCAGTAGCTTACTGTAACTTTCTTTGTTCTTCCCCGGACAGCCGTGTACGATTTTGATCAAATCTGGGCGTTGGCTATGCTAGCATTTATAAAACTCTTAACTAGATAGCGGGGCAGTAGATGAACCTTGAGCATCACCTGGTGGGCGTGCTGCTTCGCGTTCGTCGGGAGTCACGCACCCTTGGTATAGCTGTTCTTTTTTGCGCACTTTCTGCTCTTCAACTTCATGCCGGGGCATGGACCCAGCAGCCCGGACACGGGCAGATCATTCTGACATCTTCGCTGTATCGCACTTCTACCAAGTTCGATTCCTCCGGAAACCTGCAAGACTTTGGATATGGCGGCGACTTTCGTCAGTTCATTACCAGCGCCTATATCGAATTAGGCCTGACGAAGCGGGATACCTTGGCTGCGAACGTGCCGGGCGAGTTTCTCGACTTCAGCAACACCTACAAAAAGCTGAATAGCGAGGGCTTGGGCGACGTTGAAGTCTCCTGGAGACACCGGCTGAATCCCCTCAAGTCAAAGTGGGTTGTTTCGAGCCAGTTGCTGGTGATGTTTCCCGGATACCCGGAGAACGAAAGTCCGGCTCCTGGAAACTACCAGGAGGATGTAGAGGGCCGTCTTCTGATCGGCCGCGGTGCTTCGTTCGCCAAGCAGCACGTCTTCATGGACGTGGAAGCCGCGTATCGCTACCGCAATGGCGCGCCCGCGGACCAGTTCCGTTCTGACGGCACGGTGGGAATCGAATTTGGACACCGGCTGATGGCCATGGGGCAGGTATTCGCCATCAAGGGAATGCAAAACGGTCAGCCGTCCTCGGTCAGCTCCAACCCCAATGCGCAATCCGACTTCGACTTGTACAAGGTCCAGCCCTCGCTGGTTCTCTCTCTCTTTCACGGCACGCGCCTGCAAGCTGGCTGGAATGACGCCTTTGCCGGACGTAACACCGGCAACGGCCATACCGAGATCCTGGCTGTGTGGAAAACATTCTAGGCGAGTCTATTGCAAGTGATAGCGGACAAAGTGATCGACGAGTTGCCGGAGTGTGAACTCCAATCGTCAGCATTCCATACCGGGCCTTCCAGTTCCCGCAATGCGTTTCGGGAGCCTGCCCGGCTCGGAGATCTTCTGGTCGAAGCTGGATTGATCACACCGGCACAGCTGGAGAGTGCGCTCGCGCAACAAGCCAGCTGGGGAGCGCGTCTGGGCGACGTTCTGCTCGCCATGGGGTGGGTCAAGCCGCTTGAGTTCTATCAGGTTCTAGCCGGGCATTTCGGCGTAAGTTTTGTGAATCTGCAAGAGGAACCTGCGGATGCGGCGCTGTTCGACCCGAACGAATATGCCGACTATGCAAAACATCAGTATCTGCCGTGGCGCATGCGCGACGGCATTCTGTGGATCGTCGTAGCCGACCCCACCTCGTCGTGGATGGAGGAGCGCTGGGGGCAACGGGAGGATGTGTACTTCGTAATGACCTCGAGCCTCGAGATCCTTTCGGAGTTGCAGCGTGTTGCAGGCGCGCAGTTCAGCGAGGACGCCGTCTACTACCTGGCAAATTTCGCGCCCGAGCACTCGGCGCGTGTCGTGGTCACGACCGATCAGAAATTTTGGATTGTGGCATTGCTGGTAGCTGCTGCAGGCGCCATGTTCCTGTCTCCGGTTGTCACCCTGATCGTCCTTAACTCTCTTCTGAACGTTTTTCTGCTCTTCTCATTTCTCTTTCGCCTTGCTCTCTGCAGGATGAGCTGTTGCGACGAGATCGGGCAATCGATCTCGAAAGAAGAGGTGGCGGCGCTCAAGGATGAAGATCTGCCCATCTACACCATCCTCGTGCCCATGTACAAGGAACCGAATGTACTGCCGATTCTGGCCGCCGCATTGAAGAACATGGACTATCCCAAATCCAAGCTCGACATCAAGCTAGTACTGGAAGAAAACGATCATGAAACGATCGATGCCGCCAGGTCGCTTGGATTGTCTTCCATCTTTGAGATTGTTTGTGTGCCGGACAGCCTTCCCAAAACCAAGCCCAAAGCCTGCAACTATGCCCTGCGGTTGGCGCGCGGCGAGTACCTGACCATCTACGATGCCGAGGATAAGCCGGAGCCGGACCAGCTCAAGAAGGTGATGGTCGCCTTTCACCGCATGGGAGAAAATACCGCCTGCATTCAGGCGCATCTGAACTACTTCAATGCCGAAGAAAACTGGCTCACCCGGATGTTCACGCTTGAGTATTCGCTCTGGTTCGATCTGTTCCTGCCCGCGCTCGACTATTTGCGGTTTCCTATCCCGCTCGGTGGAACGTCGAACCACTTCGATCTGAAAAAACTGCGCGAAGTAGGCGGATGGGATCCATTCAATGTAACCGAAGACGCAGATCTTGGACTTCGCTTTTCCGCTCACGGCTATCACGTCGGCGTAGTTAACTCCGTTACGTTGGAAGAAGCCAACTCGCAGGTGGGCAACTGGATTCGACAGCGGTCCCGATGGATCAAGGGATATATCCAGACCTGGCTCGTCAACATGCGCCACCCAGTTGGCCTTCTGCGCCGGGTCGGCTGGAAGGGTTTTCTCTCTTTCCAGCTCTTTATCGGCGGCACCATTGCTTCAGGTCTGACTTATCCATTCATCGCAATTCCTTTCGTTCTGTGGTTCATGGGACAATCGGCGGCTCTCCGCTCCTTTTTCCCACCGTCCCTCTTGCTGGTCAGCTCCATCAACATGGTGGCCGGAAACAGCTTCCTGATCTACTTATCCATGCTCGCGGCCGTTAAGCGCCGCAACACCGCTCTGGTGCCCTATGCGCTCACCGTACCGGGGTATTGGCTTCTGCAGTCTATAGCCGCCTATAAGGCGCTCTGGCAGTTGATTACCAACCCCTTCTACTGGGAGAAGACCACTCATGGCATCAGCAAGAACACACAGGACGAAATTGCCCGAGCCACCGGAACTGCCCATTAGGATAAGCGGCGAGTGGTGGCCGCGGGCGATTTTGAAGGGGTTCCTGATGCTGCCGATAGCCTGCCTGCTGCTGCCGGCACTCTGGTGGTGGTATACGAACTTTGGCAGGGAGATCCTTCCCTATTCAGTCAACAGTCTGATCTCTCTGTGCGTGCTTGCCGCTTGCGCTTTGTGGCATCGGCACTTGCTGGCAGAGGGAATGGGCCATCTTTGGAGCCTGCTCTTCGCGGGGCTGTTGGCTGGCGGCTGTGTTCTCTCCGTGCAGTACACCAACTACACTTTGCCGGAATGGCTGCAGGCGTTGGGATGCGGCCTCTTCATCTACGCCATCTTGTGGGCCTTCAATTTGTATGAATGCGAGGGCGGGCTACAGGCCATCGCCTCGGTTGCGCTCGTTCTTTCCATTGGATTGTTAGCCAAACCGGCGCTGCTTATCCTGTGCGTCTTGCTTTGCCTGATCCTCTTCTTTAAAGAAAGAGGATTTGCCGGCGGCTTTGGCAATTTGCTCCTGCTGTTGTTCACCCCGCTGTTACTATGCTTCTTCTCACTGATCGTGCTCAGTTTTCTTTACAATGGGGGATCTGCCGGGCTCTGGTGGATTCCTGCCCCGTCAGCAACCATCGCCCATGCTCAGCTGTCTTCTTCTCTGCAGGAACTGTGGCCGCTGCTATTCGGCTCGGCGACGTTGTTGGGCAGGGAGATTGCGGGCAAAGCGGGAAGAGCCGATTTGGTCTATCTGTCCGTCTTGATTGTGTTGCTGGACCTTTGGCTTGTGCCCTGGATACCCGTTCAACTCTCTCTGCTCGATTTATCGGTCATCTCGACCTGCGGTGCGGCCTGCCTGCTAGCCACGGCACCAGCACTGAAAATCCGCGCACGCTCCCTTTCCTGGCAGGTTTGACCGCTGCTGGAGGGCTATTGGCTTGCGGGAGACACTACGCTACGGACGGCGCAGCCGCTTCGTAGTGTGCTAACGTGTATCCAGTTATTGCTGGCCGGCTAAGGCGTTTCTGAGGCTCGATTCCCAACCGCCGCCCCAACCTCTTCGCTGGACCGCGCGGGGCTTCAGCAGCTCGGTTGACCGAACAAGCAATTTTCGTGATCTCGAAAGCCCATGAAAAACCAAGGCTTTGATGACGTGTCCAACCGACTGCCGCTCGATCTGCCTCCCTTTGAGCCATTGCGTGGCCTGACCAACGGCCATGCACAGACCATTGTGGGCAACTACCTGCCCCGGCCTCCATTCCAACTGAAGGCGACCGCCGAAACCGTCGAGGTGGACCCGGACGATGGCAGCCGCGTTCTTTGCCACTGTCATTGGCAGCCGGAGTCGGTCCGCGCCTCCCGCCTGACGCTGTTGCTGGTGCATGGCCTGGAAGGCTCTTCGGACTCCCATTACGTGCAAGGCATCGCCGCCCGCGGCTGGGAGGCCGGCCTGAACATCGTGCGCATGAACATGCGCAACTGCGGCAACACCGAGGCGCTGACCCCGACGCTTTACCACTCCGGCCTCTCCGGTGACCTGGGGGCCGTGGTCAACCACTTCACCCAGTGCTACGGCTTGCAACGCGTGGCGCTGGTGGGCTACTCCATGGGCGGCAACCTGGTGCTGAAGCTGGCCGGAGAGTGGGGCCGCCGCGCCCCCTTGTGCGCTGTCGCCGCGGTTTGCCCGGCCATCGATCTGGCTCCCGGCTCCGACGCCCTGCACGAGCCGGTCAATCGCCTGTACGAGTGGAAGTTTCTGCAGAATCTGCTCGCGCGTTTTCGCCGCAAGGCCCAGCTCTTTCCTGACATCTATCAGACCGCGGCGGTTGAGCCGATCCGCTCCATCCGTGAGTTCGACAACAAGATTGTGGCTCGCTACTGGAACTTTCGCGACGCCAGCGACTACTACGACCGCGCCGCCAGCGCTCGCGTGGTCGACAGGATCGCCGTTCCCACCCTCATCCTCCACGCCCTGGACGATCCCTTCATCCGTCTGCTGCCGGAAACCCGCGCCAAGTTGCTGGCCAACCCTCACATCCACTTTGTCGAGACCCGTCACGGAGGCCACTGCGCCTATCTTTCCCGCGATAACGGAAACGATATTCACTGGGCAGAGGCTACCGTCATCCGCTATCTTCTGCAGGTGACCGACCCGCACGAACTTCGCAACCCCGTTCGAACTGGAGAACCGCTCGAAAGACATGGAAGCCGACTGGGAGTTTGAAGTAGGTGGGGACGCGCCGGTTATCGAGGCGCTTTGGACGGGATTTGTGGACCTGCGCCAGCATCCGGAGCGCGTCCGCGAGTTGCCGGAAGCCGCCGGGTTTCCAGCTTTGGCTGCGGCGCTCAAGGCGCTGAATGCGCCTGGGTCGCCCGTCTGGACCTCAAAGTGCGACGTCTGGCAGATTGTCGAGCCGGAGCTGGTCGATCCCGGCGAACTGGATGCGGAGCCCGCCTCCGCCACGCACGCCACCAGTTGTTACATCGATCTTTTGCCCCGGAACGAGCAGCAATGGTCTCTTCCCGCCCTGGCTGTGGACTGGTGCAAGGAGATTTGCGCCCATCTGCGCCCGATCCCTCTCTCCTGCTGCCGCGCCGATCTGATCATCCGCCGCTCTTTCATCGCCCCTGACCTCAGCAATTTGGGAGTCACTGCCTACGTGACCGCCTGCGGCGCGTCGGCAGCCGAGGCCAGCGGGGTACTCGATGCGGCACTGGCAGCGTTTGCCGGTGTCTTCCATGAGTAACTTTAGCTAAATTGGAAGAACACTGGCGAGTAACTCAACTGGCTCGAGCATCGGCTTTCTCGATACGCGCATCTCGTTGCACGCTCATGTCGCTTTGAATTCGTGCAAGAAAGCCGGCCTGCCCGGTAACTTGCGCCGCGCGCCAAAAGGCGCTGACAACGGCGCAAATTACCGTGCAGGCCGCAAACCACTTATTCGGACAAGGCAAGCTCGCCGTCGATGTGGAATTGCCCACTCACGGTGGGCGCTCCCGTATCGGGCTGGCCACCGCCGATGCTCAGCGTGTAATCGCCGGCAGCAATGATCGGGTCGCCGGCTTCAGTCACCATGCCCAGATCGCGGTCTTTCAGCTCAAAGTGCAGCTTCTGGCTCGCGCCCGCATCCAGATGGATACGCTGGAAGCCGCGCAGCGCGATTTGCGGCGCACCCTTCGCAGCCGGGAATTTGAGATACAGCTCCGCGACCTCATCTCCCGCGGCCTTGCCGGTGTTGGTTACCGTCACGTCAGCAACTACGGGCTGTCCCGCGCCAACAGCTTGCGCTGGAAGGCTCAGATCGCTGTACTTGAAGGTTGTGTAGCTGAGTCCGAAGCCGAAGGGATAGAGCGGCTTTCCCCTGAAGTAGCGGTAGGTCCGGTTCGCCATCCCGTAGTCTTCAAAGTTGGGCAGTTGGCTGAGGTCCTTGTAGAAGGTAATGGGCAAACGTCCGGTCGGATTGTTCTTGCCGCTGAGGGTTTCCGCAACAGCCGCGCCGCCTTCTTCGCCGGGATACCATGCTTCAAGAACCGCGTTGGCGTGCTCGTTGATCCAGTTGACGGCCAAGGCGCTGCCATTGATCAGCACCACGGCCAGCGGCTTGCCGGTAGCGGAAACGGCCTCCACCAGCGCCTCTTCAGGTGCGGGCATATCGATGCTGGTGCGATCACCGCCGAGGAATCCCGGCTCGGTAACCGGCATCTCCTCGCCTTCCAGAGCGCTCGTGATGCCCACGACGGCGATCACGAGATCGGCGTTCTTGGCCGCTGCAATCGCCTCGGGCGAAGGCACGTTGCTGACTTTAGACCAAATCAGTTGCACATTCGGCTTGCCGCCGTTCATGTTGCCGTAGTTCATGCTGAGCGCGGCTTTCTGCCCCTTCTCCAGGTGAACGCGGCCGGTACTTGAGTTGACTTCAGCACCACCGAACATCATCGCCGTCTGCTTGCCGTCTATCGAGAGTCTTGCGAAGCCCATGCCGCGCACGCCGACCAGGTAGTCGCTCGATTCCGGGGCCGTAATGAAGCCCGTCCATTGCACGCCAAAGGATTTTCTCCCAGCAAGCTCCGGCGGCAAATTGCTATCGCTGAGGTTGACGTTCGGCTCGGTACGGCTGGCGAGCTGCGCCGGGGGTGGGGGCGCGGACTCACCGGGGAGCGGCGGCCGGCTTCTCATCATGCTTTCGCTGTAATCAGCCTTGAGACCAGGCTTGCCGTCGGGAGTGGTGAGAATGCTGTTCGGAACGGAGCCTCCATCGCTGCGCAAGAACTGAGTTCCCGGTACATACGTTATGGAAGCGTTCGGAAACTCGGCCTTGAGCCCCTCCAATATAGAGACAATGTGTGTCGGCTGGCCGGCATAGTTGCCGATCAGCGGACGAGTCTGGTCGGCAAGCGGGCCGACGACGGCGATTTTCTTGATCTCCGGCTTGAGCGGCAGCAGACCGTCGTTCTTGAGCAGGACCATGGCCTCATTCGCCAGCTTGCGAGCCAGCGCGCGATGCTCCGTGCTGTCCAACTCCTTTTCATCGATCTTGGTGTACGGAACCAGTTCCGGCGGATCGAAGAGGCCGAGCTTCATGCGCGCGGTGAAGAGCCGGACCAGCGCCTGGTCCAGCGTGCTTTCAGGCAGGTAGCCTTGCTGCACGGCTTTGACATAGGAGTTGTCGGCCACATTGCCCCCGCACTCGTTATCCATGCCCCGGATCACAGAAATGGCCGTGCCCTGCGCCTGGGTTGGACGGTAGCGATGATTGGCGGCAATATCATGAACCGCTTCGCAGTCGGATACCACATAGCCCTTGAAGCCCCACTTGCCGCGCAATTGGTCCTGCAGCAGGAACTGGCTGGCGCAGGCAGGCTCGCCATTGATGGCGTTGTAAGCGCACATGACTGAACCGGCCTTGCCTTCCACGACGGCGGCGCGGAAGCCAGGAACGTAAGTATCCAGTTCGTCGTGCTTGCTCACATCCACGTCGGCAAAGTGACGTGTCGGCTCCGGTCCGCTATGCACGGCGTAATGCTTGGGCGTGGCAATCGCCCGGTAGTACTTGGGGTCGTCGCCCTGCATTCCGGTCACGTAGGCAACGCCCATGCGTCCGGTGAGGAATGGATCTTCGCCGTAGGTCTCCTGTCCGCGGCCCCAGCGCGGGTCGCGGAAAATGTTCAGATTCGGCGACCAGAAGTCCAGGCCGCCAAAGATGCCCGTGTGCCCGGCGCGCAGATCCTGCACGTGCTTGATGCGGCCCTCGATGCCAATCTGGGTGGCCATCCGGTGAATGCCCGGCGCATCGAAGGTGGCAGCCAGACCGATCGGCTCCGGATACTCCGTAACGCCCTGGTCGATCACACCGTGCAGCGCCTCGCTCCACCACTGGTAAGCAGGAATATTGAGCCGCGGAATGGCATCGGAGTTGTTGTACATCTGCGTGGCCTTTTCCGCCAAGGTCATGCGGTGCACCAGATCAACGGCCCGTTGTTCCGCTGGAAGACTTGGATCCATGTAAGGGAGTTTCGCTGTGTCTTGGGCAACTGCGGATTGCAGAATAAGTCCAAAGGAAAGCGTCAATGTCCACACGGCAGAGCGTGCAACAGCCTGCATCATGCATTTTTTCATCCTATTTCTCCAGGTTCAATGTGACAATCGCCAAACTTCACTGCTCCGGCTGAGCTACCGGAAACTGATAGATGTTTACGCTGATCGGCGCTACGGTGATCGCCGCCGGAGCGTTGCCGATGGAAGATTCTTTTGTCGCGAGCTGCGGCTCCTGTCCCACACGGTTGAGAGCGCTGGCGCTCTTGGCCGTCAACTGCCACAGTGTCGATGGCCCGGCCAGGTGCGCACCGGTAACGCTCAGATCGACCGTCTGCTCGGTCTCGGTCGCATTCACAACAGAGACGATCAGGAACTTGCGATCGGGGCTAAGCGCCGCATACATATCGAGCGGGTAGGTCGGGCTGCCGGAGCTCTTCTCCGGCTGATCGGGACTGCCCGCGGGAAACTTGGGCGCCGGCTGGGGCGAATTCCCGGTGAGAGCAACCGGAATCGCGCCCACAAAGTGATCGCCATACATCTTGTAGACCAGCCCCAGTCCGTTCATGGTCGAGGAGGTGCGGTTGAAGTCGATCAATGAGACGCCAGAGGTCTGCGCACCCATGGTAAGAAAATCGGTGTAGCGGGCCATCTCGTTGAGGACCATTGCATAAGCGAGGGCCTGTTTGAGATTCTCACCACTGAATGGACCGCCCTCGCCACTGAAGTTGAAGTAGGCGTACTCGTCGATGGAGAGAGGGATTTTCTTCTCGACAATCTGCGGGAAGCGCTGCTGATATCCCTGCCACTCTTCGGCCTTCAGGCGCACCGTGTCAGCAGGATAACGGGAGGCTTCGAGCAACGTCTGGTCGATCTTCACATACGCATCATCCGTGGGCTTATCGGCGGCAAGAGCTTTGCCCTTCTCAAGATCCCAGTGGTGGCCTCCGCCGGCATACCAGTGCTCGGCCATAATGTCGAAGTTGCCCATGCAGCTCTTCAGGAAGCTGCCGTCCCAGTCGGATTCCGTCCCATACAAGGGCCCCAGATTGCCGACATACTTGGCGCGCGACTCGGGCGGAACATTATCGTTTTGCAGCATCAGGCCGGAGGCGATCAGCGTAATCGAGGGATCCACGGCGCGCATCGCTTTGGCAAATTCATTGTGCTTCATCATGAAATACTTCGTGTCCGTGCGGCCAAGCTGCCAGGAGCCCCAGGGCTCGTTGCCGATATTCCAGAGCTTGACGCGGTAAGGCTCGGAATGGCCGTTCTTCGCGCGCATGGCTCCCATATGCGTATTGAGCGATCCGTTCATGTACTCGACCTCTTCCGCCGCCGAGTGCGAATCGCCAAAGCCCGCGTTGACGCTGATGTACGGCTCCACATGGATGAGCTTGCACAGCGTCATGAACTCGTCCAGGCCCAGATCGTTGGTTTGCATCGCGCCCCAGGCATTGTCGAAGTCTGGCGGACGCCGGTCGATGTCTCCGACAATGTGATACCAGATCAGGCCGGAGGTGTAGTTGCCGCCGTACCTCCAGAAGCCCATCTTGATCTGGCGCAGGAGAGAGGTTGTGTCGGGCCGGAATCCCTGAATGTTGTCGGCCGGCATCAGTGAGAGCGTGCCAATATGGAAGCTGCCCGCGCCCGTGCCGGTAATCTCAATGGTTGCGTCCGAGGTGTCGGCCTTTGCCGTGAAGGTGAGCGGGATCTTCTTGTACTCGCTGGTGAGCGCCGGAATGGTCACAGTCTGCCGGTCGTCTTTGCCCGCGCCCCAGATCAGCGAGACCTTGATCTTGCTGCCCGGCGTTCCACGCAGATAAATGCGTCCGGTGTACTGCTTGCCTTTGACCAAAGCAAGGCCTTCTTGCTGGACTCCGTGCGGCGCGGCAGGGTCGAGCGAGATACGCGGACTCTGGTCGCCCACAAAGGGCTTTTCCTTGTCCATGACAACGACATCTTCAGGGCCGACAGGATGCCATTCGCGCAGCTTCATGCCGAATAGGCCGCCTTGCGGCTTGGCCGAGGTTTCAGGCTTTTTTTGGGTGATCGGGAAATAGAACTTGCGGTCATCGAGCATCTCGGCCCACAGGCTGCCGTACATGGTGCTGCCGATGTGTTCGATGAACTGGCCGTACAAGTACTTGGAAACCGGCGGTGCCGTTTGCTGCGTGTCAATGGTTGCCTTTAACTGGTGAGGAACTGCCGGCCCCGCTTGTTGAGCGGGGGCCGCAATCATGCTCCCAAGCCACAATGCCGCTGTGGCAAAGATCAAGATTCCCGTTTTCATCGTACCCCCCATCCATGTGTTCGAATCGATTTCTGCTTTTCTCTTGCTACTCCGCTTTCGAGCCACCTTGTCAGCAACAGGACGGCTCGGACGCGGATCATCCTACTGCCCCGGCCCGGCCACCGGAAAGCGGCAAATGCTGACGCTGATGATGGCTCTCGGCATCCAGACTGCTCCGCGACGGTCACAGCTTTTCCCCCTTCACGCTTTGACTTGGCAGCGAATGGTGGAGGGTTCTACTGTGCGGCGCCAGTATACGTTTTCTTAACAAGTAACGCCAACTCGCCTGAATGAAAGGACGCTGGGGACGCCCCACAAGTTGCAACCTGTTGTGTATACAGGCCTCCTCAACAGAAAGAGGAGCTGAAATCCACAGGCCGCAATCGAGAAATCGTCATCTCCTGAATGGATGACCGTCGCGCGGTTTTCGGCTGAAGTCAGGTACATGATTCGCTGCTCATTTCTGAAGGGGCACACATGGCCACTTTGCGAATCCTCTGTGGTGGGCAGCTCGAACTTCGTGGCCGGCACCCGATGCCGGCCCGCCAGATTAGCCTTTCCGATCCAGGCAATTCGGGCGTACACTTCGGTGCGAGTGGCAACCATGCGAAATCTTCTGTGTCTATTACTGCTACTTCCGATGGCGGTTCCCGCGCAGGAGCCCGAGCCCATTCTGCGCACCACCACCTCCGAAGTGTTGCTTGACTTTGTGGTCCGCGACAAGCACGCGACGGTCATTCGCGATCTGCGGCCGGATGAGATTCAGGTCTTCGAAGACGGCATTCCGCAAACAGTGCGCCATTTCGAATTCCGCAATGGTCACGTCCTGCAGGAAGCGGCACAGGCTGCGGAACCCGCTCCCGCGGCACCGGGATCGCCTTCAGCTAAAGCCGCGATCGCACCCCATACGGTGAACGAGTTGCGCGAGATCAGCGTGGTTTCGCTGGTGATCGCCGACCTGGACCCGCGCGGACGCAAAGCCACCATCGACGCCATGCGCCAATTCGTAAGCACCCAGATGCGGCCCAATACCTATGTCGGCGTCTTTGCTTTAGGTATGAGCGGACTCGTGGACCTACAGGCATACACCAACAACCCAGAGAAAATCTCCGCCGCAGTGGAACGGGTTGCGAATGCCGCCAGCATGAGCCAGCTCACCAATACCTCGCAGTTATCCGACCCGAGCACCATGTTTGGAGCTCCCGATCCTAGCAATCCGATCGGGACGGCAGGCGTCGACACGAATAGCCCTACAAGCTCTGCAGTAGCCACCCAGTCGACCGGCAGCGCGACGGGACCGGCCGCCGCAATTGCTCAATTCATGGATACAAGCTGGGTGAGCGAGATGCAGGATGTATACCAGGAAAGCACGCATATGCTCACGCCGCTGCGCATGCTCGTCGAGGCACAGGCTGACATCCCAGGGCGCAAGGTGGTGCTGCTTCTCTCTGCCGGGTTGCCGGTGCAGGTAGACACCGTCAGTTACCTCAAAGGCGTAATCAGCGCGGCCAACCGCGCCAATGTCACCTTCTACGCCGTCGATACGCTCGGATTCACCTCCCAATCGACCCTGGCCAACTCCCGGCGCCTGCTGCAGCACGCCGCGGACGCCAGCAGGCAGCAGATGATGGCAAGAGTTACAGGCGGCGACCAGAAGGTTACCCCTTCCATGGTAACTGCGGGAGATGTCGCGGCAAGCTCGATCCATTCCGATACCATGGGCAACCTGGCGGAACTGGCTGAAGGCACTGGCGGCGAACTGCTGCCAGCGACGCTCGATCTCCGCGAACCACTGAGCCGGGTCATGGAGGACGTGCAGTCGCACTATGAGTTAACTTACTCGCCCTCCAACGCCCTGGCGGATGGAAGCTTCCGCAAAATCGAGGTCAGGGTCGCGCGCAAGGGAGCGGTGGCCTTCGCGCGCAACGGATACTACGCTGTGCCAAAGTTGAACGGCCGGGAAATCTACCCTTTCGAAATCGCCACCCTCAAAGCGATCAATACGAAACCGCAGCTCCATCAGTTTCATTTTCACGTAGCCGCACTGCAGTTTCGCCCCGGACCGCAGCAAACCCAGTTGTCCTTCGTTTTCCAGATTCCCGCGCGCGATCTGACGATCACCAGGGATGGCCAGTGGCTCAAGATCCTGTTGGACGTGACCGCGTTGGCCAAGGATGATCTGGGCCAGGTCGTGGCGAAGATCAGCAAGGACATTGCCTACCAGGTGCCCGCCTCTACCATGGAGCAGTTGAAGCTGGCAATCGTCAACTTCACTTCGCCGTTCTTTTTGGCGCCGGGTCATTACACGCTGGAAACAGCGGCGGTAGACCGTCTGGGGGTAAAGGCCAGCGTGATCCGCACGGCGCTCATCGTAACTCAGGATGCAGGCTTGTCCATGAGCGATGTGGAAGTGGCGCGGCGCGTGGACCCCATTCAAGGGGAAGCTAACCCCTCCGAGCCGCTCCAGGCGCACGGTGCAATGGTGACGCCTGAGCTATCGGATGCCGTGCAGCCGGATGAGGAAGGAAAGGTCACGTTATATGCGGTAGCCTATCCCCAGGCGCCAATTGACGCGCCTGTCGACGCAACGCTCGAAATCTGGCGCGATGGCCACCTGATGATGAAGACTCCCGCGAGCAACGTACCGCCGGATGCGACCGGGGCGGCTTCGATCCTGGCAAGCTTGAAAACGGAAAAGCTGCCGCCCGGCCAATATCAGGCACAGGTCTCCTTCGAATACAAGGGACAAAAAGTGGCCAAGTCGGTTGCTTTTACCCTGGCGGGCGCAAGCTAGAGCGGTACTGCGCTGAACTATTGATCCGGCCCACAAGAATTGCATCACCGAGAGCTGTCATTCTGAACGAAGCAAAGCGAAGTGAAGGATCTGCAGTTGTTCTTTCTTGTTCTCTGTTGCAGCGCAATAGGGCCGGATCAGTAACTAAATACTTCGCGGAGAAACTCGACGCTTTGCGAGGGCGCGCCTTCGGTCGTGCCAAAAAAGGCCGTGTCTCTCGATCTTGAGCCGTAAGCCGGCTCAGGCCGGTGGTGATTGTTGCTTGACAAGAACCGATTGCGGTGCCAATATCTTCAGTCCTCTCAATGCCAGCGATCTTCATGCGTGAACAACGAGGTAGCTTGATCGACCGCGCCTTGTTTTGGACATTGGTCAACAACGGCCATCAGCAGTTCTAAATGGCAGGAGGAATCCAAGTAGCTATTTTCTTTGGCGCGGGACTGTGCTTTGTTGAGGTATGGAGATATTCGAGTCGCTCTTGCAGGGATTGCGCACTGTTTGCGCTGGCTT